>Ga0194120_10003727_pt1 | contig 24451 bp, 14 predicted proteins | sample TA2MahCa65mmetaG_FD_148642 | JGI IMG/M metagenome (GOLD analysis project Ga0194120, IMG submission 148642) | Freshwater microbial communities from Lake Tanganyika, Tanzania - TA2015019 Mahale Deep Cast 65m | ecosystem: Environmental > Aquatic > Freshwater > Lake | place: Tanzania: Lake... | reverse complement strand
TGACTTACGAAGAGTTTATACACAAAGGCACCGAACATTATATGGATATGGTGCGTTTGATTGACATTAAACTCAAACATCGTATGCCTCTTACAGAAGAAGAAAAACAAATCAATGATCACATTATGGAGTTTCAGCATAATACCAGAATTAATGAGTTGAGAGATAAGTTTGAGAAGTGCCTGAATGTAGAAGAAGAATGAAACCCACAGACTCGTTTTGGTTAAACCATATGGAGATCTTAATGAAAAGGATGAAAATGTTTGAAGTATCCGAAAAAATTGATATGGCAATATGGGAATGGTATTCTGAACGTGGATTAGAAGTGCCAAACTGGAAAATGAAAAAAGATCCACAGTGGTGGACTGATTACTTAGAAGAACTTAAAAATGAACACTCTTGATTTTTGTAATAAACTTGAGGGATTTTATGATAATTGGTTTCAAGCAGCAAGAGATCCAGCTCGTTGTGCCCATATTAAATTAAGATATAAAAAACTTAATGAAAACGAGTTTTCTGTAAAACAATGGTATCATTACTTGGGAGAAGAAAATGCGTATAGACACCGTTGGAGTAAAATTGTTGATGAAGGTGATAGAATTAGAGTAGAAAATTGGGATCCAAATTGGGAATCACATAACTCTTGTTGCGATATGTTATTTTATCTCGTAGGTGATCATTATACTGGGGAGGTTGCCACAAATAATTGTATAGTTAACGGAGGAACAGTTAAAAGTGTGGTAGAATTTGATGGTAAAGTATACAAAAGTATGGATCAAGGATGGAACAACAATAAAAGAGTTTGGGGCAGTGAAATGATTTACGAATTTAAAAAAACAGATAAACCATTATCAATTTAATGCAATGACAAACAAAACACCAAAAAAACAATTTATTCAAAAAAATAATACTATATGGGAATGGAAAGAAACGCCAGAACTTCGTAAGTTTATCAAAGCGCAAGAAGAGAAAAAAACGGTTGACTGATCTCTGATTTGTTGCTATAATATAAACATCGCTAACACGATTTCTTGGGGCGGTGGTGGAATCGGTAGACACACCAGACTTAAAATCTGTTGGGCGTATGCCCGTGGGAGTTCAAGTCTCCCTCGCCCTATGCTAATAAATAAAATTACCACGTTGCAATAGATTGCAATGACATTTCCTGGGTATCAAATCACTTCAATGCATTGCTTTTGTGATAGTATTCCAGTGAAAATGTATTTTATTTCTAGTCTTCCATTTGCTTTTGATAATTTGGAAGATGATGAAAAAAATGACAAATGGATTCTATCGGAATGTGCTATGAATGTTGAATACACAATGGAGGATTTATACAGAATATCTGATTATCTAATTATGGAAGAAGCACATCCGTTACTATTTGAAGTTCCTTTGATAAATCCAGAATTGTTGCCAGATGACTCTGTTTCATGATTATCTAGAAGGTGTATTTGACAATCGTTTACAAGCGATGAAACATCCTACAAGATATGCTAGAATTATCATTACACATAAAAGAATAGATGAAAACAGGTTTTATGGTAAACAATCTTATCATCACTCGTTAAGTAATCCTTACAGGGAATTTCAAATGGTAGTTTGCCAAGAAGGGGAAAAATTTCGCGTCAAAAATTTTGATAAAAAAGGTTTGACATACAAAGAAGGATGCGATACAATATTTGAGTTAATAGGCGATGAGTTTTATGGGCACAATACGGATTGTACTTGTTGGGTCAATTGGAAAGGTGTCACAACTTATTTGACAAACAACATCATCCTTGGGTATAATACATATAAAGTGATGGATTCGGGAATTGATCCGAGGACAGAACAAAAAATCTGGGGGTCCGAATGGGGGCACTTAGAGTTTATTCGCCACTATAGCTCAGCTGGATAGAGCAACGGTTTTGTAAACCGTAGGTCGTCGGTTCAAGTCCGACTTGTGGCTTTCCCTCTTTGAGGGAATAGGTGACGCCACCAATATTTCGGACAGGGGTTCAACTCCCCTCATCTCCATTCACGGGGATGCCACGGTTTAGACGGGGTGTTAGGAGCGTGACTGAAACCTGCTTGGATAAGCACAAAATAGATGCCAAAAACATCGCAACCGCAGCGAATAACATCGTTGCATTCTCCCGTCAGGCAGTTGCTGTCTAGACAGAGATCGGGGTTAAGTTAGCCTTGTTATCCAAATAACTCAAGGAGGTGGAACGCCTCCCCTCAACAGTTCATTTTTACACTACAATGGCTAATAAGTATAATTGGATTATTACTGCAGAAGAAACTTCTTCTCTTGTTTCTGGATCAATTTATTTTGTTGAAGAAAATAGATGGTCTATTGATAAAACACAAGCATGTACTTTTTCTACAAAAGCAAAAGCAGAATCTGTTGCTAAAACACTTCCTTTTGAGTGTACTGTTGAGAAACAATAGGGGGAATTAGCTCAGTCGGTAGAGCGCCTGCTTTGCAAGCAGGATGTCAGCGGTTCAAGTCCGCTATTCTCCATGAGTTCTTTATTCTATTATGTCTTTAATTTCTCAAACAGATCGTGCTATGACCATTCAAGCAATTGAATTTTACATTGCTTCTATGAAGACATATCACACTCCAAATCCAGAAAAGATTAGTCAATACATTACTCTTCTAAACTGGATTAAGCTAGAATATCAAAAACACAACTAACTTCATTCCCGAGTAGCTCAGCGGCAGAGCGGACGACTGTTAATCGTTTGGTCGCAGGTTCAAATCCCGCCTCGGGAGTTGTGGGACTGTCGCCTATTGGTTAAGGCCCACTGCTTATAACGGTGTGAACGGGGTTCAATTCCCTGCAGTCCTACCAGGGAGATTAGCTCAGTGGTAGAGCACACGACTGATAATCGTGCGGTCGGTGGTTCAAGTCCACCATTTCCCATATCGCCCCCTAGAGTTGTATAAATAATCTGAGATCAGATCTTAGACACCGCAACGGTTGGGAAAATATGGCTTTGACAAGACTTGATAATCTTATCAGTTCAAAAACTGGTAAGTACCTTTATGTTTCTCCTGATGATTTTAACGCATCAGATGAACTTAATAACAGGGGCAATTCACCAATTAGACCATTTAAGTCTATCCAACGTGCTTTCTTAGAAATTGCAAGATATTCCTATTTGCCAGGAATTGATAATGATCGCTTTGACCAGTTCAGCATTATGCTGATGCCTGGCAATCACTATATTGATAACCGTCCTGGTTTAGTTGATACAACCAGCATTTCTGCGTTTGGATTTAATCAGGCATTAAACGAGTGGACTGATAATTCAAATTTAGATATTTCTGATCCAAATAACGTTCTTTATAAATTTAATAATACTGAAGGTGGTGCAATTCTTCCAAGAGGTTCCTCTCTTGTTGGTTACGATCTTCGTAGAACAGTTGTTCGTCCTCTATATGTTCCAGACCCTGCAGATAAACTTGAGAAGCGTTCTGCGATCTTTAACGTAACTGGTGCTTGCTATTTCTGGCAATTTACTATTAAAGATGGTGATCTTGAACCATCTTCACCACTATATGACACCACTGAAGGAATTGGTAAAGTTTATTATCAAAATGGACAGTGGGATGAGTTAGCAATTCCTAATTATTCTCACCACAAATTAACTGTATTTGAATATGCAGATGAAGAGGAACTAGGTCTTTATTATCGCAAAATTGCAAAGGCATTTTCGCAATATCAACCAACAATTGACGATCCTGGTGAATTTTCTCCAAGAATTCAAGAAAATAGAATTGTCGGTCCTCTTTCAGATATTCGTGCTATTGAGAGCATTAAGTGTACGGATTCTTCGCCAGCGGGAACAATTACTGTTGAGTTAACAACAAAAGTCAATCACGGATATTTTAAAAATCAATTCATCGCAATTGAGAACAATGGTCTTGATGATCAATTGAATGGTACTTTTCCAGTTGATGAAATTGATGTTATTGATGCGAGGAAGTTTAGTTATCAGCTTCCTGGAACTGTTGCTGCACTTGGAACAACGGCAAGTCTTGTTAGTGGAACATTATATACAGCTCAAAATGGATTAAGTGCAAACGCAGTTGTTAAAGCAGAAGTTGATTCTGTTGAATCTGCCTCTCCATATGTCTTTAACGTATCAATTCGCTCTACCTGGGGCATTTGTGGTATCTGGGCAAATGGTCTAAAAGCCACTGGATTCAAATCCATGGTTATCGCTCAGTATACTGGCGTTTCTCTACAAAAAGATGATAGATCATTTATCAGATACGATGAGTTTACTAACACATGGAATGAAGCATCATTAACTGATGCGTTTGCTACTGTTCCATATCATACTAAGGGAGATGCATACTGGAAAGATGACTGGAGAAACTTCCACGTTCGTGCTACAGAAGATGCTTTCATTCAGTGCGTATCAATCTTTGCTGTTGGTTTTGCTGATCACTTCTTAATGGAAAGCGGTGGTGATATGTCAATCACCAACTCCAACTCTAACTTTGGTAATACTTCTCTGCACGCTATTGGTTTCAAAGGATTTGCTTTCAACCAAGATAAAGGCGGATATATCACTGATATTATTCCACCACAGATTGTTCCAGAAACTACTGGTAACACTAAAAAGAATTCATATTACACATTAGATGTAAAAGCATCTAATGATACAAATAATCATACCAAAATTTATTATGGTGATGATGATGCATATAACCCAGCAAAACGTCCAGCAGCATCAATCAATGGATTCAGAATTGGTGCTAGATCTGATGAAAAATTATACGTTAAATTAACACCAAGAAGTGCTGGATCTGGAAACATATTCAATGCTACTTTGACTCCAACTGGATTTAATAAGTACACAGCGTCTGCAGAAATTCTAAATCCTAGTGGTATTGTTTTAAACAATAGAAATCTTGATTCTGCCAATAGAATTGAAGATAACAAAGAGTTTATCCAAGAAGAAGCATATGGTTATATTCTTGGTAAATATCCATATCTTTTAATTAAACCAAATATTGATATCCAAAAGTGTAAGAGAGACATTGGATATCTTATTGATGCTACTATACAAGACTTAAGACTTGGTGGAAACATCAATACAATCCAAGCTGCTGAATCATATTATGTTGGATATTCTTTATCATATATTGGTTCTGAATTAAGCGAGTCGCTTGAAGCATATGCTTATGCAAGAGATCTTGCTATTGCAGCAATGCGTAATTTTGATTATTTACGCACTAATGTAGCTACAACATCTGGATCTGCTATTGTAAATGTTGGTGATACTACTGGAATCGTTCAGGGTATGACAGTTGCTGACTATGATCCATCTAAATTTACTAATGGTAAACTAAATCCTGGCGCGGTTAGACCAGCATCTCCTGTTATTCCAGACAATACTTATGTTAAAAGAGTTGTTAATGCTACTACAATTGAATTAGGTCAGAAAGCAGTTTTCTCTGAAAAAAAACTTGTAGCAGATCGTTTTGGAGATGCTCGTAACTTAATTCTTACAAACAAAAATTTCATCGCTCAAGAAGCATATCAAAAAATGCTTCTTGATTTTCCTGGATTTGTAACACCAACAGGCAATCCCCAAGATTGTATTGATGATATTATAGATGTAATAGAAGCAGTTGCAGAGAGTTTAGCATATGGTGGAAATGAAGACACCTGGGATGCAGCATATCTATATGAAAGTGGGGCTCATGTTGCTGGTGAAGAGGCACAGACTATTCGCGCATTTGAATATGCTAGAAATCTAAGCATTCAGGTTATGCGTAATGAAGATATTCTTATCTTTGGTTCGCATGGTTTAACTCAAGTAAAAGATCTTACAATTACCTATGATGCTCCAGATCCTGTTGCAGATAGAAATGCTGATGCTCGCAATTTAATTTTATCAAATAAGAATCTAATTGCTGCAGAAGCATACGCCAGAATGCTCGTACAGTACCCTGGATTTGTAACTCCTACTGGTAACCCCCAAGACTGCATTGATGACATTATAGATGTGTTAGAGGCGGTTGCAGACAACGTTGCATATGGCGGTAATGATAAGACATATGAGTGTGCTTCCATATATGTAAAAGGTGCTCATGTTGCTGGTGAAGAAGCACAAACAATCTTTGCTTTTAATCAAGCAAAAGAAATGGCAATTCAAGCCATGAGAAATCAAAAAATTCTTATTATTGGATCTCATGGACTAACTCAAGTAAAAGATCTTACAATTACCTATGATCAACCAGAACCAGTTGTAGATCGTTTTGGAGATGCTCGCAATTTAATCTTATCAAATAAGAATTTGATTGCTGCAGAATCATATGCAAGAATGCTTACAAAAAATCCTGGATTTGTAACACCAACAGGCAATCCCCAAGATTGTATTGATGATATCAAAGATTTTGTTGAGGAAGTTTCTTACAATCTAGCATTTGGCGGGAATGATAGAGTTTTAGAGATGATTAATCTCTATATCCAAGGAGCACATGTTGCTGGTGAAGAGGCACAAACTATTGATGCGTTTAATTTTGCTCGTGATTTAATGATTCAAGCGATGAGAAATGAAAAGATTCTTGTCGTTGGATCTCATGGATTTAATCAAGTATATGATACTTCTATTACTTACAATTCGCCAACACCAATTGACAATAAATCTGCAGATGCAAAAAATCTTATTCTATCAAATAAGAATTTTATTGCTGAAATTGCTCTCGGCAGAATGTTAGAAAGCTATCCTGGATTCTCTGTACCAACTGGTAGTGTAAATTGTCTTGATGATATCAAAGATATGATTACGGTTGTTGCACACAATCTTGCGTATGGTGGTAATGACCTTGTTTGGGATGCGGCAAATCTATATGCAGCAGGAGCACATGTTGCTGGTGAAGAGGCGCAAACTATTACTGCGTTTAATTTCGCTCGTGATTTAATGATTCAAGCGATGAGAAATGAATCTATCACTGTTGGCGGACATACAACATTAACTCAAATATTTGATAATACAATTACGGTTGATACTACTACTCCAACTTGCCAGAGTCAAGCAGCTGCAATTACTTCATTAGTTGATTTACTAACAGATACTATTTCAACACCGACTTCTTTGTATTCTGTTAGTCGTTCAATTTCTGCTGGATCTTGCGAAAATGTAAAATCTACAATTACAACACTGACCCAAATTGTCACAACTGCTATTGCAAATCCACTAAGTATTGCTGGTATTACAAAAACTACTTCAGTTGGATCATGCAATGATGTAAGAACAACAATCATTACTTTGTTCGGCATTCTTACAAATGCTATTGTAACTCCATCTTCACTATCATTAATTCAAAGAAATCTATCAAATGGATCCTGTCAAAACGTAGCATCAAGCATCACCACTCTGTATGGTATCCTTATTAATACTCTTTCTAATCCTGGATATCTTCAGTCAATTGAAAGAATTGACACTCCACTAGGATTGGCATTCGGTCCATCAGTAAATGCAAATGCTACGACTACAAACACATATTTGTATTTTGATCTACCTATTGGTGTTTATGCCACAACAATACCAACCACTGATGATACAATTACGCAAGCTCCAGAATATCCAGAGTGTTCTGATGTATCCAATACAATTCGTCAATATTTTGATAACATTGCTATAATTATTCAAACTGGACTTAACACTGTTCCAAGAAATGAACCAACACAGTTAACAAATCTACTTGCAGCAAGAGCAACTGTGTGGACTCTTCAAACTGGAGTTGGATCAAATCCACATAATTTAGAAACTGGAACTCCTGTAAGACTTGTACCACGTCCAAGATATGATATTGTAACACAGAAATATGTTGATGTAGATAAAAGAAAAGTAAGATTACCAAATGGTTTTGAAACTAATGAAAAATATTATGTTATTGCACCTGGAAGAATTACCACCCCAAAAGATTATAGTGCAACGACAGTATTCAATGGTAGTGATCAAACCAAGATTATGCTTGCAAGCAGCAAAGAAAATGCTGCAGCGGGTATCTATATTCACTCCGCAGAAGTAGAAGCAATTGATCCAGATGTTGAAATTGATATCTATCAGTTTGTATTAGATGAAAACTATGATCTACATCAATATTCTTGTGTATTAGACATTGGGCAAGGTGCTGTTGGATCTGGTATTCGTACAGATGTACCACATATTTTTGATGTTCCATTTGGTAATATTACTGGGCATCAAGTATTTTTTAGAGCAAATGAAGGTGGAAACCTACCACTTGTTGGATCTAACTATGCATCTGATCCTGCAGTTGCAGATAGTAATGGTAGAATTAGAGCAGATAAGTTCTTCTGGGCAAGATACCAAAATAAAAAGGTATTCACTGTTCATCTAAGCAAAGCTGATGCCATTGCTGATCAAAATCCAATTACATGGCAGCCAGGAACATATGACTTCTCTGTATTTGCGGACAAGCGTCGTGCTCCAGTAAGATTTGATCCTTCTTATGCAAACCCAAATACTTCGCCAACAATTTATGGTAAGTGGTATATGCAAGTTGAGGATCATTCTTCAAATGGAAATGATCCAGAATATGAGTACAATATTCTAACAAGATTCCATGAGGCTGCATACAGCGATCTTTCTGGACAAAATAAAACAAATGATTCGTGGTTTGAGAGAATTAATGATGAAAGAGATGCGTTACAGCGCATTTATCGTCTTCGCTATGTAATTCCAGAATATCTACAAGCTGTACGTGATCCTATTAATGGGTTTACCATTAAGATGAGAAAGGATGATACGAGAAAACTATTACCACAGAGAATTCTGTTAAAACCAGTATCTGGATCAGTTACTAAAGCAAGCTTCTATAATCCAGTTCAACCAAATGAAAAGATTGGTTATACGGATGCTAATTTTAATGATGTAACTCTCGGTCTGTCAAGAGATAGTGCATATGATCCATACAAGAGAGACATTGTAGGAACTACTCAATATGCAAAAATCATTGAAACAACAAATTATGTTTCAATGACTATTGAATCTGGTAGATATATTACTCAAAATAATAAAGAATATCTAGAACTAACCGTATTTGACCTAGGAATTCAAAATCTTGGTCTTTTAAATGAAAACTTTATTACTGTTAAAATTACTGCTCCTCAAGGTGGAAATTTTGTTGCAAATAAAACTCAATCGTTAAACTCTGTCAATAGAGTTGATTGGTTTGGAAATTCATCTGGATATGCATTTATTCACGCTGTAATGAATGTTCCTGGAACTTCAGACTGGTATATGATTCTGAAGGGAATTTCTGGTAAGATTGACTATTCTCAATTTACAAATACAAGATTCGCTCAAGGTGCTGTCTTTGCAGATCTACTTGGCGATGAAGACTTCGGTAAGTCTTTGTATATCAAGGATTTGATTGCAAAAGGATATCCTGAGTATTATTACAGGCAGAATGGATCAAAAGTATATACTATAACTCCTGGTGATATTATTACTGATGATGCAAACATTCAATATTATGTTGCTTCTGTTGAAGACACTGGAGAATTAGAAGATACTTTCTATATTTTTGATGTTGAAGAGATTCAGCGTCGCATCTACGGTCAACAAGAGGGTATCTATTATCTAACTGCAGTACGTGGTAATATTTCTCCATATCCAACAGGAGCTGGAAGTAAAGAGAACTTTAGAAATATGAAGTTCTCTCAACCAATTAGTAAGTTATATCCATTAAATTACAAGAACGATCCTCTCTGGTTCAAACAACTAGATGCAACATTAGTTGATCCTCCTGCTACTTTCTCGGCGGCAGACAACTATACCCATGGTTTAGTTAGAGTCAATGACTTCAAGGGGTCCATGACCAAAGAAATGGTTACTGACTTTATTTCTCAACCAGCACTATCTGACAATACTTACACACAAGTATCTTCTGTAATTGATAATAGAATTAGAGCACAGAAAGGTAATGCCTCTTCTGGATCTGAAGATCGCTTGATTCCAATTGCTGGTGATAGTACTGTTGTTGTAGATCAACGTCTATATGTTGAACTACGTAGACCATCCATTGCCCGTGCAGGTAACCACACGTTTGAATATCTTGGATTCGGTCCTGGTAACTACTCTACTGGTCTTCCCGCACGTCAGGAGATTGTTTTAACTCCTACTCAGGACTTCTACGCACAATCTAAGAAGCAAGATGGTGGTCTTGTGTTCTACACTGGTTTAAACTCCAATGGTGACCTCTATATTGGCAATCGTAAGATTGATGCTATCACTGGCGAAGAAGAGTTCCTAGAATCGGCATCACTTGTTGATTCGGATGATGATACCGAAGATATTGGAAATCTCACCACTACTTTTGATGTTCCAGTAACCTTTAATCAGTATATCACTGTTAATGGTGGTGATAACCAAGATTTGATGAGTACATTTAACTCACCAGTAACTATTAATGTTCTTGGAAAAATTAGAGATAGTTCTCTAACAATTATTTCAAATGTATCTCCAAGTGATGGTGATGATCCTACTCTTGATAAAACAGCACAGTTCCTTAATCAAGATACAAAAGGCGATATCATTATTTCTAAAAATAGAATTGCAGCATCTATATTCCAATTTAATCCACGTGGATCAAATGGAGCAGCGCAGAGTTATAAGATTCAAAATCATGTAGTTTCAAGTCTTGGATCAAACATTACACCAAATCAATCTGGTCTATATGGTGTTCCAGGTAGTGATGGTACTGCTTTAAATGCTAGTCAGGCAGTTCTTTATGGTTCAAAAGTTCCACTATCTGGTGATATCCTATTAAAAGGGTCTGAAGTAGGACAAAGCGGATCTCTTGGTTGGATTTATGCTAACTTCTTTGAAAACGTCCCTTCTGCAAATATTGCAAATCTGACCATGGATGGCAGCAATGTCATTATAATTAATTGGTCAAATAACCTATCCAACACTCAAGTCGGAATAACATCTGGATCACAAATTAGAATCTCTAACTTTAGCGATTCTGCATTTAATGGACTATGGCAAATTATCACCAGCTCCTTTAATCCTTCTGCATCTAATTGTAAGATTGCCATTATTGAAGCCAAAGGAAATGTAGATAATGATAACCCAAGACTGTGGTCAACAGAAGTTGCTCTTGGCAATGGAGTTCTGATGGAGTACTCAACTTCTTCTTGGAAGGAAGTTGGAGTTCTTGGTGCAGAATCAATCAGAACAGATACAGATACAATCGGTGATTATAAGTTAGGTATCAATACAGTTGCAAGATCAGCACATTCTTCATATCAAACTGCTTTTGTTGATGTAGATACTGACCCTCGTGCCAACCTTGATGTTGTTGGTAACGCTTACATTAGTGGTAAGAAGACCGATGATTATCTAGACCATGCCACATTCGCCGCACGCGACAAAGAATCTGTTAGAGATGCTTTGGTTGTTGGTGGAAACAGCGCATCCATTAATCAGTATGCAACATTACGAGTTTCCACAGAAGGAAATGCAACCATTGCAGAAGCTGGTAGGACTCCAAGTGCTGGTCTGGTAGGCATCAATGCAACAGACGCACAACTAGATCACGCTTTAGTTGTTGTGGGGGATTCTAGATTTACTGAAGACGCAAAGTTCCAGAGAGACATTACCGTTTATACAGATGGTGGATCGCAAACTGGTGAGATTAGAACTGGCATTACTACTGGTACATTCAATCTAGTTACAGATTCTACATTTACTGGAACACTTAATATTGGTAATAAAGCGTCAACGATTTCAATTGGAGATACTACAACTGCAGATCAATTTATCTATATTGGTGGAGATTGTTTGCATAGCAATATCTTCATTGGAGACACTCCTGATACTAACACAAATATTTCTAAAATTGAAATTGGTGGTGCTTATAACAATAATGAATCTCTATCATACACACTGATTAATAACAAGGCATTTAAAGTTGCTGGGGATTTCCAATTAGGAACAAAAAGAGGATTAAATGATACCGTTAAATTAACTTCTACTGCAGGAACAGTTGAATTCTTCTCTGGTAATAGTGCTACAACAGTTCTTGATTTTGCTACAAATGCTTCTAATATTACTATTGGTGGTCAAGGTGGTTCAACAACTATTAGAAACAACTTGATTGTTGATTCAACGCTTAGAGTTAATTCTGATATTACTCTTTGTGGTGGATTTGCTTCCTATTCATTTACTGCGTTTAGAGCGCAAATGGGTTCAACAGCATTTCAACATGCAACTGGTATTATTGGAAACAACATCTTTAATTCAAACGTTGATATTGTTGACGTATTGAGAGTACCATCAACGAGTGATGTTTATAATGAATTAGATACTGCTGGATCTGGCGATTGGGGAAGTGTGGATTATCAAGAGGCAATCACTCAAATCCCAGGAACTGTTGAACCAACTTTACTGCCTGCACTTACAGGTAAGAAATATTATCTACCACTTAAGTTTAGTCCATATGATTCAAATGGTAATCAGTATTTTACTGAGAACGATATTTTACTACTTGATACACCAGAAAGTTCAACCCAACACCCTGAATTCTTGAAGATTGTTTCACTACCAAGAATTAGTACAGCACCATATTATATTGTTGTTGAAAGGCAACCATTCGGAACATTTACAAAAATTAAGACAAATCACACTGATACGTCAGCAATTTACAAGTGCATTGTGCAATTTGATGCAACTTGGACCACGCAGTTAATTGATGGCACTGGCACAAACACTGACAAAGAAAATGTTTATCTATCTCAGTTTGGTGGAACAATTGATATTGATGACTATTTAATTATTGATAGAGCAGATGGTATTCCAGCTAATGATGGAGTAGATAATCAAGGTGAAGTATTTAAAGTTGATACTATCTTAGATCAGGTTGCTAAGAAGTTCATGATCAAGAATGGTTGTGATACGTCTTCTGAAAATATCGTATTTGAAATTGAGTCAACAACTGGCGATACTACAATTAATGGCGATCTTGAAGTTAATGGAAGTCTAAATCTAAATGGTATTTGTGGATCTTCTACTGGAATTTATCCAAGTCCAGACCCCTCAACTGATAATCACTTGTCACTTTCAAATCCAGATGGAATTGTCTGGGATGTCAACATGTGCAATGGCGACATGCGTGTTGGAAGTCTGATTGGTAGAGTGTTTGCTATTTCTCAGTATTGGGGCAGCAGTGCTCTTGCACATACAGTTGGTACAAGCAAAATCCATAGCTATAGATTTGATAAACAAACAATGCAAACCAACGGTCCTCTTACCAGTGTTACTGTAGGATTTGTAAAAGATGACTTTAATATTCCAGTTGATGATATTGAATTCTTCCAGAAGGGAGATTTAGTTTTAATTTATAATGGATCAACTCAGGCAGAAATTATTATTATCACCGATAATCCATTTGTGAGCAATAATCAAGGATATTTACCAACAATTTACAATGCACAGTATCTTGCTTCAATATATCCAAATGGTGGTAGAGGTGCTGAACAAACTGGAAAACAAAATTGGAATGCGGGAGCGGTAGTTGTTAAGATTAGAAAATATATTAATACAACTACAGTAGCGGATCCTATTCCAGCAACTGGAAGATCCGCAGCACCTTCTCCAAATACAAACCCAAATAAACTTCAAATTAAGTTTGAGGATCATAGACTTGTTGCACAAAAACTAGATACAGATCATTTCTTTAGAATTGTTTCTGGTAATACAGTTAATTCTGATGGAAAGAACACAACACAAGAATGGTTCTGGGCAGATAGTATTGATGGAAACAATTCCTCATATGGTGTGCGTTTAGCAAAAGCAACACAATCTGCATCTCAAGCAACAACTGGAGCGTTTACATCTTTTGCAGGCGGTGGATCAACAACAATTTTTGATGAAGTTAATGTTTGGGGAGGTGAGTTTAGAATTTATGGATCCGATGGTCAGACATTGATCTTTAACATTTCTAATGATGATGATCACCCAGGTGATGGTGCTATTCTTGATCCTAAGACAAATAAATCTGGATTGTGGATTAAGGGCGGTGGAACATTCTTAGATGATCTACAAGTTAGATATGATACTTGCGAAGCAAATGGTGTATGTACTGATGATATTGTATTCCAAGTATTTAATAACACTGGAAGTGTTGACATGGGGGAAAAACTCTATGTCAAAGGAAAAGTTGTTCCAAATTCTATTGGAGATTCTGGTACTGCCGTTTTACACATTGATAATCTAGGTGGAGCTGGAACTGGCGGAACTGTTGGACCAAAAGATTTCATCATGTATCAGGATGGATCAATTGATGCATTTGGAATTAATCGTTATTTCACAAGAAATGGCGGACGCAGATATACATATGTTGAACAGTCTCTTACTGGAATTGGTCAAACTCAAACTAATCCTCTTCAACCAAATAATAACTATCTAATCAATAATCCTTCTGGAACAAATATGGTTGTTTACTTACCAGCAACCGCTGAAACTGGAGATGTGATTAGATTTGTTGAAATTAGTGGCAACCTAAGTTACAATACAACGTTGGTAATTAGAGCACTAAAAGTAAGTAATCAAGCTGTTGCAATTCAAGGTGATTTAACTGGAAGTAAAATTCAAGCTGGCGCTGGTCAATTAACAACAGCGTGGGATAGTGGAGAACTTATTGTTCAAACTAGAAATGCCTCATTCGGATTAATTTATGTTGGTCCAACAGATGCAGCAGGAGATCCAAATGCATCTTCAATTCCTTCCAACCTACGTGGTTGGTGGTTAGCAGAACTGTAATAACCTATGGCTCAGTATTATAATTCTATCAAAACCATGAAAACCTCTCGTATTGGCACAATTATGCCGTGGGGAGGTAACGGATTCAGTGGATTTTCTGCTGCAAATATTCCGAGAGGTTGGAAAATTTGCGATGGTTCGGAATTAGAATGTCTAGAGTACCCAGTATTAGCTGCAGAATTAGGAACAACCTATGGCGGTTCTATTACAGGAACATTTCCAAACTATGCAGAAAATGACAAATTTGTAATACCTAATATTACAAATAAGTGCATGATGGATCTTGAAGCAGTATATTTATCGCAGACAAAATATCAATACGGTCAGGGTGATGTCCTCAATGTAGTAATTAATTCAGTTGGGAACAAACTTTCCGATTTGATTACTGGATTTGGAACAACTGCTGTTATAAAAACAATTTATTCTGCAAATGCTGATATTGATTTCACTCTTCCAACAGGAACAAGTTTGTCTGGAAAATTCACAAACATGGATATTACAGCTCCAGATTTTAATGCATCAATTACAACATTAAATAGAAAATTGGGAATCAATCATACTCCTAATCACCAGCATCCAGGTTCATTTCAATCTGCTACTGCTAGTTTCTTTGGTCCAGCATTATTTACTTCAACAAACGTTGAGGTAAGTGGATCTACACCACACCCATCATGTGGTATCATTCAATCAAAAAACCATCAATGTGCTCTTTTGCCATCACAACAACAATCACCATCGTGGCAAAATGGTAGAAATCTTATTGCATTTTACGGTGATAATCAATATGAGCATACTCTTCCAGTCCTTGATCAATTTTATGATTTTGTGAATGACAGTGGCAAAGATTACTGGTCTCAAGTTCCAGCGCCAGATTGGCATAGTGGAACACCGACAAGAAATAGTCCACAAGCTCCATCTCAAACTTGTAACTTTGTTGATACTCAGTATACTAAAGAATTTCCGTTCACACCAGTAAAAACTCACGCAGAGATGGCCTGGACTGGATTATTTCCAAAACCAAGTGAGTTTGCAAATAGAAGAAACTTTTTTGGGCATAGTAAAGTAGTTTATAATAATGTTGAGGATAATCCAGAAAATAGTGCTTATTATTTTAGTGTTAGTAGTGTGACAGTTACGCCTGGTGTAACAGAAATTTCTCTTCCAGCGGGTACTGATATTAAATCAACACATACAACTGGAACTGCCCCTGATATTGTGACATGGTATCAATATGATAAAATCCATCCATGGCAATTAGTAGATGGGGATTGTTTTGCCAAAGGAACACAGATTTTGAAAATTGAAAGAGCTGGAACTAATGATTCAAATTATGTATATACAATTACACTTAGTAAGGCAACTATAAATCCTGCTACTTCAACATTTACAGTTACCTTTAGGGAAGGAACTTGGCCAACGACAACAAGCAATTTTGGAGATAATAATCCAGAAGGTGCGGGATTTTTATCACATAATCATGGAACTTTTGACATTCAAATGTCAAAAGGTAATCTTGGAGCACCTGCCACACATCCTATAGATACTATCAGTATTGGTTCTATAAATCCTGAAAATCTTAATGATGCTCTAAATATTATTGTTAATGTTGATCAACCAGCGATGAACATTACGTATTTGATCCGAGCATACTAATGGCAAAAGTTTACGCATCTGCACGAGCACAATATGGTAATCTCACTGGTCAAATAATTATATGGCCAATTGAAGTTAATCCAGATATCAATTCTAATTCTAATAAAAAAGTTTTACCATCTGGTTATTTAAGATGTGATGGTACGATTTATAATGTTATTGATTACCCAAGACTTGCTGAAATTTGTGGGGTTGGTAAAACTGGCAAATTTGTGAGAAGAGATATAAAAAATAATCCACTGCAGGAATTAACAGATGAACAATTTGTTGTTCCAGATCTTGGTTCAAAATATCCTAAACCAACTACTGGACCAGATGCTGGACAGTATAAATCCATTCGTACAGTTAGTCAGGCTGGAATTGAATTAAGTCGTAGCGGAATTGGTATAGAAGCAACATCAACATTAGGAACAACAATTGAATTAACATATTCTGGTTTTTTTACTGTTCCTTCTCAAGAAATTGAACTGAAAGGTAAACCAGTGTGGACAATTGGAGTTCCAGCTGGAAAACAAACAGATTCAGAAACAGTTGATGAATTATCAATTGCAGGACACTTTCATTTTTTTCAAGGAGTTAGAGCAAGATTAAAATCAACATCGGAAGTTGATGAAGCATCACCAACAACACCACTAGATCCACAAGCATTTGGGTCTGTGGCTTTTTGGAACGCATCTACAGTCCCGATTCAAAATTGGATGGATTATACCAAAGCTCCTGGAACAGGGTTTCCTGGTAATAATCAACCACCTTGTAGAGCTATGGCATCTAATAGAGTAGCAGTTGATTATGAGTATCAATTTGGTGCATTTAGTGGTGCTGGTGGTGACCCAAACGTTTATAGTAATGCTTGTTATAATGGTGGAACACTAAACTTAGAAGATCAATGGATGTTCCAGTGCTTATTGAATGTAAGCTGGTCTGGTTATCCTATTTCTGACGGTAATTACAGATTAAATAGTTTAACTCCTGAAGTAGAATCAGGTACGCTTGCTCTTGGAATTTGCACCACAGGTCTTGATATTATTGATGGTCCGTTTCAAACCAGTAAAAATGTTAGTGCTTTTTATGTTAATGGTGGAACTGGAGTTCCAGAAGATTGGCGAGATTTATCTTTGTATGATGTTGTGCCATTAAATAGTAATATTGGTGCCGCTGGCGCTTCTTCTCTTATTTACCCAAGTTTGTTTAATGAATTTACAGAAACAGCACAATTAGTACAGGAAGATGGGGATCCAACGTTGCATTTCCATAAATTAGAAATTGAAAAAGATGATCATCAATTTAAAATTAAAACTGACGCATTACAAATTACCCCAGATGCTTTAAAAACCACTTTAAATTTAAGTGTTGATCAAGCAGCATCTGTTGATAGCGTATCATCGCCATATATTATTTTAGAATATTTAATTAAAATTTAAAAAATGCCTTTTACAACTCCAGCAATAGTAGCACCAACTTACAGAAATACTAGACGTAATTTCTATTCAGATAAAACATCTGATACAATGGAAATTGGTACTATTATCACGACTTTTAAAGCGATTGACAATAGTTATGATAACTCATATATACCATTTGGACCATATAAAGTACAACCTGGAAATGCATTTACAGCAATAAACCCAGAATATCAATTTCCTGGATTTTTATATTGTGATGGATCTGAGTACGAAATTTCAGACTTCCCTGCACTTTATAGTGTGATTGGCAATGAATATGGAGGAACATCACGACCTGGAATTTATGTCGTTAATGGTGGAAGTGGTTATCCAACGGATGGAACTGTGGGTATAGTTTTTGCCAATCCTCCAAATTACGATCCAAATAATCCAGGAGATTTAAAAGTAATATCTGCAGGAGTCACTGTTAATACAACTGGGAATATTATTGATATTACTGTATCAAATATTGGATTTGGATATGATCCTCAAAATCCTCCTTCATGGCAACTTACTAATGCAGGTACTGGTTCTGGATTGGATCTTAAATTATATTTTGATAGTAATGGGCAAATTACCTCAATCACGCAGTCAAACGTGTTTGAATTTTTAGGAGAGACTGAATCTCTTGGCAGTTTTAAAGTTCCTGATCTTCTGGCTAAAAAAATTGTAGGATACGGTAATGTATATGGTTCAGGAAGTCCCACGATTGGTCTTACAACATTAGGTGTTGGAGCGGATAAAATTGGTGGAAAATGGTTGTTTGATAAAACATCACAAGCAGGATACTTTTCTTTAGGAAGTATTACTACCACAAATTATACAGGAGTTACTGAAACAACATCTTGTACAATTATAGGTAGTCAAACAGTCAGGGTTAATATGAAACCCAAGAGAATTCAAGATGTTCCTTCACACACGCACTACATTTACCACACAAGTGCAGATAAACTTCAAGCATCTGTAGCTGGATTTTCGGGTGATAGATATTTAGTTGAATATACAGATTCTGATAAGTCTCTTTATAACTTTTTCCCAGTGGGGGGAATTGCATTTGAACACACACATGCTCTTTTAAAACAACCATTATCTGATAATACTGTTGCAACGTTTGATATTATGGATTATGTTCCTGGTGCTGAAGGGACAGGTAGTACAAAATGGGGGTATAAAAATAATGAATATTACATGGCATCTAGTGCTTCGGCTTCAGGAACTTGGGAGCAAGTAACGTACATACCAATTACAGTGTTTAGAAAATTTGCACCTAATTCAGTAATTGGTGGGAGAACTATTAATACTGGCGGGGTGCCAATTATTGAATACGATGCCCTTAACACATACACAAATCCTGGAAATTATTCGGTATCAGTCCCAGGTACTTGGCAAATTGCAGCTATTACTGTGGCAGGCGGTGGTGGATCAGGAGCAAGCAGTAATGCTGATGGTGGGAATGGTGCAACAAGTGAGTTTAAATTTGATGATGGATCTCAATTGTTACTATCTTGTACTGGCGGACAAGGCGGTAAAAAGAATTCAACTGGGGGGAGTGCTGGCACAAAAACTGTCAGCGGATCTCAAAGTGCTAGTTTCCAAACAATTCAGGAAAAAGCTACTGCTGGTACATCTGGTGCTACAGGACCATATTATATTAAAGCTTATCCAAGTAATCCAAATACTGCTGGGAAAGGTGGAAATAACAGTGGTAGTGCAACTAATGATGGTAGTGATGGTATTAATAGTTATATTAGTGATACTGGATATACAGGAACACAAACTTACACCAGTAACGGAAATTTTAATTTAGCATCTACTAATTACAAATACACATCTATTGAAATAGAACTTGCTGGTGGTAGAGGAGGAAGCCGAACTGGCGGCCCGTACACTGGTGGCACTGGTGGCGGCGGCGGTAAAATGAAATTAAGCGTGAAGAATCCATCAAATGGATATGGCGCTACATTTCAAATAGGTGCTGCTGGTGCTAATAATACTAAAACTGGCGGCGCTGGTGCTCAAGGAGCGAATGGCGGTACTGGAGGAAATCCAAATGGTGCTGGGCAGGGTGGCGCTGGCGGCGGCGGCGCAACTGCATTGTGTACTCTTAATACTACTACAATTATAGCAGGCGCTGGCGGTGGCGGTGGTGGTGGTGGATATGATGGTGGAAATGGATCAGCAGGTCTTTCTGGAACATCAAATAATACCCCAGGGTGGAATTCAAACAGCCCATTAGCTACTACAGCAAACTTATTTTCTGGTGGTGGAGGCAACGGTGGTGACGCGGGTTGCAACGGTGGCGGTGGCGGCGGCGCAGGTGGTGGAATTGCTACCAGTTCTTACAGTGGTCAAGGCGGCGGCTACGGCGGTGGCGGTGGCGGTCCCGCTGGGCATGGCGGCGGAAGTGGCGGCGGACGAGGAATGAGTTCTTATAATACTAATATATTTGACTTAACCAGTAATACTAGTGATAATAATGGTGGTGGATACGTTAAGTACTCTTATACAGAAGATAGAAGCTATTGGGGAACTGGCGGTGGCGGTGGCGGCGCTGGAAGATTTGTATATGGATTGGTGGACAAGAGTAATATTACTGGAACATTTACTACGGGTTATATTACTGTGGGGGCTGCTGGTAGCAATCCTTCTGGTATTAGTGCCCCTGGTGGTGGTTATGTTATAGTTGGTTTTGGTAAAATTACTGGATATCAGGGAGGAAGCACTGCCACAAGTGTTGGAGATATCGTTATTGCTGCAGATAGTACAACCGATCTATATTCAAGTGGATCTGGATCTGGATCAACAGGTGGATTTAAATTGCCACTTACACAAGTGCCAGTCGTTGAATTCCTCGGCGGCGGTGGTGGTAGCGGTGCTTCTGCTACAGTAACAGTATCTAATGGTTGTGTTTCTGGCATTACTTTAACGAATGGTGGTAACGGATATACAGCTGTTCCTGAAGTGCGAATCAAGCATGGTGCTGGTAGTGGGGCATATGCAATAGCAGAGATAAATCAAAACACTGGAAAAGTAATCTCTGTATCTTTATCAAATCAACTTACACCTAGTCCATATACAACATATGTTAAGCTTGAGGGAACTTCTCTAACACGTTTTATTGTTATTAAGGAACAAGATTGTACAAATGTGAAGAGAATTTCTTTTAAGGTTGCTCGTGGCAATGGGAACAACGGTGGTGATCTTCCAGAAAATGGAGGAGATGAGTTATTGCTATATTGGAATAATGATTTGTCTCTCAATTTTACTAATACTCTTGGAGAAATTGTTCCTAAACCAACACCGCAAGAAATTACAAATAATTATGATGGATCTGGTAGTGGTGATGAGGCAACTAAGTGGTATTGGTATAGTGTTGATCTCCCAGAGGCTGCTAATACAAATAACATAAGATTTAAATTAACTCAAAATAGAAATGCTGCATCAGGTCTTAATGATAATGCAAGTGATAGTGATCATTATGGTATTTGTGATATCATTTATGAGTATAAAGAAGTATCGGAATTGCAATTTATACCAGCATCTGGTGGTATTCCAAAAAGTGCAGATCAATTGACATATGTTGTTTATGGAGATGAGGGAAGTTTGTACACCAGTGGTGCAACAGCGTTAGATGCTACATTTACGCTAAACTCCCAAAACCCTTTAGTTCCTACAGCAGCAATTGATCCAGATTTCCCAGTGCCATTGGTTGAACCATATCATTTGTGCAAATACCTAATTAAAGCATTCTAAATATATCGGGAACTTTTATCAGCAAAATGTCTATCTCTAATAATTCTATTGTTCCAGAATTACTTTTGGAAGTGAATGTCATTAAAAAAACTGTGACATATAGAAACGTAACTAAAAGCATTCCAGATACATATTGGAATGACGTAATTATTCCAGCTTTATATCCTGTTTGGGATTCTGATAAAGATAAACTTGTATTATTTTCTTGGTATAGCAATAATTCTTATTTTGCCCAAAGAAGAAAGTACAGTAAGAATTTCAAAACAGGTGAATTCTACTGGAAAGATTATGAGATGGAAAATAGTGCTGATGTAGATGAATCTGCATCATCAATTTTTGAATTGTTCAAAGAAACATTTTTTCTCTCTGAGTCTTTAGAAAACCAAGAATTTCAAAAAGAATTTGCTAAAATTCATGCTCAAACTTCAAGTGTCAGCTGGTTATCAGTAAGATTGGCACGCAATTTCTTGTTGGATGAGACAGATCATGTATTTGTAGAGGATTCATCATATTCGGAAGAAGAGAAAGAACAATATAAGTTGTATAGAAAAAAATTGAGAGATCTTCCTAATATTGTTGAGACAACAGATCCAATGGATGTTAAATTTCCAATTAGTCCAAGATATTTTAAAGAACTTTGGTTGGAAAAAAATCCAGATACAAAATATCTAGAAACACCAGAACAATTTGTTCCTCTTGCATCTCATTATTTGATGACATTTAGAGAAAAAATTACTTCATATTTGATTGTTAAAAATATAACAGAAAGTATCTATTTTGATCATTTTATGGATAAAATAGCAAGAGTTAATATCTCTGCTGTTGCTCCACCAAAAACATCTTTTAGTATTGAAAATACAGATGCTGCATCTGAGGTTTTAAATAAATTATTAGAACAATTAGAGGCAGAGAAAAATGGTTGAATTAATTAATGAATGGGATCTGATTGAAAAGTACTGCCAAACCCAAAATAAGACTCTTGTGTACTTTAGAAATTTGTCAATTAAATCTGTTGATGAAGCAAAAAGAGAGCAGATTTGGAAATGGTATGAAGAGTTTACTGACGACTCTGTATTGGATGCCATGAAAACAATGGGAACTTGGGATATAATTGTTCTCAATAATGTAGATGTTGCAATTGCATATGCATCATCATGGTTTCCATCTAAAAAATACTGTCCCGATGAAGATTATTATTGGGAATGTCATGTCATTGGACCAGATGGAGATTTTGAATGGAAAAATGTTGATCCACTAAGAGATTGACATTTTTCTTTTAACGTGCTACTCTTATAAAAAAGTAGCACATATGTTGATATGAATGTACCAACTCAAGCTGAGTTGACGCACTTGCAACTCCAAGCAATATTGCGCGAGCATAATATTCCAGAGACAGAAGTAAAATATTTGGGTGATCGTGTATATCCTGAGACATTTGAGGCACACCCAGAATATCATGGACAAATGATACCATGGTATTTAATTGCGAATGAGCACGAGGTTCCCGTTTGTGATATTTCATCTATTGATTGTGTAGAATAATGGAAGTTAACGTAACATCTGGATCAACAATTTTATCTGCAGAAGGTAAAGTAGTTAATTACTTTAATAACCAGTTTAACAAATATAGAACTGCATCAATTACGAAAGAAACAACTGACAATGTTGTTGATTATTGTAATAAATTGCCATTAAAATGGGTTCAAGGAACTACAGGAGCAGACGATGAATTGAATAGAGAAAAAAGAAACTCACAAATTGCTTGGATTGAAGATAGCAAACTAAAAGATTATATTTTTACTCAATTTGAAAGTGCAAATACTGACCCAGATTGGGGATTTGATCTTGATGCGATTGAGGATCTCCAGTATTCAATCTATGAACGTTCAGAAACAGATCAATTTCATGGACATTATGACTGGCACAATGATGTTTTGATTTCTCTTGACCAACCGAGAAGGTGTCGCAAACTATCAATGACAATGATGTTGAGTCAAGTTGGCGAAGACTATGAAGGTGGTAATTTTCAGTTTGCAACTATTCATAGTGGTAATGCTCAACATCACAGTTTAGAGTTAAATTATGGTGATATATTGGTATTTCCGTCGTTCATGGAACATCGTGTAAATTTTGTTACTAAAGGTGTTCGTAGAGTTCTTGTTGCATGGGCATGGGGACCGTTGTTTATGTGACGATTGAAAAACTGTCACATGGGGTTGCATGACCTCTTGATTATGCTCTATATTATTCTCATCAACAGCGAACCGCATGACTTTCACTCTTCGTCCTCACCAGCAGCGCATTCTTGACGCTATGCAGACTGCTGCTGTCGGTCGTGTTACCTGCCCTACAGGCGGCGGCAAGACGCTTCCTATGATCCTTGACTGTCTGCGTCGCTTTCAAGAGACAGACCGCCCACAGACCGTCGTAGTGGTCTCTCCTCGCATCCTGCTGTCGGTTCAGTTGTATGAAGAGTTCTTTGCTGAACTGAATGGCAAGGTTGATGTTTGTACTCTTCACGTTCACAGTGGCGAGATTGAGGGCAACAGCACCACCAAGATCAACGAGATCCGTTGTCATGATGCTGTCTGCAAGGCATCTAATACTCACCAACTGATCTTCACTACCTACAACTCTCTGCGTCGTATCAACGAAGCAGGTATTGATGTGGATACCGTCTACTACGATGAGGCACACAATTCTGTTCGTCGTGACTTCTTCCAAGAGGTTGCTGCTGCTACTCTGACTGCCAAGAACGCATACTATTTTACTGCTACTCCTAGGTATCGTAGCGCAGC
>Ga0194120_10003726_pt1 | contig 24454 bp, 27 predicted proteins | sample TA2MahCa65mmetaG_FD_148642 | JGI IMG/M metagenome (GOLD analysis project Ga0194120, IMG submission 148642) | Freshwater microbial communities from Lake Tanganyika, Tanzania - TA2015019 Mahale Deep Cast 65m | ecosystem: Environmental > Aquatic > Freshwater > Lake | place: Tanzania: Lake... | reverse complement strand
CGGGCGCGCTAACCGAACCGTATTGCCTTTAGTGCCGCTTTTGCGATGTGCAACTTTGCCTCACGGCGAGTTTTCATCGCGTTTGGGGCTTGACAACCGCGTCAAACCCTTAACTTGTGACCAATGGGGTTAGGGGTGAGGGTAGCAACCCATTCGCTGATCAATGTGGTCTTGCCAAATCCAGCGGAAGCGGAGATGAGCGTCAGTTTGCACTTTGTCGCCAGACCCTCATTCAGCCGCTCGATCAGGCGAGGGCGGGGGGCAATTTTAGGCCGAGGTGGAGGGATATAGAGTTTGGTGGCTAAAATTGGCGTAGGCATAGATCAATCACAGATTATATGCCTCAAATTGAAGAAGCGGCAAAACCTAACGTTTCGCAGTTTCGCATCATCTGTTGCCATGAATGCGGAAGGGCTGAACGACATTCGCATTCGCGCCGAACACCTGAGCGCGCAACTGGCGAGGGTTTAGGGTGGGGGTTCGGGACTATAATCCTCAGAGATGCCTGCCAACCGCATCGCCCTCGTCGAAGGCGACATCGCCGTTCAACACGTGGATGCCATTGTCAACGCCGCCAACACCTCCCTGTTGGGCGGCGGCGGCGTTGACGGCGCAATCCATCGCGCCGCCGGGCCGGAATTGTTGGCCGAATGTCGCACGCTCGGCGGCTGCCCCACCGGCGAAGCCAAGATCACCAAAGGTTATCGCCTGCCTGCAAAGTTTGTCATTCACACCCCCGGCCCCATTTGGCGTGGAGCCCCCTCCCCTGTCGGCGCTGTTTCGACGGGGGAGGGGTCGGGGGTGGGGGGCCGCGACGAAGATCGACTGCTTGCCAACTGCTATCGCAATTCGCTCTCGCTTGCCGTTCGGCACGGAGTCCGCGCCATCGCCTTCCCGTCGATCAGCACCGGCATCTACGGCTTCCCAATCGAGCGCGCCTCGCGCATTGCCGTGCGCGAAGTGAAAGCCTTTCTCGAAAAAGAGTCCGGCATCGAAAAAGTTGTCTTCGTTTGTTTCAGCCGCGGCGATTTCACCGTGTATCAATCGGCGCTCGAAGAGATCGCCAACCAATGAGGATCAATCATCATGGGCAAAAAATTATTCATCGGCGTTGACCTCGGCGGCATGAGCATGAGAGCCGCAGTGGTGGACAGAGATGGCAAATTGCTGGCGATGGACAAACGCAAAACCCGCCCCGAGCTCGGCGCGGAGGGTGTGGTGAGTCGATTGGTCAAAACGATCCGCAACACGGTGAAAGGCGCCGGCTTGAAATTGAGAGACATCGGCGGCATCGGCGTTGGTGTGCCCGGCCCGATAGACGCCGAGAAAGGAATCGTCCGCGTGGCGGTGAATCTCGGAAAAGAGTGGACGAACTTTCCGCTGGCCTCGACGCTGGAAGATGAACTGGCCGTGCCGGTGTGCGTTGACAACGATGTGCGCGTCGGCGCGATGGGCGAGTTCACGCACGGAGCCGGGCAGGGCGTGAACGATATGATCGCCATCTTCGTCGGCACGGGGGTGGGCGGCGGGATCATCCTCAACGGCCAACTGCGCGGCGGCTTTCGCGGCGGCGCGGGCGAAGTGGGCCACACCGTCGTCGCCGCCGACAACGGCATCATCGGCAAGACCGGACAGCCCGGCACGGTGGAGCCGCTGGCCAGCCGCACCGGAATGGAACGCTTCGTGCGCGAAGCCGTCGCCGCCGGGCGCGCCTCCATCGTGCCCGAACTGATCGAAAGCGCAGGCAGCGGGCGGCTCACCAGCAGTGTGATCGTCGAAGCGCTGAAGAAGAACGACGACGTGATGAAAGAAGCGATTGCGATTGCTCAACGGACACTCGGCCTGCTCGCCGCCAACCTCGTCAATATCCTCGATCCGGAAATGATCGTCATCGGCGGCGGCGTCACCGAACGGCTCGGCGACAGATTCGTCGCGCCCATCCGTCAACTGGCCTACGCCAACTTCATCAACAAACAAAATGCGCGCGCCGTCAAAATCGTCCCCGCCGCGCTCAAAGATGCTTCGGGCGTGGTGGGCGCGGCAGTGTTGGCGCGGCAGAAGTTATAATCGCCGCTCATGCGACCCAAACTGAGCCTCGAAGTGATCGCCGCGCTCACCGTTGCGCTGGCCGTCACCCTCTTCGGCCTCACCGGCCTCGCCGTCGCCGCGCTCAACATTCCCCTCTTCGAAGCGCTTGCCGTTTACGCTCCGCGAGTTTCGACTCAGACGATCATTTTGAATCTCAGCGTGGCGACCTACACCCCGCCGCCCACAAACGATCTGCCGACTCCGTCACCCACCCTCACCCAAACACCCACCCCCACGCCCGCGTGGACTCCGACACCCACCGACTCCGCGCCGCCCGTCTTCGATTTCCGCGCCCGCGATTTCGCCATCGGCCAATCGGCGCAGGGGCGGCCCATCACCGGAATCGGCTTCCCTTCCGAAGGAGAGTCGGCGCGAGCATTAGTGTTTGTGTCCGGCATTCATGGCGACGAAACGAATGCGTGGCCTATCCTCCAATCTCTAATCTCTGATCTCGAAAGCGGATCACTCGCTCGTCCTTTGACGCCGTCTCTGTATTTCATCCCCGCCTTCAACGCCGACGGCGTGGCCGCCGACCGCCGACTCAACGCCAACAAGATCGATCTCAACCGCAATTGGGAAACATATGATTGGCAGCCGGGCATCGAACTTTCACCGACCGATTTCTTTCCCAACGGCGGCGGCTCGGCCCCGTTCTCCGAGCCGGAGACTCGCGCCATGCGCGATTGGTTATTGGCGTTGCAGGCCGCGCATCCCGGTGGAGTGACCGTCATCTATTTTCATGCCGCGTTCGCGCCGAACGGGTTGGTGATGCCCGGCACGCATTTTGTGGATGGGCGCGACCTCGCTGACACGCCCTCGCGCGAACTCGGCGAAGTGTTTGCGGCAACGGCGGGCTACGCTTACAGCAACCGCTGGCCGGGCGACTATCGAGTGACGGGCGATGCTTCGACGTGGGCGGTGGCGCACGATATGCGCTCGCTCACGGTGGAACTGCCGGTGCGCGGCCCGCTCGACGCAGAGCAATCGGCCAAGTTGCGTGAAGCAATACTGATGATGATGGATACACTACAAAAGTGAAATATGCTGGTCGCATTCAACATCATCCTCGATGATATTGTGTTCCCCGATGGCCGCACGGCGATGGGCGTGGTGGGCGGCGGCGGGCCGCAGGCCGCTTTTGGGATGCGGCTGTGGGCCGACTCGGTGGGGTTGGCCGCCAACGTCGGCGACGAGTTGCCGCAGTCGGCGTGGGCGTGGCTGCGCGAGTCGGGGATCGATACAACGGGCGTGCGGGTGATCGAGTCGAGTCGGACTCCCCGCGCGTGGCAGGTGACTGAAGAGGACGGTCGGCGGACCCATGTGTGGCGCGTTCGCCCGGCTTCGCCGATCTCTTTCGATCAGCTGCCGGAGTCGTATCGCGCCGCCGAAGGGTATCATTTCGGCATTCATCCCGGGTCGCCCGATCTCGCCGCCGCCGCCGAGTTGCGGCGCGAGGGCAGAGTAGTGAGCGTGGAAATGTTTCGCGCATCGCAGAGATTGCTTGAGCCGACCGAATTGTTTGCCATGCTGTCGTCGGCCACCATTTTTTCGGAGGGCTTGCGCGAAGCGCAATCGTTGGTGGGGCCCGGCTCGGCGCGCAGTGTGGCGCGGCGATTGGTGGAGGCGGGCGAATCGCGCGCGCAGTTGTTGACGCTGAGGCTGGGCGATGAAGGCTCGCTGGTGGTGGAAGGGCAAACCGGGCGGGCGGTTCGGGTTCCGGCTGTGCCGGTGCGCGTGTCGAATGTGGTGGGCGCGGGCAATGCCTATTGCGGAGGCTTTTTGGCCGGATGGATTCTCTGGCGCGATCTGGCGCGCGCGGGCGCGTGCGGCGCGGTGGCGGCCTCCTTCGTGTTGGAGCGCGCAGGCTTGCCCGTCGTCACTGATCAACTTCGCGCTGAGTCGCAGAGGCGGCTCGATGCGCTGACGCCGCTGATTGAGTATACTTCGCTGTGATGGACATTCAGCCGGTGACTCTCGTGGGCCGGTTCATTCGGCTCGAACCGTTGTCGCTCGATCATGCTCTGCCGTTGTGGGAGATGGGCAACGAGCCGGGCATCTGGGCGTACATGCCCTATGGCGTGATCGACTCGCCGGTGAAGATGCGCGGCTGGGTTGAAGAGATGTTGCGCCGACAGTCGAAGGGAACCGATTTGCCTTTTGCCATTGTGGACACCGCCTCCGGTTGGCCCATCGGCGCGACCCGATCCATGACCATCGAGCGCGCGCACCGAAGTTTGGAGATCGGCGGCACGTGGCTCGGCGCGTCGTTTCGCGGCACGCTTGCCAATACCGAAAGCAAATATCTGCTTCTTCAGCACGCCTTCGAATCGCTGGAATGCATTCGCGTGCAGTTCCGTACCGACCTGCGCAATGAGCGCTCGCAGAAAGCCCTCGAACGATTGGGCGCGGTGCGCGAGGCCGTCCTGCGAAAATATACCATCATGCCCGACGGCTATCAGCGGTCGTCGGTGTTCTACAGCGTCATTGACGACGAATGGCCGCAGATGAAAGCCAGGCTGGAAGAAATGCTGAACGCGGAATACGGAATTCGGAACGGAAAGAATCCTCGAGGAGAGTGAGCGCAATGGATCGAGACTTTGGCTGGCAATTGGTGACTGAGCACGTGAACGATCGCGGCCTCATCCGGCACATGCTGGCAGTGGAGGCGGCGATGCGTTGGTACGCCCGGCATCTTGGCCACGACGAAAACCAGTGGGGCTTTGTCGGCCTCATTCACGATTTCGATTGGGAGATTCATCCCAATCTCGACCGCCACCCCATCGAAGGCTCGAAGATTCTTCGCGCGCGCGGCGTGGACGAAGAAACCATCCGCGTCATCCTCTCCCATTACACCGAAGGCACAGGCGTCGAGCGCGAGAAGCCCATCGACTTCGCTCTGCTCGCCTGCGACGAAATCACCGGGCTGATCATCGCTACCGCGCTCGTGCGGCCCACCAAAAACGTGCGCGACGTTGAAGTGAGCTCGGTGAAAAAGAAATGGAAGATACCGACCTTCGCCGCGGGAGTGCATCGGGATCAAGTGGAAGCCTATACCGCCGGCTTCAGCCGTGCCTGCTTTGGCGGCTCGCTCGACCTTTGGACTCACACCGGAAATGTGTTGACCGCAATGCAATCCATTGCCGCCGACCTCGATTTGGATGGAAGGTTGGCGAAATAATTTCCCCTCTCCTGCCCGCGAATTGCGCGGGCGGGAGAGGGGGCAGGGGGTGGGGGTCACGGCCTCGCCACAAATTTGAATTCGAGTTTGGCCTCGTTCTCGGCCTTCAATATCCCGGCAATGTCGGGCGCATCAAAATTGAAGTCGCTCATCAGAATCGTCGTCGTCGCCGTGCCGGTGAGCGCCTCCCCTTCCAGTTTCGCCGTCACATCGAAAGTCGTCGGGCGCGTCGTGTCGCGCACCAACAGATCGCCTGTGACCTGAAATGTGATCTCATCGCCTTCTTTCGCTCGTCCTGATCAGACCGATGCGTGCCGCGATGCGGACGGCCAACAAAGCCGAGATGCCTGCCAAAATGTTCGCGCCAAAGAAGATACTGCCGATGGCGCCGACATCCACCCCGAACCTGAGGTGAAACCAATAAGCGATCAGGCTTTGCACGATGAACCCGCCCGCGAATGCGTCCAAAGCAAACAAGGCGCTCAGTTTCAGCACCACACCCCTCGAATCGTGCAACCCCAAAGTGCGCCGGGCTGGCGAGTGACCGCGCGGTGTTTCAACCGACGACGAGAGGCACAGAAAGATCGCGGCGAGCAATGCCCCGATCATTGCGTAGCCGTTCAATACAATTCGGTACGACTCGAGCGGCGAAAAACCGGACGTTTGCAGGGCTTGAGCGAGCCAGCCGCCGCTCAGTGCGCCCAAAGCCGTGGCAAACGAGCCGACGAGGTTGTACCATGCGAATGCTTGTGTGCGCCGTTCGTTGGGCAGGAGTTGAGAGAGGGCGGCTTGTTCGATGGAGAGGAACGGGCCGATCTCGTTTCCGCTTGGGCTGATCACGCCAATGATTGCGGCCAACGTCAGAAGGATGGGGTTGTTGGTCAACACGAACGCCGCGCCCGCCACAATCATCAGCACTGCGCCCAGCGCCAACATTCGCCGCCTGCCGATCCGATCCGCTGAAGTCGTGATCCACAGCGAGATCCCGGCATCCCCGGCCAGCGTCAGAGTGAACAGCAAGCCGATGGCTTGCTCGCTCAGACCGACGTGCGCCAAATACAGCGTCAGCACGACAGACAAAAAGCCATAGGCAAAGAGGCGCAGGATGCGCGTGGCAAACAACAGCGCCGTGTCAATCTTTGAACGCGCCATTCGGCTTGCCCTGCCGGATCATTTGCTGGCAATAAGCGTAGAGCGCGTCGTACACGATCCATTCAGCGGCGTTGATTTCGTGATCGTCTTTGCAGCCCAAGTGCCGAAAACCTTCGGCGATGGCTTGCAGTCCCGCGCCTTCGGGCTGATACCAAAGTGTGTTGTCGGTGTCTGCGCCATTCACGATCTTGCCCAGAAGCACAAGCGCGGGATCGTGAGCGAGATTGTATTTCTTCAAGATGGCTTCGAAGGAACATTCCTTGCCGTGATGCCCCAACTCGACCCCTTTCACGTCATAAGGAATGGCGCCGAGCCGTTCGGCTTCGGCCATCACGTTCTCGGCGGGAACGAAATAGAACTCAGCATCCTTATCGACGAATTTCTTGATGAGCCAAGGGCAGGCGACTCGATCAACTTTGACGTTGGCGCGGGTAATCCATTTTATTGCAGTTATCTCCTTCGCGCGAAGCATAAGCGATTGCCTTTTGAGTCAACCGCGCTAACATCCAACGTTGCCGATCCGTTCGGGACGTCGTGCATCACTACTGCCCATCGTGATCGTTCGCCACTGGATTTGCCGCGCTCCCGCTTCCATTCCAGTTCGACTCGTTTTCCCGTCTCCCGAACCGTGATCCGAGTGGCGCGATACTCTCCGCGCAAATAGTCCCGGCTCGATCCGTCGTCCTCATACAAATCGAAACTCCCTTCGCCCGGCCACACGTTCAGGGCCACGTTCGCCCGATCAATTGCGCCGGTGTGTTGCGCCAGCGGCCACATCGGAATGATAGCCCCGGCGCGGACGAAGATCGGCATCTCGCTCAGCGGCGCGTCGGCGGCAACGTGAATCGGGCCGGTGAACAACTCGTCGGCGCCCCACCGATGCCATTGCCCTTTCGGCAAATACACTGCGCGCGCCCTCAGTCCCGGCGCGAGGATCGGCGCGATCAACAGATCGCGCCCGATCAAAAATTGATCGTTGAGGTTGAACGTGTTCGGGTCTTTCGGATAGTGCCACACCAGCGGGCGCACGATCGGCTCGCCCGTGATCGAGGCCGCGCGGAACAGCGAATAGAAGTATGGCAAAAGTTGATAGCGCAGGCCGATGAACTTGCGGCAAATCGATTCGATCTCCGGCCCGAAGGCCCACGGTTCCTGCGCCCGCGTTCCGGCGGCGGAGTGATTGCGGCAGAACGGATAGAATGCGCCGACTTGAGTCCAGCGCGCGAGCAATTCGCCATCGCAGTCGCCGCCGAAGCCGCCGATGTCCGCGCCCACAAATGGCATCCCGCTCATTCCGAGATTCATGAGCATAGGCAGACTCGCGGCCAAATGTTCCCACTGCGAACTATTGTCGCCGCACCATAGCGTCGCCGCCGTTTGCATTCCGCTGAACGCCGCCCGCGTGAGAATGAACGGGCGCGAGTCGGGGTTGTGCGCGAGCATTCCGTCAATCGTCGCGCGCGCCATTTGCAATGCGTACGTGTTTCGCGCCGAGGCGTGCGGCGCTCCATCGTGCCGCGCATCGGCAATCGGCCCGCTCAAATCGGTGGAAGCCGGTTCGTTCATATCGTTCCACAGCCCGCTCACGCCCGTCTCGGCCAGCCAGCGGCGCACGCGCCCGGCCCACCACTGGCGAGTAGCGGCGCGATGAAAATCGGGGAACGCGCTTCGGCCCGGCCACACTTTTCCGTTGTATTCATTTCCTTTTGAATCTCGGACGAAGTGATGACCTGCGCGCCCTTCGCGGCACACGGAATAACCGTTATCGACCTTCACCCCCGGATCGACGATGGCCACCGCGCGGAAGCCGCCCCGACTCAAGTCGCCCGTCATCCGTTTCGGATCCGGGAATCGCTTCCCGTCCCACGTGAACACGCGGAAGCCGTCCATGTGATCGATGTCCAGCCAGAGTCCATCGGCAGGAATGTTGCGCGCGCGCAGTTCTCCAGCGATGCGGCGAACCTCGGCTTCGCTTTCGTAACCCCAGCGGCATTGGTGATAACCCAGAGTCCACAGCGCGGGCAGAGGCATGTGCCCGGTGAGATCGGTGTATTGGCGCACGACATCGGGCAGGGCCGGGCCCGGAAAAACGTAATAGTTGAGAACGTCGGCGGGCGCGGAGAATTCGAGCCAATCATCGTGAGTGAAATCGAACTCGGTGAATTCCGCGTTGTCAACGAAGATACCATAGGTGTGTTGACGATTGTGAACGATGAAAAAAGGAAAACTCGCGTACAACGGGTCGGTGGTGTTGCCCATGCCTGCCGGATTCTCCAGCCACACATCGGTGTTGCGCATGATGTATTTGCGGTGGCGTTTGTCGAGCCAGCCGGCCTTTTCGCCGAGTCCGTAAACGTAATCGTTCGGGGCGATGGCTTTGCGCACGACGATGCGCCCATCGCGAAAGCCGATGGCGAGATCGGCGGCGAAGGCGCGGCCTTTGTTTCGAGAGAAAGAAAGGGCGAGGGGATCGGGCTGAACGTGAGTGGCGATGCGTTGACTCACCACTGAGATCACGGAGTTCACTGAGATTCGGTATTCTTCTCCGTGTTCTCTGCGCGGTCGGTGGCGAATGACGACGAGCGAGTCGTACGGCGGCAAGCGCTTTTTTTTCGAGATTCGGATTCGCATTGCGCCGACAGGGGAGGGCGCGATCTCGATTGCTCCAAAGGTGGTGGCGACAACCACGTGGCCGCCGAGGTCGGTGAGCGATTGAAAGTCCCCAAACGGTTTTGTCGGCATGGGAGGATTATAGCCTGTGCGTTGGGAAGAGCGCCGCATTCGGATAGTACAATTCGGATTGTGAAGTAAATTACAATTTGCTTGTTATCATATGACATCCTTCACTCACGTTGCATGACCCGTTCACTGCATTATTAATCTAACAACCGTTGGCCCACTCGTAGTGTTGCTCGAAGCATCGGGCAAATAGCAGAAAGGTTTCCGCCCATGTGGGGCCGCAATCGCTGTGAAGGTTGCACGGGTTTCAATGGAAGGCAGGGCCTCGACCAGTGATGATCGAGGCCGTGTGTATTTAAGGCTGTATTTTAGATAGGGTTTCTCATTTACTGAGGAGGTGCGCTTTGACCACCCAAACCGTATCGCCGCCCGACACGATCAGATTCTTGGAAGAGGTGAGCGCGGCCACTGCCGGAGTGTCGCGGCTGGAGATGTGCATTCAATGCGGGACGTGCGGCGGATCGTGTCCGTCGTCATCGGATATGGATCACACGCCGCGCATGTTGTTCGCCATGATCCGCGCCGGGATGCGCGAGGAGGCGCTGCGCAGCAATACGCCATGGATCTGCGTGTCGTGCTATCACTGCACGGTGCGCTGTCCGCAGGGTGTCCACATTGCCGATGTGATGTACACCCTCAAGGGCATGGCCATCCGCGCCAAACTTTATCAAGACTCCACCGCACCCGACTTCTCGAAAACTTTCGTGGATATGGTGGAGGAGTATGGGCGCAGTTACGAGTTCGGCCTCGCCACCCGCCACTACCTCAAGCACTTTCCACTGCGCTTGCCGAGCATGACGCCGATGGGGCTGGGCATGTTGAGCAAGAAGCGCATGGATATTTCGCCCCGGCGCATCGAAGGCATCGAGCAGCTCACAGCCATCCTGTCGCGCGCGAAAGAATTGGAGGCGGCATGACGCACTACCTCTTTTATCCCGGATGCTCAATGGAAAGCAGCGCCAAAGCCTATTACGACTCGCTGATGGCAGTGTGCAAACCGCTGGGGCTTGACCTGCAAGAGATCAATGATTGGAATTGCTGCGGCGCCACCGAATATGTGAGCATCAGCCTCACTCCGGCCTACGCCCTCATTGGCCGCAACCTTGCCCTCGCCGAGCAACAAGCCAACGGCTCACGCACCGTCGTTGCCCCGTGCAGCGCTTGCTACCTCAACCTAGCCAAAGCCGACTACTACATGCGCGAGCGCCCGGTGCTCGGCGAAAAGGTGAACACTGCGCTGGCCGCTGGCGGCTTGCATTACGATCCGGGCTCGCTCGTGATCCGCCACCTGCTCGATGTGATCATCAACGACATCGGGCTGGACAAGGTGAAGGAGAAAGTGACCCGCCCGCTCACGGGCCTCCGGCTCGCGCCGTATCTCGGCTGCATGGCGCCGCGGCCCGATTACGACCATCGCTGGTCGAACCCCGAATACCCCACCGAACTTGATCGGTTGCTCAAAGTTCTCGGCGCGGAAGTGATCGACTTCCCACTCAAGACGCACTGCTGCGGCGGGCACATGACTCAGATCGCGCCCTCCACCGCCTTCGAATTGATCCGCCGGTTGGTGCACGCCGCCGATCAATACCATGCCGACTTGATGGTAACCCTTTGCCCGATGTGCCAAATGAACGTGGACGCATTTCAGGGCGAGATGAACAACCACTTCCATACCGATTACCACATGCCTATTCTGTTTTTCACTCAACTCATAGGCCTCGCATTCGGCATTGATCCCAAAGAGTTGGGCTTCGGCAAAGAGCTGGTGAGCGCGGGCCCGGCGCTGGCGCGCATTGGCGTGGAAGCGCCTGCAGGGGAAAAAGGCGGCGAGCCTCCGCGCAAGCCGAAAAAGACCGACGGCCTGCCGATGCCGCGAATGATGGAGGAAGAGAGGCTGCCATGACTGAAAAGATTGGCGTTTATGTGTGTCATTGCGGCACCAACATCGCTGGCACGGTGGATGTGGCCGAAGTGCGCGATTGGGCCGAAAAACGGTTGAAGGGTCGCGGCGTCGTTGTGGCGCGCGATTACAAATTCATGTGCTCCAGCCTCGGGCAGGAGTTGATCGAAAAGGACATCAAAGAAAATGAACTGACTCGCGTGGTGGTCGCCGCGTGCTCGCCGCATTTGCACGAGCAAACTTTTCGCACTGCTTGCAAACGGGGCGGACTCAACCCGTACCTCTGCGAACTGGTTTCGATCCGTGAACAAGTGTCGTGGGTGCATACCGATCAAGAGGCCGCCACCGACAAAGCCAAAGCGGTGCTCTCCGGCGGCGTGGAGCGCGTTCAGCACCACGAGCCACTCGAGCCACTGCGCGTGCCCATTCATCCGGCCACACTCGTCGTCGGCGGCGGCATCGCCGGAATCCAAACCGCGCTGGAAATCGCCGATGCGGGTAAGCATGTGTATCTCGTCGAGCGCGACCCATCCATCGGCGGGCACATGGCTCAATTCGACAAAACCTTCCCCACTCTCGACTGCTCGGCCTGCATCCTCACGCCCAAGATGGTGTCGGCCGGCACCCACCCGAACATCACCCTCCTCACCTGGAGCGAGGTGGAAAAAGTGGATGGGTACGTCGGCAACTTCGTGGTGACGATCAGAAAGAAAGCGCGGTGCGTCAATACGGAGCTTTGCACTGGCTGCGGCATCTGCCAAGAGAAGTGCCCGAAGAAAGTGATCGACGAAATCTACGAGGCTGGGCTGGGCTATCGCAAAGCGGTGTACACGCCGTTTCCGCAGGCCGTGCCCAAATATCCGGTCATCGACAAACCCAACTGCACATATTTCCTAAAAGGCACGTGCAAGGCTTGCGAAAAATTCTGCCCGACGAGCGCTATTGACTTCAATCAAGAGGATGAGTTGATCACGGTGGAAGTCGGCAACATCGTGCTGGCCACTGGCTACGATCTCTTCGACCCGCGCCGCATCCCGCATTACGGCTACGGGCGGCTGGCGAACGTGTTCACCAGTTTGGAGTTCGAGCGGCTCACCAACGCCGCCGGGCCGACGAATGGCAGTATCGTCTTGCGCGATGGAAAGACCACGCCCAAAGCGGTGGGCATCGTTCATTGCGTGGGCAGCCGCGACCGTAATTACAACAACTACTGCTCGGCCATTTGCTGTATGCAGAGTCTCAAGTTCGCGCATCTGGTCAAAGAGCGCACCGGCGCGACGGTGTACAACTTCTACATTGACATGCGCACGGCGGCCAAAGCCTACGACGAGTTTTATCAGCGCGTGCTCGAAGAAGGAACGCTGTTTGTGCGCGGGCGCGTGGCTGAAGTGACCGACGCCGCCCGCCTGCCCAGCGAAGAGGGCAAACTGATCATTCAGGTTGAGGACACGTTGGCCGGGAAGCAGAGACGGATCCCCGTGGACATGGTGATTCTCTCCGCCGGCCTCCAACCGCGCTTCGACGCGAAGGCGACCGCCAAACTGTTCGGTATCTCGTGCAGCGCCGATAGTTGGTTCATCGAGAAACACCCCAAGCTCGATCCGGTAGCGACGATGACCGAGGGCGTGTTCATTGCCGGATGCTGCGCCGGCCCGAAGGACATCCCCAACAGCGTGGCGCAGGGGGCGGCGGCGGCGGCGCGCGTGTTGGCGCACATTGATGAAGGCGAGATCATGTTGGAGCCGGTGCGCGCCACCGTGATTGCCGAGAAGTGCTCGGGCTGCCGCATCTGCAACAACCTGTGCCCGTTCAACGCCATTCTTTTCCACGAAGATCGAATGGTGTCCGAAGTGAACGCGGCGCTGTGCCAAGGGTGCGGCACGTGTGTGGCCGCCTGCCCGGCGGGCGCGATCACCGGCACCGGATTCAGCAACGAGCAAATCCTGTCGCAGATCGAAGGATTGCTGATGCTGAACATCGCCAATGGACGGAGGCCGGTTGAGATTGCGGAGGCCGTGATGGCATGACAAGATGACACGAGGACAAGGTGAACGGATGATGCTGGCAGGCAAATCATCTTGTCATCCTCTCATTGTGTCATCCTGTCGAGTGTGGAGGAAACTATGAGCGAAACATTCGAGCCGGTCATCATCGGCTTCACCTGCAACTGGTGCAGCTATCGCGCGGCAGATTTGGCCGGCACCGCGCGGGTGAAATATCCGCCCAACGTGCGGCTCATCCGGCTGATGTGCTCCGGGCGGCTCGACCCGACGTTTGTGCTGAAGGCTCTGGCGAGCGGCGCCGACGGCGTGCTGATCACCGGCTGCCATCCGGGCGAGTGCCATTACATCGAGCAGAACTACAAGGCCATGCGCCGCTTCCTTCTGCTTCGCCGGACGCTCACGCAAATGGGCATCGAGCCGGGGCGCGTCAAATTGGTGTGGGCCAGCGCCGCCGAAGGCGTGAGGCTGGCGCAGGAAATCGCCAACCTGGTTGAAGAAGTGCGGGCGTTGGGGCCGCTGAATTGGGGGAAGGATGAAACTTCATCCTTCATCCTTCCCCCTTTGCCCTTCGAACTGGAGGCGGCATGAGCGCAAAACCCAAATTCGCAATGTATTGGGCGGCGTCGTGCGGCGGCTGTGAAATCGCCGTGTTGAATATCCACGAAAAAATTTTGGATGTGGACGCCAACTTCGACGTTGTCTTTTGGCCGGTGGCGATGGACGCGAAGTACAAAGACGTGGCCGCCATGCCCGACGACTCGATCACCCTCACCCTGTTCAACGGCGGCATCCGCAACGACGAGAATGAAGAGATCGCCCATCTTCTGCGGCGCAAGTCAAAAATTCTCGTCGCCTTCGGATCGTGCGCGTGCGAGGGGTGCATTCCCGGCCTTGCCAACTTCAGCCCGGTGGATGAAATCATCGACACCGCCTTTCACACCGTCACCACCGACAAGGGCAGTGAAGTTCGTTTACAAACGCGCTACCCCGCGCGCGAAGGCGAGATTCGCCTCCCCACCCTCTACCCCACATTGCGCACGCTCGATCAAGTGGCGAAGGTGGACTATTACATGCCCGGCTGCCCGCCCGAATCACATCAGATCGCGGCAGTGATCGATTTGGTGATCGCGGCGCTGAATGGGAAAGCGACTCTGCCCCCGGCCGGATCGGTGATCGGGGTTGGCGGCTCCACTGTGTGCGACGACTGCCCACGCGCCCGCAACGTCAAAACCATCAAAGCATTCAAGCGCATTCAAGACGTTCGACTCGATCCGACTCTGTGTTTGCTGGAGCAGGGCATTCCGTGCAACGGCCCGGCCACGCGGCAGGGTTGCGGCGCGTTGTGCCCCAAGGCCGGCGCGCAGTGCATCGGTTGCTACGGCCCCGCCGAGGGCGTGCTCGATTACGGCGCGCGGCTGATCTCTTCGTTCGCCTCGGTGATCGACAGCAACACACCGGATGAGATCGAACGCATCCTCGACGGCATCCCCGATCCGGCCGGGCAGTTCTATCGGTTCAGTTTGCCGGGGTCGTTGTTGAGGGCCGGAAAGTCCGCGCGGGCAAAGTAGAGATTGGAGGATTAGAGAATTCTCTGCTTCTCTAATTTCTCTTTGGAGGCACTATGCAACGCATCACCATTGACCCCATCACCCGCCTCGAAGGGCACGGCAAGATCGAAATCTTCCTCAACGAAGAAGGCGACGTTGCCAACACCTACTTTCAGATTCCTGAACTGCGCGGCTTCGAACGATTCTGCGTTGGTCGCCCGGTCGAAGAGATGCCACTGCTCACCAACCGCATCTGTGGTGTGTGCCCCGAAGCGCATCACATGGCCGCCGCCAAAGCCGCCGACGCCGTTTACCACGTCGATCCGCCGCCCACGGCGAAGAAACTGCGCGAGTTGTTGTACAGCGCCTTCTATGTCACCGATCACACCACTCACTTTTACGCGCTCGGCGGCCCCGACTTCGTGATGGGCCCCGATGCGCCGGTGGCCGAGCGCAACATCCTCGGCGTCATCCACAAAGTGGGATTGGAGATTGGCGGCAAAGTGATTCAGTGCCGCAAGTACGGCCACACCGTTGTCGAGATGATCGGCGGGCGAAAGGTGCACCCGTGCACGTCAATCCCGGGAGGCCTGACGAAAGGCATCACGGAGGAGCAGAGATTAGAGATTGAGAAGATGGGGCGGTGGGCGATTGAGTTTGCGCAGTTCAGCCTCAAAGTGTTTGGCGACATCGTGTTGGGCAACAAGGCCTACGTGGATTTGATACTCGGCGACATTTACACTCACCGAACCTATTCCATGGGGCTGGTGGACGCGGACAACCGAGTCAACTTTTACGACGGCAAAGTAAGCGTGGTTGACCCGGAAGGCAAACGCATGGGCACATACGCGCCGAATGAATACACCGACTGGATCGCCGAACACGTCGAGCCGTGGACGTATCTCAAATTCCCGTACCTCAAGAAAATCGGCTGGAAAGGATTCGTGGACGGGAAGGACTCCGGCGTGTATATGGCAACCCCGCTTTCGCGCCTCAACGCCTCGGACGGGATGGCGACTCCGCTCGCGCAGGCGGAATACGAGAAGTTCTACAGCACACTCGGCGGGAAACCGGTGCATCAACGGCTGGCGACTCACTGGGCGCGATTGATCGAATTGCTGTACGCCGCCGAGCGCTGGGTGGAACTCGCCACCGATCCCGAAATCACCTCGCCCAACTTCCATACCGTTCCCACCGAGAAGCCGACGGAGGGTGTGGGCATCGTCGAAGCGCCGCGCGGCACGCTCACCCATCATTACACCACCGACGAGCGCGGCGTGCTCACCAAAGTGAATCTCATCGTCGGCACCACCAACAACTACGCGCCGATCAGCATGTCCATCAAAAAGGCCGCCGAGTCGTTCATTAGAAAAGGCGTGGTCGTCAGCGAAGGGGCGCTCAACCGAGTGGAGATGGCCTTCCGCGCCTACGACCCGTGCTTCGGCTGCGCCACCCATTCACTGCCGGGGCAGATGCCATTGCAGATCACCATCCGTGATGCCGAAGGCAAAGAAGTGGAAGTGTTGAGGCAGTATTGTTGATATACAATATCAGCGAGAGGGCCCGCCCGCCCGTCACCTGCGCGTTGGTGAAAGGAGAAAACGATGTCCGACAGTGTCTATAAAGTGATCGAATTGGTTGGCACCAGCACCGAGTCGTGGGAAAAAGCAGCCTCAGTGGCGGTGGAGCGCGCGTCCAAATCACTGCGCGATCTACGTATCGCCGAAGTGGCCCAACTCGATATGCAAATCGACAACGGCAAAGTGGTTGCCTATCGGGCGAAGGTCAAGGTTTCTTTCAAGTACGAAGACAAAGACTGATTTCCATTCCGGCGCGGGCGGCCCTCTCTCCGTTTGCGCCTGCGAGGCTCAGCATGAATCGGCGCGCATTGGCCCGTTGGACTCAGGGCGGGGCGTTTACCCTGCTTGGGCTGTTCGTCGCCTTTTGGACATTCATGGGCGTGGGCGAGATGATCGGCGGGGATTTGAGCGGCGGCGCCCATCTCGTTCCCGCCGCTATCGTTGTGGCGCTGATGCTCCTCGCTTGGAAGCGGCCACTGCTCGGCGGCATCTTCCTCGGCATCATCGGTCTCCTCGCTTCCATTTATTTTCTCTCCCTCAGGAGCGGGCTTGCCGGAGTGTTGCTCATCAGCGGGCCGGTGCTGATAGCGGGGGCGCTTATCATTGCCGTGAGCCTCATGCGGGCCAAGGCCGCCACACCATGACTCGCGCCATCGTCATCGGACTCGGCAACCCCATTCTCGGCGATGACGGCGTGGGCTGGCGCGTGGCCGAAGAAGTGAAAAAGCAGATAGCGATTAGCGATCAGCCATTAGCCATTGAAGTAGATTGTTTCTCGCTCGGCGGGCTTAGTTTGATGGAGCGATTGATCGGGTACGACCGGGCCATCATTGTTGACGCCGTTTCCACCGGGCGGCAGATCGGCGCCGTTTCTGTTGCCTCGCTCGATGACCTCCCCAACTTCTCCAGCACGCACACCACCGCCGCCCACGACACGTCATTGCAAACGGCTCTCGGCGTGGGACGGAAAACGGGCGCGCATCTGCCGCGCACGGTGACGGTGGTGGGCGTGGAGGCCGAGCGCGTTTACGACTTCGGCGAGCAACTCACGCCCGCCGTCGAGGCCGCCGTGCCGCAAGCCGCGCAACGGGTCATCGATCTCTTGCGCAGAAAGGAATGAACGATGGTTTCTCCTGAACTGCTCCGCCGCTACCCGTTCTTCGGGTTTCTCGACGACACTGAACTGAAAGCCGTGGCCATGATCGCGGAAGAAATTTCCTGCGGCGAAGGCGACACGGTGTTCGCCGCCGACACACCCGCCGATGCGCTGTATTTGCTCGAAGAGGGCTGTATCGATCTCTTTTACGTTGTGGTCGATCGCAACGGCTCGAACCACGCCAAAGAGTTTTTCATCAGCGAGTTGAACATCGGCGATATGTTCGGCATGTCGGCGCTCATCGAGCCTTATCAGTACACCGCCGCCGCGCGAGCCACGTGCCCGAGCCGCGTCATCCGCATTGCCGGCGCCGGGCTGCGCGCCCTGTGCGAAGTGGACACGCGCCTCGCCTACGGCCTGATGCGCCAAACAGCCAAGACGGCCATCGAGCGCCTGCACGACACGCGAGTGCAACTTGCCGCCGCGCGCAATTGAAACGCAGACCAACACTGCGGGCCAAGGCCGGGCAAAACCGCGCAAGTTTTGCCCGGCTCTTTGTTCGGGAAATGCATCGCCAAAGGCGGTGACTTTCTACACTCCGGTCACCATGCCCCTTGCGCTAGTTTGATCATTGGAGGAAAACAAAATGAAAGCCTATGTGCTGATCAAAATTCAATCGGGCGAGATCGTTGACGCGATCCGCCAACTGCGAAAAGTGCCGGGCGTGGTGGCCGCCGATATGACCTTCGGCCCCTACGACGCCGTCGCCGTCGTAGAGGCCAAAGACTTGAACGCCCTCGGCCTCACCGTCGCCGCCGGAGTCCAGCCCGTGGTCGGCGTCAAAGAGACTCTCACTTGCCTCGTGATCGACATCGCCTGAGCCCAATGACTTTCGACGACCTCTCGCGCGAAGAGCTGATCAAACTGGTGGAAGTGTTTGCGAAGAATTGGCTGGCTCACGATGGCTGTTGGTTTTTGGCCGCCGAGCAAAAGTATGGAATGGAGGCGGCAATTGAATTGGACGCGCGCTCGTGGGAACGATTCTCTCCCATCGAAGCGCGAAGAATCATGGAAGCATTCGGCATTGCCGAGAGCGGCGGCCTGGATGCGTTGGAGCGAGCATTGGGTTATCGTCTGTATTCGGCCATCAACCAGCAGGAAACCGAGCGAGTGGATGAGCGCACGTTGCGCTTTCGGATGGTGGAGTGCCGCGTGCAGCAGGCCCGTCAGCGGAAGGGGCTTGCGCCGTTTGCTTGCAAGCCGGTGGGTTTGGTGGAATACACACAGTTCGCGCGCACGATTGATCCCCGCATCCAAACGGCGTGCCGACGCGCTCCACCCGATTCAGTTGGCGATTGCTTTTGCGAGTGGGAGTTTCGACTCGATTGAAGACGATGTGGCGTTCGGAGTCACGGCCAGCGCCAGCGCGGGGCCGCCCTTTCCGCCGTGACGGGTTGCCTCCCAAAATTATGACATTTCTTACTAGCCATGTAGGGTTCGGCAACTTACAGTAATCACCGACGCCAGTCGATGCTTTGGCGCTTCGGGAGACTTCATGGCTGAGAGCCCGGCAACCGAATCCGATTCACCGTTCGTGCTTCTTGCGATAACACAGGGCCAGTGGGGCGAGCGTATTCACGACAACATTCATCGCTTTCACCCGCCCTCGTGGACTGTGCGTCGGTGGGCGGCGCCCCGCACCCTCCCCCTCGTCATCGACGACCCCGAGGACTTCCTCCCGCCCAAACTCCCCAAAGCCGATCTCATTCTTGCGCTCGGCGAGACCGCTGGCGTTGCCCAGCTCATTCCCGACATTGCCAAAGGCGCCGGCGCAAAAGCGGTGATCGCGCCGATTGATCGCAACGAAAGCCTGCCCGCCGGTTTGGCGGCGCAACTCCGAACATGGCTGGCCGATCTTCACGTTGCCGCCGTCTTCCCCAAACCCTTCTGCTCCCTCACCGAAACCACCTACAACCAACCGCCCATCATCGAAACTTACGACAACCCCCTCATCCGCCGCTTTGCCCAGCACTTTGGCAAACCGCAATTGCGGGTGACAGTGGACGCCGACAAACACATCAGTGCAGTGGAAGTGGAATGCGACTCGGCCTGCGGGTGCGCCCGGTTCGTCGCCGAAGGGCTGAGCGGCCGCTCGGTGAGAGAAGCCGAATACGAGGCCGGAATGCTGCACCACCACTTCCCGTGCCTCGCCAGCATGAATCAAGACTCGGATTACTGCGACACGCTCATGCACATCTCGGGGCACGTTTTGCGCGCCGCCGTCAAAAATGAAATCGAAGAACATTTGGAGCCGATACCGTACTTCCGCCCGATGGGACGGGTAGAAGCCGGAGATTCTGAATCCTGAGGAGGATTGCTATGGAACGATTGACACTCGAACTCCCAATGATGTACGGCGATCATCATGTCGTTGAAGTGCGCAGTATTCTCGCCGCCTTGCCCGGCATCGCCAAAGTGTATGCCAGTTCGGCGCGGCAAAAAGTGGAAGTGGAATATGACGGAGGCCAATTGAATGCCGAAGCGGTGAAACAGGCGTTGGCGGCTCGCGGCTATTCCTCCGACTCCCTCGACCTGCCGCCGGTGTCTCCGCGCACGAAGACGATCACTGAATACGCCGTTGGGCCGGGCGGCGTCGAAGAATTCGTCGAGCGCGTTCCGGCGTGGGGCGGGGCGTTTGGCCCGTGTCCCGGCTTCGAAGTGCTGCACCCGGGCGATGTGCACCCGGCAGATCGATAGGAGATACGCATCATGGCCAAGAAACGAACGGCTGAAGAACGATCGATTGACCACGCCTCGCAACAACTTTTGATCCGCGCCGACTCGCTCGGATTGGACACCGCCTTTGCCCGCGCCGACGCGATGCCGGCGTGCCCCATCGGCGCCGGGTCATCGGGCTTGTGCTGCAAAAATTGTTTTATGGGCCCGTGCCGGATCACGAAGGAAGGGCAAGTGGGAGTGTGCGGGGCCACCTCATCCACCATTGCCGCGCGCAACATGGCTCGCGCCATCGCCGCCGGTTCCGCCGCCCATTCCGATCACGGGCGCGATGTGGCCTTCACTCTGCTGGCCGCCGCCGAAGGTGAAGCGCAGGGCTATCAAGTCCGCGACGATGTGAAACTGCGGGCAGTGGCGGCGTATTACGGAGTGCCAACGGCAGGGAAGACAACGGCGGCTTTGGCGAAGGAAATCGCGCAGAAAGCCATCACCGAATTTGGTCAGCAAAAAGGCGAGTTGGCTTTTGTCAAACGCGCTCCAAAGAAACGACAAGACTTGTGGCGCAAGTACGGCATTGCGCCGCGCGGCATCGATCGCGAAGTGGTGGATGTTTTGCATCGCACCCACATGGGCGACGATCAGCACCCGGAGCATATTCTCAAAGGCGCTTTGCGCTGCGCGTTGGCCGACGGTTGGGGCGGATCGATGATCGCCACCGAGTTGTCGGATGTGTTGTTCGGCACGCCCTCGCCGAAAGTGGGGCAGGTGAATCTCGGCGTGCTCAAAGATGACGAAGTCAACATCGTTTTGCACGGCCACGAGCCCACGCTCTCGGAAATGATTGTGGCGGCGGCCAGCGAGCCGGAACTGATCGAGTACGCCAAAAGCAAAGGCGCAAACGGAATCAACCTTGCCGGAATCTGCTGCACCTCCAATGAAATTCTTTTGCGGCAGGGCGTGGCTTCGGCGGGCAACTTCCTCAATCAAGAGCTGGCGCTCATCACCGGCGCGGTCGAAGCGATGGTGGTGGACGTGCAGTGCATCATGCAGGCCCTCCCGAATCTGGCGGCCAAATTCCATACCAAGTTCATCACCACTTCGCCCAAAGTGATGATTCAAGGCGGCATGCACATCGAGTTCGACGAACACCGCGCGCTCGACATCGCCCGCCAGATCGTGCGCGTTGCCTGTGACAATTACCCGAACCGGGGGGAAGTCGTCATCCCCGACGACGCGCAAGACCTCATTCCCGGTTTCTCTCACGAATACATCAATTACATGCTCGGCGGATCGTTCCGGGCTTCGTTCCGCCCGCTCAACGACGCCATCATGTCCGGGCGTATTCGCGGCGTGGTGGCCGATGTGGGCTGCAACAACCCGCGCGTGACTCAAGACAAGAGTCATGCGTGGCTGGTGCGCGAGTTCCTCAAGAATGATGTGCTGGTGGTGCAGACCGGATGCGGCGCACTGGCCTCCGGCAAGTTGGGACTCGTCACCGGCGAGGCCGCGCTCGAACACGCCGGGCCCGGCCTGCGCGAAGTGTGCGAAGCCACCGGCATGCCGCCCGTTCTGCACATGGGCTCGTGCGTGGACAACACCCGCATCCTCACCGTGCTCACACAGATGGCGCAAGAGGGTGGGCTGGGCGACGACATTGCCGACATCCCGGCGGTGGGCCTCGCGCCGGAGTGGATGAGCGAAAAGGCCCTGGCCATCGGCGCGTATGCGGCGGCCTCCGGCGCCTGCGTGATCTTCGGATTGGAGTCGCCGGTGGAATACAGCGATGAAGTCACTCGTGTGATGGATGAAGTGTGGGAGAAGGAGCTCGGCGGCAAACTGTTGTTCGTCAGCGACGACGAAACGATGTTCAAGAAATCGCTGGAGCACATCGACAAGAAACGCGCCGCGCTCGGCTTGCCCGAATATGATCCCAGCCGCTTTGGCCGCAGCGGTGATCAGCGCATGAACGATGTTCTCGCGCTGCCGCTGGAAACGCAGGCCGACGTGATGTACGGAGGTGTCCGATGAGCCGCTATATTGCCACTCGCGCCATTCGCGGCGCGAATCTCATCGTCAACGAATTCGAGCAGATGTACAAGCAGGCGATGAACGAGAAGGGAGCGGAGACTCCGCTGGCCTTCCCGAACACCGCCTATCATCTGCCATTGATTCTCGGCATGACCGGGCAAGCCGTCGAAAAACTTGGCGACTTGCAATCGATTCTGGATCGGGCCAAAAATCTGTTGCACCCCGTTCCGCCGGATCACCGTTGGACGCCGTATCTCGGCGAGACGCTCGATGCCGGAATGGCCACCCTGCTTGCGGAGGAAGGCATTGAGGCGGTGCGGTTCGCCTACAAGCAACAACCGGAAGTCCTTCCCGGATTCAAACTGGCGGGCGGCACATCGTTCACCAGTCCGGAGTTCGGCGGCAACGGCGACGGCCACCTCAACGGGCCCATCGACGACATTCAATTGCGAACGTGGGGCATTCAATTGGTGGATGGCCGTATGCCCGGCTTTGCGGCCATCGTCGGCTGCGCCAAATCCAACGAAGTGGCGGTGAAGATTGTGCGCGAACTTCAACGCCGCAATATCCTCACCTTCCTCAGCGGCAACGTCAACGGGCGGAGCATCATTCATCAATTGATGGAAGAGGGCGTCGAATTGGGATACGACACGTACACCGTGCCCTTCGGCACCGACACCATCAGCGCCATTTACGCGCTCGGCTTCGCCACGCGTTCGGCGCTCACCTTCGGCGGCATGAAGGGCGGGCAGGCGCGCGATATTTTGCTCTACAACAAGAATCGTGTGTTTGCCTTTGTGCTGGCGCTTGGCGAAGTGGATGATCTGAAATACGCGACGGCGGCGGGCGCGATCAACTTCGGTTTCCCCGTCATTGCCGATACCGTTATCCCCGAAATCCTGCCCACCGGAATCACCTCGTACGAGCACGTCGTCGCTCTGCCCTTCAATGAGATTCCGGGCAAAGACGATCTTGAACGCGCCGAGAATCTGGTGCAGAAGTGCATTGAAGTGCGCGGGGTGAAGATCAAACTCACCGAAGTGCCGGTGCCAGTGCCCTATGGCTCGGCGTTTGAGGGCGAGGTGGTGCGCAAGCAGGATATGCGTATCGAGTTTGGCGGCAAGAAATCGCGGTGCTACGAATATCTTCGCATGTTGGATTTCGACGCAGTGCAGGATGGCAAGATCACCGTCGTTGGCCCGGGCTTCGAAGATCACCCGGTGGGCGCGGCGATGGACTTGGGCATTGTGGTGGATGTGGCCGGGCGCAAGATGCAAAAAGATTTCGAGCCGGTGCTCGAACGGCAGATTCACCACTTCGTCAACGGCGCGAGCGGAATTCAGCACATCGGCCAGCGCGACATCACTTGGCTGCGCATCAACAAAGCCGCTGTGGACAAAGGCTTCAACCTTCGCCACTTCGGCGACATTCTGCATGCCCGCTTCCACGCCGACTTCGGCGCGATTGTGGACAAAGCGCAGGTGACCATTTACACCGATCCGCATGAAGTGGAGAAGTGGCTGGGCATTGCCCGCGCCGCTTACGATGAACGCAACGTGCGGCTCGGCAATATGACCGACGAAAGCGTGGAAGAGTTTTATTCATGCACGCTGTGCCAGTCGTTCGCGCCGAACCATCTGTGCATCGTCACGCCGGAGCGGCTTGGCCTGTGCGGCGCATACAACTGGCTCGACTGCAAAGCCTCATTTCAGATCAACCCCACCGGCCCCAATCAACCGATCAAAAAGAGCACGACCCTCGACGCGAGCAAAGGCTACTGGGCGGGAACCAACGAATTCACCGAGGGCGCATCGCACCAGCAGGTTCACGAAGTTGCTGTTTATTCCATCATGGAAAATCCGATGACCGCCTGCGGTTGTTTCGAGTGCATCGCCATGGTGATCCCCGAAGCAAATGGCGTGATGATTGTGAGCCGCGAAGACACGAGCATGACTCCGGCGGGCATGACTTTCAGCACGCTGGCGGGCATGGCCGGCGGCGGCTTGCAAACGCCGGGCATCATGGGGCACGGCAAGTTTTACATTCTCAGCCCCAAGTTCGTTTCGGCGGACGGCGGCTTCAAGCGGGTGGTGTGGATGTCGTCGATCCTCAAAGAGCAAATGGCCGAGCAGCTGAAGAAGGTGGCCGAGCGCGAGGGCGACCCCGATTTGATCGACAAGATTTGCGATGAGCGCGTAGCCACCGATGTCGAGGGGCTGGTTGCGTACATCACCGAAAAGAATCACCCGGCGCTGAGCATGGAGTCGTTGTTGTAAGATAGGACTTACGCAAAACTGAGTGTTTGACGAACAGGCAAAAAGCCGATAAGTTTGGGAGTATGCGACCCAAAACTCAAAACGTCACCCGCTTGGACTATTGCCAGTATCTTCTGGTCAGCCAAATCAAT
>Ga0194120_10003723_pt1 | contig 24464 bp, 17 predicted proteins | sample TA2MahCa65mmetaG_FD_148642 | JGI IMG/M metagenome (GOLD analysis project Ga0194120, IMG submission 148642) | Freshwater microbial communities from Lake Tanganyika, Tanzania - TA2015019 Mahale Deep Cast 65m | ecosystem: Environmental > Aquatic > Freshwater > Lake | place: Tanzania: Lake... | reverse complement strand
TTAAAAGGCAAGTTTGAAACTGGAGACATTCCTACTGGAGCAGACTTTGTTGACCTCATTGATACGACTTCATTTCGTGCCGATTCTTTGGGCGGGGATGGAAATAACTCAGTAACTATAAATGGCATAGAGTCTGCAACGATATTTGATACTATTGATACTTCGGTTTTTAGAACTACAAAGTATTTAATTCAACTGTCTCATGCTTCAAGCTCTTCCTATAGAAGCCTTGAAATGAATTTGGTTTTTGATGGTACCAATCAAAATATAACAGAGTTTGGCTCTGTTAAGAACAATGCTAGTGACGTTGGAACAATTTCAGCTTCATTAAGTTCTGGTATAATTAGCATGACGGTAACCCCCGTCCTTAGCCCTATGACCGTAAGGTACTACCGTACGGGACTTAAGGCGTAACCCATAAGGAGAAAAAAATGGCAACAGTCGACAAAGACTTCCGAATTAAAAACGGCCTGGTCGTTGAGGGCAGCACGGCAACCGTCAACGGTTCAAATATTTTAACTGAAGCCTCAACATCATTTTTAAATGAGCACATCTCAGATGTTGTTGGCGCAATGGTGTCAGGAAATACAGAGTCTGGTATTTCGGTAACTTACCAAGATTCCGATAACACACTAGATTTTAATGTTGATGATTTCACAATTACACTTGGTGGAGATCTTTCTGGTTCTGTAACGATTACAGACCTTGCAGGCGCAACTCTTACCGCATCAATAGCAGCAAACTCTGTTGCACTTGGCACAGATACAACAGGTAACTACGTAGAATCTGTTACATCTGGCTCAGGACTTTCAATTACTGGATCAATTGGAGAAGGTTCAACAATTGTTCTAACAAATGATGACAAAGGTTCTTCACAAAATATATTCAAAACAATTGCAGTTGCTGGTCAATCAAACATTGAAGCAGACAGCAATACCGACACTCTAACTTTTGTTGCTGGAACTGGCGTATCTTTAACAACAAACGCAAGTACAGACACTTTAACGATTACCAATGAGGGTGTTAGGACTCTTGCAGGAACAGCAAATGAAATTGAAGTTTCTGCTTCAACTGGGGCAGTAACAATCGGTCTTCCAGACAACGTAACAATTGGAAACAACCTTGTTGTTAATGGTGATTTAACAGTACATGGCTCATCCACAATTCTTAATACAGAAACTCTTGCTGTTGAAGATAATATTATTCTTTTAAATAGCAATGTTACAGGTGTCCCATCAAGCAATGCTGGTATTGAAGTTGAGCGTGGTAGCTCTGCAAATGCATCTCTATTCTGGGATGAATCAACAGATAAGTGGACAGTAAACGACGCAACTAATACTAAGGCAATCGCCTTGGTTGGAGATGCAACATTTAATACCTTCTCAAATTTAACAGATGGTACAAACACAGCACAACCAGATTCGTCTTCAGATACATTTACATTCGCTGCTGGAACTGGTATCGCTGTTGCAATCACCGCAGCCTCAGACACTTTAACGATTACTAATGAGGGTGTTAGGACTCTTGCAGGAACTTCAAATCAGATCACTGCATCTGCCTCAACTGGAAATGTAACTCTGTCCTTACCACAGAATATTCATTCTGGAGCATCACCAACATTTGCAGGCCTCTCGGTGGGATCTGGATCTGTTACAGCGGGTTCTGTAACTCTTTCAGAAACACTTGTAAGTTCTGCTACAGCAACTGCTGGTACAACTGCGTCAGTTATCGACTCATGGTCTGCAACAACTTATAGAAGTGCTAAGTATATTGTTCAAATGAAAAAGGATAACGATATTGAAACTATCGAAGTTCTTCTAAATGTTGATGGAAACAATAACGTTTATATTACAGAATATGCTGATGTTATGAGCAATACTTCTCTCGGAACTACTGACGCTGATTACAGCTCAGGAAATGTTCGTCTGTTAGTTACAGCGGCTGCAGCAGACACAGCAGTAAAGGTACACAAAACGCTTATAGAGGCGTAATGTGACCACGAAGGGATAGGTGAACCTAAGTGGCAACAACGAACAAGGATTTTGTCGTAAAAGCAGGACTTAAGGTTGCTACTGGAGTTACCTTTCCAGATGATACGGTTCAGACTACCGCCTTTACTGGCGGAGGATTAACAGTAGGCAATACTTTTCCACAATCACCAAGCAACGGTGATTTATTTTTATATACAACAACAGAGCGTATTTATTTTTACTATAATGCTGAGTGGACTCCTGTTGCAACCTATCTAGATGCTCAAAGAGAATACGATGGAAATGGAATAACCTATCCAACTCTATTTGCAAAACTAGATGGTGGCGCTCCAAATACAACGTTCACCAATGCTGTTCCACAGGTTGACGGGGGTAGTCCAAATGAACAATTCTGATATAATGGCTTTAACAAGGATAGGTAATAATGGCAACTAGAATTCAGGTACGCAGGGGTACGAATGCCGCTTGGGCTGCAGCAGATCCTGTTCTTGACGTTGGCGAGTTTGGTTTTAACACTACAAACAATCAACTTAAGATTGGCGATGGGTCGACATCTTGGGATAACATATCTTATTTTTTAACAAATGATAACCTAGGAGAAAGCCTTGGCGACTATATTCAGATAAGCGAGAAAGGGTCTGCCAATGGAGTGGCAGAGCTTGATGCTAGTCAAAATGTTTTAACTAGAAGCTCTGTTATTTTTGAGGGTGCAACTGCCGACGCCTATGAAACAACATTAACGGTAACAGACCCAACCGCCGATCGCACAATTACAATTCCAAATTCTACTGGTACTATTCTTTTGGCTGACGGTAGTGGAAACGTAACCATTTCAGGAAACTTGACTGTCACTGGAACGACCACAACGATTTCTTCACAGAGCGTTTTAAGCCAACTTATTTTCGAGGGTACCACAGCAGACGATTTTGAGACCACCCTAACATTAGTAGATCCCACCGCCGATAGAACTATAACTTTGCCAAACGTGAGCGGTACGGTTGTTACTACTGGTAATTTTCCGTCTTTGACATGGGGACAACTTAAGTTGGGTGGCGGAATTTAATCAGTACTTTGTAAAATCAAAAGTACTAAACCTTTACTTAACACTTAATGTTTCTAAAAACGCTGTAAATCATAACTTTTCTTTATAAAAATTCTATGGTATACTAGACACTACTTTACATTTCGTAAAGTTCTCATATTATTTTGTGGAAAGGTTTGTAAAATCGGATGTCTGACATATTTTCTTTTCGTCTATTGGATGAGTTTGTAAATAAGTATAAAGAAATTGAGCCTCCTTTTGGCTTTGGAGATGCGGGTAGTAATTCGTTAGGTGAAATAACATTTATTCGTACCTATTCCAGGATAAAAGAAGATGGTTGTAAAGAACGCTGGTATGAGGTTTGCAAGAGGGTAATTGAGGGAATGTATTCAATACAGAAGAATCACGCCAAAGAGAACCGTTTGCCATGGAATGACAATAAAGCACAAAAGTCTGCTCAAGAGGCCTATGAGCGCATGTTTGGCCTTAAATGGACCCCTCCTGGCCGTGGCCTATGGGCGTTTGGCACTCCCATGACCATGGAGCGCAAGAACTCTGCTGCCCTGCAGAATTGTGCGATGGTATCAACAAGAGACATTGACCGTAATGATCCAGGTGCATTATTCGCTTGGGTAATGGATGCCTTGATGTTAGGTGTAGGTGTAGGGTTTGATACTTTGGGTCAAGATAAGGGGCTTGATATTTATTCAAATTCCGATGAAGAAATACAATATGAGATTCCAGATACTCGTGAGGGGTGGGTAGAATCCATAAGAATTATTCTTAACTCGTATTTAAAGATAAATCAGGCAAAGGTAATATTTGATTATTCTAAGATTAGGCCTCTGGGTTCTCCTATCAAGGGGTTTGGTGGTACCGCCTCGGGCCCAGAACCACTTATAAAACTGCACAAGACAATTCATAAAGTTATTGGTGATAGAGCTGGAGAAAAATTAGACTCTCGTGCAATTGTAGACATTGTTAATCTTATTGGAACATGTGTGGTTGCTGGAAACGTTCGTCGTTCTGCAACTCTTGCTCTTGGTGGACCAACAGATAAAGACTTTATGAATCTAAAAAATCCAGAAATCTTTGCAGAACGCAACTCGTATAATCCAGAAAATCCAGGGTGGGCATGGATGAGCAATAACTCTATTGCAGCAGAAGTAGGAACACAATATGAGGATTATGTAGATTTAATTGCTAACAATGGTGAACCAGGTTTTGTCTGGCTAGATATTGCTCGTAATTTTGGTCGTCTTGCAGATCCTGCAGATGGCAAAGATTATCGTGTTATGGGATTTAATCCTTGTGCTGAGCAGCCACTTGAGAGTCAAGAGCTGTGCACTCTTGTGGAGGTACATCTAAATAGACACGTAGACAAAGAAGATTTTTTACGCACACTTAAGTTTGCATACTTGTATGGCAAGACCGTAACTCTTATTCCAACACATTGGCAGATTACAAACGGAATTATGCAGCGCAATCGTCGTATTGGAACATCGTTAACTGGGATTGCATCATTCTCTGACGAGAACGGACTGCCCACCGTTCGTGAATGGATGGATGAGGGATACAAAACAATTCGTAAATATGATCATGCATATTCTGAGTGGCTATGTGTTCGTGAATCTGTTCGTGTAACAACCGTTAAGCCATCTGGCTCAGTCTCCCTGCTGTCTGGTGCAACTCCAGGCGTTCATTGGGGACCAGGAGGAAACTATTTTCTTCGTGCTATAAGATTTGGCGATACAGACTCGATGATTCATTTATTTAAAGCAGCGGGATATAAGATGGAAAAAGATCTAGTATCTGCCAATACAACTATTGTGTATTTCCCTGTACACTCTGGCCATTCTCGTTCTGAAAAGGATGTTTCATTATTTGAAAAAATTGGTCTTGCTGCTACCACGCAAAAATATTGGTCCGATAATGGAGTATCTGTAACTCTTTCATTTGACAAAAAGTCAGAAACTAAGTATATTGCTGCAGCACTTCATATGTATGAGGGTCAGTTAAAGGCCGTGTCTTTCTTACCCATAGGAAATGCCACCTACCCACAACAACCTTATACGGAGATTACAAAGCAAGAATATGAGTCTTATATAGGCAAAATTAAAAAAATCGACTGGTCTCCAATTTATGACGGTGTTGACAATCTTGAGGCGGTAGGGGAAAAATTCTGCACTACAGATATTTGTGAGATTAAAATAGCCTAAATGCTATAATTAAGGGCAAGGAGTAAAATGTCCAACCCATCAAATTTATATGCAGAAAAGGTTTATGCGGAGCATCCTACCACTCTGTGGGCACTTGATGATACCGCCGACTATATCAGTCTTATAACAGAGGCACAACGAGCATTTACGAGTTGGACAACGACAAATGTAACTGCTGTTGCATCTGCTAGCGCACCAAAAACAGAGCCCTTTGTAGGCAGTTCCGTAAATAGGCTAAATGTAATTTTGCCAGCCAACGATAGTTTTTCAATTACATGTTTTAGCGATGACCTTGTAAACTTTTCTGATTTAAATTCAGATCTCGGCACATTTTCTGTTGGTGGATACTTTTTTGATACAACAGCCAGATTGGAATCAGTATCGATTGGATATGAATATACAGATACAACTACCGCAGAGGCTGTTGTTCGAGTAAATGATTTTAATACTAATCTCAATCAGTCTTGGGGTTTTGTTTCTGGCACCTTCGAAATTCCTCTTGAGAACACAACAATGAGAGCAGTTGTTAAGGCCACCTTTTCAAGTGGCTCTTCTACAACAAATGCACATATATTTTTTAATGGAATATCTGTTGGTCAGTGGTCTGAAAATCATAATGCGACATCTTTAGGCATTGAAACCGCATCTATAACTTCTGCCAACATTGCAATAGAAACAGCTAATGGTATTGAGGCAGAGGCTTATGGTCTTGGTGGAGATAACGGATATTATTTGATAAACGATAATGCTCTTGTTGCAAGAAATGCCAGCATACCAATGGTTTATGGTGCATCTGGAGTTACTGTATTGACTCCCAATGAGGATGACGAGCCATCGCTAGTCGTTCCAGGAAAGGGATTTTTAAATGAGGCGGGCCGATATAAAGAATATACTGTAGAGTTTTGGGCAAAAATAAATTCAAGCACCACGACACCTAAAAGAATTTTTGGTCCAATTGCATCTTCTGATGGCTTGTATGTTGAGGCTGGCTTTATTACGCTAGTTATTGGAAATAAGTTTGCCTCTCACTTTGTAGGCGAATGGTATAGACCAATGCTTTTTCATATTCGTCTTATTAAAAATGTGGCAACGGTATTGCTAAATGGAGAAGAGGTCATAAGTCTTAGCATCATTACAGACGACTTAGTGCTACCAGAAATATTAGATGATTCAGATAGAGAGCAAGACTGGCTAGGATTTTATTCTTATAGCGATGTCACCCCAATTGAAATAGACTGTGTTGCTGTTTATTCTTATCAGGTTCCGACACCTGTTGCAAAACGTAGATGGGTTTACGGTCAAGCGGTCTTGTCTCCAGAAGGAATTGACTCTGCCTATGGAGGATCTTCTGCCTTCATAGATTATTCTTTTGCAGACTATACTGCAAATTATACATATCCAAATTTTGCTAATTGGAATCAGGGATCTTTTGATAATTTGATAACAACTGGAACTTATGTAGGAACACCAAACTATCAGTTGCCGACGGTATTTATAGAAGACGAGACGCTACAAGATCTTTACGATGATAATCTAGATATTCAGTCTGGAGCACACAAATTCATAACGTTGAGACCTAATAATAATTGGAGCTCCACTCATGCATATTTCAATTTTACAAATTTTAATGTTTTAAACGAGGAAGTAAAAGCAATCTATGGAGTTTTTAGTGCAGGAGATGTTACAGACGTAGAGCAAACTCTATTTAAGATCTACAATAAAATTAATGGAAATTATTTCAAGGCGGTTCAAAATGATGACGATCTTGTTTATAGTATTTATTACAACGGAGCGAGCACTTCTCTTTATACATACAGTACGATTGCTGTAGATCAAAAATTTACTGTTGGTCTTAATATTCCAGACTTAGTTTCTAGGTTTGGTGGAAATGTTGCATCTTTTTTTGGAAACAGGAATGGTCTTGAACTCTATGTTTCTGGAGATGCGGCAGCATCTAACAATACATTTCAGGGCAAACTATACTCTTTTGGATTCTGTACTGATTTAAATGCAAATGAGGCAGATGATAACTTTAGTGATGGGTTTGCCATCGCCACCTCTGCCGTCAATATTTTATCCTTCGTTGCGAGCTATACACTTTTGCCATTAGAAGCGTATGGCACATACTTTTTGGATATTGGCGTCGCTGGTTATTGGGAAGACTATTTGCCACTGTCTTACTTTGGTCAATATGTTGAAAATGAAAGCGGAGACCTTTTTTATGAATTAGATTTTCTACAGTTCAATATAGGATATCCGAAGCCCTCTGAACTGGTTAGTCAGGCATCCACAAGCGCATGGACATATCAAGGATTAAAGGACGAATACGAATATCCTACACAAAGAACTTATTCTGAACTAGATAATTATCTGTTTACTGGTTGGGATACTTATACTCAAATGGTCGGGCAGACAGACAAGTACTACGAATATGATACGGGAGACGCATCTATTAGAAGTTTTATTACTTTTCAATATATTGAAGATGGGGCCAACGCTCCAAGGGCGGACTTTACAACCATAAGAACTGCCAGAGAAGATTCAATAATTGACGTTAATGATTTTGAAAATTGGCCGACAACAAAGTTTGAGGTTGTTGATAATACATTAATTTATCCTAGAGAAAATATAAATTTTAATGAACTTGCAATCGTTTATCACCTTGACTTTCAGATTCGGGGTATATTGACAAAGCCAATTCAACTAAGAAGGCTAGAACTGGCATCTCAAGCATTTAATGACAATTCGTTCAATCCAGTTGGAACTAGGTTTGGCATTGACCTGTTTCCATTTAAGAGGTCTGGCATATATTTTGATTACAAGGCAAAGAATCCATTTAGCATATATAAGGGTAGCACTCCATATCTTTATATGACAAGAACATCTGGCATACAGGTGAGAGGAGATTATGATCCTTCTATAAACAGAGGTTTGTCTATGCCTATCAATACCGCTCGTGCTAGTGATTATCGTGTTAGTGCGGTTCAGATGTGGATGAGATATGATGAAAGACAATTTCCAGGAAGTTCGACAGAACTGTTTGATATTAAATATAAAGCAGATACAATAAAATTTTATTTTGAGGCAGATAGCGAAACTGGAGATCGTGCAAGAATTTATGCAATAAGGGCAAGCACGGGTGAAGAGTTTAATGGTATAACATATTATTGGAATGGGAAATTAGTAAGAGAGCCAGTGGCAACAAGAAATGAATGGGGAGTTCTTGGTTTAGGGTTTTCTACCGCCCTGCTCTATGATAATTTCCTTGGCTCTATAAATCTAAACGGAACCTTTGTATTTAATAATATCGCTTACTATCAGTCCACCAATTTGCAGGAAGTTCAAAAGACCCTTACTCGTCCATGGCAACAGGTAATAACAGATGGGGTAACAAATTTTGATTGGCAGTATTGGGAAAATTCTTCAACATGGGAGGGCGTATTGGTTATTGGGTCGTCTGAGCTATACGGAGTCGATCCAACAAGCATTTATAATACATATATTGGTATAAATAAAATTATTATTGATGACAATCATGGGTTGACGGTAGATGCAGACAATCTTAGGGCATATGTTGACACAACATGGAGCACAATCGTTGGAACACCAGCTTAATCTGGTATACTTGTGGTTATGGATTCTTTAATTAACCCCAAAACTGGTAAGCCTCTTGTAAAAAATATAAGGCGCAAAGTCATTGACAAGAGCTATGACTGGGGTCTTTATGTTTACAAGAAGTCCAATGGAAAGTGGTTTAGCGACGGACAGGGTAATGTTTTGAATATTCAATCAAAGAAGAATGATATTTCTAAGATAGCAGAACTTAGAAAAGCTGCTATGTATTATGGAGATGATGGGGATGGGCAATGTGTTTTCGTGCCTGGTCTGAATCGGGCATCAGAAGAACAATACTCAGAAATGAAAGACAGAATGAATCAGGGGCTCATACCAAACGTTAACGATCTTGGGGCGGTATATGATGCTCAAAAAACTTTAAAAACACACGGACGAGAGGCATACGAAAATGAATGATGATTTTGAATATATACAGGCAAGTTTAAATACGCAACAAAAAGAGACAGATGCTTTTGCTGCACTAGATCCCTTCGCTAAGCCTTGGGAGCAGCTAAAAACTCTAGGCGGTCTTGACAACAACTTTCGTCGTAGAACCGCACGGAATATAACAAAAGCAGTAACCGACAATCCAGGATATCTGGATTCTGCTAGCGCAAATCCTTCTGGAGATAACGCAGAATCAAAACAAATAAATCCTGGAACGGTATACCGTAATGGCTATGGCCTGTTTGATGTAATTACTCCGCCATACAACATGTATGAGTTGGCAAACTTCTATGATACAAACTTTGCCAATCATGCTGCCATTGACGCTAAGGTAGAAAATGTCGTTGGTCTTGGATATCGCTTTGATATTACAGATCGAACGATGCTCAGTTTTGAAATGAATGAAGATCAGGGCATGGTTGATAGAGCAAGAAATAGAATTGAACGAGCAAAGATTATGCTGCGTGACTGGATAGAGTCTTTAAATGATGACGATTCATTTACTACGACTATGGAAAAGGTGTACACGGATCTTCAGTCTGTTGGAAATGGATTTATTGAGGTGGGTCGCAAAGTCAATGGAGAGATCGGATATGTTGGTCATATACCAGCAACCACCGTACGTGTACGTCGTCTTCGTGATGGATTTGTTCAGATTATTGGAAATAAGATGGTTTACTTTAGAAATTTCAATGCTAAAAATCCTAATCCGATGAGTACGGATATAAGGCCAAACGAAATCATTCATCTCAAACAATACTCGCCCTTGAATACATTTTATGGTATTCCAGACATTCTTGCAGCGCTACCATCTTTAATTGGAGATCAACTTTCTTCTCAATATAATATTGATTATTTTGAAAACAAGGCGGTACCAAGATATGTCATTACAGTCAAGGGTGCAAAGCTATCTGCTGATGCAGAAGATAAGATGTTCAGATTCTTGCAGACTGGTTTGAAGTCTCAATCACACAGAACTCTTTATATTCCACTTCCAGGAGATACAGAGAACAACAAGGTCGAGTTCAAAATGGAGCCGATTGAAAATGGTGTACAAGAGGGATCTTTCAGAGAATATCGTAAACAGAATAGGGATGATATTTTAATTGCTCATCAGGTTCCAATATCTAAACTTGGTGGTTCTGATTCGGCTGCAATTGCTGCTGCCATTTCCCAAGATCGCACATTTAAGGAGCAGGTATCTAGACCAGCCCAAAGATATTTGGAAAAGATGATTAATAAGATTATTAGAGAAAAAACAGACGTTCTTGAGTTAAAATTTAATGAATTAACTCTTACAGATGAGATTGCACAGTCTCAGATTCTTGAGAGGTATGTAAAGACACAGGTCATGACGCCAAACGAGGCTCGTGAAAAGTTAGACCTACCACAGAGATCTGATGGTGATTCTCCCTTTGTTATGAGTCCAAGACAGGCTACTGACGCTAGGGCAGACCTGGCAGGGAACAGAGAAAGAGACATAGAAAGAACAAATAATAATTCAGATTCTCCATCTACGATAGGTGGTCGTAATCCTCAAGGAGAAGGCCGTTCTTCGCAGTAATGTCCAAATATTGATATAAACAGATGATATAATAAGATGACAATGATTATGAATAAGGCTCAATGGACAACAGAGGGCGACAGTGTTCGCTTTTCTATGCCTATTGGCAAAATTGATCAAGAACGCCGTATTGTTTCTGGTTTTGCAACTCTAGATAATGTGGATAGGCAAAATGACATTGTAACAACAGAGGCCAGCATGAACGCCTTTAAGAAATTTAGAGGAAATATTCGTGAAATGCATCAGCCAAGTGCTGTTGGCAAGGTCGTATCTTTTAAGGAAGATCGTTACTTTGATCCACAAACAAAGAAGTTTTATAGTGGTGTTTATGTCTCAGCCTATGTGTCAAAGGGTGCACAAAATACCTGGGAAAAGATTCTTGATGGTACGCTGACAGGATTCTCAATCGGAGGAAATATCACAAAATCCGATGATGAGTTTGACGAAGAGGTAAAGCGTCAAATACGTATAATTAAGGAGTATAATTTAACTGAACTATCACTTGTTGATAACCCAGCAAATGAATTCGCCAACGTTCTTTCAATTGAAAAGGGAGAGCTTGGCGGGTATCTTGCACAAGCAGTTGTTGACACGGTGTACTGGTGTAAGCAAGACGACATTGTTCGCCTATCTCCAGAAGATAAGGAGTCTTGCCCTACTTGCGACGTTTCAATGCAAAACATTGGATTCGTTGAAAGAGGAGATGACAATATTGAAATGCTAAAGTTCTTAGTTGATAGTGCAAAAGGCATTAGGACAATTAAGATTACAAAGGAGAATAATTCTATGGCAGAAGAAACAGAAGTTGCGGCAGAGGCACCAGCCGAAGCAGCATTAGTTGTTGAAGATGTTGAGGTTGCTCCAGAGGCTACAGAACAGGTTATAGCAGAAGCAGAAGCAGTTGTCGAAGAGGCTGCTGCTGAAACAGCGATTGCTAAGACAGATGAAGTTGCTCCTTCTACAGAAGAGGTTGTAGAGAATAAAATGGATGCAGTTGCAGATATCGCCAAAAACGTAACTGACATTCAAGAATCTCTAACTAATGCCTTGAGCGATCTTGCTGGAACAGTTAAGTCCTTACAGGAAACTGTTGCTGCAATTACAAAGTCCCTTGAAGATGTTACAGGAAAAATAAAGTCTGTATCAACTGATGTAGATCAGGTAAAGGGTTCTTTTGATGAATTTGGAAAGCGTGTTGAAGCAGTAGAAGCAGATACCGCCTTCCGCAAGTCTGGCGATCTAGGCGAGATCGTACAGGAGTTTTCAGAAATGAAGGCTCAAAAATCCCTATGGGGCGGACGTTTCCTCAAAACAGCCGACCTATTTAACTAAACACTAAATGGAGGTGAATATATGTCGGAACAAGAAATACAAGAAAAACTGACTAAGGCAGCTGCATCTGGTGCATTCGTTTCTGGTGGAATTGGTAGCGCAACCGCAACCGATCCATCTGGCAACGTAGACCCAGCTACTTCTCTTGGTAACGTTTCTGGCGGTGCATTCGGTGTAACAACCGGAGATAACGCAGTAAACCCAACAGGAAGTAACAGCGGTATTCTAAACCCAGAGCAGGCTCGTCGCTTTATCGACTACGTGTGGGATGCAACAGTTCTCGCCAAAGATGGTCGTAGAGTTACAATGAGAGCCAACACCATGGAGATCGAAAAGGTCAACGTTGGTGAGCGTGTACTTCGTGCTGCTGCACAAGCAGATGGCGCATACACGAATACTGGCGCAACATTTACCAAAGTAGAGCTTACAACCAAAAAGATTCGTCTTGATTGGGAAGTTTCTAGTGAGTCACTTGAAGATAATATTGAAGGAGCCGCTCTTGAAGATCGTCTCGTTCGCTTGATGACCAATGCATTTGGTAATGATATTGAAGATCTAGCGATTAATGGAGACGGTGCAACAGCATCATTCCTTTCAATTATGTCTGGATTCATTAAGCAAACCCGTGGCACCGTTGGTAATGCTGCTCATGAGTTGTCTGCAACAGTTTCAGATAACAACTACACAACCACAGTACTGCAAAACTTGCTATTGGCAATGCCACGCAAGTATCGTGCACTTAAGAGCAATCTTAAGCTTTATGCAGGCACTGACGCATTTGCAGGTATCGTTCGTAACAATGGTACTCTAGCAGATGCAATATCGGCAGCATTCGCTGACCGTATTGGTAGCACCCAATCCAATCGTCAAGATTTTCTTGATGGTGGAGCGCAAACACTTGGTAATTCACGTACAACTCGTGTACTAGGTGTGGATGTGCTTGAAGTTCCTTACTATCCAGAAGGGTATGTAGACCTTACATTCCCTGATAACAGAGTATGGGGCTTCCAACGCGATATCACGGTAAATCGTGAATATAAGCCAAAGAAAGATACTGTAGAATATACAGTATTTGTTCGCTTTGGTATCGCATGGGAAGAGTTGGATGCAGTCGCATATGTCGATGCAGACAGCGCAGATTCCTAAAATCTAACCAATAAAAACTAGAAGAGGGCGGCTTAGAAACCGCTCTCTTTTAGCATTTCTGGTATAATGACAGTGGAGGAATAATGTTAGATTTAGAAGAATTAAAAACAAAAACGGTGTTTGAGTTAAAGTCTTATGCTAAGAAAAATAACATCGACCTTAAAGATGCAAAAACAAAAATAGATATGTTAAATGTTTTACAGGGCAAAAAGGTCGTTGTGCCAGAACCCAAAGAGTTTGTAAAAAGAATTGCTATATACTCAGATCATAATAAATACTCGATAGACAGACAAAAGGGTTCGCTGAAAGTTGGTTATAATATAGTTAGTAAGGAGGCAGCCGACTGGTGGCTTTCTCGCAAGGGAGTTAGAGAAGCAACTCCTGAAGAGATAGCAAGATACTACGGTGTAGAATAATGGAGATTTTGCGTATCCCCCCATACCCGCTTTCAATTTCCTATACGGTGACGGCGGCTAATACGTCTCACTATTTGGTAATTTCTACAAATGATAGATATGAAGAAATTGTTGATGCTGCGGTTACATCTAGTGCAAGTAAGGTTATTACATATACTCTGCCAGACTCTTTTTCTAAATATGATAACCACTACTCTTTAGAAATATACGAAAAGGTTGGTTCCGAACGTGGAGATGTTCTGGTTGAAGATAATCTTGAGATTGTTCGTCCATATGTGGACCCCAACGATTTAGGAACTACGGCTACGGAAATTGCCGAGTATACAGAAAATGAAAAATTAGCAAGACAGATAATTGACTCTTATGTGCCAGGGGGATTCTATTTTAAGGCTGAATGGATTCAGTCGGTTGGACAGGGCACAGACTATTTTTCATTATGGAAAAGAGGATACAGGGTTCTTAAGGTATATGAAAATGCTGAAATAGTTTGGGATGTTGATGATGAAGACGGACCAGCATTATCTGATGACGAATACAGCATTACAAAAGATAAAACTGGAATTGTAAAAGATCCAGTTGCAGGAGTCACAACTTGGAACAGATATGAGCGTAAGCCTGCGAGAATGGCGTTTGCCGCTTCTGACTCAATAGGATTTTTTGACACAGGAGATAGTGCAAACATTCAGACATTAAGCGGTGGAGTAAGTTTCCCAGAGGGTGTTGATTATATGTTTTACATTGAGGCGGGGTATAAAGTAGTTCCAAACGACATAAAAGATGCAACAAACATGCTTATCGATGATATTCGATGTGGCAGACTAGACTACTACAAGAGATATGTAGAATCTTACAAAACCGACCAGTTTGATGTCAAATATAACAAGAGCATAATTAGTGGTACTGGCAACATGCTGGTTGATAAAATTCTTAATAGATATGTGACAAATATTACTAATCCTGGAGTTTTATAATGGTTATCTGTGAAGATACAGATTTCATGTTCCCCATGAAGGCAGACGTCTATTATCCCATAATTAGTCAAGGCGATTATGGTCAGCCCAAAAAGGATTGGGTGTTTGATAAGACCATTGCCTGCAATGTCGGACCTATAGGCGGCCCCGCATCGGCAAGTTCTGAAAATGTAAAGGCAGAATCGTTTCTGCAGGTGCAAAATAAGCTAGAGGGCAGAACCAAGAATGATCCACGCATCTCTACACAGAAAGAAAAGAACGCAATAACAAATGTTTTAATCACAAATGTGCGACATGCTGATGATGAATTAATATATAAAGAAACGGCTGGTGTTCGTTCTGGCCATGGAACTATTTATGAGCTTGCAACTGTTGAGCCCTTTGTGGGAGCATTTAGGTCTACGGAATATTACAAAATGATTTTGCGTAGGGCTGAAAATCAGACTGTGGGTGACTGATGAGAGTTGTAACCAATACCCGTCATTTTAGAAAAACGATGAACAACGTCATAGATTATTCCTATGGCTTTCTTGATGGAGTACAAGATGGCAAGCCAATCTTCATGAAGAAACTTGGTATGGGAGTTGTTGCTGCCCTGGGCCAATATATTGATGTAAATGCCAGGGCAAATCCAAAAGCCCTTCATCATGTTTATGAATGGTATCGTTCAGGTAGTCCTGCCGCCAGACTATTTGATATAGATTTTGCTATAAGTAAAAATGTCCTGTCTTTGTTTTCTAATTTTAGACAATCAAAATCAATATCTGTAGATGCAACGACTCCATTTGTAAATAAAGCAAAAATAATGGAGCAGGGTATGACTGTAACAATCAAACCCAAAAGCGGTTCTGTTTTGGCATTTGAGTCTGGTGGACAGTCTGTGTTTACACCAAATCCAGTAACTGTTACTAATCCAGGTGGTGATGCTGTTCAGGGATCCTACGAGCGAGTATTTGATGAGTTTATGTTAAAATATTTTAAACAGTCTTTTATTCGTGCCTCTGGTTTATATGATTACATCAAGAGACCAACGGTATTTAAGAAAAACATTCGTGCTGGATCAAAAATCGGTAGAGCAAAGGGCGTAAGCACTGGATTTAGTTGGATAGCAAATGCAAGAATTGGGGTAGAATAGTACAATGACCCTTGAAATTAAAACTACTGGTTTCGCACCTAAGTATATTAATAATTATGTAAACGAACAACTTTCATTGTTTGGTCTTATTGCTACTGGTCCTACTGCTCCGAATCAGGCTGGGTTCAATCCAATGGTTCCAGCTCAATATCCAACAAGCATAGAAGATCTCTATAACGACACGGTATCTATTCAGCAAGTAGATTCACCCATATTAATAGTTTATGATCGCTTGATGAGATTTAGACCATCTCCATTTTATCGTCGCAAAAGAGAGCAGCTGATATATTTTGTATATTCGTCTGATGTTGCAAAATTAATAGATGCTGTTCGAATAATTACTGATGCTCTAGATCGTGAGGATGCAGCGGCCGAAGATGTCAATGACTTTTCTGCAGCAGAGGCAACCGCAGATAACCCAGTAAACGTATATTTTCATAATATTAGGGTATATCAGGCAGACGAAAGCAGAGATGTTGCGGAGATTGCTTCGGCCAGGACGCTGTTTGTGAACAAGATCATCATAGAATATGACTATCACATAAAAGACACAATCTCTATAAGTGGCGTAAGTCACACCAATCCATACTCTTAAAAGGCTGTATAATTAAGTTTGAGGAAACACGCCCATTTACTCAAAAGGAAAAAAGAGGTGAAAAAATATGCCAGCATATACCCGTGGTACATCGACCAACATCATAGTTGGTGCCGCAGCGTTCTTTCTCTGCGATACCACACAGGATGCTAACGTTTTTACAGCAGGAGGAACGGGAGTTCCCTTTGTTGCCACAGAGTCTTACAAGAGTTCTCTGATGGCAGATCCTGATTGGAATAACGTTGGTTACACCATGAATGGCCTTGAGATGACATTTGCTCCTGACTTCGGTGAGGTTGCAGTAGATCAAGTCCTAGATGTTGCTAAGCTATACAAGCAAGGTATGCAGGTAAATGTTGCTACAGCATTCGCTGAGGCAACTCTTGAGAATCTAGTCTTTGCTCTTGCAATGAGCGAAGATGAACTCTCTGGTACGAAGTCCACTTCAGCGGGTCGTCGTCTGAATCTTTCAGCAGGCGAACTCGGTGAGTGTCCAGTTGAGCGAGCAATCTGCGCTGTCGGTCCAGGCACTGGAGATTGCGCTAATTCTACGAATATAGAACGTGTTTATGTCGGATATCGTGCACTTTCAATTGAGAGCGTAACAGTATCTGCAAAACGCGATGAGCCTTCGATGTTTGAAGTTTCATTCCGTTTGCTTCCAGAGGATGCCTCTGGTGCATACGGTAAGATCGTAGATCGTACTCATACCGCATCATAATCTAATCTTAGATTAATAACATTCCCACTCCCCAAGTAGGGGGGTGGGTTTGTTGTTTGTGGTAAAATGGATAAGATGGCTACTGAAATATATAAAATACAAAAAGCAAATTTAATTGATGGAACAGAAATAGAACTGGTTCCATTAAAAATAAAGTATCTAAGAGAATTCATGGATACATTTCAAGCCCTCAAAGTAACAAAAAATGATCAAGAGGCAATTCTTGTTTTATCAGAATGTGCCAGAATATGCATGAAGCAGTACTATCCATCCATTTCAAAAACAATATCAGAACTAGAAGAGAATATAGACCTTCCCACAGTATATAAAGTTTTAGATGCTGCCGCTGGAATTAAGGTAGACAGAAAAATAGAGAAGCCAGTTAAAGATCAAGCAACAGACAGTGGGGCCAACTGGGATTCTTTGGACCTTGCAAAACTTGAATCTGAAGCATTTTTGCTCGGCATTTGGAAAGACTATCAGGAACTAGAAGAGTCTTTATCTATGACAGAGCTAATTGCCACATTGTCTAGCAAACGAGAACTTGACTATGAAGAAAAGAAATTTTTAGCAGCAATACAGGGCGTTGACCTGGATGCTAATCGAAAAGGTTCTGATGGAAAACAGCGAGGGCAGCAAGAATGGGAAGACCTTAAAGCAAGAGTATTTAGTCGTGGCAAGGCAACAGACGCAAATGATGTTCTTGCATTACAGGGTCCATCTGCTCAAAAGGCAGGGTTTGGTATCGGCATGGGTCTAGATTATGAAGACCAGAGAGATCCTTCATTAATAAAATCGTAATATAAAAATAGAGGCTTCATGCTATAATTACATTAGCCTATATAGGAGGATAAATGGCAACAACAACGTATGAGAGCCAAGAACTTACTCTTATGGATGGTACGAAAATTGCAGTCAGACCTTTAAAAATCTCACTGCTTCGTCCCTTTATGAGCAAGTTTGAAAAAGTGGCAGAGGTGGCAGAGGATAACGATAAGTCAATGACTCTTCTTGTCCAATGTGTAGAAATTGCTATGAAGCAGTACAACCCAGAGTTGGCAGATGTTAAGAAACTAGAGGAAGTTCTAGACCTTCCAACAGTTTATAAGATTGTCGAGGCTGCTTCGGGGGTTAAACTCCAAGATGCAAATGCTCTACTGAACACAGTGCTTGCAAACAATTAAAAAGTAAGAGGTGCTATAAGTGGCTGACGTAAATGCTAATATTGGCATAAATATAGATACGTCACAATCTTTGGCGGAGATCAAAAATCTTCAGCGTCAATTAGCACAACTTTATACAAGTATAAACAGAGGTAGTGCCGCAGCCGCGGCAGCCCAAAAGGGTCTTGCTACCAACTTCATGAACGCCATCAATGCTGGTGGTAAGTTCTACGCCCAGATGGGCACAATTCGTACAAGTACGGAATCATTTACTCACGCACTGGAGAAAAACAAACTCTCAATGCGTGAGTATTTCCGTTTTGCTGCTGGATCAACAAGAACATTTGGAAGACTATTTAAATCAGAATTTAACACGATTGGCAAGGTAGCCGAAGAACGTGTTAAGAAAATGCAGACTCAATATGTGAAGATGGGTCGTGATGCATCTGGTGCAATGAGAGCGATCTCTATAACTCCAGCAACATTAAATATGAAAGATTACGGCAATCAGGTAGCCGTAGCAGCACAAAAACAAGCAATATTAAATCAGTTACTTAAACAAGGATCTACCAATCTATTAAACTTTGGTAAAAATACACAGTGGGCTGGCCGCCAGTTGATGGTTGGTTTTACAGTGCCTCTTGCATATTTTGGTGCAGCAGCTGCCAAAACATTTATGGATATTGAAAAACAGGCCATTAGGTTTCGTCGTGTTTATGGAGACATGTTTACAACCACAGGCGAAACAAACAAGGCTTTAGCAGACATAGAGGCTCTTGCTAGACAATTTACTAAATATGGCGTTGCGGTTAGCAAGACTATGGAAATGGCTGCTTCTGCTGCTGCCATGGGCAAGACTGGAGCAGATCTAACAGCACAGGTCGCTTCAGCAACACGATTGTCAGTTCTTGGTGGAGTTGAGCAAGAACAGGCACTAACAACAACCATATCTTTAACAAATGCCTTTGGTCTTGCTTCAGAAGAATTAGCGGGAAAAATTAATTTCTTAAACGCTGTTGAAAACCAAACCGTAACAGCAATTGAAGACTTAACGATTGCTGTTCCAAAAGCTGGTCCAGTTATAAAACAACTTGGCGGTAGTGTAGAAGACCTGGCCTTCTTCTTAACAGCAATGAGAGAGGGAGGAATCAATGCATCAGAGGGTGCTAACGCACTCAAGTCTGGTCTTGCCTCATTAATTAATCCTACAGATAAAGCAGCAGGAATGCTTGCAGATATGGGAATTAATATAAAAGCAATTGTTGAAGGAAATTTTGGAAATTTAAGAAATACAGTTATAGATTTTGCAAATGCCTTAGATACGCTGGCTCCACTTGAAAGAGCAAGAGCAATTGAACAATTGTTTGGAAAGTTTCAGTTTGCTCGCTTGTCTGCTTTGTTTGAGAATGTTACAAAAGATGGAAACCAGGCAGCAAGAGTTTTAGATTTAGCAGGAAAATCTGTTGAAGAGCTTGCAATCTTGTCAGAACGAGAATTAGGAAGAATAGAAGATTCTGTAGCAACAGACTTCAGGGAAGCAATTGAAGAATTAAAAGTTTCAATTGCTCCAATAGGTAAAGAATTCTTAAAGGCAATCACACCAGTTGCAAAGTTTTTGGGAAATTTGTTTGAAAAATTTGGAAATTTAAGTGATGGAACAAAAAAGTTTATAGTAGTTTTAACTACATTGGTTGGATTAGTTGGACCAGCCTTGTTAATGACTTTTGGATTAGTTGCTAACGGAGCAGCAAATATAATTAAACTGTTTTTGATGATGAGACAAGGATTTTTAAAATTATCTGGAAATAGTACAAATCTTGCACAGCAAACTTCATATTTAAGCACTGAACAAATGGAAGCAGCAATTGTTGCCTCTTCTTTAAATCAAGCACACTCAAAGCTAACGCAACAATTTAATGTCGAAGCTACAGCGGTAAATCAACTTCGTAATGCCTACGTACAAGCAACCGCAGCAGCAGCAAGATTTGCAGTAGCAAATCCTGGAATGATGATTCCTGGCGCTGGAAGAATTCCAAAGAAATTAGCTTCTGGAACAATGAAAGTTCCAGGGTATGCAAAAGGAACTGACTCCGTACCTGCAATGCTAACTCCTGGTGAAGCAGTTATCCCAGAGCCAATAGCACAAGATGATAGATTTAAACCATTAATTGCAGCACTTGTATCTGGTGAAATTGCCAAATATCAAACTGGAACAACAGGAGCAGGAAGCGAACCAAGAAGACAATCAAATTCGGCAATTGCATTTGCCCATATGACTGGAGATCCTCATCCAAAAACCGTAAACGACTTAATTAAATCTGGTCTATTTCGTGGAAGTGCCCTAGATGATCTTAAAGCATATCAAAAAGCTGGAATGGGATCTACTTTAATAAATGGATATACATCTCTTGGTTTTGATATTGATGCAAAAATGAACTCAGCTCTTAAAACAGGAGTACCAATTCAAAGTTTAATAGACGAAATAAAGCAGCCAGGATCTATTAGAACAAGCGCAAATTCTTTACAAAAAAATTATTCTAATTCTCTTATTGCTCAAGGCAATAGACCAATTTTAATTATGGAACAGTTTAGAAATGATTACATAAAAGAGCTTGAAAGGCTTCAAAGAAGCGGTGTTAATTTTGTAAATGATGATATGTTAAATAAAAATATTACAAAGCCCCTGCTTTCTAATCCGGCATATTCTGACATAGTAAAAACAATAGCAGGAGTGGATGTATTTCAAAAACCTAGACCAAAACAAATACAAGAATTTTTAAAAACGAATGGTGTTCCTATGAGAAGAGGAGCAGGAATTCCTTTTGATGAAGCAAACAGGCTTTTAGGTAAACAGCTTAGCAGAGATGTATTTTCTAAAAAAATGCTTAAGAATATGGCAAGCTTTGGAGTTCAACCAACTGTAAAAATTTATAGTGGTCCAGATGGAAGATTGCTAGGTATCGAAATATTTGAGCCAGGGCAAAAAACAGCAAGCTATACTGGACTTAACTTGGGTAAAAAAGGCGGACGTTTAAGTATAGATTTAATACGTGCTAAAGGTTCTGAAAGATTTGGTGGATATAGAAATCTGACTAAATCAGAACAAACCATAACCAAGGCAAGACAAAGAGTTGGTTTAACTCCTGCACCTGAACCTGAAACTAAGGTTGCCGTAAAGGCAGGACAAAAAGTTAGAGATGCTGAGACTGGAAGACAGATACCACCTCAAAGAGTTCCGCTAACAGCACAAGACAAAGCAAGTATGCCACCTGAACAAAGGCTAAATCACTTTAAAGCTTTGTTAATGAAAAGGGGTCAAATGATTCTACCGCTTGGAGCAACAGCAGAGGGTGGCGCTGGCGGTGGTGCAACATCATCAATTAAGACACCAGGACTCACTACTCCAGAAATTGCAAAACAAACAAGAGTAAGTAGGGAAGCAATTAAGGCAACTGAAAAAGAAACAAAAGCAAGAAAAGAAAACACAAAAGAACAAGGCAAACAAACGCAATCTAGCAGAGATTTAACAAAATCTCAAAGACAAGAGTTCGCCGATAGAGCAAAAGCACAGCCCAGAGATCCTACTACTGGAAGATTTGTAAAGGCTCCTACTGTTGCTCCCGCCGTAGATCCAAAAGCTGCTCGAATGGAAAGAATACAGAGAGCGTCAACTTTCTCTGGACCAGTAGCTATGGCAGCAGGAACAGCAGCTATGGTTGCTGCAATGAGCGGGGCTGATCAAAAAATAACCAACATGCTATTTGGTATTTCTGCTATTGCTGGACTTCTCCCCTTGTTAATGAATCCTATTGGTGCTGTAGTTGCGGGAGTTCTTGCTTTAGGTACATCAATTTTTCTAATAAATAAAAAATTTAAAGATATGGTAAAAGGCCAATCTGAGTTTGTAAAGGCTACGTCTGCAACAACTGACAAGATGAGTCAGGTTTCTGAAATTGCTGGTACGACAAGTTCATCAAAAGCAATGCGAATGATGAGAGAAGGCGGTATTTTTGGTGCATACAATGATGTGCAAAGAGCAGGAACACAATTTGGAGATACATTTTTAGAATCAGATATCGGTAAGAAAATGGCAACTGGTTTTGCAGACAATATGAAACAGTTTGGTTCTGAGCAGGCAGCAAAAGATTTTGCTCTTCAGTTAGCTGCATATATATCAGATGGAGTTCTAACTGCTGCACAAGCAAGCAGTATTGCAGAACAAATTGGAGTTGAGTTTGGCAGTCAAAGATATACGTTTGGAATTAAAGGCGAACTTGATTCTCTAATTGGTTTTAATGGTGAAGATTTACTTAAAGATCCATTAACAATTAGAGCAAAAATTGTAGAAGAAGCAAGTCAGCGATCAGAAGCTCTAGTATTTGATAACAAACCACCAGTGAATCTAAGGAATTCAGGTTATCTAAAAGACGCTGCAAAACTAGCAGCTTTTTCATCTAATAATTTACAAACAGCACTTGCTCAAGCAGATGCAACTCAATTTCATTATGAAAAACAAATACAGCTGCTAGAAAAAGAAATGCAACAAACCAACAATTTGCAAAAACAAGAAGAGATTAGAGAAAAAATTTCTAAACTTCAAGGTGACATGCGTACCGACATGACAAAAATGAATGCGCTTGTGACTAATCAGCTAAATACAGAAATGAAAAGGTTTAAGCTTGTTCAAACCAATAAGAGTTCTTTTAATGTTGGTCTTTTGGGCCAAAACGAAGCGGCGGCAAAAAGAGAGGCTGCCTATTTTGATTCTTTAAAACAGCAAGTTACAGATGTATATGCTGGTACACAGTTTTCAAGTATGGCAAAAGATGCACAAGCAAGACTGTCTAAACTAAGTGATCGCCGTGAATTTGGTAAATCTGGTTTTAAATCACAAGTAGAAGCACAAGATTTTGAAGTTAGAATGAATTTCTTGTTAGCAAATAAAGTTATAAATCCAGAACAAAACAATGTTCTTATGGAAATGTTTGCTGGTAAATTGCCAGCACTAGCAACAACGCTTGATATTGGATTTAAGAAACAGGGTGCAGCAGAAACAGTTGCATTCTTAGACATGTTTGCGGGCTTTGAGAATAATAAAGAAAAAGCAATGAAAATGGCGGTATCGTTTATTAAGGGTGATCCAAAACAATTTACAGAAGTCGGAGAAGCAATTGCTACCTTGCAGGCGCTTAGTGGCAAAGAACTTAATATAGAGACTGTTATCTTCGGTAGCCTTGAGGGAGATTTTAAAGGAATAGGAGAAGAAGGGTTAAAGAAGCTTGCTGCAGATTTAGCAACAATAGAAGAATTACCGTCTCCAATAACTAAAGATTCTATACTTAGATTTTTTTCAACAGAAGAAGGTAAAGAAGGTCCTGGTGCTGGTATTAAAGGAACATCACAAGAAAATTTAGAACTATTAATGAGCCAATGGAAAGATTTTGATGCACTACCAGATATAGCACAAAAAGAAGCTGTTTCTAAATTTACAACCCTTTATCAAACAATATTTGCAGACGAAGAATCAAGACGTGCTTATTTTAAGGATAAGGCGCAAAAAATGGGGTTACGGGGAAGAGGCGCTGCTCAGTATATAACCGGAGCGATGGCTAAAAGCGCAAAGGAGCAGGCAGCAAAAGAAACATTTACATACATCGGTCCTAACGGAGAACTTGTTTCGTCAAAGAATGTTCCAGGAGGAGGTGAAACTGGTGGTGGAAGAAAGGCTCAACCAACTGATAATCTTCTAAGAAGACTAAAATTTATTGCAGACGCAAGAATTAATGAAACGGGCGGAATTCCAGAATTAGACAAAATTACTAAGGGCAAAGGAATTACCAGATTCAAAGGCATAACACAGCAACTTCTTACTGGTATTGGTAAGGGGGGTATGGGTGGATTTAACAGAGAATTTATCTCAGCACTTGAAGAGATGGATAAAGAGACTAGAGCAAAATTTATAACAATAGGAAAAAATGGAAAAGTAATATTAGGAGATGCTGGCAAAGACCTTAAGAAAGCCTTTAATGAAAAGGCAATTAGAGAGTTTTCTGTAGCACAGCTTGAATCTACTCAAAACACTAAGGCACAGGGAGCAGCACTTGCCA
>Ga0194120_10003718_pt1 | contig 24471 bp, 26 predicted proteins | sample TA2MahCa65mmetaG_FD_148642 | JGI IMG/M metagenome (GOLD analysis project Ga0194120, IMG submission 148642) | Freshwater microbial communities from Lake Tanganyika, Tanzania - TA2015019 Mahale Deep Cast 65m | ecosystem: Environmental > Aquatic > Freshwater > Lake | place: Tanzania: Lake... | reverse complement strand
GTGCTCGCGTGACTGTTCGATCCAGATTCTTCTCATGTGTGACTGTCGTGCTCGCTTCAGCTTGCCTCAAGAGGCGTGTTTGCGGTGCGTCATCACTGCGGGGTTGGCTGAGTTTCGTTATACACAGTCATATTCAGCCTCTCTATTTGAATGAACCTGCGTGGGTTATACAAGCAGGTGGCAGGGGAGTCAACAGTTACGTGTCCTCCCGGCCGGAATCGAACCGACATCGGCCCCTTCGGAGGGGGCCATCCTATCCATTGAACGACGGGAGGGTGCGGCAATTCTACTCTAGCGTATTGATATGCGCACCTGTTCTGGTACTATGCATGGCGCCACGGGCCCTTAGCTCATCTGGTAGAGCGCATCCATGGCATGGATGAGGTGACCGGTTCGAGTCCGGTAGGGTCCACAACCGTTAAGAAAACCCGGCCTGCGCCGGGTTTTTAGGTTGTGGAAGGCGGAGCGATGTTGCGAGCGCTACCAGCGCGATGCGACCGCGAGCCGGGGTCGCGAGTACTTAGCGGATGAGGTGTCGAAGGCGCCGAATACGCTTAGTAACTTGTGACCACAAAAGCACAGAGCCGCGCGGATGCGCGGCTCTTGGCCATGAAGGCGCTTGCCTGATCACGACCGCGCGGATGCGCGGCGGTGCCTTTTGGCCGATGCGAATACGAAGATGAGCGCTGCATGTTCCGGGTTTTGATCGTTGAAGACAAGATGCTCGAGCCGCTGCTTCTCTACGTGCCGACGCCTCCTGATGATGTGGGCGGGTCTTGTGGGCGTACGTCTCTTGCCAGGCATTGTCGCGCTCCCTTATTGAATGCGCTGCACTCAACGTACAACGTTGACGGAGAAATGCAAGCCGTACCGCACCCAAGTCGTTCGATACTCGTGTGGATAACTGTATTGAAGTGGGATACAGTGGTGTAGAATCCCAAAAGAGTGGGAGAAAGTGGGAACCACGGATATATATGCTTATCGGCGAATACGAACATACGCTCGACGAGAAGAAGCGCGTCTCGCTTCCGAAGTCCTTCACGAAGGAGCTGGGGAAGAAAATGGTCCTGACGCGCGGCCTCGATAACTGTCTCTTCCTCTACCCGATGACCGGGTGGGAGCAGGTGGCACAGAAGCTGCGTGCGCTGTCGTTCGCCGGAGCAGATACTCGTGGGTTCAACCGGTTCTTTCTCTCAGGGGCGGTAGAGGTCGAGACCGACGGTTCCGGCAGGATCCTGATTCCCGATCATCACAAGCAGTTCGCGGGCCTCAAGAAGACAGTCGTCTTCGCAGGCGTGTCGGACCGCGTGGAGATCTGGGATGCAGCGCAGTGGAAACAGTACAAAGCGCGCATCGAGAAGCAGGCGGAGCAGATGGCCGAAAAGCTCGGAGAGATCGGCGTCCTCTAACACCCCACCGGCGGCCCCGGGCTGCTGGGAGATATACAACGTCATGCGCACGCGACGCTCACGATCTTCCAGCAACCCGGTGCCGTCACCCATCATCGAGGTGGCTCACCGCAGCGTTCTTTTACACGAAGCAATCGAAGGATTAGCGCTGAATGGCGACGACACCGTCGTCGACGCGACACTTGGCGGGGCAGGGCATGCCGCTGCCATCGCCGGGCGACTTTCATCGGCAGGCACGTTCATCGGGTTTGATCTCGACCATGATGCCATCGGACGAGCGCAGGATGCGCTTGCCGGTGCACCTGCGAACGTGCTCCTTATCGAATCGAACTTCCGCAATCTCAAGCGCGAGCTTGCGAGCCGCGGGATAGATTCGGTCACCAAGGTACTCTTCGACCTTGGCTGGAGCAGTTTTCAGCTTTCGGTCGGGCGCGGGTTCTCGTTCTTGCGGGACGAGCCGCTCCTCATGACGTACACGGCCGATCCGTCCGCTCTCACGGCCGAGGAGATCGTCAACGAGTGGGAGGAATCCTCGCTCGCCGACGTGATCTTCGGCTGGGGGGAGGAGCGGTATGCGCGGCGCATCGCGAAGCGAATCGTCGAGACACGCTCGCTCACGCCGATCATGACGACATTCCAGCTGGTCGCGGTCATCAAGGAGGCTGTGCCGGCAACGTATCGCTACGGGCCCATCCATCCGGCAACGCGGACGTTCCAAGCGCTGCGCATCGCCGTCAACGACGAGATGGGCGCCCTGGAAGAGGGTCTCGCGGCGGCGTGGGATATGCTCGCACCTGGCGGGCGCATCGCCGTCATCACGTTCCACTCCATAGAGGACAGGATCGTCAAACAGGCATTTCTTCGATATTCGCAGGCAGACGGTACGCGCATCACGCGCAAGCCGATAGTGCCCTCGGCGGCCGAGCTTGTGGAGAATCCGCGTGCTCGCAGCGCGAAGCTTCGTATCATCGCACGACCGTAACATCTTCATTCACTTCAGCACGCCTATGCACGCACTCACGCACGACATTTCCATACTGACCGCCGAGCATCCGGCGGAGCGGCGCTTGCTCGCAGGGCTCGTTATCGCGCTCGCCGTCCTCTCCGCGGCCTATCTCTATTGCATCAGCGCCTCGGTCCTGAACGTCATCGCGCGCAAAGAGGCGGTCGCCCGCGCTGCGACGCTTGAGAGTTCGATCGGCTCCTTGGAGCAGGAGTACTTCGCATCCGCTGCGTCGGTCACGCCATCGTCTGGCGAGACGTTGGGCCTCGCGCCGATCGCCGACGTCTCCTACGTCCATCGTCCGAGCGCTGTGGCGTCGGCCGTCTCGCGCGATGAAATCTGATAGCGTACAGTTCCGTACGCGTATCGTCGGCGCCGCATTCTTCCTCTTTGCGGCGCTTCTGATAGGCCAGCTGTATCTCGTGCAGGTCGTCCGTGGCGACGACTACGAAGCAGACGCCGTCGGACAATACAAGTCGACTGCCCCCGACACCGACCGGCGCGGTGCGATATTCTTTACCGACCGCGATGGCGAGCTCGTTTCGGCGGCTGTTATGCAGACGGGATGGCGTGTCGCGGTGAAAGCCGCCGATATCGAGGACCCGGAAGCGCTGTACCGCCAGCTCGGCGCGATCACACCGGTAGACCGGGAGCGATTCATGGCGGGTGCGCGCAAGCAAGGCAGGAACGCGCATGCCGACATACTCTTTCGCCTCGATGACGCGACGGCGGAACATGTTCGCACCCTCAAGGCACCGGGCGTCGTGATTTCCCGCGACCAGTGGCGCTTCTACCCGGCGCGAGAACTGGCAGCGCAGACGGTCGGATTCGTCGGGTACAAAGGTGATCGCAAGACGGGTGTGTATGGGCTGGAACGGCAGTGGCAGGAGACCTTGTCGCAAGAATCAGACGGCCTCTACGTCAATCCGTTCGCGGAGATCTTCGCGAATGTCGGCGCGCTCTTGTCGCAGGATCCTTCGTCTCAGCAGGGCGACATCGTGACCGCGATAGAGCCGTCGGTACAAAAGCAGCTGGAGGTCGTGCTCCAAGACGTGATGGCCCAGTATGCGCCGCGCCGCGCCGGTGCTATCGTGATGGACCCGAAGACGGGAGAGATCAGGGCGATGGCACTGCGGCCGTCGTTCGATCCGAACGAGTACAATCTCGTGGACGATCCGGCCGACTTCGCCAATCCGCTGGTCGAGGGCCGGTACGAGATGGGGTCCATCGTGAAGCCGTTGACGGTTGCCGCCGGCATCGACACGGGGGCCATCACGCCGCAGACCAAGTACAACGACATCGGCTGCCTCATGCGCAGCGAGAAGCGTATCTGCAATCATGACCATAAGGCACGCGGCGTCGTGCCCATGCAGGAGGTGCTGAGTCAGTCGTTGAACCTCGGCGTGACGTATATCGAGGAGAAGATGGGGCAGGAGGTGTTCCGTCGCTACCTGCACGAGTTCGGACTCGATACGAAGACAGGCATCGACCTGCCCGGAGAGGTCGTCGGCTCGCTCGCGTCGGTCGACGCGGCAGGTGCGTCCGATGTCGACTTCGCCACTGCATCGTTCGGACAGGGCATCGCCATCTCGCCGATCGCGATGACGAGGGCGCTCGCGGCCTTGGCAAATGGCGGCGTGATGTCGCAGCCGCATGTGACCACGGCAGTGCGGCTTGAGAACGGCGTGACGAAGGAGATCACGTCGGCCGAGGGAGTGCGCGTCCTGCAGCCAGAATCGGCGGAGACCGTGACCCGCATGCTCGTCGAGGTCGTCGACACCGCTCTCTTGAAAGGCAAGTACAAGCAGGACCATTATTCTATCGCGGCGAAAACAGGTACCGCACAGATCGCCATTCCCGGCGGCGGCGGTTACTATGGCGATCGGTACCTCCACTCGTTCTTCGGATACTTCCCGGCATACGATCCGCAGTTCATCATCTTCCTCTACGCCGTCGAGCCGCATGGCGCTGAGTTCGCCTCGGCGACCCTGGCACAGCCGTTCATGGAAATGACCCAATTCCTGATACACTATTACAATATCCCGCCCGACCGCTAACCCTCACCTCCCTATGGCACGCCTCTTCAAGAAACTGATCGTATGGCTCATCACTCTTGAGGCGCGCGCCATCCTCGCTCGACATGCGCCGCAGGTGATCGCCGTTACCGGGAGCGTGGGCAAGACGACCACCAAAGACGCCATCTTCGCGGCGCTTGCCGAGGGAGGCCTCTATGCGCGCAAGAGCGAGAAGAGCTTCAACAGCGAGATCGGCGTACCACTGACGATCATCGGCTGCGAGAACGCCTGGCACAACCCGTTCCTCTGGGTGTGGAACCTTCTGCGCGGGCTGCGCGCGCTCGTATCCGGTTCGTATCCGGCGTGGCTTGTGCTCGAAGTCGGGGCGGATCGCCCGGGCGACATCAGCAGCATCGCGCGGTGGCTGCGCCCCGACATCGCGGTCCTTACGGGCGTGCCGGATGTCCCCGTGCACGTGGAATTCTTCGACTCGCCGCGTGCGGTCGTGCGCGAGAAACGCAGTCTCGTGACGCACCTCAAGCCTGGCGGGCGCATCATCCTCAACGGCGACGATGCGAACATCCGCTCCATCTGGCAGGAGTTCCGGGGTGCTGCGATGCGCTACGGCCTCGGCGCCGAGAACGACTACGCGGCGTCGCATTATGAGGTCGCGTACGACAACGGCTTGCCTTATGGTATCCGTTTCCGCCTCGCGCATGACGGCTCCTCGATCCCGATACGCACCGATGGCGCGCTCGGGTATCCACGCGTGTATGCCGCGCTCGCCGCGCTCGCGACCGCCGATGCGGTCGGGATAGAGCCGGTCTCTGCAGCGAAAGGTCTCGCCATGTGGGAGCCGCAGCCGGGACGGCTGCGCTTGGTGAAAGGCATCAAGGGTTCCATCATCATCGACGACACGTATAACTCCTCACCTGCGGCTGCTTTGGCGGCACTCGATACACTGGCAAGCGTGCATACGCAGGGCCGCAAGATAGCAATCCTCGGCGATATGCTAGAGCTTGGCAGGTACTCCTCGGAGCAGCATCGCACGGTCGGCGAACGCGCAGCCAAGAGCGCCGACATACTCATCACGGTCGGCTTTCGTGCGCGGCTCATGAAGGAGGCCGCGCTCGATGCGGGTATGCGCGATGAGGTGATCCGCGAGTACGAGCAGAACGAGGCGCGACGAGCAGGGAAGGAGCTTGAGAGCATCATCGGGCCGGGCGACGTGATTCTCGTAAAAGGCTCGCAGAGCATGCGCATGGAGCGTGCCGTGGAGGAGATTATGGCTGAGCCCGCACGTGCTGCAGCGTTGTTGGTGCGGCAGGAGAAGGAGTGGCGGGGGAGGTAGGAAATTGACGCAGTCGCGGTAGTGTGATATAAAGTTCCTTGGAAAAAAGGAGGGTCATCCAATGATTGACCGCATATACGCATTCACACCTTCGATGCTGGGAGTGTTCGTTGTAGGTACCGCGTCCTATCTGTGGTATCTGAAGAGAAGGACATCGTTCCATAATCGCTCAGACAGACTGAATAATTGGCGGCACGTGTTGGCTCAGTTCAGTGTTGTCGGGGTACTTGCTGCCCCATGCATTGAGGAGTTACTCTTCCGTGCTCCGCTTGCAATCCTGTACACTGAGCTCAATGCGTCTGCCTGGCTCGCGATTGTCCAATTGGCTGTAATTTTCAGCACGTGGCACTTGAATGTAACGCATTCGTTTCTGTTTCGGGAATTGCCCGCAACGAATCGTATCTTGTTACAAAGAAAGATTGTGTACCTGTCAACGGTAGGCTTGCTTGGTCTTTGCTTGGGCTACGTAGCCGTGCGCTACCAATCCTTGCTGGCACCGGTCATGCTGCATATGAGCTGGAATATATTCGCGGTAATCGTGATGTCCCGCGTCGCAATCATGCAGAAACGAGCACTTGAAGCGTTGGGTTGCGACCTTGCTGAAGTGCCCGCACATGCGGTTTTCATACTGCATTTGCAAGAAACGCGACAGCAAGGAGTATTTGAGAGCAGTGCTTTCGAGGGAGGAGACGCTTTTGCAATAGGTAAAGTTTTCTCCATGCATAATGATAATCGTGGAACGATTAGACATTTTAAGGTCTACAAGATAAAGCAGACTCCAGAAGGCGCTTTCAATGTCTTTGCGAGCGAGTGTCATTAGCTAGACCTCCCGAGTAACTTAAGAGGGCCTTGATTGGTCCTCTTTTCTTTTTGTTTGGAATCGAGAATTTAATGCCTCGTTAATGCGATAATCTGGTAACATCACGGGAATTCGCCCCACAACTCAAATTGCGCCGTCGCGCAATTTGGTCGCGGGCCCGGCTCGCCGTCGCCTCTGGTGAGGCGACATGGCTCCGCCCATTCGAATTCCCACGGACAATGCGCAGGCATTGTCCTGTAGGGTCATGGACGACAAAGGCGCCCCTGGGCGGGGCGCTCTTTGTCGTTACCATGACCCTACGGGAATTCGAATCCCGGTTTTCGCCGTGAGAGGGCGACGTCCTAGGCCACTAGACGATAGGGCCTCCTGAAAACTGACGCGGTGGATTATAACACGCGTTTTCGAAAGTGCACGAGCCTTGCGTCCGCGCGCTGGTGGTACACTGTAGCTACTTATACGCATAGGCACTCTTAGTATGAAAAAACTCATCTACGTACTTGTCGCGATCGTGCTTGCCGCCATCGTCTACTTCGTCATGACGAAGCCTGCCGTTGCGCCGACCGACACCAACCTGCAGGCAGGGCAGGAAACATCGCAGGCGGGCGCGCCCCTATCCATGGGAAACAACGCCTTTACGCAGGCTTTGGCCGCAGGAGGTGACTTTGAATGCGACATCTCGTTCGTGCAGGCATCCGTTCAGTCGAAGAGTGTGGTGCGCGTTTCTGGTACGCAGCTACGCGCGGATTTCGAGTCAGATACCGTGGCCGGCACGATGAAAGGGTCGATGATCCAGACCGGCGGCTTCGTTTACACCTGGAGCGATGCGATGCCGCAGGGGTTCAAGGCGCCTGCGACGACCGAGAAGCCGGGGGACCCAATGGCGCTTTTGCTGCAGGGCCAGAACCCGCCGGAAGGGGTCGTATATGATTGCCGCCCGTGGACCGCAGACCCGAGCGTGTTCGCCGTGCCGAAGGACATCTCGTTCGGTGAAGCGCCAGCACTGCCGCCTCGCTAGCGCGTATCCCTCGCATATGGCACGCATCATCGTCTCCGGATCCATCGCCTATGACCGCATCATGGACTACGATGGCCTGTTCGGCGATCACATCATCGTCGAGAAGGTGCGCAGCATCAACCTCAGCTTCATCGTGAAGAAGCTCGCCGTCGAACATGGCGGCACCGCTGGCAACATCGCCTACAACCTCGCGCTCTTGGGTGAGAAGCCAGAGATCATCGCTACGGTCGGCGAGGACTTCGGCGCGTACCGTTCGCACATGCTGCTTTCCGGCATCGACCCGACCACCGTGCGCATGGTCGAGGGCGAGATGACCTCGACGGCATACGTGTTCACCGACAAGGCCGACAATCAGATCGCGGCGTTCCATCCTGGCGCAGGCGCGCAGCCGTACGATACGCTCGTCGACATCGACGGCAGGTCGTTCGCGTTCATCGCACCGGGCAACGTCGACGACATGCGTGCGCTCCCGCAGCACTATCGCCAGCACGGCCTCAAGTACTACTATGACCCGGGCCAGCAGATCACAGCGCTCACGGACGAAGAGCTCATCGGAGGCATTCACGGCGCCGATGCGCTGTTCGGCAGCGACTACGAGCTCACCATGCTGATGGAGAAGACCAAGATGACCGAAGTGACGCTCTTGGAGCACGTGCCGACCATCATCATGACGAATGGGTTCGACGGCGCCGACGTGATCACCAATGAAGGCCGTTTGCACGTGCCGCAGGTACCGCAGCAACAGGTGCTTGATCCGACCGGCTCCGGCGATGCGTTCCGTGCCGGATACATGAAGGGAATCATCTTGGGACTTCCGGCGCAGTCGTGCGTGCGGCTGGGCTGTGTCATCGCTTCATTCGCAGTGGAGCGGTATGGCACGCAGGCACACAAGTTCTCACTGCCCGACGTCGCGGCGCGGTACAACACGGCGTATCAGGAGAACATCCCGCTCATGTAAATGCATATGAGCACTGATCGTCCGCAGGACATGCCAGCACCGGGGTTCTATCATCACTACAAGCACGATCCGGCTGGGCCGGTGAACATGTATGCCTACGAGGTCGTGGGGCTAGGCAAGCATACTGAGGATGACACGTATCTCATCTTGTACCGGCCCTTGTATGTGAACGAATGGCTGTTGCCCGCGACGTACTGTGTCCGGCCGATAGAGTCGTTCATGGGCGATGCGACTAAGGGCGGTCAGGCCGTCCCGCGGTTCACGCGCATCATGGACAGGGAGGTTCTTGAGGAGTTGTTACGTATTCGCGCGGAGCTGTACGGCGCATGATCCCCGCACGTGTCGTTGAAATAGAAACGCCGAAGAAGGTCAGGCTTAACGGGCTGTGGTTCGGGCCGCAGAAGCCTGGGCGCGTGATCGTGTGGGTGCATGGACTCGGTAGTTCTGCGTTCAGTAGGCAGGACATCGTCACGCTTCTTGCAAAAGGGAATACTGCCGTGCTCACATTCAATAATCGCGGCAGCGGCGTGATCTCGCGCTTCTCGAAAGGCAAGAAGCGATACGAAGGCGGCGCCGCACACGAGGAGTTTGCAGAGTGTGTCGACGACATCGACGGCGCAGTGGCGTTCGCGCACTCACAGGGGGTGAAGAAAGTGTTCCTGGCTGGACATTCGACCGGCTGTCAGAAGTCCGTCTTTTGGGCGGCAAAGCGCAAGGGGAAGGGTGTCTCGGGCATCATCCTGCTGGCGCCGATAGCAGATTATGCAGGCTTGAGTGCGGAAGAGCGCGTCTTGCTGCCGAAAGCGACGAAAGCCGCGCAGTCGCTCATGGCTGCGGGTACAGCACATACGCTGCTCCCAGCTGACACATGGCCGCAGCACATCGATGCACAGCGGTTCCTCTCACTCTACACGCCGGATTCCGTCGAGCAGTCGATCTTCTCGTATTTTGATGAGACGAAGACGCCGCGCACCCTGCGCAGCGTGCCCGTCCCGATCCTTGTACTTTTGGCAGGGGACGACGAATTTGCCGACCGTCCGGCAGAGGATATAGCGCTCTGGTTTGATGAGCATGCGAGGGCGCCGTTGTCGTTGTCGATCATCAGCAGTGTCGACCATGGATTCAAAGGAGGGGAGAAGGAGGTGGTCGATGCCATAAAGAAGTGGATGAAGGATCTCTGAATGACCGAGCGCCGTCGCGAATGCGACGGCGCTGTGTGGCGAGGTGGGCTGGCTACCAGCCGCACCGGTTTTTCTCGCTTTTTGGTTTTGAGCTTTTCTTGCCGCCGCCATTGCTGGCGTATCCGCCTTTGCGGCCCGCTTCGGAAGCGAGCGCGTGATCCTTCGAGAAGCTGCGCTTCGCCGGGTCGATGCTCTGCCCGCCCTTACGGCCAGCCCTGGCGGCAAGGTCGCGATCCATGAAGAAGCTGCGCTTCTCGTCCGGAACGCTCTGTCCTCCTTTGCGCGCGATAGCGCGCTGTTTTTCCGGGTCCATCGAGGCGAATCCACGCTTCGAATTGCCGGGTGCTATCTTGCTCGTCTTGCCCATCCGGGGCGCTCCCTTGTGTATGCTGCGGCGATCTTGCCGCGCATACCGTACCACATGATTACTCATGTGTCATGCTTGCGATAGCTGCGGCGCCTGAGGAGTATGCGCCCGCTCGCGTGCATTGTCGGCGTGATACAGTGTGCGGATGCATTATTTTACCGTCGGTCCCACCGAGATGTACCCGCGGTTCCAGGAGTTCCTGGCAGACGCGCTGGAGCGCGATATCCCGTCGCTTTCGCATCGCAGCGACGAATTCTATGCCATCATGCGCGATGCGCGCGAGGCACTCGTCCCGCTTCTGCGCGTACCGCAGGACCGTGCCATCTTCTATGCTGGTTCGGCGACCGAGTGGATGGAGCGCGCGGTAGAGAACATGAGCGCGCGCACTACCCTCCATTTCGTGTCAGGCACGTTTTCCGAGCGGTTCTACGCGTTCGCGCAGGAGATGGGGCGTGATGCGTACAAGGTGCTGCAGCGTGCCGACGGATCGTTTTCGCTTGATGATGCGCCGGCCGGTTTCAATCCCGAGCTTGTCGCGCTGACGCACAATGAGACGAGCAACGGCACGATGCTTGCGTCTGCATTCCTCGCATCGGTACGCGCGGCATATCCGAAAGCGCTCATCGCGCTCGATGTCGTCTCGAGCGCTCCTGTCTACAGCGACTCGTTCGCGGATGTCGATATGCTCTTCTTCTCATCCCAGAAGGGTTTTGGCTTGCCGGCGGGCCTCGGCGTTGCCCTGGTGTCTCCGGCAGCGATCGAGAAGTCGTCGGCGGTCGCGCAGGCGGGTGTCTATACCGGAGGGTTCCATGCGTTTGCGCACCTCGCACAGCACGCGGTGCACGATCGTACGCCCGAGACGCCGAACGTGCTGGGTATCTACCTGCTCGGGCGCGTCGCCCGCGACCTCCTCAGTGTCGGCATCGAAACGCTCCGTACTGATACGGCACGCAAAGCGCAGCTCATCTACGACACGTTGGAGCGTTCGGTGGCGACCGAGCTTGAGCATGATGCGGCGTATCGTTCGCTGACGACGATTGTGGCAGCGACTCCGAGCGGCAGTGCGCCGATCATCGAGCGCCTTAAGAACGAGGGGTTCCTTATCCATACAGGTTACGGGGAGCGGAAAGACTCGCACATCCGCATCGCCAACTTTGCTGCGCACACTATGGGAGACGTGGAGCGGCTGTGCGCGCTGTTGTAATTGTCAGAACGAAAGCCGCCCATAACGGGCGGCATCGCAATTAAAAGATCCCAGCCAACCGTACGCCAATCAGTCCGATACAGCCAGCAAGCAGGACCCAACGAGCAGTGCGCATGTACGATATGACGAGCTGAGTGGTCGTCACGTCTTCCTGGTTGTCGGCGGTCAATGACGGCTGTTTTCTCAGCATGTGGATGTCATACTGGAGGGCGACGATGAGGACTGACGCCAGGATGATTGCATGCCCGAGTGCCAGCCCAATGCTTGCCCACGGGTCGGGGAGTGTTGCATAGTCAACTTCGGGCATATCCGGCTCCGTGCGTGCTGTGTGTCTGCCGATACCGTATCACGGATCACTGCGTTCATCACAGGCCGTGACAGCGTGGCGGTGCACAACGGCAGGAAATAGGGTAGAATGCCGACATTAGACGTATCAAGAGCCATCAGCTCGTATAATGTACTATCGGCATCTATGTCGTCCGTATTCGATCAGGTCAGGGGCCTTGCTCTTCCGACGGGGAAGTTCGCGATTTTCGGTAGCGGGCCGATCGTTGCCCGCGGGTTGCGCGAGACGGTCGACGTCGACGTTATCGTGACGGACGATGTGTTCGACGAGCTTGCCAAGGATGCGTCATGGGTGAAGGTGCAGATGCGCGATCACCACGACGCGCTCAAGAAAGAAGGATTGGAGATCTACCATACCTGGGCGCCGGGCGCATGGGATGTCGATGAGCTCATCAAGAACGCAGAGATGATCGACGGCCTCCCGTTCGTACAGCTTGATGCTGTCGTGGAATGGAAGACGTTGCGCGACGAAGGCAAGGACAAGAACGACCTCGAACTCATCGAGAAGTGGCGTGCGGGGACGAAGGCGTAATGCCTATTCGGGTCAGGAGCGCTGCTGCCGGCTTTCGTTCGTATGACTAAAGAAAGAGGCTTCACGCGGAAGGTCGAGGATTTTGATTGCGACAAGTGCGGCACGCATGTCGTGGGCAACGGCTACACCGACCATTGCCCGCAGTGCCTGTGGGGCAAGCATGTCGACGTGCTGCCGGGCGATCGTGCGGCAGAATGTCACGGTGCGATGGAGCCGGTGGCTGTCGAGGGCGGCACGCCGCGCTACCGCATTCGCTATTGGTGCGCGCGGTGCGGGCACGTGTTCGTGGTGGATGCGGCCGACACCGACAGCGCCGATGCGCTGGTCGCTGTTGCCGCGCACAGGGCTGCCTCGTAGCCGCGCTTGCGGCACGCTTGGCAGCGTGGTTCACTGTGCGCATATGGGACCGCTTGACGACCGAGAGCCTGGGGTCCGTCACTACTGGGGCGACGCCGTCCGACAGCTCCTTGTGCTCGCTGCCGTGGCGATCATGCTCGGCTCGCCCTTCTATACGCGGCTCTTCGGCGCCAATCTGATCCTCAATGTCTTTGCGGTCCTCGTCATCGTCGCGTTCGCTGCGCTTACGTCACCCCTGAAGCATTGGGTCATCATGGGCGATGCGGTGATCGCAGGGCTCGGTGTCACCGTGTTCGGCAGCCTGGCGATCGCGTCGTATCAATATTCGCTGGTGGATTCGGTGGCGAGCCTGGCATTGTCGCTCGTCTTCTTGTCGGCATTCTATTTCAGTATCAAGACGCTGCGCGCGATGCTCTTGCGGCAGATAGACGCTGACGGCGACGGGCAGCCAGATGAGGAGGACGAAGAGCCGGAGCCGGAAGAGATGCCCGACGATACGCCAGGAGAGGACCAGGCTGAATATGAGGATCTCACTGCAGAAGAGGCAGAAGATGAACGGCTGATCCGCCATGGCGGGCACATTCCGGTTGGCGACATCACCGACGAAGCGCCGCCGGAAGACATTCGGGAGTAGGAAAAAAGACAGACCCGGGCCATCATGAAGACGGTCCGGGTCGTGATTCGTTCAGGTGCGCGCCTGAGCGGTGTTGTCGTTCGGGAAGACGATGATAAGCCCGATGAGGACCACTTGCAGGGCACCGCACCATGCGCCAGAAAGCTGCTCGCCATCAAGGTAGGCGGCGGCACTCCCGGCCACGAAGAAGCTCCAGGCAAACCATGATTCGTCTGCGTCTCTCGCGACGATCGCGCTGACCAAGGGCCATGTTGCGACCGTGATGCCAGCGAGTGCGATGACCTGCGCCACCGTCTTGTCGGCGACAAGGAACCAGGTCGCCAGCGATAAGGCGACACACAGAGCGGTATACGAATCGTTCTTGGTCCACGTTACGACGCCGCGCGAGTAGATGACAAGACACATGAGCGCCGTGCCGACGGTGTACGTAAGCATCTGGATGCTCAGCAGTCCCTTACCGGCAGCAGCCAGCAGAAGCATCGCGTCGAGCGCGAGCCACAACAGCCACGATGAGATCGGTGGCGGCTGCGTACTCCTTTGCATCTGGTAGAGCAGGGCGACGTATCCGACGGCCGTCACGACGACGACCAAGGCGCCAAGCGCGCTCAGCTTGACCGTAAGCGGCAGCGAACCGGCCATGAACATGCCCTCGAACAAAGGCCTTCCGAACAACGCGTTGTAAATGTCCAGCATCCGTTTTCTCCACGGAAATTAACTGAATAAAATTATAATACGATTTATACGTAGGTCAATATCTGACGGATAGTCTTTGCCTGACAAACCCCTCGGCATTTGCTACGATGCGGCCCATATGTCTTTATCTATCGGTATCGTTGGCCTTCCGAACGTGGGGAAATCCACGTTGTTCAACGCGCTCACCAAGAAGGGTGTGCCGGCCGAGAATTACCCGTTCTGCACCATCGACCCGTCGGTCGGCGTCGTCGCGGTGCCTGATCAGCGGCTTGCCGCCTTGGCGAATCTTTCGCAATCGGCGAAAGTCATCCCGGCTGCGGTCGAGTTCGTCGATATTGCAGGCTTGGTGAAGGGTGCCTCAGAAGGGGAGGGGCTGGGCAATCAGTTCCTCGCGCATATCCGGGAAGTGGACGCGATTGCGCAGGTGGTGCGCATGTTTGATGACGAAGACGTGCACCATGTCGACGGCGAGGTCGACCCGGTGCACGATATCGAGGTCATCAACCTTGAGCTTTCGCTGGCCGACCTCGATTCGGTCACCAATCGTCTCGCGCGCCTTGAGCGCGATGTGCGCAGCGGCAGCAAGGAGGCGCTCGCTGAGCAGGCTGTTCTGCATAAGCTCAAACCAGTCTTGGATGCGGGCAAGCTTGCACGCACCGCGACGCTCACGGAGGACGAGCAGGCGGTCATAAAAGGACTGCATCTCATCACCATGAAGCCGATGCTGTACGTACTCAATCGCAAAGCAGGCGCGGTAAATGTCGATGCTGAGGGTAGTGCGCGCTGGCATGCACTCAAGGATTTTCTCGACCGTACGGATTCCCAATGGGTGATTGCCGATGCGGGCGTAGAGCGCGAGCTTTCGGAAGTGCACGACGACGAGCGCGACATGTTTCGTCGTGAGCTTGGCGTGCAAGATGATGGCGTCGACACGCTCATCAAGGCAGGGTACCGCCTTCTTAATCTCATCTCGTTCTTCACGACTGGCGAGACAGAGACGCGTGCGTGGACGATTCGGCGTGGCTCGACCGCGCCGGAAGCTGGCGCTGCCATCCATACCGATTTCCGCGACAAGTTCATCCGTGCGAGCGTCATTCCCTGGGATACGCTTTTGGCGGCCGGCTCCACTGCTCGTGCTCGTGAACAGGGGACGCTGCGCATGGAAGGGAGGGAGTACGTCGTGCAGGATGGCGATGTGATGGAGTTCTTCCACAGTTGATTCAGGACATGTGCGAGATGCTAAGATGTCCACATGAAAGCCGTGCACACATCTTTCCAGACATTCCTGCCGCCTATCCTGGTCACTGCGCTCGCGCTCGGCGCTGTCTGGTTCTGGCTCGGTCTCTCGGCGATGCTTTTGGCCGCACTGCTCGTCGTCTTGGAAGTCACGCTCTCATTCGACAACGCGGTCGTCAATGCGCAGGTCTTGAAGCACATGTCGCCGCTGTGGCAGCGACGCTTTTTCACGTGGGGTATCCTCACTGCAGTCGTCTTTACCCGCATGATCCTGCCGATACTCATCGTCGCGGTGAGCGCCCTCATGTCGCCCTTCGTGGTGGCGAAGGTTGCGTTCTTCGACCCTGTACAGTATGCGGAACTCCTGGATCATGCGCACACCACCATCGCGGCGTTCGGCGGCATGTTCCTGGCCATGGTCGGTCTTGCGTATTTCTTTGGCGAGAAGAAGGATACGCACTGGTTCCAGGTCGTCGAGGAGCATCTGGCTGGCTGGGGACGCATCGCATCGATAGAGATCGCCTTGGCGCTCTTCGCCCTTCTCGGGCTGGCGCTCGCCGTGACCGATGCCGAACGGGCGACTTTTCTCGCTTCTGGTGCGTTCGGTGTCGCGCTGTTCATCCTCGTGCGCGGTATTGCGAGTCTCTTTTCGGTCGAAGCGGCCCGGGCTTCCGCGCACGCGGGGCTGGCTCTGTTCGTCTATCTTGAAGTCTTGGACGCGTCGTTCTCGCTCGATAGTGTGGTGGGGGCTTTCGCGCTGACGACATCGCTGCCGATCATCATCGTCGGCCTTGGTATCGGCGCGTATGCGGTACGATTCCTGACGGTCCTCATGGTGCGGCGTGAGACCTTGGGGCATTTCGTGTATCTGGAGCACGGCGCGCACTGGGCGATCCTCGGCCTCGCGGTAGCGATGCTCGGTAATATCTTTTTCCATGTGCCGGAGCCGTTTACCGGTCTCGTCGGCATCACGTTTGTCTTGCTTGCGTATTGGTCTTCGGTCCGTCTAGAAAAGAAGAGTGAGAGCGCTTGACGGCCCTTCTTTTGATTAGAGCTTTTCAATCTCCTTGAGATCGTGGTCGGGGAAGTAGAGGAGGGCGAGTCCGATGAGGATGCCGCCGACGGTCGTGATGAATGGATTGCCAGCAAATATATATACATCAGCTGCATCGAGGATGTGCCAGATGCCGCGCCAGATGAGCACGAGCCCAATGACGATCGTCACGTTCCTGGCTATATAGCGGAGCAATTCGGGTCCGGTTTTCTTTTGCATGATACGAGTATAGCACTTTGTCGACATTTCACGCTCCCAGTGCATAGAGTGGCAGATACGAATTGTGGTGGTATAGTAAGCAGTATATGCAACCAATCAAAACGACCCCGAAAGACTTCTTTTTATGGGTGGGCGCCATGGTGTCTTTGTATGCGAGCGTGTTCGCATTCATTGCGCTTGTGTTTGGCTATCTCGATTACCTGTTTCCCGATCGCTTGAGCTATTATACCGATCCCTATGCGGGGAGCATCAGCTACGAGATGGCTGTCTTGATCGTCCTCTTCCCGATCTTCCTCGTCCTCATGCGTGTCATTCGTGGCACGATCGCGCAGGATCAGACGCGCCGCGAGATCTGGGTGCGCCGCTGGGCGCTCTACCTCACGCTCTTCATCGCAGGAGCTGTCATGGCAGGGGACCTCATTACACTCATCATGTACTTCCTCAACGGCGATGTCACGATACGTTTCTTGCTCAAGGTCGCGGTATTGCTCCTGATTTCCGGCGGAGCATTCTTCCATTTCCTCGCCGATCTGCGCGGGTACTGGGATCAGAATCCGGCCAAGGCAAAGATGCTTGGCTGGGCCGCAGGGCTCGTGGTCGTCCTCACGATCATCGCGGGATTCTTTATCGTCGGTACGCCGTGGCAGGCACGCCTCTATCGCTACGATGATCAGAAAGTGAGCGAACTGCAGATGTTGCAGTCGCAGATACTCAACTTCTGGCAGTCGAAGGAGAAGCTGCCGGCGTCGCTCGAAGAACTCAACGACTCCATCAGCGGCTTCATGGTGCCGCGTGATCCGCAGACGGGCGAGGCATATGTGTACGAGGTGACCGGTCCTCTCGCGTTCAAGCTCTGCGCGACGTTCAATGCGCAGACGCAAGGGAATCAGTACACGAGATATGCCTATGAGTCGAAGCCGATGATGCCCGGTGTCGACGCTCAGCCGGACAGCTGGTACCACGAGGCGGGAAGGTTCTGCTACGAGCGCACCATCGACCCCGAACTCTACCCGCCGTATTCCACATTGCGCGGGCAGTAGGATGGAAGCGTGTCATCGACTATACTGCCCGGCAGAAACGCCGGCCCCATGTGGGCATGCGAGGAGGCATGCGATGAGATGGCCGTCAAAGATACGTATCATTCGGATTCCTTGGGGAGAGGAGAAGCCGCAGGCGATACAGGGACATTTGCAGCCGCAAGAACCTGAATCGGGTACGGCACGGCTGCGTCAGAACTTCGACAATGTACTGCGTGCGATACGTTCGGGAGAACCCTGCGGTAATCAGTATGTGGAGGTAGTGCTATCTGCTGCCTCGGCCGCCAGGGTCCGCGTCATCATCCCGCTGGAACGGGATGATGATGAGGGGTATTGGCTGCAGACTGCCCTGTTCGACGAACTGAAGGATGCGATGGCTTATTCTGACAGGACGCGCGGCAAGGCATTGCGCAATGCATTGTCGGACGCCGGAGTCCAGGTGATGTATCTTGACCGCGCGCGGTCGAAACCGTTCGGGGAGCCGGACTGGCACGAAGAAGGGCGGCTGCTGATGTAAGAGGAGGACCTGTCATGCGTGACCGGCCCTCTTTTTTATGCGTGCTGGCAGTGTCTGATTGTGGTATCGTAGCTCTGTTATGCGGCAATACGACCATCGCGCTATCGAGAAGAAGTGGCAGAAAGCCTGGGCCGCCAAGAAAGCCCATGTAACCAAGGATAAGGTTGCTGGCAAGAAGAACGAATACCTTCTGGTCGAGTTTCCGTACCCATCGGGGAATCTTCACGTGGGCCACTGGTACGCCTTTGCCATGCCCGATATCTACGCGCGTTTCCGTCGCGCGATGGGTAAGAATGTCCTCTATCCGATGGGCTTCGATGCGTTCGGCTTGCCAGCAGAGAACGCAGCGATCAAGCATGGCCTGAATCCGAAGGCATGGACCAAGAAGAACATCGCGTACATGAAGAAGCAGCTCGCTTCGATGGGCGCGTCGTTCGACTGGTCGCGTGAAGTGGCGACGATAGATCCCGAATACTACAAGTGGACGCAGTGGCAGTTCTTGCAGTTCTACAAGAACGGCCTCGCGTATCAGAAAGAGACGCCCGCTAACTGGTGCCCCAAGGACAAGACCGTGCTCGCCAACGAGCAGGTGGTCGACGGCAAGTGCGAGCGCTGCGGCAGCGAAGTGGAGCAGCGGCTGATGCTGCAGTGGAATCTCAAGATCACCGGTTACGCCGACCGTCTCATCGATGATCTCACGGATCTGAACTGGCCCGAGCAGATCAAAGACTCGCAGCGCAGCTGGATCGGACGAAGCGAAGGTGCGGAAATCGATTTTAATCTTGCAAACGATATGGTGCGTCGCGTCGTCATACTCCACGGCCGCAACGGCTCGCCGGAAGATTGTGCGTGGCAGAGGGCGGAGCTTGAGAGTCGCGGATATGAGGTGCAAGTGCCGCGACTACCTAATCCGCAGGAACCGGACGACGAAGAGCAAGCACAGTATGCGCTTGCTCACTGCACGTTCGATGAGCAGACTGTCATTATCGGGTATTCGATGGGCGGCATCGTGGCGATGCGCCTGCTTGAAAAGGGTGTGCGCGTGCACCGGGTGACACTAGTGGCAACGCCGTATACGGGGGTGTTCCTCGACCGCAAGACGCGAAAGAGCGTGACAAAAGCCTGTCAGAAAGGTTTTGACATTGCAACGATACGACAGCACGCGAAGGAGTTTACGGTGCTGGCCGACGAGACCGACACGGTCGTGCCGATGGCTGACGAGGAGCAGCTTGCCGACCGACTGGGCGCGCGGCTCCTGCGTGGCCGTGGGGAGAAGCCGCACTTCACAGGGGAACGCGAGCGTGACATCCTTTGGGCGGCGCTGCCGAATATTCGCGTATTCACCACTCGTCCCGATACCTTGTTCGGCGCCACGTACCTCGTGCTTGCGCCCGAACATGAGCTGGTTGATCGACTGCGGTTTGATATATCAAACCGGACAGAGGCGGATGCGTATATCGCACAGACCAAGAAGAAGACCGAGCTGGAGCGTCAGGAGAGCAAAGAGAAGACTGGCGTTGAGCTGAAGGGCGTCACGGCGGTCAACCCCGCCAGCGGAGAGCGCATCCCGGTTTACATCGCCGACTATGTGCTCGCTGGCTACGGTACGGGCGCCATCATGGCCGTTCCTGCACACGACGAGCGTGATTTTGAATTCGCGAAAAAATACGAGCTACCTATCAAAGAAGTCGTTGAACCGACGTACGAACAGACGACCGAGCCGGGCAAGATCCGTGCTGGCGAGCCATTCGACCATCGCGAGGCCATCATCGCTGCGGTTCAGCACTGGAGCGAAGACAAATACATCGCGCTCAAATGGAAACAGGTCGCGTGGGGGACATTCGTTACCGGCGGTATCGAAGCGGGCCAGACGCCAGCGGAAGCCGCGATGATGGAGCTGCGAGAAGAGGTCGGCTTTACTGATGCCGAGTTCGTGAAGGATTACGGTGTCGTGCATGGCAAGTTCTACCATGTGCCCAAGAAGACGAACCGCAACGCGCACGCGCACCTGATTCATCTCAAGCTGCGCAGCGACACGCGAGTCGCCGTGGCAGAACAGGAACAGGCGATACATGAGGTTCTCTGGCTGACGCGGGATGAGCTCAAAAAGTTCTTGACCCCCGATACGCACAAGCATTTCCTGCGCGTGCTTGAGGGGCAGCAGGGGGCGTACACCGCAGACGGCACGCTCACGAACTCGGGCGAATTCGACCGGCTTGAGAGTGCCGAGGCTCGTACGCTAATGACCGCGAAATACGGTCGGGCCAAGAAAACCTACCGCCTACGCGATTGGGGTGTGTCGCGTCAGCGCTACTGGGGCGTACCGATTCCGATCATTCACTGCGAGACCTGCGGTGCCGTCCCGGTGCCCGAAAAAGACTTACCGGTAAAACTGCCGGATGTAAAAGACTACTTGCCCTCTGGTGAAGGGAAGTCGCCGCTGGCGAAGGCAGAGAAGTGGGTCAACGTAAAGTGCCCACAGTGCAAAGGCAAGGCACACCGCGAGACGGATACGCTGGATACGTTCGTCGACTCGTCGTGGTACTTCCTTCGCTACACCGATCCGAAGAATACGAAGGCGTTTGCCGACAAGAAGAAGCAGGACGCCTGGATGCCGGTCGATCTCTATTCGGGCGGCGCCGAGCACACCACGATGCACCTCTTGTATAGCCGTTTCTGGCACAAGGCGCTCTATGATCTGAAGCTCGTGAAAGAGAGAGAGCCGTACGTGCGGCGTATGAATCGCGGCCTTATCCTCGGCCCCGACGGACAGAAAATGAGCAAGAGCAAAGGCAACGTCATCGACCCGGATGCAGTGGTGACGCAGCTCGGGGCGGACGCCGTGCGCCTCTATCTTGCGTTCATCGGCCCGTACAACGAGCCGGGCAGCTACCCATGGAATCCCGATTCGATCATGGGCGTACGCCGCTTCCTCGATCGCACCTGGCGCCTCTATGAGAAGGTTGAGGCGACGAAGAAGCCGGACGCGGATGTTGAACGCGAGCTCCACAAGACTATCAAGAAGGTGGGCGAGGATTGCGCGGAGTTGAAGTTCAATACCGCAATTGCGCAGATGATGATCTTCCTCAATGCGGCAGAAAAGGGGATTACCAAGCAGCAGTACGCGACGTTTGTGCGTGTGCTCGCGCCGTTTGCGCCGCATATCTCGGAAGAATTATGGTCGGTTCTCAAACAGAAAGGGAGTGTGCATGTCGCTGCATGGCCAAAGTACGATAAGAAGAAGCTGGTCGCCGACACGATTACCATTGCCGTGCAGATAAACGGCAAGACCCGCGCCGAAGCAAAGGTGCCGCAGGGCGCGAGCAAGGAAGATCAAGAGGCCGCCGCCCACGCCGCCGTCGCCGACCGTCTCACAGGCCAGACCATCCAACGCGCCATCGTCGTCCCTGGCCGCCTGGTCAATTTCGTCGTCGGTTGACCCGGTGGCTTGCCGGCCCGATAATGACGACGGAAGGAGAATCGTCATGCGACAGCTGGAGCTGGATTTCGAGGCCGTCCAGTTGGAGTTTGTGCTGGAGCGGTCGGAAACACCCGATGATTACGCCGCAGAACTTACTGTGTGGAACTGGGAACCTTGGGGGGTCGCCCCTGCCGGACACTTCTGCGTTTTTGCGGTTGAACCTGTCGATTCCGGACCGGTAATTCTCGTCTACCGATTCTTAGAGAATGCAAAGCGATATGCAGATCGGTGGAAAGAAATCCAGGGAGGCGAAGCGCAAGTCCACGACGACAAGGGTCAGATGGTCTATAGGGTGGTTGCGCCGGAGGACGCTCCTTCGCTCGACCCGACATACGACGCAGAGTGGAATCTCGCGCATGGACACCTTACAGACAATGATGACGATCCGATTCCGTTCGGATGAGAAGATGGTCCGCGCAGCGATGCGCGGGCTTTTGTTATGTGCGGATTTTCAGCTGGCAGGTGACGGTGTCGTCGTCGGCGATGCCGGCTTTCTTGCGTACTGCGGCTTTGAGTGGGAGGAGATAACTTTCGGAACGGGAGTCGTAGAAGATAGAGGTCTCCCACGTGACCTTGTTGATGGTTGCGGTAACCGGCAGCGATCCGAACCCGCGCGCGAAGCGCGCATAGTCCTTCTTTATAACCGCACTCTCTTTCTTCGGCATCGGCAGGAAGCGCCACGCGGCCATCTCGCCGGGCCACACGTACACCCGGGCCTTGAATACGTGCCGCGTGTCTGGCCGTGTCATGTGCGCTTCGGTTTCTTCAAGAGTTCTGCGAGTGCATAGACGCGCGGCGTATATTCCGCCGAGTCGGTGCCATATGTCTTTACGTTCGGGTAGAGCGTGTGGCCGTTCTTCGCGTCCGCGTAGGCATCTGTGCGCATATGGTCATATACGTCGCGGCCATGTGCCGGGAACGAGCCGTCATACTGCGCGACGTAGCCATTGATGATCTTTGTGAGCGTGCCTTGCCCGGAATTATACGCATTCACCATCACGGGTACGAGAAACTGCCGCTCGAACACTTCGGTGTTGCCGTCGAAGCACTGAGCAAGGATTTTCTGCAGTGAATCCTTCGCGCCTTTCTGCAGCTGCCTGTATATCGACAGGAAATGCATGCCCAGCGCTTCGGTCTGCAATTCGACGGAATCGGCCTGGTCCTTCTTGTCGGGGAAGTATGTCGCAAACGTCTCTGGCAAGAATTGAAACAGGCCGACTGCGAGCGGTTTGCCAGTGGCAGGGTCGACGCTCTTGGCAGTCGTGTCGAAGTGGGACTCCTGCGCCGCCAGCCCTGGCACGAGTTCGCGTAATGTCGCGACGACCGTCGGTGGCAAGTTCTGCACGGCTTTCTCGTTCGCGTTCAGCGCGTTTGTCCGTACGTAGTCCAACAGCTTCGAGTTCTCGTGCGCTGGCGTCGGCTTTTCGGCATAGTCACGGACGACGTCGATCATCGTCAAAGATTTGCGGGCGATCGGCCGGTCTTTCAGCGGCAGCTTCGTGAAGATGTGCGCGTTCAGGACGCCGATAGTACTGCGGCATGCCAAGGCGCCCGGCGCGGCGTCGGGGTGCTCGCGATGCAGCTTCGCTTCTGCGGCGTCATACCATTTCTTGCTGATATTCTTTGGGAAGATGACACCGTTGTAGTCGACCTTGCCCGGAGAGACACCGTCGACCGGTTCGATCTTCATCGGCCCGCCCACGGCACGGCTGTCGGCGTCGATGAAGAGCACTTCGTCGATCTTCGCGTGTTCGTAGAGGGTCTTGAAGCTCTCAGCGGCGGGTGACAACTTCTCGCTGAGGTTTTCTATATCGTCGGGGTTTTCTGCGAGCCGTCGGCTGACCTCAAGAGCCGTTCCTCCGGCGAGAGCAGCTGCGATGGCTGCCCTGAGACCGAATCGTAAGACCTCGCGACGTGACACGTCGCTGCCGCGTTCCTCGGGTGGCGAATCGGGGGCGTGATCTTTCCGTTTCGGTGTTGGGCGTATCCCCTCGAATGACATACGGCTATTGTGACGTATCGGCCGCAGGCAGGTAAACGCTTCAACTGCGCTTGAATACGCGCGGTGTGCCGTTCGTGTCCTCGACGCTGAAACCCGAGACCTCAAGCTCCTTGCGCAGCTCGTCGGCGTGGTGCCAGTCGCGGTTCATGCGGGCGTGTTGGCGCTCCAGTACCATCGCGCGGATCTCTTCCGACAAGGTATCCAGTGCGACCTCTTCGCCGAATCGTTTGCGGTAGGCGGCCTGCGCGGCCTCGTCTGGTGCTCCCAAGCCTAGTCCGAGGACGCGGTCGGCGTCGAGGATGCCAGCGCGGATGTCCGCAGGGGAGAGTGATGCGTCCTTGGTCATTTCCCAGACGATCGCCAAGGCGCCGGGCGTATCCAGGTCGTCGTTCAGTCGCTCGGCGATGCGCTTCTTGTACGCCGCAGGCAGCGTGCCGCCCTCGGGCGCGTTGTCGACGAAGCCACGCAATCGCAAGAAGGCGCTTTCTGCCGCCTCAAGTGCGTTCCAGGTGAAGTTCGATGCGGTGCGATAGTGTGCGCCGAGATACAGGTAGCGCAGCGCCACAGGGTGTATCCCGCGTTCAATGATGTCTTTCAGATAGACGACCGTGCCCTCAGACTTGGCGATCTTCGCGCCTTCTATCTGTACGTGAGCGCGGTGCATCCAGAAGCGTGAAAAGGGCTTCTTGCCGGTCGCCGCTTCAGACTGCGCGATCTCGTTGTTGTGATGGACGGGGATATGCTCGATACCCCCGGTATGAATATCGATCTGCTCGCCCAGGCACGAGCGGGCCATAGCCGAGCATTCGATATGCCAGCCGGGGAAGCCCTTGCCCCATGGCGAGTCCCACCCTATTTTTGCATCGGATTTCCAGAGGAGAAAATCGGTCGGGTGGCGCTTGTCGGCATCGGTGATGGCACGCGTACCTGCCTGCAAGCCTTCGAGATTGATGCCGCCCAGCGCACCATACGCAGGGAAGCGTGAGGTGTCATAGTAGACACCGTTTGCGGTCCGATACGCGTAGCCCTTTTCCTCGAGCG
>Ga0194120_10003716_pt1 | contig 24476 bp, 8 predicted proteins | sample TA2MahCa65mmetaG_FD_148642 | JGI IMG/M metagenome (GOLD analysis project Ga0194120, IMG submission 148642) | Freshwater microbial communities from Lake Tanganyika, Tanzania - TA2015019 Mahale Deep Cast 65m | ecosystem: Environmental > Aquatic > Freshwater > Lake | place: Tanzania: Lake... | reverse complement strand
CAATTGCGCTGTCGTTCAGATCGCTGCGAATGTAGTTTGCCGCGTTTCCGCCCTCGGTGTCGTCGAGCAGTAGATAATAGGGATGCCCGATGGTGTAGTTCCGCTCGAAGACCTGTGGCGTGCCCTCGTTGGAGGTAAGAGTAAAGGTGAATGTCGAATAGTGCGGTCGCGAGTAGTGCCACACATAGATATGCGGCATGTTCTGGCCGGAAAGCAGAATCGATTCGCCGATGTCGAGCCGGCCGATGTCGATCTCACCACGAAGGATGCGGATCGTCGTGTCGGGGTTGGTAACCGTAAGCCGCACTCCTGTCGCACCGGTGTAGCGCGACCGGTTGCGCACCGTCATCCGAAAATAGACGTGCTCGGTCGGGTCGATCCGCCCGTCGTTGTTTCCGCCATCCCAGACCAGGTCGAAGGAGGGAAATTCGTAGCGCGGCTCGGTCGAGCCTAACAGTTCGCCCGCGTCGATGCGATAGACGATGCCGGGGAAATTATTGTTCAGGTTGGAGATATTAACCGCGGTTTCCTGCATGCGGGTCAGGAGGTCGGCTTCGTTCAGGCGCAGCCTCGAGAGCATCAAAGCCCCCAGTCCGCACGACAACGGCGACGCCATCGACGTCCCGAAGTAGGAGATGTAGTTGTTGTTGGTGAAGGTCGAGACTATGTTTTCGCCCGGCGCCACCAGATCGACGAAATCGCCCCAGTTGGAAAATCCGGTCTTGCGATCGTTCTCATTCGATGCTGCTGTCGCGATGACGCCATCATACGCCCCGGGGTAGTGATGCACTCGGTCCCCGCGCATATCAGCAACAGTATCATTACCCATCGCCGCGAAGACGACCGTGCCCCGCCCCCGGACGAAGTTTATGACGGCTTGCTGGGTCTGACTCGGTCCGGTCAGAGATCCCCACGAGCAATTGAGCACTCCGGCACGGCTGATCCCGCAGTATTCGATCCCCTGGTAGCCGTTCTCAATGAACCCATCCTCCCGTGACGAATAGCAGCCCGCAATCATCAACCGACAGTTGAACCCCGCTCCCGCCACCCCGATTTGATTGTTGGTCGCAGCCGAGGCGACACCGGCGACGTGTGTCCCGTGCGCATCCCCGCCCCGGCGCGCCCACTCGTCGTGCGGCCAGTTGTCCCGTCCGGTCAGATCCCAGCCGTGGAAGTCATCGACGAAACCGTTGCCGTCGTTGTCGCGACCATCCCAGTCGTCGAGCGTGATTACGCCGTCGCGGTCGATGTCTTCCCCCGGATTGACCCAGATGTTTGGCGCCAAATCGTTGTGGATGTGCGGTTCGCCAAACTCGTCGAACGGCATGTCTATACCGCTATCGACGATCCCGATCGATACCGTCCGCGACCCTTGTGAGACGTCCCACGCCGCCGGAAAGCCGGTACGTTCAAGGTGCCACTGGACACCATACCGCGCGTCATTGGGAATAAAGTACTTCCGGTCGATGGAGATCCACTCCGCATATTCGACCTCGGGGCATGCGGTATAAGCCTCGATGAGCCGCTGCGGTCCATACTCTTCAGGATAGTAGGCTGTATAGATGCGCGACAGATCGGGCACCTTCGGGTCGGCAGGAGTCTCCTTCATCGCGAACGCCTTCTCCATTCGGTAAACCCCAAAGGCGTCGGCGACCGCGTCGAGCGAGGCGATGCCGGTGCTAACGAGCCGGCTCTGCTGGTCAATCGTCAGCGGCGCATAGCCGGCCTTGACCTTGACCCAGATCTTCCCGGCTTCAACATTTTCGCCGGGACGCATCCAGTCGTCATCTCCGGCATAGAGTTCCACACTGCCGAACGTTAACGTGATGAGCGCAATAAGCATCACGCGAACTGCCTTGAGGGTCATCGAACGCACGATAGAATTTCCTTATGGGAATGGATCGAAGAGTCTTCGGCCCCTGATATGGGAGCGATTCAGGTTCGCTCGTATGAATAGAAGGAGCGAATCAACAATTTAGGCACAACTCACCAAGATGTCAACCCGACACCTTGGACAGGGGGGGGATGTTGACTTGAAGCCGATCGGGAGACTATATTGGACTTACAAATCGGCTTGCGGCGGAGTAGCTCAGTTGGTTAGAGCAGCGGAATCATAATCCGCGTGTCGGGGGTTCAAGTCCCTCCTCCGCTACGAAAGCGCGAAACCGATAACCCGGCGAATCGAAGCCCGGATTATCGGTTTCTCACGTTTTACCAAGCCTATTCGTCTTCTCCGAATTTCCCGACCACCAACTCAATTAGTTGCTCCAGGATGTCTGTTTCATCCGGACCATCCACTTCAAAGCGGATCTTGGAACCGTAATCGGCCGCCAGAAGCATCACTCCGAGAATGCTCCGGGCGTTGATTCGCTGATCGTTGCGCACCAGAAAGACCTGGGAGTTGCCGCTCGAAGCGATCTTCACCAACTTGGCTGCCGGTCGGGCGTGCAGTCCGAGCCGGTTCCAAATCGTAACCTCAGCAGACTTCATAGCCTCGGAAAGTAGTGCAACTTACCACGTTCATTCGGTTCGAGCCTGATCGTATCACCAGATTCTAAAACTCCCGGGCAATCATATAATCGGCCCACCGCCGGAGCAGATCCCGATAGGACGTATCGGGTAGTCGCTCCAGATGCTCCATGGCCGACTCGATGAGGCTTCGAGCGCGCTGCGAGACCGACTCGACCGCTCCGAGGTCGCGCAGCAACCGCACCGCTTCCCGGACGTCGTCCTCGCCTGCCGAGCCGTTGCCGAGGATTTGACTTAAACGCTCGCGCTGGGCGGGTGTGGCGCGCTGAAAGGCGTGGTGAATGACCAGCGTCTTCTTGCCTTCGCGCAGGTCGGATCCGACAGGCTTGCCGAGCGTCCGCTGATTGCCGGTTACGCCGAGGATGTCGTCCTGCAGTTGAAATGCCGTCCCGCAGAGTGCGGCAAACCGCCCCACGGCTTCAATCTCCGGTGCGCTCCTCCTGCGCAAGCCGATCATAGCGCCCGCCATGCCGCAGAACTCATAGAGCGCCCCGGTCTTACGCCAAAGCATGTCTTCGATCATCTCCGGGGACAGCGTCTCGACCGGCTGCAAGGCGAACTGGATATCGAGCACTTCACCTTCGACCAGCGTGTTCAAGACCCGGGTATCAAGTTCATCGATCAGGTCGAGCGTTAGATCGGCGGGCAATCCTGAAAGCCGCGTCAACTCGGCCATCAGGCTGACGCCCCAACCGTGTTGAATGTCCCCGGTCAGGATCGCAAGGCTGACGCCATAGTGACGGGCGTCAGGCTCGCTCAGAGCAGCCCTGCCGACGGCGCGCTCCCGGGCGAAGAACTCGTGCACTGTGGCTTCGCCGCGCCGAATTGCATCGCGGTCGATGATGTCGTCGTGAACGAGCGTCCAGGTGTGAAAAATCTCAACCGCTGCTGCTGCCGGCAGTGCCAGTCGTTCGTCGCCGCCAACGGCTCCGCACGAGAAGAGAAGAATCGCCGGGCGAAGCCGCTTGCCCCCGTAGCGCACATAGGCAGTTGCTGCCCAGCCCATTTCGGGAGGGTGGAAGCGACCCTGAAAGCGCGGATCGAGAAGGTAGTCCCGTATCCAGTCGCAACGTTCGTCGAGGGCGGCGAAGAAGGCTTCGGATCCCTCTCGACCAGCCGGCAAGGATTGAAGCAAGACCATATTACCCTCAAGGTAAGCAACCCCTGCCCCCAATACAACGCTCAACCTCACCCCTCGTTCGGTATTAGACACTTGATACTTGACACTTGGCACCTGATACTTGACGCTTGACACTTGACGCACGAGCCCTTGAGCCCTTGTTTTTCACCACTTGCTTATTAAATTGTTAAGATGCAGAGACTGCTTGGACTGTCCGGTCCTTATGTCCGGTCTGCTCGTCTCGTATATCTGTTGTTCGTCCACCCGGAGAGGCGCCTCCGCGTCACTCCCGCTTAAGACCCTGATCTGCTCGTCAAGGAGTACCGATGAGACTCGCTTCGCCGCTTCACATCTTCTTCACCGCCCTACAGATGGCTGTGATTGTCGCGCTTCCGCTCGATGCCGCCTCACCGGCCAAGGCGTCGCAGACATCCGCGCTTCGTGTAACCTACGAAGATGCCGGTGCGACTCAGTCGCGGCTTACCTTCCAACTCGACGAACTCGAACAGACCTCAGTTGAGGTGAATGGCGTTCGTTATGACCGCTTCACCTTCGATGGCGAAGCGCCGGCAGGGCCGGGCGGCTGGCCTGAACTCCCGGCCGTTGTGCGGCACGTCCTCATCCCTCCCCAGAGCGGCGTCGAACTCAAGGTCGAGAACCTCCGGACGACTACCCGCACCGGCATCAATCCTTTTCCTCATCAGAACCCCCTCGAGTCCGACGTTCAGATGGCGATGCTGAACGGCGGCGCTAAGCCTCTTGCCTTCGAGCGCGAAGACCTGCGCCCGGTCGTGGACGGCCTCTGGCCGCCCGAACCAGTGGTGCTCGGCGAGCCGGCTATCATGCGCAATTACCGGATCATCCCGGTTACCTACTATCCCCTGCGCTGGAATCCTCGCACCGGCGAATTGGTGGTCACCGAGTCGGTGGACATTTCACTTGACTTCACCAGCGACCGTAACCGGGTCAACATGATTGCCGATCCGGAACGCATCCGGCCCTCTGAGTCCATCGACCGGCTGGTGCAGGAGATGGTGATCAACCCCCCGGCTGACGACCCGCGCCGCGATCCGGCGGTTCAGGGCGGATCGGTGGTCTATGTATTCGGCACCGGACAATCTTGGGATCAAGTGGTGGCGGAGTTCGCGCCGCTAATCGAGTGGCGTCGCCGTCAAGGCTTCAACGTCGTCGTCTTGCGTCAGAATGACGTCTCCCCCAATGCCATTCGTCAGACGTTGATCACGGCCTACCGCGATTGGGCCATTCCTCCTGAATATGTGGTGATTTGCGCCGATGTGGACAATACACGCGGGAACGCCACGACAATCAGTTACTTCAATCATCAGGCCGGCGCCGGAAACCCCTATGAATCGGATCACGACTTCACGTTGTTGGATGGCAACGACATTCTGCCTGAAGCGACCGTAGGCCGGATCATCTATGGCGGCAACAATGAACTGCGCACCATTATCAATAAGATAGTTCAATATGAATCGACGCCTTTCATAGGCGAGGGCAATCAGGTCGGCTGGCAGCACCGGGCAGCGCTGGCTTCGACCGATTATCGAAGCGGTTACTCCAGTATAGACATTCAATACTGGATCCGACAGATTCTCCAGCGTAATGGTTATGACCGCATAAACACCTTCTTTTGGGCTCCCGGCAACCTCGAGCCCAACCCGACCCAGTTCATCACCGATAATATGCAAGCAGGTGTGTCGCTTCTTATTTATCGCGGCTTCACCCGAATGAATGGCTTTCAGCAGCAAACTGCTGAGCAGAACATCAGAAACGGCCGGATGCTCCCTCTGATCATGCTGGTAACCTGCAATACCGGAGACTATGGAGAGCCTGGCGTTTGGGGTTATCCACTCTCGTGGACGGAAGCGTTCCTGGTGAATCAGAACGGCGGCACGGTAGGAGCGATAGGCACCGCCGGTGCCACCTATACCAGCCATAATAATGTTTATTCGACGGGAGTCGTCCACGCCCTTTATAATCTTGGCATCAGTCATCAAGGCTGGCTGCTTATGGCGGGCAAATCGCAACTTTACACGCACTATGCCGGTCGGGGCGACATCATGCATCCCCAAAACCGCAACATGGAGGCTTGGGAGACCGAAGCCTGGATCTTCAATTTGATGGGGGACCCGACTACCGAGGTCTTCTCCAACGTGCCGCAACGGCTCACCGTTCAACGTCCTGAGAATGTCCGCGTAGGCGAGACCGCGTTCGACGTCCGGGTACTCTACGACCGCGACGAAGACGTTCCGGCCGAAGGTGTCAAGGTCTGTCTTTACAAGTCCGGTCAAAACGGCCCCGTCTTTCAAATACTGAAGAAGACCGACACCGACGGCTTTGTTTCCTTCGATCTCGATCCGGCCTGGACGCAGAGCGGCGTCATCAAACTGACAGTCCATGGCCATAATCTCAACACTGTCCTGGCTGACTATAACATCGGGAGGATGGACCACTTCATCGGCGCGGCAGGATTCGCCATCGACGACGACGACGACGGCGCCAGCCGCGGCGACGGCGACGGCACCGCCAACCCGACCGAAGTTCTCGAACTTGAAGTGCAGATCACGAATCTTGGCCGGTCGCGTCCCGAGGGTGCGCTAGTCTGCGAATTGACCGCCAATCACCCGCAACTCGAGGTCGTTGAAGGCGCCGCCCGCTTCGACCAGACGCCCGACTCGGGGGAATCTGTTGCCGCCCGCTTCGTCGTGCGCATAGGCGGCGGCTTCCCGCACGGTGAAAAGGCCTCGTTCCGCCTTACCGCAACTGCCGGGAATGAATCCTGGGCCTCTGCCGTTGCCATTCCGGTTGTCGGTCCCAAACTGGTTGAGCCGGTCATCGAATGGGATGGCGCCGCCCTCCGGCCCTCGAATGCCGCAAGTCTCTTTATCAACCTGCGCAACAAGGGCGGTCGCGCTTCCCCGCAGCTCACCGGGACGCTCTTCAGCCGGACGCAGACCATTTCGGTTCCTGTAAACGAGGCGGCTTTTGCCGAGATCGCTCCCAATCAGACCGGCCGGTCACAGGCGACGTTCAGGATGTCGGCACATCCGTTCCACCTCGGTGGGCAGCGAGCCGACCTCGGATTGGCTTTCGCCGCCGAGAATGGCTATGCCGACACGGTTCTCTTCTCCATCGTCGTAGATCGACCCCGTCCCGGTCAGCCTTTTGGCCCCGATCGCTACGGCTACATCTGCTTCGACAACACCGATACGTCCTGGCTGACTTACCCCCGCTACGAGTGGATTGAGATCAACCCCCGTTACAATGGCGAGGGAACCAACCTCAGGTTGAACGATGTCCCGGATCGTCAGCCGGTTACCAATGAGATTTGGGGTTCGCGCGACACCAGTGCGCTGGTTGATCTCCCCTTCACCTTCCAATACTACGGCGAGCGCTTCAACAGGATGACCGTCAACAGCAACGGCTGGATCGCGATGAGCGATTCTCGTTTTGCCATGGGCGGCCGGCATCGTCAAATACCCGGTGCGGAGAATCCCCCCGGGATGATTGCTCCCTTCTGGGCTGATGCCATCGTCAGCGGCGATTCCAGCGGCGTCTTCGCATGGTTCGACGAAGAGGATCATCGCTTTATCGTCGAATGGAGCAATGTCGTCCGGTTCGAGCCCAATTATGCCGGAGAGTCCCGGGTCGTCAATTCGTTCCAGGTCATCCTGCACGACCCCCAGTTCTATCCCTCCTTTACAGGCGATGGCGATATCATCTTCCAGTATAACCGGATCCGGGATATACGCAATTCATACGGTTGGGACACACCCTATTCCACTATCGGGATCTGCAGTCCCAACCAGACCGATGGACTTGAGGTAGTTTACTGGAATGCCCGCAATCCCGGCGCCGATACTATCGTGGCGGGCCGGGCGATCAAATTCACAACGCTGGTTGAGTTTAGCATCGGAAGTGCACGCGGGACGGTCACCGACCTCGCTACCGGCGCACCAGTGGAGGGCGCTCTCGTCAGCACCACCTTCGGCTTCTTTGCCATCACCGACGCCAACGGCGAATACGAAATCCCCGAAATGCTGGTCGATACCGGCTACGTCTTCCGCGCCTCGAAGCGATTCTACAACGACGCCGAAGTAGCCGACATCGAAATTCGCGAAGGCGAAACGGCATTTGTGGACCTAATGTTGGCGCATCCCGAGTTCACCTTCGGCCGCGACAGCTTGACCGTCAACATGCTTCACGATGGTGTCGAGGATTCCCTCGCCGAGCGCGAACACCGCGAGACCATCACCCTGCAAAATAGCGGCAACGGCCAACTCTGGTTCAACTCCCGCTACATCTATATTCAGGAAGAAGCCGGTGAGCGCGAAGATGACGAGCCCGGCGAACCGCGCCGCGACGACCCCGACGAGGCTTGGGATCCGCTTCTGATCTTCTCGCCCGGCGACACACTGCACGATTCAGCCGTCCAGGCCGTGCTCTATGCCAATGGCTACTGGTATGTCGCCGCCGCGGCCAACCGCGACGTCGAGCGCCGTAAGCCGATCTACCGCTTCAACCGCCGCGGAGTTCTGATCGACACGCTTCTGACTCCGTTTGTCGGGCCAAACTCCAATGTCAATCCGAGCCAATACGGTATCCGGGATATGGACTTCTATGACGGAGCCATTTGGGGGGCTTGCGCAATTTCTCGCATTTTCCGTTTCGATCCCGAGACCGGCGACACTTTGTCAAGCCTCTTCGTCTCGGCCCCGAATTTCTCCGGACCGCGTAATATCGCCATCGATCCGGCAACCGGAACCGTCTATCTTTCGATGCTCACGGGAGCGATTCGGGTCTTTCAGATCAACGATGGCGGAGATACGCTGGGCGTGGTTCGGACCATTGCACAGATAGACCCCCGCGATAACGCCCAGATTCGCGCCACCGGTATGGCCTGGTTCCGCGACGACCCGGACGGCTTCAACCTCTACATCGTTTCAGATAATGAGCCGGTGCAGAATAACGAGGCGGCAAACATTTCGATCTACAAGTTAAACGTCAATACCGGTGAAGTTCGCTACCTCACTAATCTTCCGGGTCAGTTTGCAGCATCGGCGATGAGCCGTCTGGGGATGCATATAACACCCAAATGGAACAACCTGATATGGGTGCTTGCGCTGGTCATAGACGATCCTACCGGCGATAAGGTCGGTGTCTTCGAACTGGCTCCCAACTCCAGTTGGCTCTCCTACGAACCGAAATCTGACACCATTGATGCCGGTGACGCCCGGACGATTGACTTCACCTTCGTTAGCGCCGACCTCGACACTGGAATCTACGGCGTAGATATCGAATTCTCCCATAACGCCGATCCAGGCCGGTTCATTTTGCCGATCGAACTGCACATCCTGCTTGAACTGCCCGAAGAGCCGCCCGATACCGATACGACCGACCTGGTCGCTGACCGCGAAATGCTCGCCAGGGTCTTCGGTCTCGGCCAGAACCGGCCCAATCCGTTTAACCAGCAGACCCGCATCGCCTACTCGGTCGAACGGACAATGCCGGTGAAATTAACGGTCTGGGACATTGCCGGCCGGCAGGTGGATAGTCTGGTTGACGAAGTCCGGCATGAAGGCCGCCACGAGATCGTCTGGCGCGCCGAAAGCATCCCTGCGGGTATCTACTTCGTCCGCCTCGAAGCCGGTGGCAAGGTCGTAACCCGTAAGATGGCATTGCTGAAATAGTAGGGGCATTTGTCGTCGGTGGTCGGAGGTCATTTTCGAGTCATTATCCCAAAATCTCCTTTATGGCAGCCGACAACCGATGACCGATGCCGATAGCCTCGCCGGGCAAAGGCGGGCTTTCGGGGCTAAGTCGCGCCGTCAACCTATAACCGACAACTGACACGACTTGGATTTCGAACCTCACGGCCGGACCCGACCTTTCGAGGGCGTCGAGTCGATTGACGCCTCGCTCCTCGAGACGTTTCCTTACGAGTATCCCGGCCGGGCTATCGAAATTGAAATCGTAACCGACGAATTCACAACTGTCTGCCCCTGGTCCGGTCTGCCCGATTTCGGCACCATCACCGTGCGTTATGTGCCGGATCAACTCTGCGTCGAACTCCGCTCCTTTAAATACTACCTCTTAACCTACCGCAATGTCGGCATCTTCTACGAGCATCTGGTCAACCGCGTTTTGGACGACCTGGTGCGCGCTGTCAAGCCGCGGAAGATGCTGATCGAAGCCGACTATAAGGTTCGCGGCGGGCTTAAAACACGCGCTGTCGCGACCTTTGAGGCGGCCTCCGCGCCATCGTAGCGCGACCGCCCTCTGTTTGCGCTTGACAAGCGCTGCCCGGCAGTTTATCTTGAAAGCAATTTCCGCCACCGCGACCTCTATCACACGACCGGTACCATGGAGTCCCTAATGTTCCAACGGCGCTGCCTGGGCAGCATCGTTCTTGGCTTGCTGTTTACCGCCACCCCGCACTTGCTCCACGCACAATCCGCCAAATCCCGGCTTCAACTCTTTCAGGGCGGCAACATCGACGGCCTGATCGGCATTCGCTCCACCCTTCTGACCGGCGCCGGTGTCGAGGGTGCCTCAGGCGGCTTCACCACGCCTCTCGCCCCCGAGCCGTTCGTCGTCTTCGGCAATCCCGCCGCATTGGGCCGGATCGAAGATCGCACCATCGGCTTTGCCTCGGCGCCAACGGTCGGTCTCAATCTTACCAACTTCCAGGATCCGGCCCCTCGCGTCGAGGAAGAGGTCGATAAGATGACCAAAAACTTTAAACTGGAGACTACCAAGGTCTATCCCGAAGTCAAAGGTATGGCTGAACGTGAGGGAGCCCTCCTGACCGGTTTTGCTGCGTCGTTCCCGCTCGACGACTCGGATGAAGACTGGTTCGACGGTCGTATCCCCCGTCTGCTGGATAGAGTTGCCATCGGGTATCATCAGCCCCTGGTTCTGCACGTCAATATGATCTACAGCGGACTCCGGATGCGCATCCGGACCAAAGAGGAGAAGACCGAAGACGAGATAACAACCTTTATGTCCATCAGTATGAACGGCGACGTCCGGCTCACCTCCCACGCCTGGACAATCGCCGGCGCCCGTCAAACCGGCGATATCTGGTGGGGCGCAGCACTGCAGCGCACCGATATCGTCATGCAACTATATGCCCACCGGCAGACCGAAGGCATCACGTCGAAAGCCCGGAACGAGTCAGCCTTCAACGACGAACGCGATCCGTGGGAAAATGACTACTATAGTTCTGCCAATGGTGCGTTCGACGGGTCCGCCAATGCCTTACGGCTCGGTATGATCTATGAAGGCTTTGACAACTGGTTATTGGGAGGTAGTCTGAAACTTCAGAGTGACGCCAAACTTGAAGGCAACCTTGACCTTCAGCACTATCGCTTCCCTCCCCTCAACATGAATGCCCAGGGAGATGAGGAACAGTTTGACCCGACCAAGATCTCCGACCCTGCCGAAATGACCCGCACTTATCCCAAGGAATTCCTTCCCGCTTCCACGATGACGGCTCACATTCCCTCCGAACTGGCCATCGCCGCCCAATCTGACGGTTTCATGAAACCGGGGATCACCCTCCGCAAATACTTCGGAGAACTTTCCTACGAATACGAAGTCATCGAAGAAGGCACCCCCCATCTTTACAAGCGCGGCTTCAAGCCCAACTGGTCGGTTCAGGCCAGCCTCGACATCTTCATTTTCGATGCCGGATTGGGCTATGTTCAGGCCGTCGATGTCATATCCGGATATAAGGACGCTTCCGGCGCTCCCATCAAAGGCAACATTCCTCTCGGCATCCCTTTGCTGGCACTCACCTTTGATATGGAACTGACCGACCGGATGGTCTTGAAAACGCTCCTGATGGGTCTCCCTGAGGACGCTCTCCGTCTCACTCTGGTTCATACCTTTTAGGCACTATGTCTCCATTATGGAAGTTGCCGGGCTTGTTCAACCGGTCTTCACGGCTGGCAGCGGCTGGTATCTTGCTTGCCCTGGGGGTGGGGTTGCATCTGTTGGCCGGTGGCGCACTGGCGCTTGGCCCGGTCAATGTCGGCTTGCTCGAACGGCGAGACAACGCCGATGCCGATCTCGAATTGCGCGATATCCCGCGCAATCTAACGGCCCTTTCCGACGAAGTTACGATCCGTTGGACGCCCGCCGTTCGGGGACGGCTACGCTTCGGGCCGGCCTATGCCGGTGAAACCCCCGGCAACTACCGCGACACACTCACCAGCGTCGTCCGCTCATCCGAAGGCTTGCTGACCTTCCGCGGCAGCGCCTTACCGGTCGGCTATCATTACTGCATCATCGACGCCGGTCGCGACGGCTATTCGGTCGTCTTCAACATCATTCGCATCGCCGATCAGTCGCCTCGGATGGTAAATCCGATCTCAGCCGAAGGTCGGGCTGGAATTAATACCGTGTCGCCGGTTTTCCGCTGGGATGCCGTTGGCGGTGTTCCTTTTTATCATGTTATCGTCAGCGATCAGCGCTTTGAGATCGAGCCGACCGAAGACGGCGGCACCCGTGTCCAGGGCGCCAACATCATCTGGCAGGCGATCACCGCCGGGACTTCGATTCAGTTTGGCATCCCCGATCCGTCCGAGTTCTTCGACAACGCCAACACCCCGCCGCTGGTCGGAAGCCGCAACCGCGACGACCGGCCTCGCTATGCCTGGGTGGTGCTCAATAACTACGGCAACAATCCTTCTTATACCTCTACGGTAACGGGCGGCGTCGCCGGCTTCGAAGTCGAGGTCGATCCCCCTTTCGACCGGCCGCAGAACATCTCGCCCGCCAACGACAGTCAGACTAACGCCCGGGAAATCGTTTTTCGCTGGACTCAGGTTCCTGAAGCGGCGAGTTACTTCGTCTATGTGAGCCGCGAGGAGACCACCCCCGGCGGAAGTCAGGCGCTCGTTCCGGCGTGGAGCGGTCAGACTACGCTCACCTCCATCGCCGTCCCCGCCATAGAGGTGCTTCCTGCCGGACTCTACAAGTGGAAGGTCCTGGCCGCCAGTCGTCAAGGGCGGGGGACGCTCTCGCCGCTGTCTGCCTTCCGTTACATTACCGCTTCGGGCGAAGTCACGGTTCGCACCCGAACGTCCGATGGCGCTGCACTGGAGCAAGTGGAGATTTCGGTCGAGTCTATCGAAGGCCCCTCCATTCCTGACTTCAGCACCGATGACGGAGGTGAGCAGACCCGGGATATCGCCGTCGGACGCTACCGCTTTCACGCCATCAAGAGCGGCTACCGGGAAGCCGTCTCCAACGAAGTGCGTGTTGCCGAGGGAGAAGAACGGGCCGTGACGCTTTCGCTTGCGCCCCTCGGAGCAACGATAGTCGGGACGGTGGTGAATGACTCCGGCTTCGCGGTCTCCGGGGCCGAAGTGCATGCCGCCGGCATCGCCCATGAAGGATCGGGCACCGCCGAAACGAATGTAGCCGGGCAGTATCAGTTGATCCTCGAACCGGGCGCCTATTTCGTGCGGGCCAGTGCGCGCGGGCATCATCCCTCGGACGAGACGGCAGTCGATGTCGAATCGGGTGTGAATTACGACTTCGACGACCGCCACGGACGTATCCAACTGGCGCGCTATCGCTACACTATATCTGGCTACGTGCGCAACCCCGCAGGGCAGCCCATCAACCTTGCGACGGTTCTTCTGACAAGCGAAGCCGGTGCTGTTACCCGCGCCTTTACTCCCGAAGGTGGAACCTACCAGTTTACCGTCGGTCCCGGCGTCTGGCGGCTCAACGGAGTCAAGCCGGGGTTCTACCTCGAAGCCGGCGAGCAGGCGGTCACCGTGCGGGAGTCGAACGTCGATCTCAACTTCACTCTTGTGCCCCAAGCCGGGATACTCTCCGGACAACTGCTGATCGACGGCACTCCCGCCAACCGGCTTGGCGAAATCTGGATGATTCCCACCGCCGGCGAAGTGATCATCGTTCCGGCCGGTGCTCAAGGAGCGTTTAACCGCGGCGTCCCGCCGGGGGATTACATGGTAACCGCCGTCCGCAACGGCTGGTCAGCGCAGGACAGCCTCGCCATTAGCGTCGAGCCCGGCGAGACGATTTCGGGACTGCGCCTGCGGCTGGCGGCAAATCCCAGTTCCATCTCGGGAAGGGTAACCGACGCCGGTGGAGCGGCTCTGCAGAATGCCTCGGTTGCGGCCGGCGGCGTCACATTACAAACCGATGCCAACGGCAACTACCGCCTTCAAGTGGCGTCAGGCAATCATCAGGTGCGTGCCACACGCAACGGCTTTGTAAGCGCAGTCCGAGGTCCGATCTCTGTCGAACCGGGACAGAGCGTCTCCGGCATTAACCTCAGCCTCGCCAACAACGCCGGGACCATTTCAGGCCAGGTGCGCCGCGGCAACGACCCGATCTACGACGCACTCGTAACCGCCGTCCGCCAGGAGGATAACTCCCGCTACACTGCACGTACCGACCGCCAGGGTCGTTACTCCTTCGGCCTCATCTACGGAGCCTATCTGCTCACCGTGGAGCGGGACGGCTTCATTGCCTCCGGCGAAGGCCGGATCGAAGTTGCTTTGCAACCCGGCCAGGAGGTTGCAGATCGCAACTTCGCCATGCTCAACTACAGCGCGCGCGTCATTGGCACCATCTCCTCCGCTGCTGGACCGGTAAACACCCCGCAGATTCAGATGATCCAACTCGACGACCAGAACCGGGTGCTGACCACCAACGGCAATGTTCAGGGAGCCTATTCCCTAACCGTGACACCCGACCGGCGCTACATCGTAATTGCGAGCAAAACCGGTTATTCGACCGGCAGGGACACCACTGCGCGCCTGAATCCCGAAGGCGAGATCACCATTAACATTCGCTTGACACCGCTGCCCAGTCAGGTAGGTGGAAATGTAACATCCGGCAATGTTGCGCTCGCATCTGCAGTTATTCAAGCCATTGGCGATGCCGGGACCTTCCGAACGGAATCGGATCGATCCGGTCGCTATCAACTCGCCCTTCAGCCCGGGCAGTATCAGATCACTGCAGCCAAAGCCGGCTACACCGTCGGTGAAGCCAACCTTCGCATTCAAGCCGGTGAAGACCGTACCGGGGTCAACTTCGCACTCGAAGAGAACTTCGCCTCCGCGTCGGGGGTCGTTCGCAGCACTGCCGGAACTCCGATTAGCGGGGTTGAGATTACCTTGCTTGACAGCACCGCCGGTCGCAGCCGGTTCGCCACAACCGACGGCGACGGCACTTTCAATATCAGCGGGATCATTCCCGGCAACTATGTCCTGCGAGCGTCGCATCAACGTTTCGCCGGTGGAATTATCAATGTCGGCGCGATCCTCGGCCGTCAGGTGCGGCGCGGACTCGACCTGCAACTCGAGCCTCTCGCATCGCGTCTGACTGGTTCGGTCACCGCTGCCGGAGCGCCGGTAGCCGGGGCGACGGTTTTCGCATCTCTGGCCAATGGCCGTCAGGTCTCGGCATTATCCGGCAACGACGGGCGCTATGCCCTCGAAAATCTCTCCGGCGGACGCCTCTCCTTGCGTCCGGCACGTGCCGGCTATAGCAGTTCGGCACTCGACACGGCCATCGCTGCCGCCGAGACGCTTCGCGTCGATCTGCAGATGATCCGTAACGACGGGCGCATCACCGGCATCGTCCGGGATATAGACAACGCTGGGCTGCGCGGAGTGGCGGTCGCAGCGATCGACAGTTTGGGGAACTTCGCCCAGACCCAGACCGATGCCGCAGGCAACTTCACCCTCGATAATCTCTACCCCCGCACTGCTTACCGCGTAGCCGCCCGGCTGGCCAACTACACCGCGAATCCCGATACCGTCCGCGGTGTTGCCATCGGCACACAAATGACCATCCGGTTGCAGCCTAACGAACTGCGCTTATCCGGTAGGGTCGTCAATCAGGTAGGTCAAGGCATTGCCGAGACGGAACTATTGGTGACTTCGCTGGCGGATGGCTCAACCTATCGGGCGACCGCCAACGCCCAGGGCAATTTCACCGTCGTAGGCCTGGCTCCCAACACCCGCTACCGCGTTCAGACTCAACGTATCGAAGAGCACTTCGCCAACGGCGACACCTCGATCACTATCGGAGCCAACCATCTTGACGTTGGCGGGACGATAATAGTCATTCAACGAACGGCAGCCCTGGCGGGATCGATCGGTATTCCCGATGTCACCGTGGAGTCCCGCAACCTCCTGACCGGACGGATGGTGACCGGTTACACCGCACAGAACGGCACCTTCCGACTGCTGAGACTGCGGGGCGGCGATGGCGGCAACTTTGTGGTCCGGGCGCGTCGTCCGGGCTATGTCGTCCGGGGCGGTGACAGTCTTGCTATTAGAGGCGTGGGGCTGACCGAGGAACGCAGCGGTGTCGATTTCACACTGGACCGTATCCTCGTTACGATCTCCGGCCGGGTAGTGGATTCGGACGGATCGGCTATGGGCAGCGTTCCGGTCTTTGCCTGGTCGGATGCAGGCCAATTCGGTGACACCACCGGAGACGATGGAAACTACAGGATCGAAGGCCTCTTCCCGAATCTGCTCTATACCCTCGCGACCCGGCTCCCGGTCGATGGTTACACCAATGCTTTCGAAGCCGTTGCGGTCGATACTTCCGCCATAGCCGGTCGCAGCCTTGTCGTAGTCCGTCATAATGCAGCGATAAATGGCACGGTCCGGAACGTTTCCAACCAGTTGCTGCAAAATGTTCGCGTGACCCTTGATGCTGGAGACACTGCATCCACTAATCGCGATGGTGAGTTTCACTTCACTTTCGTCCGGGGCGGCGATCACACCTTGCGCCTCGAGCGTGATGGTTACATCCGGCTTGATACCACTATCAACACCGGCATCGGCGACCGGGCTGAGCCTTATCAAGTCGATTATACCCTGACTGCTCTCGAACGTGCCATTTACGGACGGATCACCCGCTCGGGCGATAACGTTGCGCTGGTATCGTGCCGCGTGCGGCTGGTCAGCAACCGCGGCGATACTCTGAATGCACTTACCAGCAGCAACGGCAACTACCAGTTCAATCGCCTTGACCCGGAGAAGACTTATAGTGTTCAGGTGACGAAGCGTGGCTATCAAACCTACAGCCGGGCAGATCTTACCGTCCGGAGCGGTTCGGTTGCGGTCAACCGGGCTCTTAGCCGGGTTGCGAGCAGCCTTGCCGGAGTGCTGACCGACACCGACAACAACCCGGTGCCGCGAGGAGTTGTTATCCTGCGCTCGTTTGCCAACGTCGTCCGCACCGACACAAGCGACGAGTTTGGCGATTATCAACTCCCGGTCGAAGCCGGCAACTATATGGTTCTGGGGATAGACCCCCGATCCGGTAAGACCAGTTACAACACCAATCTTGCCGTCAATCTCGGCCAGAGTCCGCTGCTCAACCTTCGCATCGCCGATGCCGGAGTGCTCGTCGGGCGACTCGAGGTCGAAGGCGGCGGCCCGCCGGTGTCGTCCGGGATGATCCTTGCGTCCAATAACTCCACCGGCGATCAAGTCTTCAACTGGTCGAATGCCGACGGCACCTTCCGGTTGCGCGGTCTTAGGTCGGGCGGAACGACGGTCAGCGTTCAAGCCGCCGGCTATGCGATGGAGACCGGCCCCGCGCAAGTTGATATCGCTCTGCGCGATACGACCCGGATTGTCATCCGGCTCACCCGGCACGGCAAAGCACTCGTCGGCTACGTCCTGGACCAGGACGAGAATCCTGTCTCTCGCGCCCGGGTGACCATTCGCGGCGCAACGAATGGGGACATCATCACCACCGAAGAGGGTTATTTCAACCTCGACTCGCCCGATGCCGGACGATGTACTATTTCCCTCGGCCGTAACGGCTTCGTCGCTCCGCCGGATACTGTCTTCGACCTGCCTCCGGGTGAACTGATGTCCCTGACATTGCGAATGGAGCGCATCCCGAACGCTGTTTCGGGCGCCGTTCGGGACGATGACGGAATACCGCTCGAAGCCATTTCTGTCGAACTAAAGAATAACGCCAACGTTCGGGTCGGGCGGACGACGACCGACCGGTTTGGCGAATATATTTTCGACTCGCTGGCAGCAGGGTCTTATCGCGTCATTCCAACTGCCGGAAGTTACCGTCCGGTGCCGACTGAAAAGCGTGTCGAACTGGCTGCCGGCACATCGTACCTCGACATTGACTTTCTCTTTGCCCCGATACGCGGTTTTGGGCGAGTGAATGGAACCGTGACCCATAGCGGCTCACCGGAAAGCGGTGCCGTCGTCTATTTGCAAAACCTCACCACAGGCGAGCGAACGACCCTCACCACCGCAGCCAATGGTAACTTCGCCTTCACCTCAGTGGCAGCGCCCGGAACCTACCGGCTTCGAGCGACCATTGAGGGGCTAAGTGAGGTGATTTCAGATACTTTCCATCTGGCAATAGACTCTACAATCGCACGGTCGCTGGCACTTCCTACAGGACGCATTCGGACCCGATTGATCGACGCTGAAAGCCTTCCGGTCCTGGGCCGCCGGGTGTGGGTTTCGGGACTCGATTATAACTATACGACCCAGTTGATATCCGATGCGAGTGGCTATGCCGCTACACCGGACTATCTGGTGCCGGGCCGGTATAGCGTCGTCGTTCAACCCCTCACCGGCGCACTCCCGCCCGCGCCGCGCGAGGTATCGCTCGGACTCAACCAACGACTCGAGATTGAGTGGCGTCTCGGCTGGCGTTTGACGCCCCCTCCGCCATTCAGTTTTGAGGACAGCGGCCGCGTTCAAATTGACATTCCCGACGCGGTGCAGGTTTTACAGGCAGACCTCTATTGGCGCAATGTCGGCGCCTTCGAATTCGCCTCCAAGCCGCTCGTCCGGCAGGCCGGTGGCGGCATGCCGCCTCGCGGCGGGCGAGGCTTCCGGTCAGCAGAAGGTCAATCGGGCTTGCCGACAGACCAGCAGGCAAGTGCCATAAGCAACCTAATTTTGCCGCCGACCTATGAACAGGCGCCGGATGGAAGCGAACTCTATGGCAGCGATGCTTCGGTCGCTTACTATGCTTACATCCCTGCCCAGTCCCGCAGCGGCACACTCGCCTATTATCTCCAGGTCGAGACCCGGGACGGCTTGATCTTCGGCGGACCGGAATCGATGCTGGAGGTTACTATAACTGCTGTCGGTCTGCTTGACCATATCGAACTGTCGCGCACACAATCGGCGCTGCCGCCTCAGGTGCGGGTGCCGGTGCGTTTGACCGTAAAGCCTCTCGACAATTCCGGTCAGAACATCACCGACCGCATCTTGCGCGCCGGTCAGATTCGCTTCGATCAGTTAGGCGACCGGCTCGGCGAACTAACCCCCGATCCTCAGGATCCGACTTCGGTCGTCTATACGCCGCTTGACCAGGGACGTGCCCGCATCGGCGTCACCGTCGTCCAGCAACTGAATCAGGGCGAAGTCACCCTGCGCGACACGAGCACTTTCGCCTGGCTGAACGGCGACCGGCCGGTCGTCTCGATAACCCTCGGCGCCGACGTAAAGGAGAACATTCTGTCCGGTGGTGCGGTTCGACTCTTCGGTAATGCCATCGATTCGAGCGGGATGCTACTGCCGATGCTCCCCTCCTGGCGGGTTGAGCCGGACGTGATTGGGACGTTGACACCCCGGCCTTACAGCCTCGACGCAACCTATCAGACGCTTCCAGGCCGCATCGGACAGGTAAACATCACCGTTGCCGATAGTATGAATCCGGCAGTTCGAGCCGGCTTCAATGACGATAGCCCCGACCGATCCCGGCGCGGCTTGGCCGTCTATGGCCGAATCGAAGGCGGACGCAGTGATACCATCCGGTTCGAGGATGGCGCTGGCTTCAGCGTCGCACTGCCGCCCAATGTCCTGCCGGCAGGACAGGCTACGGAACTCTATTTCTCCCGGCCCATCCTCCCGCCGGTAATGCGCCTCTCGCCGAAATTCGAGAGTGCGCCTGTTGGCTACCGCCTCACGACCAGTTCGGGACGGATTCCATCTACCAGGTCGGTCTTTACCTTGCCGGTTCCGTCCGGGTTTGTCCATCCGACGCCGCAGGTTGGCATTTGGAGCGACACCCGCATTGAGTGGGATGTCGTCACCGATGCCGAGTGGAACGCCGACCGGACCGCGGTTGTCATTCGGCGCGAGAAGATCGAAGGGCTATATACGCTGCTTAACGACAGCCCGCCTCTCGGTGTTCACGACCTGAAGTTCCGGCCCAATCCCTTTTCGCCAGAGGCCTCGAGCGGTTGCGCGGTTGAATTCACCCTGACCAGCGACCTTGCTGAAGCGCCTATCGTCACCGTCCGGATTTACAATATGGCCGGGGAACTTGTCCGCCGGCTGCGGGAGAGCACGCCGATTCCCAAGGGCTTTATCAGCCGCGGCTCGCAGGGTGAGATTATCTGGGACGGGCGCACCGACAGCGGTCGCGAAGCGCGAAACGGACGCTATGTCGTGGTCGTGATCGCCAAAGACCCCTCGGGTGAAGTGAAGAAGGTCGGCTCGGCCGTCCTCGTCAAGTGAGCACTAAAAGCACCATGAACAATTATCTATACGGCATCCTCGTGATGCTGATTTCAGCCGCGCCTATGGCGCAGGCTGCCGGACTTAGCGGCCGCCCCGGCGCTTTTGCAGACATCGGTCTCGGCCTCCGGCCGCTCGGTATGGCAGGCAGTTACTCGGCCCTCGCATCGGACGAAAACGCTGCCCGTTGGAACCCGGCAATGCTCGCTGAGGTCGAGGACTGGTCGGCTGGATTCTCCTGGGCCAAGCAGTTCAACCTCATATCTTACAACTACATCGCCCTGGCAGCTCCGCAGGCTGTAGGCAATGCCGGACTGGGCGCCTATGTCATTGCCAGCGGCGACGAGGTCTATAACGAGACAACCATCGGTCTCGCCGCCGGGATGCCCCTCGAAGGCTTCGGACTGCCCATCCCCGGCAATGCGGGAGCCGGACTCAAATACCTCAACAGTTCTTTCGGTAGCAACAGCGACGGGGGTGCTGACCGTGTCCAGGGCAGCGCCAACGGCTTCGGCCTCGACCTGGCCTGGCACTGGCGGCCCTTGGAGGAGGCTTCCTTTGCTGTCGTGATCCACGACCTCGTGAATGTCCTGTCATGGGATCGCCGCATCGAGGGTTCGACGCCGTCGTCTAAGACCTACTCGGAAGGCGTTCCGACGACGATGGTGCTCGGTTTGGCATGGCAACTCGAAGCGGCAACGTTTTCATCCGAGTATCGGCCCGGCCTCTATGGCGATGTGGCCGACCGGTTCATCATCGGTGGGGAGTTCTCGTTCTGGAGTGTGGTCAAGGCACGTTTTGGTTTGGGTCAAAATATGAGCGGCTCAGACCGAAACCGCTGGGTAACTCTGGGACTCGGCATCGAGATTGAGCCTTCTTATCTTGGCCCGGTGCAGAGCGTCCGATTTGGATACACCCATCTGGTGCACGACATCGCAGCAACGCCGCGGGTCGGACTAACGCTTTCGTGGTAAGGTGCAGAAGTCGGGATGGGGAAGAGGTTAAGTTGGCTTTGGCATGCAGGCTTCACGAGTCTTTTCCTGCTATTACCGGCAAGCGAATCCCGGGCGCGAACCCCGCTCCCCGTCTTTGATGCAGACCGTGCATATTCTGAACTTAAACGTCAATGCGCTTTTGGGCCGCGCAATCCCGGTTCGACAGGACATTCTGAATGTCGGGATTATCTGGCAAATAGACTGAAGGAAGCCGGCGGCGAGGTCTTACTGCAGCCATTCGACGTCCAGGACCCCGCTACCGGCAAGCCGCTTCGCCTCACCAACATCATCGCTCGATTTCCAGCCCGAAAGGAGCCGTCGGGCGCACCCAAACAGAAAAATGATCCCCCGCCGCTGATGCTATGCGCGCATTGGGATACCCGTCCCCGCGCCGAACACGATCCCCTCCCATCCAATCGCAGTAAACCGATTCCCGGCGCCAACGACGGCGCGTCGGGGGTGGCGGTTCTACTTGAAGTAAGCCGCCTGGTTGGAGCCAATCCTCCGCCTCGCCCGATAATCATCGCCTTTTTCGACGGGGAAGACCTTGGCCGCGAAGGCCATAACGATGAGTATGCCCTTGGGTCTAAGTTTTGGGCTTCGCATCCGGTGCCGGAAATGCCCGCGGAAGCGATCCTCCTCGACATGATCGGCGATGCCGACCTCGAAATCCCGGTGGAGTTCTTCAGCGAACGCTACGCACCGCACCTGCGACGCCGCCTTTGGCAGTTGGCACGTGAACTCGATCTTCCGGCTTTCGTCGAACGTCCCGGTCCGCCGGTTGAAGATGACCATCTCCCTTTGATCCGGGCCGGCATTCCGGCGGTTGACTTGATCGACTTCGACTACCCTTACTGGCACACCCTCGCCGATACTCCCGACAAGTGCTCACCGGCCAGCCTCGGTCAGGTGGGCAGGCTTCTCGTTCACTATATCTATGAAGAATAACGGCCGAAAGACCTGGCCGACGGTTCTCGGCCGCGCTTCGGAGCGGGAAGATTCCCGCCTTCCAAGTCGAGGTCTATAGGTTCTTTGTTGCGCCATCTACTTTTAACTGCCCTATGGCTGGGAGCGCTTCCGGCTTTGGCAAGTCCGGGGCCGCCGTCGGTTGCCGGAGTCGTCCTCGACCAAACGACACGCTCTCCCGTCGCAGGCGCCAGCGTAATGCAGCCCGGTACCGACCTTGGCACGACGACCGACTCGACCGGCCGGTTCACCCTTGCTGGCCTGAAGGCGGGCACGCTACACCTCGAAGCGAGCGCGCTCGGCTACCGTCCAGCGCTTCAGGGCGACATTGCTGTTACCCCCGGCAAGATCGCTGAGGTCGAGTTCATGCTTGAATCTATCCCTATTGAGAGCGCTGAGGCGACGGTGAAGGCGCGCTTCTATAGGCCGACGCCGGCGATGCTGATCTCCGGCCGGTCGCTTGCGAGCGAGGAAATCCGCCGCGCACCCGGCGCCGCCGAGGACATTCAACGCGCCATCCAGGCTCTGCCCGGCGTCGCCAGCGCCAACGATATGACCAATGAAATCGTTGTTCGCGGCGGAGACCCGACCGAGAACCTGACCGTCATCGACGGCATCGAGGTTGACAATACCAACCACTTCCCCGACCAGTCGAGTTCGGGCGGCCCGATAAGCGCGGTCAACATCGGCTTCGTGCGGGAGATCGACTTCGGCACCGGCGGCTTTTCGGCACGCTACGGCGATCGCCTCTCGTCGGTATTGGCCATCGACCTTCGCGACGGCAATCGCAGCCGGCGTTCGGGCGAGGTCTCGGTCTCGATGGCCGGTGCCGGCCTCGACCTCGAAGGCCCGACCGGGATTGGCGACGGCACCTACCTCTTCTCCGCGCGCAAGTCCTATCTCGACTTAATCAAAGGCCCGATCGGCCTGACCGCCGTCCCGCACTACTGGGACGCTCAGGCCAAGGTCTCCTTTACTCCTTCGCCGCTCCTAAGAGCCAGTCTATTCACCATTTGGAGCCGCGACTGGATATCGATCGAAGCCGACGATCCCGATGCCTGGTCGCGCGGTGCCGAGACCGTCGATGCGAAATATGGTCGCAGCGCTATCGGACTGCGCCTCCGGCATTTGCGGAGGACCGGTTACGATGAGTGGGTCGCAGCCCGGCTCGAGACGATGTTCGACGAGCGCGCCTACGAAATGCCTGACCGCCGTCTCGAATTCCTGAACCAGTCAACCGAAGTCAATTACCAGTTGAACTACGCCCGCACGGGCAAGGGCATCGGTCGCGACGACTGGACAGTGGGAATCGGTCTCAAGCCGGTTTCGTTTGAACTCGACCGCTGGTTCGAGCAGGATACCGTCGGCTATGACTTCGATGACGATGGCGTCGCCGATACGACGGTTGTTTCACCACCCTGGTTCATTCGGCGCAGCGGCGAGTCGCTCAAGAGAAGCGCGTTCGCCGAGTATCGCTGGCGTCCCGCAATGAATCTGACCGTCGCCGCGGGACTGCGCTACGACGGCTTCGACTTGTCCGGGCGTGACTATCTGGCGCCGCGACTGGCGCTGCGCATCGACCTGAATCCCCGAACTACTCTCACCTTTGCAACGGGGCGATACTATCAGGCGCCGACTTTGATCGTCTATCACTATGACCCCCTCGGCGGCAACGAGAAACTGCCTCACCGCAAGTCCGATCACTATATTGCCGGACTGAACTACCTGTTGCGCCCTTCAACATTGGCCAGCATCGAGATTTATCAGAAGGATTACCGCGACCTGCCTGTTTTCGAGGAAGACATAAGACGGAGCAGCGACCCGACGTTTCGGTCGTGGCGGCACCTTCCGGTCGGTTCACGGCAGTCGCGCGGGCTTGAACTGCTGCTGCAACAGAAGATGGAGTCCGACTGGTATGGTACCATAGGCTACAGTTACGGCCGTTCGAGGACCGATAACTCTCTGGAGGAGTTCCCTGCCGACTACGACTTTCGCCATGTCGGGACGATCGTTGCAGGCTGGACGACAAGTCTGATCCGGCACTCCTCGTTTAACCGCTTTCAACGCGCCTGGTATGGGTGGTGGACCTGGCTTCTGCCCTTGAATGCCGATGAAATAACGCCTTCTGTCCGGTGGCGCTATGTGAGCGGCCGGCCCTTGACCCCGCGCATTTGGACCGTCGCCGGGCCGGAACTCGACTACCATTGGGTGGACGGTGTTCGCAACAGCGCCCGCTATCCCGACTACAGCCGGCTCGACGTTCGGTGGGATGCAAAGTGGCTCGCCGGTCGGGGTGCGGTCGTCGTTTTCCTCGAAGTGCAAAAC
>Ga0194120_10003715_pt1 | contig 24481 bp, 20 predicted proteins | sample TA2MahCa65mmetaG_FD_148642 | JGI IMG/M metagenome (GOLD analysis project Ga0194120, IMG submission 148642) | Freshwater microbial communities from Lake Tanganyika, Tanzania - TA2015019 Mahale Deep Cast 65m | ecosystem: Environmental > Aquatic > Freshwater > Lake | place: Tanzania: Lake... | reverse complement strand
CAGTCACAAGGAAAACGATCCGCGGGTTCAAGATCCGTATGGGCTGCGATGCGCGCCGCAGGTCCTTGGCGCTGCGCTCGATGCGGTCGCCTGGGCCGAGGGCGTTGTCACGCGCGAACTCGGTGCGGTCACGGACAACCCGCTCGTCTTCACGCTCGGTGGCACGGCCATCGTGAGCGGCGGCAACTTCCACGGCATGCCACTCGCGATCGCGCTCGACACGCTCAAGATTGCGCTTTGCCACATTGCGGGCATCAGCGAACGCAGGGTCTACTGGGCGCTCTCGGGACACGATCGCGAGAGCCGCGTGCGCCCGCACTTGGCCGTCGATGCTGGATTCGACAGCGGCCTGATGATTGCGCAGTACACCGCCGCCGCGTGTGTGAACGAACTCGGTGTGCTCGCCCACCCCGCGAGCCCCGGCAATGTGCCGACGAGCGCTGGCATCGAGGACTACAACAGCATGGGCGCAACCAGCGCGCGCCACGCCCGCCGTTCGGTCGACTTGGCGACCAACGTGATTGCGATCGAACTGCAAACGATGGCCGAAGCAATCGACTGTCAGCGCCCACTGCGTTCTGGCGACGGCGTGGAACGCGCGCACGCGATCGTGCGCGGCGTGGTCTCGCGGCTCACGGGTGACCGATCACCCGCACCCGACATCGCTGCCATCGTCGAGTTGATCCGCGGCGGAGCCTTCGATCGTCTGCTCGATTGAGCACGCACCGCGCGAATGCGGCGCAACTCAGGGTCACCACGTGTGCAACGGAATCTTTACGCCGCGCTCGTCGGCGCACTGCTGCGCGAGTTCGTAGCCCGCGTCGGCATGACGGAAGACGCCCATCATCGGATCGTTCGTGAGGACGCGCTCCAAACGCTTGGCCGCCTCGGGTGAACCGTCCGCGACGATGACCTGCCCCGCGTGCTGGCTGTAGCCGATGCCCACGCCACCGCCGTGGTGGAAGCTCGTCCAGCTCGCACCGCTCGCGGTGTTCACGGCGAAGTTGAGGATCGCCCAATCGCTGACCGCGTCGGTGCCGTCCTTCATGCCTTCGGTCTCGCGGTTGGGGCTCGCGACGCTGCCGCAGTCCAGGTGATCGCGCCCGATGACGATCGGTGCCTTCACCTCGCCCTTGGCGACCATCTCGTTGAAGCGCAGACCGGCACGATGCCGCTCACCAAGGCCGAGCCAACAGATGCGCGCGGGAAGTCCTTGGTACGCCACGCGATCTTGCGCCATGCGGATCCAACGCTCGAGGCCCTTGTCGTTGGGGAAGAGCTTGAGCACGGCTTCGTCGGTCGCGGCGATGTCCGCGGGATCGCCCGAGAGTGCGACCCAACGGAATGGACCGCGTCCGGTGCAGAACTGCGGGCGGATGTACGCCGGCACGAATCCAGGGAACGCGAACGCATCCTTGAAGCCGTGGTCGAACGCGCGCTGGCGGATGTTGTTGCCGTAATCAAAGACCTTGGATCCCTTGCGCAGGAACCCCACCATCAAGCGCACATGCCGCTCCATCGAGGCCATGCTCAGCTTCTGGTACTGCGCCGGATCGCTCTCGCGCAGAGCATCCGCGGCTTCGCGCGAGAGTCCATCGGGGTAGTAGCCCTCGAGCGGATCGTGCGCACTGGTCTGGTCCGTTAGGGTGTCAGGGACGATGCCGCGCTCATCGAGCCGCTTGAGCAGATCGACCGCATTGGCCAGCACGCCGACGCTGATCCCCTGGCCCGCGCGCTTGAGCTCCAGTGCTCGATCGATGGCGACATCCAGGTCATCGTGCAGCTCGTCCAGATAGCGGTCACGGACGCGCTTCTCCAGGCGCTCGCGGCAGATGTCCGCGATCAGGCAGGTGCCCTCGTTCATCGTGATCGCCAGGGGCTGCGCGCCGCCCATGCCACCGCAACCGGCGGTCACATTGAGCGTGCCCTTGAGCGTGCCACCGAAGTGCTGGCGCGCGCATTCAGCAAAGGTCTCGTATGTCCCCTGCAGGATCCCCTGCGTGCCGATGTAGATCCAACTCCCCGCGGTCATCTGGCCGAACATCATCAACCCACGCGCGGCGAGGTCATCGAATTGCTTCTGGGTGGCCCAGTTGGGCACGAGATTCGAGTTGGCAAGCAGCACGCGCGGCGAGTCGACCGTGGTGCGCACGATGCCGACGGGCTTCCCGCTCTGCACGAGCAGCGTTTCGTCCGGTGCAAGCGACTTGAGGCTGGCGATGATGGCGTCGAAGGCTTCCCACGATCGCGCCGCCTGACCACGACCGCCGTAGACGATGAGATCGCCCGGACGCTCGGCTACCTCGGGGTCGAGGTTGTTCATGAGCATGCGCATGGCCGCTTCGGCGGCCCAAGTCTTGCATGTCAAGGTGGTGCCGCGAGGGGCACGAATCACGCGCGTTGCAGTGGGCATGATCGGAGTCTAGCCACGCAGCCCTTTGGGGCGAACTTCACGCTGTGGCGCGGCTCAGACGATCCGCAATCGCATCCCAAGCGCCCCCGGTCTGCTCGGGGCGCTCGATGACGATGCGCGCACAACCGAGCGCGTCGGCGCGCCGAAGCGCCCCGTACAGGAGCGCCGCGTACTGCTCGCCGTCGCGCGGCATCGGCAGCAGACTGTGCGGCGAAGGCACGCTGCGGCCCTCGAACGCAAGGACGACTGCGGGTTCCGGCGATGCATCGAGTGCGCGTTGCAGATCGTGACCATCGACGAGCGTGGCCGGGGTCTCGGGCGCGTAGTGGCGCGCCGCCGTGCCGGGGCTCGCGCCCTGACTCGACGCATGGTCGACCTCGACCTGACCAAGGAGTTCGCGCAGACGCTCGATGGTCACCGAACCTGGGCGACGCACGATCGGCACTTCAGTCGTCAGGTCGATGACCGTGCTCTCGATGCCGAGCGTGCACGGACCGCCATCGAGAACGATCAGCTCGGGTTCGTCAAGGAAATCCAACGCGACGTGCTCAGCCGTCGTCGGGCTGACCTGCCCGCTTCGATTGGCGCTCGGTGCGCTGATCGGCGAGCCGACGGCGTGCAACAACGCCCGCGCGAGTGGGTGCCGTGGCGAACGAATCGCGATCGTGTCGCGGCCGCCAGTCGCTGTGAGCGGCACCGACTCAGACTTTCGCAGGATCATCGTGAGTGGTCCCGGCCAGCATGCGCTCGCCAGGGTGAGCGCACTTCGGGGCCACTCTGCAATCAGCGGTCGCGCGGTCGCCACATCGAGCACATGCGCGATGAGTGGGTTGTCCGTTGGTCGACGCTTCAGCGCGTAGAGCTTGTGGATGGCGCTCTCATCCATCGTGCGCGCGCCGAGTCCGTAAACGGTCTCCGTCGCGAAGGCCACCACGCCGCCCTGGCGCAGCACTTCCGCAGCAAGGTCAACGCTCTCGTTGTCGTAAGGAAGGACGATCGGCATGGCTCAGCGCGGGGCGCCCCAGCTGCCGGCCTCGTCGAAACTGAAGCCCTTGGACTCAAGGATCGTTCCCGATGCCTGCTGCAGTCGCGCGATCGCTTGGTTGTAACGGGCCTTCGCGCGGGCGCTCTCGATGTGTGCCGTGGCGAGTGCATTCTGTCGCTGGAACTTCAGCGCAAGGAACTCGGGCGTCAGGGCCGCCAGGGTCTTCTCGAGCAACAAGAGCGCACGAAGATTCTCTGCCTGCGCCAGCCGCGTGATCTGCGCTTGCTCGATGAGTTGATATGCAGCCGTCACATCGCGCAGCGCGCTCTTGACGGAAAACACAGCGTTTTCGACGGCCTGCTGGTAGCCCGTGACGGCGCGACTGCGCTGGAGCCGCGCGATGCGCCACGCGTCCTCGGCTGGTCGATTGCCGATGGGCTGCGAGAACTGCAACGCCGCCAGATACGAGACGAAGTCGGCATCGACGATGTCCCCACTTGCCCCGCCCAGATCGCTGCCCAGTCCGTTCAGGCCGACCGCAAGATTCAGGTCGAGCTGTGGAAGCAGTCCGTTGTTGGCGACGGTCGTGTTGATGTCGGCCTGATCGATCGTGAGGAGCGCGAGCTTCACCGATGGGTTGCGCTCGACCGAGGTGATCACGCTTTCGCGGAAGCTGAAGTCGATCGGCGTGGTCGGCGGTTCATCAGTCGTGGCAACGACCAGCTCGGTGCCTACCGGGAACTGGGCATCGTTCATCAGAAGCTTCAGGCGATCGCTCGCCGTGCGCGCGGCATTCCGCGCGTTGATGAGCGTGGACTTGCGCTGCTCGACCGTCGCGACGGCATCCGAGTAGTCGGCGACCGTCGCATCGAGCCGCTGACGCTTCTCCAGCACATCACGCACCTCGGTGCCGACCTGCACCAACCACTCTGCGGCGACGACTTCCTGTCGGCGCACATGGAGTTCCCAGTACTGGTCCTCGACCGAGAGCAAGAGATCCTGCATCGATCGCCGGAGCTCTTCGGCGGCGGCGCGGTCACGCACCTGGGCGATCCGCACTTGCGCGAGCGCAACATCCTCGCCCGCTCCCGCCAGAAGCGGCTGATCAAGCGTCAGATCGAGCGAACTTTCGTAGGCGGGGTTGGGGACATACGTCACGCCGTTCATGTTCTTCGACTGCGTCACCCCAACATCCAAGCCGACTTGGCCGCCGGTCTCGAGCTGCTTACGGAGCCCGGCGGTCAGGTTGCCACCCCGGTTCTCGATCGAGGCGAAGTTGGACGGCGGCGCCGACGGGTCGATCTGGATCGCGGGCTGAGGATCCTCGTTGCCTTGGTAGCCGCCGCCAGCAACGAGCACGGCGTCGAAGGCCGCCTCGGCTTGATCGATCTCGGTCGTGCGGATCGCTCGATCGATGCGCGCACCCTGCACCGGAAGGCTGTTCCGCAGCGCCGTCGTCAACGCATCCCGCAGCGACAGGCCGACCTGCGGCTGCTCGGTCTCGGAGAGCCCGGGACCAAGGTCAAGCTTCATGCCCGCGCCAGAGGTCACCGGCCCGAATGCGTCCAACTCCGTTGCTCGCGTCGTCAGGTTGGCCGGCGCGGTCGCCGGAACACGCGTGACCGGCCGGGCCGGGTCGGCCGGCTGCCCGGAATCGATCTGTCGCTTGAGCGCTCCATCGACCGCTTCGCGCCACTCGGCCGCGTCATCGCGCGCGCCGAGCGGCGACGCGCAGGCGGTCGCCAAGAGCGCCAGCGAGGCGAGGGCAAAAAATCGCGGAATCCGCGGCATTCGCGGGATGGTAGCAAGCGACTTCCCGTATTATCCGCCCCATGAAGGAATGGACTCCTTTGATCGTCGCGATGGCATGCGTAGCTTCGGCCTCTGCGCAAGACGCCACCCAAGCGCTCCACCAAGGCCGCATCACCTCCAACAACGTCAACATCCGGACCGGTCCGGTCATCGGTGATTCGTATCCCTTCGGCAAGCTCCAATCGGGCGATGTCGTTGAAGTGATCGAGGAATCGAATGGCTGGGCGCGCGTGCGGACGAATGGCGATGCGTTCGCGAGCATGCATGCGTTCGTGTCGGGCGGCACGCTGTCTGCCGACGGCACCGTGCTGTCGCTGACCGCCGAGACGCCGCTGCGCGCGCCGAACTCGAGCGCGCAGGGTGCTGCACGCAACTCGTATCAATCGATCGCATCGTTGCCTGCGGGAACCACGCTCAACGTCATCGAAACGATCGAAGTGGACGGCATGCCCGTCTACAAGGTGCGCATGCCTGGCACCGCGACGGGTTGGGTCAACATCAACTACGTGCGCAAGGCTGCAGCGGTCGAAGCACCGGCTGTTGCCAACGCGAACGGCGTGAAGTCTGCTCCAGCACCGGCCGTGGCCACGACGCAGTCGCCTGCGACCGTGACCAACGCGGGTGGCCCTGAACTCGACGCGAGCGGGCCTGTTGGCGCAACCCCAACCGAAGAAGTGGTCGAAGTGGATGTTGTGGTCGAGCCGCCCAAGCCGACCGCGCTCGAGCTTTTCCGCGAACGGCGCGCGCAACTCGCCCAACTCGAAACGACTTGGAAGCGCGTGCGCGATCAACCCGATCGCTCCGAGGAACTCGAGGCCATCCGCGGGCAGTTCGCGGCGTTCCTGGACACCGCCGGATCGGACGCCACGGCCAAGTCGACGGTCCAGTGGCGGCTTCAGCAGATCGACATGCTGATGAAGATCCAGCAGGAGAACGCCACGGTTGCGGCGACCATCAATGCGCTCGATGCGAACTCCGCTGCCATTGCAGTCATCGTCAGGGAGGTGGAGGCGCGCGCTGATTTCAACGCATTCGGATACCTGAACCAGTCGGTCGTGTACAACGGCGTGTCGCTTCCCGAGCTGTATCTGCTCGCGGATCCGACCACAGGCCAGGCGGTTGCGTATGTCGTGCCCGACGAGTGCTTCGAGTACGACCCCATGCTCGGCACGCTGGTCGGTGTGAAGGGCGACATGACCTACGACCCCACGCTGCGCGTGAATCTCATTCGCCCGCGCACGATGGAGTCGATTCCGGCCGTCCGGACACCAGCCACTCCAGCCACCGACGGCATGCCGGTCTCGACCGGCTCGTCCGAATGATCGACTGAGCCACAACGGCCGTCACCTTTCGAACGCCCCGCCTTGCGCGGGGCGTTCTTTCGTTGGGGCGATGCCGCGGCGGTGAAGCAACGCCGCCGCATCGCGGCGATGTCACCGCTGCGAAGCGTTTGTGCGCCCATTTCCATGAAGGCCCGCGCACGGTAGGATTCCGCTCCCCCGCACGGGGCGTTAGCTCAATTGGCAGAGCGCTGCCTTTGCAAGGCAGAGGTTACCGGTTCGACTCCGGTACGCTCCATTTTCGGCAGCCGTCCAAGGCCGATGCTCGACTCGGGAGCTCTCAGAAGAGAGCCTTCTGGCCGCCGCTTCGCTCAGACATCCGAAAGCCGCGCATCCGCGGCGCCGCCACCACGCCTACGAAAGCCGCACGACCGACATCGCTGCGCTCGCTGCGAGTTCGATGCGAAGGATCGTCGCGCCGAGCCCAACGCGCAGAGCGCCCGCAGCTTCGCACGCTGCGACTTCGCGATCAGAGAACCCGCCTTCGGGTCCGATGAGGAGTGTCACCACATCCAGCCCTTTCATGGCGTCGCGAAGCGGCGTGCCGCCCGGATGCAGGATCAGCGCTCGCCCCTGCGCGGCGCGAACCGCGGACTCGGGCGAGACTTCGTCACCGATCGCGCAGGTCCACGGCTGCCGCGATTGCTTGCAGGATTCGAGCGCGATGCGTTCCAGGCGCGCCGCGAGATTCGGCGACATGCGTTGCACGCTTCGCTCGCAGGCGAGCGGCGTGATCGAGGCCGGCTCAAAGGGCATGCATGACTCGATCAGCGTGGCGCTTCGATCGCCCTTGGGGATCGCGCACGCCAGATGCACGGCGGGCGTCGCTCGCGGGGCCTTGGTCGCGCGACCAACTTCGATGGCCAAGGCGCCGTCGTGCCGTCGCTGGTCCGTGACGACGCCGACTCCCACATTCCCGGCGCCGTCGAAAAGCGTGACCGAGTCGCCGGCGCCAAGGCGGCGTGCACCGAGCGCATGCTTCGCCTCGTCCTTGGGGATCCAAGCGATGCTCGATGCGTCGAGCGATGGAACATGGAACCAAGCAGCGCTCATGGTCTGGGCATCAGGTGCGGACGATCATAGATGTCGTATCGCACGAGTCGGCTTTCGATCACGTGGTGCGCTGGGCCACCCAGTGGAGGCGCCTCGTGCGGTCGCTTCACGATGATGCGTGCCGCCGTGGTCGCCAACGCTGCGGCGAGAAGTTCCGCGGCGTCAGGATCGTCACCCACGGCCTCCTTCACGAGCCGAATGTCGCGTGGCGCGAGCGCCGACTTCGATTTTGGCGGAAACATCGGATCGACCAGGATCGACCACGCGCCACGAGCTGCCTCGGCCAGCGCATGTCGTGCATCAGCGTGCATCAGTGTGATGCGGGCCGCAACATGCGCCAAGGCTGGCGTTGACCGCGCATGAGCGAGCGCATCATCCAGCAGTGCGTGCATCAATGCGTGACGCTCGATCGCCACGACCGATCGACCCGATGCGGCAAGGATCCACGCGTCTCCGCCCAGTCCTGCCGTGGCGTCGACGACGGTGCCAACTCCCCTGCCCACTGCGCGAACGAGCGGGTGCCCGCCGAGCGAACGCACATCGATCGTGCCCAGATCGATCGCCACGCCCGAGCCAGGCGCATCGCCGTCGCTGCGCATGGCGAGCCGGCCGTCCACGGTCTCAAGGGTCACGCCCATGCCCGGATTGTGCGGCAAATCGCTGACGCGCGCACCCGTACACTCCTTCGATGCAGACCGCTCCTGTGTACGACAGCATCCTCGATATGGTGGGCAACACGCCCATGCTCCGCCTGAGTCATTTGGACACGGGCTGCTGCGAGCTCTATGTGAAGCTCGAGAATCTGAACCCAGGCCAGTCGATCAAGGACCGCATCGCCGTGGAGATGGTCGCGTCGGCGGAACGCTCCGGCGCGCTCAAGCCAGGCGGCACGATCGTCGAAGCGACGGCCGGCAACACCGGGATCGCGCTTGCGCTCGTGGCTGCGCTCAAGGGCTACCGCCTTGTCGTGGTCATGCCGGACAAGATGAGCGAGGAGAAGGTCAGCCACCTGCGCGCGATGGGCGCCGAGGTGCGGATGACCCGTTCGGATGTGGCCAAGGGGCATCCCGACTACTACCAAGATGTGGCCGAGCGGATCTCGAAGGAGCTTCCGAACTCGATCTATGTCAACCAGTTTGCGAACGAGTCGAATCCGATCGCCCACGAGCGCACGACCGGGCCCGAGATTTGGGAGCAGATGGGTGGACGCATCGATGCGTTCGTGGCGGGCGTCGGCTCGGGCGGCACGGTGAGTGGCGTGGGGCGATTCCTGAAGTCGAAGGATCCGAAGGTGCAGATCATCTTGGCCGATCCGGCCGGATCGATCCTTGCGCCGCTCGTGAACGAAGGGCGGACCGTTGCGCCCGGGTCATGGCTCGTCGAGGGCATCGGCGAAGACTTCGTGCCATCGATCCTCGATCTCTCGCTTGTGTCGAAGGCCTACACGGTCACGGATGCAGAGGCGTTTGAGACCGTGCGCCAACTGCTCGTGAAGGAGGGCGTGCTCGCTGGATCGAGCGTCGGCGTGCTGCTGCATGCGGCCCTGCGGTACTGCCGCGAGCAGACGGTACCCAAGCGCGTCGTCACGATCATCTGCGACTCGGGCGCGAAGTACCTGAGCAAGATGTTCAACGATTTCTGGATGGTCGATCAGGGCATGCTCCAGCGCGAGCGCACGGGCGACCTGCGTGATCTGATCGCGCGGCGCCACGACCGCAAAGAGGACTTTACGCTTGCACCGACGCTCCCACTTGCGCAGGCAGTCAAGCGCATGCGCATGTACTCGGTGAGCCAGATGGCGGTGCTCGATGAACGCGATCGCGTGCTGGGCATCATCGACGAAAGCGACATCCTGCTTGCGCTCTACCGCGATCGCGGCGCACTGCAGCGCCCCGTGAGCGAGTTCATGACCAGCAACCTTGAGACGGTGCCGCCGACCGCGCGCCCCGAGGACCTGCTCCCAATCTTCCGCGCCGACCGCGTGGCGATCGTCGTCGACGGCCAACGCTTCTGCGGACTCATTACGCGCATCGACCTCATCAATTGGCTGCGTCAGCAGACCGCCTGAACTCGGATTCACCCATGGCCCACGACACGACCCGTCTCCACCTTGACACGCGTTGCATTCACGGTGGACAGCACCCGGATCCATCGACTGGCGCGGTCATGCCGCCGATTGCCACCAGCAGCACATTCATCCAAGAGTCTCCTGGCGTGCACAAGGGGTTCGAGTACTCGCGCAGCCACAACACCACGCGGTTCGCGTTTGAGCGCTGCCTCGGAAGCCTTGAGTCGAGCGGGCTCTCCGAGGAGCAGGACCGGACCTGCGGCGGATTCGCCTTCGCCAGCGGTCTTGCAGCGATCGGCACGGCACTGGAACTCCTCGATGCCGGCGACTGCATCGTGTGCATGGATGATGTCTATGGCGGCACGAACCGTCTGCTCAATCGCGTTCGCGCGCGCAGCCAAGGACTGAAGGTCGTGCATGTCGACATGACCGATGCGACCAAGCTGCAGGCCGCGGTCAAGGCGCACGCGCCGAAGATGATCTGGGTCGAGACGCCCACGAATCCCACGCTGAAGCTCGTGGACCTTTCAACCGTCGCGTCGATCGGCAAGGCCGCCGGCGTGATCACGGTCTGCGACAACACATTCGCCACGCCGATGCTCACGCGGCCGATCGAACTTGGCTGCGACATCGTGATGCACTCGACGACCAAGTACATCGGCGGTCACAGCGACACAGTCGGCGGTGCGCTGATCACTGGCCGGCTCGACCTGAGCGAGAAGCTGCGCTTCATGCAGAACGCGATCGGTAGCGTGATGGGACCGTTCGATGCGTATTTGGGCCTGCGTGGCCTGAAGACCCTGGCGGTGCGCATGCATCGCCACTGCGAAAGCGCGATGCGCGTGGCGCAGTGGCTCGAGCGTCACCCCAAGGTCGAGCGCGTCGTGTATCCGGGTCTGGCGAGCCATCCGCAGCACGCGCTCGCGGCGCGGCAGATGCGGCTGCATGGACAGCCTGCGTTCGGCGGGATGATCACGATCTTCTTGAAGGGCGGGATCGGCGAGAGCCGCGCGTTCTTGGAGCATGTGCATCTCTTTTCGCTCGCCGAGAGCCTTGGCGGCGTCGAGAGCCTGATCGAGCACCCGGCGATCATGACGCACGCGAGCGTGCCCGAGGCGATGCGTCGTGAGCTCGGCATCAGCGATTCGCTCGTGCGCCTGAGCGTGGGCATCGAGCATGCCGATGACCTGATCGCTGATCTCGACGCGGCGCTCAAGCACTGCTGAGCGCGGTCGCCACGACGATCAGCGCGTCACTTGGTCGACGACCATCGACCGTCGCGCCACCACCACGAGGCGTCATCGATGCCGAAGGCACCATCGGGATGGCGCGCATCGACTTCGGGAACGGGTGCCGTGACTCCGCATCGAAGTTCATCGACCGCGCGCGGCGTCCGCGCGAGCAGCGCTGACTCGACGGCCAACAACTGATCCGACTGCCGGGGCGACAGTTGCGGCGGCGCCGACGCCGACAGGCCCGTGCAGGCGCGGATGAATCCCTCGCCACCTCCGGGCAGAAGCGCGCCCCACTCGCGAGCGAGCGCGACGCACGACGGATCGCGCCCAAGTCGTTGGGCCTGCAGCGAGCGTCCAGCTCGGTAGTGCGAGATGAGCTCTGCGAATCGAAGGCGATCTGCGTCGGGCGCCGTTCGGTTGCCAGTGACGCGTGAGGGAGCGAGCATGCGCGCGAGCGCGCGCCATCTGGACCATGCACCGTCGGGACCTGTTGGGTCTTCAAGTGATGCCATGCCCAGCGCCGCGCTTGCCGCCATGCCGGAATCACTCTTGGCCGCAGCCAGGGCGCCGCATCGGCGAAAGAGCTGTCGCGCCAAGTCAATCTCACCGTCACGAGCCGCGTCCTCACCCGCTTCGAGGTACGCCAAGGGCGCGCCTGGATCGAGCGCCGACAAGCGTTCGGAGAGCGGTGGCACGACAACCAACGCCAACAGCATGGTGGCGAGCTTCACCATGACCACCGCCCCGCGCGGACGCCGATCGCGCGCGTGATCGCGCGTTGGTTGGCGATCGCCTGTTCGAGTGCGCTCACCGCGCCGGATCGTGCAGTCGCAACGGCCTGCAAGGCGCGTTCGGCCGTGTCGCGCTCATGACGCGACGCTCCCTGCGCTGGAAGCGCGAGCGCGTCAAGGAGCGCCGTCTGCCACGCGATGAAACGCGCCACTTCGCCATCAGCCGCGCGCAATCGAAGCGAAGCAGCATCGCGCGCACTTGGCGTGCCCACGGTCCCCTGCATGATCGCTTCGATCGACGCGGTCCCCAGATCCCCATCACCACCTCGCGCAGGAACGGCACCGAGGAGCGGCGCGATGCGCTCCCACGAGAGTTGGCACGCCGCGACGCGCTGACGGATCGAGTCCGCCTCGCCTTGCGTCAGCGCGATGGCGCGTTCAACGAGCGCCTGTCGAATCCGAATCGCGCCGTCGGTCGATGCAGCATCGAGCCCCGCGCGGCCGAGCCATGCGCCGATCGCCGCCGATGCCGATCGAGGATCCGACACGGGCAGCGCATCGAGCCATCCGAGTGACATCTCGGAGCTTGAGCCAAATCGCGTTTGCGCGACGCTCCGTGCGCGCCGCGAGAGCCCGTCGTCGGGTCCACACGCGATCTGCGCAAGCGTCCTCGCATCCGATGGACCGATCTCGTCGGACGCACCAAGCCATCGATTCAGAGCGAGCACACGCGCTTCGGGACCATCAGCGCGCTCGATCGCAATGGCCAGTCCACCATCACCAACAGATCGCCTGCGTTGCACGGCGGGCTCCGGCGCGCGGAACGACTCTGGCATCCCATCAAGGATCAACCGTGCATCGGCGGATCGGCCCGCGTCGAGCAAGAGCGCCGCCTCGGTCAGTGCCTGCATGCGCTCAAGAAGCGAGAGTTCCGCATCGACGCCCGCACCGGCCGCGAGTCGTGAGCCTTCCCAGCGCGCGAGGAGAGCGTCCCAGTCGGTGGACGGTCCCGGTGCGCGTTCGCGTGAAGGCGGAGGAGCTTGGGGTATCGACGGGACATTCGTCGGCGTTCGCGGCGCATCGACCGACGACGGCGCGTGCGGCGATGGCTCGGGCGACGAGTTCTGTGATGGCTTGGTCCCCCGCTCAGTTGGCGTGCTCGTTCGATTCGGCTTGGAGACGATTGCATCGTCCGGACGCCCCCGCTCGAGCACGGCCAGAGTCAGCGTTGCCGTTGCAGCGAGCGCCAGAATCGCCGCCATTGCGCCGATCGCCCACGCCAATCCCGAACGATCTCGACCTCGTCGCGCGGCCGATTCATTCGATGCGGTGGACGGCTTCGATGATGCAGTCTCCCCCGCGGTTCCACCAAGCAATTCGACGAGCGATGAGGGATCAACGCCGCGCATCGCAGCCCACCGCAGCGCGCGGGCGCGCGCGGCGCGGTTCAATCCGCCGGCACTCGCGATCAAGGCGAGCAGTTCGTCGCGGTCCCCAGAGCCGTTCGCCCGGTCGACGAGTTCGCGCGCCGCGGAGCGGAGCCGCGCCCGAGCGGCGATGAACGCGGGATCATGCTCCGGAAACCGCGCGCGCACGGCGCGAAGGCGCTGCGTTGCCCGCTCAAGGATCTCCTCGCGCGAGGCATCTGGCCCGACACCGACGATCTCGTGCGGCGGTGCATCAGGTGGCACACCGAAACATGCGTGGATGGCATCCATCATCCATCCACCCCCAAGCGGCGAGCAAGTTCAGCGAGCGGTTCGGCCTGTGGCCCCTGTCTCCATCCGGGCATGAGCGTGAAGCACTGGCGCAGCACTGTTCGAGCGCGGTCGGGATCGACCCGTGAGAGCGAATCGATGAGCATCACTTCGACGGCGGATCGTTCAGGATCATCCGAACTCAGACCAGACGCCAGGCGCGTGCCCCACGAAACTGAGCGCGGATCATCATGCGCAGCTCGCGCCGCGGCAAGGGCGGCGAGCAGTGTGTCACGATCAGGCGATCGGTCGGCCAGCGCGGTCGCAACACTCATCAACCGCGGTGCCAACATCGCTTCGCCTGCGCTGACTGCGACGGTCGCGACGCGGATCCATGTCAGCGATAGAGCTGGATTCGCTGACGGATCAATCTGGTCCTGCGCTGCCGTCGCGGCGTCGATCGCCACTCGATCACGACGCGATGGCTCGATCGCTCCGTCACGGATCACCTCCCACGATGCATCGAGGACATCGCGCGCGGCCTTCGCCTGCTGCGGACCCTCTAAGGCGCCCAGTGCGACGAGCGCTTGTTCCGGGAAACCGCGCGCACACGCCACGCGGACGGTGGCTTCGGCAACGACCGCACGCTCCGCCGGGTCGAGTGACGCTTGTGGACGGCTCGATGCAATCTCATCGAGCAATGCCCCTGCTCGAGCAATCGATGCAGGCGACCGAACCCACGGCAACATCGCCGTCACAAGTTGGCGAAGCACGACAGGGTCGATGCGTCCGTCCGGCCATGCGCTGCTCGGCGCGGGCACAGGTCGCAAGACGAGTTCGGCCAAGCGAACTCGATCCGTTGGTGCCGCCCCACGCATTCGATCGTAGGCCGCGGTACAGAGCGCGTCCTGCGCTCGGCGCCACGATGGATCTGACTCGTCAACGGCTTCGAGCGCGAGCAAGACCGCGTCATCGTCGATCCCCCGCGACGCTGCCAGGATCGCCGCACGGGTCGTCCATTCGCCCGATGGTGGACCAGCGAGGAAGGCCAGCAATTCTGCGCCTAGCGCGGAATCCTGCGCAGCAGCCAACGCCTGAAATCGCAGCCATTGCACGGCGGGCGCTGGCTCGCTCGACTGTGCAAGGCACTCGCCCGCGATCGCCGCCGCCTGCGATGCGTCGCCGGCTCGAAGGAGAAGCCGAGCTGCCTCGAGTTTCAACGCACTTGCCGCCGAGCCCTTCGTCTTCGCCGCGACGCCGAGCGCGCCGTCGGCAGCGCTGCGGAGCGCATCGGGCGTTGCAGATCGATCCGTCGACGCGGTCGCCAACGCACCAAGCGCTTGAACGACGCCGCTGGCTCCCGACGGTGGAAGCGCCTGCGCCACCCACGAGACCAAGTCACCGCGACCAGACGCGAGCAGCATCGGAAGCGCAGCCTCAACCACGCGCAACGCGTCGGGATCGCTCGCGCCCAGTCGCGCAGCTCGGCGCGCGACCCGAGCGATGGCTGGCTCGAAGCCCTGCGGAACTGGCCCGGCACTCGTCAGCAGCACGCGAGCGCGCGTCCAGTCGTGGGCATCAAGGCACACCTGCAGCCGCCACTCCATCGCGGCGGTGCGCACGGCCGGCGCGGTCACGGGATCGTCACAGAGCTCCAACCAACGCATCGCATCGCTCGCTCCGCCGCGCGGCATGAGCGCGCGCGCTTGCGCCATTCCGACGATCGCCCACGCGTACAACTCACTCGAACGAAGATCCACGCTGACTTCTTCCGGCTTCGGCGTGCGCGGATCAATCTCCAGGACTTCGGCCAACGGCCGAATCGCCGACTCGGCCAAGTCCTCGACGCCGCGCCCCTCGCCCTGCGAACGCAGCCACGCGCCTTGCAACCGTGACCACGCCAAGCGCGAACGGAGCAGTTGCTCGAATCCCGGCGGCGTGCGCGAGCCCAGATCCTTGAGCATCGCATCGGCAAGTGACTCCGCACGGCTCGCCCAACCAATCGCCTGCGCCACTTCGGCTGCGGGCAGTGGATCACCTGCACGAAGTTGACCGATCACATGACTGCTGGCATCGAGCAGACGACCCACGCAAGCCATGCCGGGCGCATCGACATGCACCGTGACGAACTGATCGAGGATGCGTTCCAATCGCTGCGCGAGCGCATCGGCAAGTTCAGGATCTGCAGCCTCAGCCATCGGCTCGATGACGCGCACGAGGTCGCGCGCGACGGCTTCGCGTTCCTCGGGGGTCGCTGCCTGCTCGAATCGTCGCTCCGCAACATGCCACGAGAGCCGATCCAACCGAAGCGATCCCGACAGACGCTCCATCGCCGCGGCATCGGCCGCGAGCCGCTCCTGATCCGCATGCGCGCGTGTTGCGATGACCAGCATGAGCAACATCGCCGCGGCTGCGCCAAGGGAGCGGCTGAGGCAGCGACGAACGGAACAGGTCGGGACTCGACGAAGGGATCCGCTGGGAATCTCGCCGAGCGATCGACTGAAGATCCTGCGACGGCAGAATCCGTTCGCCGGCCGGACGCGATCACCGCGCGGGTGCATACGCGACCTCCCCGAATCCAGCGTCGGTCGCCGCTTGCATCGCTGCGGCGACCGATGCCACCGACGCACTGTCGTGCCCGCGCACGAGAAGGCCAGCTTCCTTCGGAAGACGCTCGAGGATCGACCGCAACTCATCGCGAGTTGCGATGGCGTTGCTCCCCACGGTGAACGCCGCTCCCGATCCGCCTCGCACTTCGACGACCTGCGGTCGCAGTTCGCTCACCGTCGCCGCTGCGCGCGCAGCAAGCGCAGCAGCAAGTTGCTCTTCTCGGCGCTCGACGCCCGCTGTGAAAATGAAGTAGGCCAGGAGCAAGAATGTTGCATCGATCATGCTGGTCATGCCCAGCACGATGCGACCGCTGCGACGACCGCCCCGAGCGAACTTCATGTGCCGCCCCCGGGTGTTGTGGCCAGTCGAATGCCGTCAAATCCGGCCTGCCTGCACGCGTCGATGACATCATTGAATCGCGCACCCGGCGCGTTGCGGTCAGCACGCACCACGGGCACTCGACGGCCACGCTCGGCGTAGGACGCGCGCGCCGCCGTCGTCAATTCGTCCATCGTGACCGTGCGCCCGGCGAGTTCGCACGAACCATCCGCACGGATCGAAATCACGATCCCCGGTCCCGTCGGCGAAGGATCGGGAGCGCCGGCTTCGCGCGGCAGATCGAGCTGCACACGGCTGGCCTGCGCGATCGCGGCCGTCGTGAGAAAGAAGATGAGCAACTGGAAGACGATGTCGATCATCGGCGTCATGTCGACGCCGCCGTCGGCCGCCATCCGCCGGGCAAACCTCATGCGCGTCCTCCGCGGCCCTTCGTCGCATGGCGCTCGAGCTCCGCAACGACGCGGTCACACTCGTCGCCCACCAGTGCCACGATCCGCGTGAGCCGCGTGCGAAGGAACGTGTGCAGTGCGATGCATGGAATGGCCACGCAAAGCCCTTGGAATGTCGTGATCAGCGCGATCGAGATGTTCTCGGCGAGCCGTTGGTAGTACCCCGAGTCATTGACCGCGCTCGATGCCACTGTTTCGAACGCACCGATCATGCCCTGCACGGTGCCCAAGAGCCCAAGCAGCGTGGCGATGTTGGCGATCGCTGCAAGCCAGTCGAGCCGTTGTTCGAGTTGCATGGACTCCTCGCCGCCGGCATCTTCCATCGCGCTGCGAGCTTCGAGCGGACCGAGCGGGCCCTGACTCGCGCGCTTGAGCCCTGCACGCAGCACGCGGCCGGCGAAGCAGTCGGCATCGGCGAGTTTCAGTCGTTCGAGCGCCCTGCCGAACTGCCCCTGCGTCGCCAAGGCGTTCACATCGTCCATCAACGACGACGGCGCCAGTGATGCCGCGCGGACATGCACGAGTTGAGCCAGACCAAGCGCCACCGCGATCACGCTCAGGCCAAGGATCACATAGCCGACGACGCCGCCGCCGGTGATGTAACGCAGATAGGTGGTTGAGACTTCTTGAGCGAGGAGCGGCATCGAGTCAAGGGCGAGGAGCGCGTGCATCACGGTGAGGTTCCTTCCTGGAGCAGTCGGGTTCGAACGGTCGTGGCGCCGCGGCCATCGCCAGCGGCATCGAGCGCCTGCGCGCCCAGAGCGGCGCAGGTTGCGGAAAGCATGGGAATTGCAGCGTCATCGCACGCAACGACGGTCAAAAACTGCTCCGCTGCGTCGAGCGCGAATCGGCGCGCCTCGGCTGAGCCCGGCTTGGCATCGCGGGAATCGAGCATGAGCGATTGACCGATGGCCGCGCGGCACCAGTGACGCACCGGCGTCTCGGTGCGCGCGAGCATGTCGATGAGCGCATCGCGCGCGCGTTGCCGGGTGCTCGATGCGTCCCCGAGCGCATCAATCCATTGCTCAAGCACCAAGCGCTCGCGCCGCATCTGGTCGTCCTTGGCAGCCACGCGTGGCGCCTTGGGGAGCGACTTGGACGGCGACTTGGGTTCCGCGCCAGCCTGTCGAGCGGCGACTTCTCGCAGGAGTGCGCTCCATGCAGCCGCGCGCGGAGCCGATGCAGCGGCACCATCGAACGCAGTCACAGCCTCGAGCGCTTCCTGGCGATCGGTGTACGCGGGGCAAAGATCCGCAGGCCATGATGCGGTCGACTCGTCGCTCGACAGGTCGATCGCCCTGACCTGCGCCAGTGCCGCCGCCGTCGCGCGCCCGCAGGCCTGCAGCGACCGAGCCCACTGCATCCACGCCGCTTGGACGCATTCCCCGCGCGCGCCAGCCAACAAGCCGGTCGCTCGCTCGAACGCTTCGGCCGCGAGTGCGGCATCGCCACGGATCAGGCGCTGTTCACCGCGACGCGCAGCATCGCCAGCCTGGATCCATGACGACCACGCCGGGTCGGCGGGCGCAATCGAACGCACCTCAGACCAGGCCAACGACAGATTGGCCTTGCTTCCTTCGAGCGTGATGACGATGCCGCACGCATCGGCCTGCGACACGATGCCGCGCACGGGCGCGCCGCCCCACGGCGTGCAATCGACCGTATCTGCTGCATGCATCGCAACAGAGAGCACGAGGGTCGCCAGCGCCATCATGGCGGACCCTCGGGGACGAAGGTGAAACTCCCACCGCTCACGGCTGCGACGCGCTGCAGTTGCACCTTTCCAGCATCGCTGCCGAGCGCAATGCAGTGGATGACGGCGGGGCGCCCCGATGCGTTCAGCGCGAGGATCGCGTCGACTTCCTCGGGGTTGATCTCGCCGTCACTCAGGAAGTACACAAGGTCCGGTCGCTCGCCCTGACCGAACACGCGGCGAAACGCGCCAATCGGTGAGGTGTCGCCCGATGGGCGCAGCTGGGCGAGGAACGACACGAAGTCTTCGCGCGATGCGCCGCGCAGACGCGTGAACGCGTCGAAGCCCGGCGGCGAGATGATGGTCGTGTCGTAGAACAGCACACACGCCTTGGCGTAATCGGGCAGGCCCCACACCGCTGCGGTGACTTCGGCCCGCGCGCGATCCATGCGGTTGCCGCGAGACATCGATCCGCTCTTGTCGACAATGAACGCCACGCGTCGGCCCGTACCCTGCACACCGAAGAAGGTGGTTCCGCCCGCGCCGCCGCCGCCGAATCCATCGCCCGCGCCAGCGCCAGCACCCGTTCCCGTTCCGCTCCCGAAGCCACTCTCGATGGGAATCGGCGAGCCTTGGGTTGGCAGCGGCATCGCTTCGGCCATCAGCGGTTCTTCAGGTCCAGCGGCCTCGAGCGCCGGCATGTCATCGGCAAGCTCGGTCGATGGTGCTGCGACCCGCTCGAGCGGCGTCGGGGCGGCGAGGACGACGTCGAACACCTCGAACTCCGGCTCCGTCGCGACGGGGCGAAGGATCGGGATCAGCGCGAGCACACCGACGAGCAGCAGATGGAACGGCACACTGAAGGCCACTCCGAGCAGGACGGCGCGCAACAACCGGGGCGCACGCACGGGTGGCGCGCCGATCTCCTGCCGTGGTCCTGCAGCCGACTGCACGCGCTTCCTCCTCGTCCGATGGACACGAAGGATTGTAGTACGCTCCGATCGGATCCCCACCCATGGCGAGCCCATACCAGCGCATCCTCTTGAAGATCAGCGGCGAGTCGTTGGCCGAGCAAGGACAGTTCGGGATCTCGCCGAGCGAGCTCGCGGTCATCGCCGCCGAGATCGCCGCGGCCAAGCAGTCGGCGAAGTTCGATCTTGCGGTCGTGGTCGGCGGTGGCAACATCATTCGCGGCGCGAAACTCGCCGCTGCGGGCAAGTTTGACCAGAGCACCGCGGACTACATGGGCATGCTGGGCACCGTCATCAACGGCCTGGCGCTCAAGGAAGCACTTGCCGCGGTCGGCGTCGAGAGCCGCGTCATGAGCGCGATCCTGCTTCCGTCGGTGGCTGAGTCGTTCATTCGGCCCCGCGCGCTTCGTCACTTCGAGAAGGGGCGCGTGGTCATCCTGACCGCGGGGACCGGCAATCCGTACTTCACGACGGACACCTGCGCGAGCCTGCGCGCGATCGAACTCAACGCCGATGTCCTGCTCAAGGCCACGAAGGTCGATGGCGTCTACTCCGCCGACCCGCGCAAGGATCCCACGGCGCGGCGCTACGAATCACTGACCTTTGGCGAAGCTGTCGAGAAGCAACTGGGCGTCATGGACCTGACCGCGCTCACCATGTGCATGGAGCACAAGTTGCCGCTGATCGTGTTCGACTACAAGGTGCCCGGCAACATCACGCGCGCCGTGCGCGGCGAGCCAATTGGCACGATGGTCAAGGCCTGAGCACGGGTCCGGAGCATGGCCTGATCGAGCGCAGCATCACCACGAACCACGAGGAACACCATGGATCTGGACACCATCCTGCTCGAGTGCGAGGAACGCATGCAGAAGTCCGTCGACTACCTGCAGCGCGAGTTGCGCGGACTTCGCACGGGCCGCGCCAGCACGGCACTGCTCGAGTATGTGAAGGTCGAGTACTACGGCAGCATGACTGACCTGCGCGAGTTGGCCGCGATCAGCGTGCCCGAGGCATCGCAGCTGCTCTGCAAGCCGTTCGATCCGGGCGCGAAGGCCGCGATCATCCGCGCGATCGAGACGAGCGGACTGGGCCTCAATCCGCAGGCCGAGGGCAATCAGATCCGCATCAACGTTCCGCCCCCGTCGGCCGATCGTCGAAAGCAACTCGCCGGCCAAGTGAAGAAGCTCGCCGAGGAGTCGCGCGTGTCGGTCCGCAACGAGCGACGCGATGCGAACAAGGGCATCGACTTGGCGAAGGCCGATCCGAAGATCAAGGTCAGCGAAGACCAAGCCAAGGGCGCCAAGGAATCGGTGGACGACCTGACCAAGAAGTTCACCACCCGCATCGACGAGATGGCCGCGAAGAAGGTCTCGGAAATCGAGGAAATCTGATCGTCATGACGGTGCTACGCGGCCATCCGACCAACGACCGCCGGGAGTCCTGAGCATGCGCTGCCCGAACCCCGACTGCACCGCTCTGGATACAAACGTCGTCGACAGCCGTCCCGCTGAAGAAGGCGGCGCCGTGCGTCGACGGCGCGAGTGCAAGTCGTGCGGTCGGCGCTTCACGACCTTTGAGCGCATCGAGCGCGCTGAACGACTCATGGTCATCAAGCGCGACGGTTCGCGCGTGGCGTTCGACGGCGAGCGCGTGCTGGCCGGCATCCAGCAGGCGTGTTCGAAGCGGCCCATCGAGGCCGCGATCATGGAACGGATCGCCACGACCGTCGAGGACGACCTGCACCGACGGTTTTCACGCGAGGTGGACAGCGCGGAGATTGGCCGCTCAGTCGCCATCAGGCTGCGCGAGGTCGACCCTGTCGCCTACATCCGTTACGCGAGCGTGTACTACGCCTTCCGATCGGTTGAGGACTTTGCTGCCGAAATCACCGCGCTTCAGGAGCGGCCGCCTGTGGGCGACCACCCAACCCTCTTCGGCGAAGGCAAGCCCAAGTCCTGAGCGGGCCGTGGCGCGGTACCTTCCGAACCTATGCCTCGCATCACGCTTCCTGACGGATCCGTCAAGTCCTATGACGCCCCAGTGACCGCCGCTCAGGTCGCCGCCGACATCGGCGCGGGACTGGCCAAGGCCGCGCTCGGCGCAAAGGTCGACGGCGTCCTGACGGACTTGGCCACGACGCTCGATCGCGACTGCGCGCTGGCCATCGTCACGATGAAGCGACGCGAAGGCGGGATTGATCCCGAGGCGCTCTCGATGCTGCGGCACAGCACCGCGCACATCATGGCCGAGGCGATCCAACGCCTCTTCCCACAGGTCCGGCTGGTGTACGGCCCCGCGCTGGACACGGGCTTTTACTACGACATGGCGTTCCCCGACGGCAAGGTGCCGAGCACGGACGACTTCGCGCGGATCGAAGCCGAGATGGCGAAGATCGTGGCCGAAGATCGACGCTTCACGCGTTACGACTTGCCGCTCATGGAGGGCATGACCAAACTGCGAAGCGAGGGCAGTAAGTACAAGCTCGACAACGCTGAGCGAGCCGCCGAAGCTGGCAGCACCACGCTGAGTTGGTACGCCACGGGCACTCCAGGCAAAGACTGGGAAGACCTGTGCCGCGGGCCGCATGTGCCGAGCACGGGGCGCGTCGGCGCATTCAAGGTCATGAGCCTCGCCAGCAGCTACTGGAAGGGCGACGAAACAAGCGACCGCCTCACGCGCGTGTACGGCACAGCATTCGCGAGCAAGGCCGAGCTCGACGCGCACATGGTGCAGCTCGAGGAAGCGCGCAAGCGCGACCACCGTGTCCTTGGCAAGCAGTTGCGTCTCTTCCACATCGACGACATGGTCGGCCAAGGGCTGATCCTGTGGACGCCCAAGGGCTCGATCATCCGCAACGAACTGCAGAACTTCATCGGAGCCGAACTGCGCAAGCAGGGCTACCAACAGGTCTACACGCCGCACATTGGCAAGCTCGGCCTGTATCGCACGAGCGGTCACTTCCCCTACTACCGCGAGAGTCAGTATCCGCCGATCGTCGAGCATGACGAGATGGCGCGCTTGGCCGCGGAAGGCTGCAGTTGCGCGGACCTGAGCAACCGCATGGCCAAGGGCGAAGTCGACGGCTACATGCTCAAGCCGATGAACTGCCCGCACCACATTCGCATCTTCGCGAGTGCGCCGCACAGCTACCGCGACCTGCCGGTGCGCCTTGCGGAGTTCGGCACCGTCTATCGATGGGAGCAGTCTGGCGAGATCGGTGGCATGACGCGCGTGCGCGGCTTCACACAGGACGATGCGCACCTGTTCGTTCGCGAAGATCAAGTCGCGCAGGAAGTGCTCGGATGCCTGTCGCTTGTGAAGATCATCTTCGCAACGCTCGGCATGAACGAGTACCGCGTGCGCGTGGGCTTGCGCGATCCGGACAGCGCGAAGTATGTGGGCGATCCGGCCAACTGGGACAAGGCCGAGCAAGCCTGCCGCGACGCTGCGCGTTCACTCGGCGTTCCGTTCAGCGAAGATCCGGGCGAGGCAGCCTTCTACGGCCCGAAGATCGACTTCGTCGTCAAGGATGTGATCGGCCGTTCATGGCAGCTCGGAACCGTGCAGGTCGACTACAACCTGCCGATCCGATTCGACCTTTCGTACGCGGGCGCCGACAATCAGGCCCATCGACCGGTCATGATCCACCGCGCGCCCTTCGGCAGCATGGAACGGTTCATCGGCTGCCTCATCGAGCACTTTGCCGGCGCGTTCCCGCTCTGGCTCAGCCCTGAGCAAGTGCGCGTGCTGCCGATCTCGGAAAAGAGTGCTGCGTATGCGGATGAACTCTGCGCTGCCCTCAAGGCGCGCGGCATTCGCGCTGAGGCGGACCATTCGAACGAACGCGTCCAGGCGAAGATCAAGGTTGCCGCCGAGGAGAAGATCCCCTACATGGCTGTGGTCGGCCCGCGCGACGCCGAGAGCCGCGCCGTCAGCGTGCGCGCCCGTGGCGTCGAGGCGAACCTGGGCGAAATGCCCTTCGATTCCTTTGTGGATGGCGTCGTGCGCGAGGCAGAAGGGCGCTTGCTCTCAGGCGCGCCCGGCACCGTCCAGGCATCGTTCGCGGCGCGGCCCGGATGATGTGGTCGCGACCCGGCCCGGCGGCCGCACTCCGCCCAAGGGATCGCTGTGAAAACAGCGGGTGTGCCGCCGAATTCGCGGCGTCTGCTTGTGTCAGGCCGGAACTTGGGCTAGTGTCCGCGCGACGCCTTGTGGCGTCGCTTCCCCATGCAGCGGACCATCTTCGAATGATGAACTCCCCCACTCGCGTCCTCCCATGAGGTCAACGCGGGCGAGCATGGACAACCTCCACCCACGCAGTGGAATCCTGACATCAGGTGTGCGGTCGCTGTCAGCGCGCCGTGACCATTCCCGTTCGAGCTGACGCCCAGGAGCCTCCCATCAGCCAGTTTCCGCCTCGCCGTCCTCCCTTCCAGCGCGACTTCGCCCCCGCGGGCCCTCGCATCAACGACCGCATCCGCATCACGCCGATCCGTCTGATCGACGAGCACGGCACGATGATCGGCGTCGTCGAGACCGACGAAGCCAAGCGCATGGCCCAGGAAGCCGGACTCGATCTTGTCGAGATCGCCGCCGATGTGCGCCCTCCCGTCTGCAAGATCATGGACTTCGGCAAGTTCAAGTACGAGCAGGCGAAGACGGAGAAGAAGAATCGCCAGAATTCCAAGGGCGGCGAGCTCAAGGAAGTTCGCCTTGGACGCAGCATGAAGATCGGCGTGCACGATGTCGAACTGCGCGTGCGCCAGGCGCGCGCGTTCCTCATCGAAGGCAACAAGGTCCAGATCGTGCAGAGCTTCCGCGGCGCCCGCGAACTCGCCCACCGGGAAATCGGTGACCAGCTCATCAAGCAGGTGATCGAAGCGCTGCTCGACGTCGCGCGACTCGACATGGCGCCCCGCATGGCGGGCCGGCGCCAGTCCGCGATCCTGTCGCCCGACCGCACGAAGATCGACACCTACAAGCGCAAGATGGCCGCTGCAGGCAAGAAGATCGAGGCCTCTCAGGAGCTTCCGCCGCAGGAACCCGAGGCTGCAGACGACGGAGCCGACGACGGCGATCAGAGCG
>Ga0194120_10003714_pt1 | contig 24497 bp, 20 predicted proteins | sample TA2MahCa65mmetaG_FD_148642 | JGI IMG/M metagenome (GOLD analysis project Ga0194120, IMG submission 148642) | Freshwater microbial communities from Lake Tanganyika, Tanzania - TA2015019 Mahale Deep Cast 65m | ecosystem: Environmental > Aquatic > Freshwater > Lake | place: Tanzania: Lake... | reverse complement strand
TAAAGGTAGAATCGCGATATAAGCGTATGCCGGAACTATCCAATTGCTTGATCCTATTTTCAAAGTGAAACTGGAATGGCTGTAAAATATCTTGTTGATTATTCTGAATACTGGTCTGGTATTTCAATCTTTTATCCGTGTCTGTTGATTTACCAGGGCTTTCAGTAGTAGCGAGAGATAAAGCGTTGTCCGCAGTTTGATCTGCTACAAAAGCGTAGAGGACAATACTGTCTTTTTGCTGTATAGTGTTAATAGAAGACTGCGCAAATGCAAACAATTGTTTTTTGTCGTTATACCTACGCATCCCTGTTTGGTCCTTTAACGCATAGAGATAAAAAGTTTGAGCAGGCAAATGCTTAAAACAAAATCGGCCTTCTTTGTCCAGACGTGCAATGTAGATCGGCTTTTTTTTGTACAAAGCAGAATCCTCCGAATCTGTATGAAGCATCACTATCAATGTACTATCGGCCTTTCCCGTTTGAGCTACAATAACTTGTCCTTTGATTTCAAGTGAATCGAAGTAATTCCCTGTAGAAAAAATATATTGAATGCCCTTGGCAATATTGCCTTCTGTAAAATCCTTAATGGAGTTGCCAAAATCAATGGTATAAGTAGTGTTAGGCAATAATGAATCTTTAAGACGAACGCTTAAATCGCGTAAGCGAGCATCCACAGTAGGACTAATGGTGGGATACGGCGACACCAGTAATTGGGTTTGCGGATCCTGTACATCAATATATTCGTCAAAGTAGAAATCGATTTTTTTACTGGAAAATCTTGTGCTGGAGTCTCCTGGAGTTACATGAATCAATACGGGAGGAAGCGTATCCCGAGAACCCCCTTGTGGCGGAACAATGTTGGCACAACCCGGGCTAATTAGCAATGATATACCAGCGGTAATGCCCAACAGTCCAGCTATAAGCCAATGTTGTTTCATGGATTGCAAACTTACAGGGTTTAACGTGAAAGCTCCGTTAATCCTGGGAATCATTTCCCTCCTCCAATTCGTGTAATTCCACTGCCAACTGATGCGATTTAACAAAATTGCACCAATGACATTTTTCTTTTCCGCAGCCAGTATAAAAGTCTTTGGCCTGAATTTTATCCCAAACCATTTTGATCTGCTCTTTTACTATTTCCACATCTGCAGGAGTAACAATAATTTTTTTACGCTGGTATTCCTTTTGTTTGTCCGGCTCAATAAAATCAAATTCTGCGCTAATGGTCTGCCACCCCCTTTGTTCGTAATTGTCCACCAATATTTTATAAAAAACGGCTTGCCTCCAATAGTCGCCACCTAATGGATATTTTGCATTAGGACCGTTAAGTTTATCCTTTGCTTTATCGGGATCACCTGTTTTATAATCTACCACATTTACCTTTTTTCCATCAAACTCCAGTTTATCCAACTTTCCTTTAAGGGGGATACCATCGATCACTACATTACGGATATTACGCTCAATGGCTACAATTTTATTGAAACCATCCAAGGAATGATGGTAATAGTCGGTGAGAATTAATTGACCATATTCCATACGACGTTTGAACTGCTCCTTAGTAAAACTTTCACGAAAACGACGCATGTGTTGTTCAAAATCCTGAATAAATATTGATATATCCGGGAAAGTGGCTGAGCCACTATCTAGCATCCGCCTGAATAATTTTTCAAGCGCAGTATGCACGGCAGATCCAAATTCAGTGGACTCGTTTTTAGGTGATGGAATACGAATCAATGTTCGGTAGTAAAATTCAAGAGGGCAATGCAAATAATTATTCAGGGCAGTAACATTCATGGTAAATCTAGAAAGCAAGGGAGCCAGCACATCTTCCTCTATTTGTGCAATTTCAGGTCTGGCTGGCTGATCCCATGTCAAACTATAGAACATGCTGATCACTTCCTGATCAAGTAATATTTTTTCAATAGGTATTTTAAATCCGTCTGCCAATTCCATTACAAATCGAGAGGGCTCTAATTCTTTGCCACTATTGTTATACTTACTATATGAAACAAATAAATGCTCCTCTGCACGTGTTATGGCTACATAAAATAATCTACGAAGTTCTTCTTCATTGGATCCTGCGGTGCTTAATCCAAACAGATTGTCGGGGTAACTGTAACCGTTGGATGGTTTTCTTTTTTTCTCCCATTTATCTGCCAACGCTCCTGCAATAAATACATATTGAAACTCCAGCCCCTTAGAGCCATGAGCGGTTAGTAAATTAACTCCCTTTTCCTGCTCGCTAATTTGCACATAGGGGAGGATAATTTCTTCCTTCTGCATTAAGTCTATCAAATTCATCAACCCCTCTACAGTTAAATCCGGTTTGCGATGGGTCTCTTCTTTTATATAATCAAAAAAGGTGGTTAGGATACGGAGCATTTCATGCTTTTGGGCATGCTGCATCACCTGTGCCAATAACCCGGTTTGTTGAATTATTTTTTCCAATAATTGTTGCAAGGTTGAGTTGGGAACCGCTGCAATCAAGTCCTCAAGTAAGTTGGAGGCTTTGGCAAGGGGCTGAACATTGGTAAATAAGTCGGCTCCTGTGCCAGTTGTTTTTTCATGCAAGAGCGCCCGCATAGAACCATTTAGGTCGCTTTGTTCTTTTCCGGCTGCTTCCAATGAAAGTTTTGCTATTTCCAAGGGAGCTATTCCAAAAATGTCCAGGTGCAGCAACTCAAACAATAACTCATCACCGCTAAAAGGCACATCTTGTTCTGCTTGTAAATACCTGAGAAGAAGTAAAATTTTCTTAATCAGTGGTAATGTTAAGAGGTCTGCACTTCTTTTGATGTGATAAGGTATCTGTAATTGTTGCAAATAACCTGCGAGCTCTTCTCCATATTTGTGCTCTTTATAAATTATAGCGATTCGTCCGGGTTCTATGCCTTGTTGGATCAAATCCTGAACTTTTTTTGCGATCCCGATGATTTCCAATCGTTGTGTGTCAAATTCCCAAATACGTGGCGGATGTTGGATTGCTTTTTTATGTTCATCCGCGGCTACCAACACTTTAGTTAAATCAGGAATAGTGTTAATTAATCTTTCCTGATTCCGCTGAATTAAAGTGGTAGAAACATCCAATATGGGTTGTGAGGATCGATAGTTTTGGGTCAGCACAATTCGTAGAAGTTCATTAGAGTATTGCTCAGCAAGTCCTGTCATATTGGCTACGTTAGCGCCTTGAAACCTGAAAATGCTTTGATCATCGTCTCCCACAACAAAAATGTTGGGTGTTTCCCAATAACTGATCAGTAGTTCCACTAGTTTATTCTGCGATCCGCTGGTGTCTTGGTATTCGTCGACCAAAATATATTGATAACGCTCTTGATAATCGGCCAGTAGTGATGGATGTTGCTCAAATGCCTGAATTACCCAATTGATCATATCCTCAAAATCATATCGATTTCGTTTTTTCATTAACTGTTGAACCGGCTCAAATTCTAACACCGCAGCGCGCAGTCGATTCATTTTCTCTTTTTCACCCTCAATACGATCTGTTCGTAATTCTCCTTTTTTAAATTCTTTGGTGGCTCGCTTGGCAATATATTGATCTCGCTCAGGAAGTGAAGCCAGGTATTGATTAATCTTTTCCAGGATATAGGAGGGGGCCCAACCTTCTCTTTTCATAGTGCTGAACAGATTGATCATATTCTTGGCCTCATGGTAAACATCACCCCGATATTTTTTAAAAGGATGATCTTTTGGAAAAGAATCTATATGCTCTTTAAAAAGTTGAATTCTTTCAAGCTCAGAAATAGGATCCAGCGAATGTTTTTCAAAGTAGGGCAGGTTGTCCTGAATTATTTCATTACAAAAAGAGTGAAAGGTGCCCAATTGGACTTTATAGGCAGCGGGTCCAATAAAATCCTGCAAGCGCTTACGCATGGCAATCACCCCGGCCTCTGTATAGGTGAGACAAAGAATATTTTCAGGCTTAACGTCAGTATCCAATAAAATTTTACCAATTCGACAAGCTAATATTTGAGTTTTTCCTGTACCGGGTCCGGCAATTACCATCACTGGGCCCTCAATGGCTTGTACTGCTTTTTGTTGTTGCTCATTTAAGCGTTGATACTCCTTTAGAAACTTCAATTCCAATTGCTCGCGACTGATAGACATAGAGATTAACTTTTTCCTGATAAAACAATTGACTTATTGAATATGATGATCAAAGAAATGATATTGTTTGCTACAGGAATGCTTGTAGCAAGTTATCAATTTCCACTATGGCTTAGTGAACTATTTAAGAATTAATACGTAAATATACGTAGATAGTTATCCGGGAATTCTGGAAATATATTTTTCGATCTGTTTGATTTGATCAACCAATTGCGGTGTGGTGGGCTTCAAGGCCTTGGCTTTGCGAAAAAAATCTTTAGCTGCCCGGAACTCTCTCTTGTTCATCATCAAACTGCACATTTGTAAATAGGCAGCGGCTTGATTTTCTTTATCCGGCAATCCCTTACGCAATGCCTGTCTGATATAACTCTCGGCCTGCTTTAGGTCGTTTTTTTGCATCGCTATCATTCCCATTTGTAACAAGCTGGCGCCTTCTGCCTCTTTCATTGGCATACCCAGGTCTAGCCCTTTTTTCATCAATTTCTCTGCACCATCAAAATCTTGTTTCATCATGGCTAAATTTCCTTTCAGCGTGAAATAAACAGACCGGATGGGTTTATACAGGAGGTTGGGATATTTAATAGACGCCAATATTTTTTCTGCACCATCCATATCACCACTTTCCATGTATTCCTGAATCAGGCGAAGCGGCCCAAAAAAGAAATGCCCGGCTATTAGAAATACACCAATCAAATAAAGGGGAAAAGAAGGCCAGAAACTAAAGGCCAGGTTGGCGCCAACACCTAAGAGCACACAAACAAGGCCAATTACAAATCTGTATTTTATTAAAGTATTATAGAATTTCATGCCAGCTTAATTAAGGAGGTGCAAGATAATCTATCCTGAGAAATCTATTGGTACGGGTTTAAAGAAGGCCAAATCGCTCCTTTTTCCTCGTACCTTGAAGCTAAATCACTGCAAATGTTTTTTCAAAAGAGCATATGGTTGACACTCTGTTTTCTGATCATCACTCCTGTTTTTTCGCAATCCATAAAGCCGTTTCAGGCAGAGATAGATGCTTTTAAGAAGCAGGATAGTTTACAACAGCCTCCTCAAAATCCAATTGTGTTTGCCGGAAGTTCCTCGTTTAGACTTTGGGAAAGCATGTATAAGGATTTTAGTGGCTTCCCTGTATTGAATCGTGGTTTTGGTGGTTCAACCTTGTTGGATTTGATAGACCGTTTGGAGGAAACCGTGTTGCAATACAACCCTAAGCAGGTAGTTATATATTGTGGAGAGAATGACTTTGCTGCCAGCGCTTCTGTTACCCCAGCTGAGGTTGCTGTAAGATTCAAAAGGGTGTATAGCGCGATCAGAAAAAGGCAGGGTAAAAAAACAAAAATTATTTTCATTTCTATTAAGCCAAGCGTTGCACGTTGGCAACTTGAATCAAAATTTGTAGCCGCCAATGAGCTAATTAGTTCTTTTCTAAAATCTAAACGTAACACGTATTATATTGATGTCCACACCCCTATGTTGGACCCTGCCGGTCAGGTTTTCCCGGATTTATTTATCAAAGACAACTTGCACATGAATGCCAAAGGGTATGCAATTTGGAAGGAACTGATTCTACCCCACTTAACGCTTTAGTGAGGGATCGCTAATTTGTAAAACAGTATTTTTTTCAAAAAATGCGCTTAAAGGAGTTGTCTTATTTTGCATATGCTTATCTTGTTACAAAGCCGTAGTTGTGCAACGCGTATGCTGGACAATTTTATTGAAAATTTTAGGCTGGAATACTGATGTGCGGTTTCCCAATGATGTAAAGAAATGTGTAATCATTGCCGGTCCGCATACCCATTGGATGGATTTTCCGTTAGGACTGGCTTACCGTAGTATCCTGCGATTAAAAAATGTTCGTTTTCTGGGCAAGAAGGAATTGTTTGATGGTCCACTTGGTTTCTTTTTTCGCTGGGTGGGCGGAATACCAGTAGACCGATTTAGCAAGCATAATGTTGTTGACCAGGTGGTTGATATCTTAAATAATGAAAGTCAAATGATGATTGCGCTTTCTCCAGAAGGAACTCGCAATAAAGTAGATCACCTGCGAACCGGGTTTTATCACATTGCAAAAAAGGCAGGAATACCCATTGTAATGATTGGGTTTGATTTTAAGCATCGAAGAATCATAGTAGGTGAACCATTCTATACCAGTGATTGTGAGAAAATTGATTTTGATCTGATTCTTAATTTTTTTGCTCCCATTCAAGGAAAAATTCCATCAAGGGGAATGGCTGAAATAAAAAATCAATTTCAAGTATATGAAAACACCCTCTAATTATCCTCTGTTATTAGAAATGTTTTACGGCTTTGAAAAAGAAAAGGCCAATCAAATTTTTCTTTCCGAGCCATTTGCTGGGAAAGCCATGTCGCATACCTGGAAAGAAGCAGGAATGTCCATTCGGAAAATGGCAGCTGCATTGCAGGCATTGAATTTGCCTGCTGGATCTCGAATAGCAATCATTGGTAAAAACTCAGCACACTGGATCATGGCAGACCTTGCCATTACAATGGCAGGACATGTTTCCGTTCCCATTTACCCGACAGTAACAGCCGCTACTCTTTGTCAAATACTAACGCATAGCGAAAGTCAGGTGTTGTTTGTAGGCAAACTAGATGCTATTGAACCCCTGCAGTCTGGCATACCTGCTGCTGTTAAATGTATACACTTTCCTCATTGGACTTGGCCTGGTTGCGAAGCTTGGGATAGCTTTTCAAAAGGTGTTGATCCGATTTTAACCAATTTTATTCCTGATCCGCAATCACTCAGTTGTATTTTGTATACCTCAGGAACAACTGGTGATCCCAAGGGGGTCATGCACACGCATTTTGCACATAGTTTTAGTTTGCTTACCGTTTTGGATGCGCTGGGTGAAGAATTAAAAGACGAAGTTTTTTTCTCTTACTTACCACTCAGTCATATTGCAGAAAGAATGGTTGTGGAATATTGTGGAATTATTACCGGAGGAACTATTTACTTTCCAGAATCACTGGCTACTTTTTCACGTGATCTTGAAGCCGCTCAGCCCACTATATTTCTAGCAGTACCACGAATCTGGGAAAAGTTTCGAGAAGAAATACTCAAGAAAATCCCACAGCATAGACTAAGTATTCTACTAAACATTCCACTATTGGGCAGCTTTTTGAAAAAACTAATGCGCAAAAAACTAGGATTGTCGCGTGTGAAGTATGCGTTTTCAGGAGCTTCGCCTTTGCATCCTTCTGTACCTATTTGGTTTTCTAAACTTGGGATTATCATTCAGGAAGCATATGGTATGACCGAGAATATGGCACTCTCTACAATCAACAGAAAGGCAACGGCTCGTTTTGGTACGGTTGGGCAATCGTATAAAGGAGTTGAACTTTTTTTAGGAACAGATAATGAAGTGATGGTAAAAAGCCAGGCTAATATGATCGGTTATTATAAAGAACCCGAGTTAACCGCAGCCAGTTTTGAAAATGGATTTTTAAAAACGGGTGATGAGGGCAAACTTGATCAGGATGGTTATTTGACAATTACAGGACGCATAAAAGATCTGTTTAAAACCAGTAAGGGAAAATATGTGCCTCCGGCGCCAATTGAAAAAAGACTGCTCGAGCATTCTATTATAAGCCAAGCTTGCGTTGTTGGGTCCGGCGAATCACATGCACTGGCCTTGTGTATGTTATCGGCAGATGCAAATAGTGATAGGAATCAATTGCAGCAACTACTTTCAACAATTCGCCAACAGGTCAACCTGGAAGTTGAGCACCACCAGCAGTTAGCCAAATTGATTATTGTTCGAGACGAATGGACAATTGCTAATGGCTTTCTTACACCTACGCTAAAGATCCGTCGTGGTGCAATTGATGCGCACTATGGGCCCCGATACGCTGCTTGGTTGTTGATGAAAGAGGAGATTATCTGGGAGTAAGAAAATAATATAATTTTTATCTTCTTGAAAAGTAGAGTTATAAAAAGTAAATTCGCTGATTGTTTCAGAAAACCATAGTTCATGTTGAAAATCTACGTCTTCAGCACCTTGTTTGCGGCATATAGTTTTTACACGGTTTTAATATATCTGACTGGCACAAAAGAAACAGCTCCTACTAACATTAGTTTTGACAGTAAGGCTCAGGAAGGAAAAAAAATTTATCAGCAGTACAACTGCGCATCTTGTCATCAGCTATATGGTCTGGGAGGATACCTGGGGCCTGAACTGACAACCGATTACAGCAACCCTGAAAGGGGACCTCTGCTAATGCGTGCATTTCTTGAAAATGGCGGTCAGCGTATGCCCAATTTTCATTTTTCAAAGGAACAGATTGATTGCATCATGAGTTATCTGCGTTATGTAGATGCCACAGCTGTCAGCTATAAAAACCCTTATCGTAATGGATACTGAATTTGCATCAGACCGCCCCGCCAGGGCCATTCTACTACTTTCCATCTCTTACTTACTATTGGGTCTCTTATTGGGAGTAATTGGAGGATTTCAGTATTTGCTACCTGATTTTCTTAAAGAGTCATTTAGCTTCCAACGCTCCCGCCCGCTTCACGTTTATCTGGTGCTTTCCTGGATTTTTACAGGAGCTCAAGGGGGGCTTTATTATTATTTGCCTCGAGTTGCCGGAAAAAAAATAGCCTGGCCCACAGGAGCCTGGATGCATTTTTATTTGCAATTAGTCATTTCTGTACTGATCATGGCTCAACTGTTTATGGGAAAATTTGGGGGCAGAGAATATCTTGAATTTCCACCTATATATGGTGTACTTGTTCTGCTAAGTTGGGTCCCTTTGGTTATTAATTTTTTTGCAACCCTAAAACCTCGTTACCAGGAAGCACCAGTTTATATCTGGAGTTGGTCCACTGGCTTATTATTCTTTTATATTACTTATGCCGAATCTTATCTCTGGCTGATCGATTATTTCAATGGCAATATTGTAAGAGATACCACTGTGCAGTGGAAGGCACTGGGGTCCATGGTTGGAAGCTGGAACATGCTTATTTATGGTACGGCCATGTATATCATGGAAAAGATTAGTGGTAATCAAAAACCTAATCGATCTGCATTAGCCTTCTCGTTTTATTTTTTAGGAATGGCAAACCTCATGTTCAATTGGGGGCATCACACCTATATTGTACCGGCTGCCCCTTGGGTAAAAACAATATCCTATTTTATAAGCATGACCGAATTATTTATTCTGGGCAATATTATTTGGCAGTGGAAAAAAACCATTCAAAAAGCACAACTACATTATCATCTTTTGTCTTATCGTTTACTTTCCTATGCAGACTTTTGGATCTTCCTCAATCTAATACTCGCAATTATCATTTCGGTGCCTGCTGCCAATTACTATACCCATGGCACTCATATTACCGTGGCTCATGCCATGGGAACTACAATGGGAATTAACACAATGCTGTTGCTGGCATCAATATTTTATATTGCTAAAATCGGAGAAAGCAGTCCTCATAAGCGTAGTGAAAAATGGGCCGGTGTGTTACTGCTTATTTTCAATATTGCTCTACTCTTTTTTTGGATTGCGTTATTAGGAGCGGGATTTCAAAAAATAAGCAACAGGGCCAATCAGGTAGTGTTTGCAGAAATGATGAATCAATCTGCGCCCTATTTTAAACTATTTACCATTTCGGGAGTCTTTATTTTTGGGGCGTTGCTAGGAGTTCTCATAATAGCAATTCGGTCCCTCGCAAAAACAAAGAAGCAGATTAGTGCATCATAAAACTAACCCAATTACAGTGCTACAACCAATCTTTACCGGGTTACTAGTGCTCCTCTTAGGGTTAAATGCCTGTAACAAGAATAACACCGCACCTCCGCCACTACAGACCAGCTTGTATTTTCCGCCAATATCAGGTGCCGAATGGCAAACCATAACAACCACTTCCTTGGGATGGAACGAGGCGCAACTGACGGACCTCTATTCCTACCTTCAATCCAAGAATACTAAAGCGTTTATTCTGCTTAAGAATGGAAAAATTGTTTCAGAGCGCTATTTTGGCTCCTTTACGGCAGATAGTCTTTGGTATTGGGCTTCAGCCGGCAAGACTATGACAGCAATGCTAGTAGGGATTGCTCAAAAAGAAGGGCTTCTCAATATCAATAGCCGTAGCTCCACTTACTTAGGACGGGGCTGGACCTCTTTGCCTATTTTAAAGGAGGATAATATTACGGTAAAACATCAACTTACCATGACCACTGGTCTCGATGATAGTGTTGCCGACGATGCGTGTACCACGCCTTCTTGTCTAACATTCAAAGCCGATGCCGGTACACGTTGGGCCTATCATAATGCTCCTTATTCTTTACTGGATAAGATAATTGAAAACGTAACCGGCCAAACCTACAACGCGTACTTCCAACAAAAAATTAGAAACCGAATTGGAATGAATGGATTTTGGGCAAGAAGCGGATTCAACAATATTTACTTTAGTAATGCGCGTAGCATGGCTCGTTTAGGTTTATTGATGTTGAACAAAGGAGAGTGGGAGAAAACCCCAATTTTAAATGATTCAAGTTATTTTAATGCGCAAACAAATTCTTCGCAATCGTTAAATCCATCTTATGGTTATTTGACTTGGTTGAATGGCAAATCAACTTTTATGGCTCCTAATTTTCAAACCATGTTTCCGGGAATGATAGTTCCTAATGCACCAGCGGACATGTATTGTGCACTGGGCAAGAACGATCAAAAAATATATGTTGTGCCTTCTCAAAAACTAGTGGTGATCCGAATTGGAGAATCTTCCGGCACGCCAGCACTGGCTTTGTCAGGATTAGACAATGAATTATGGGGTAGGCTAAAAATAATTATCGGATATTAATAGTCTACGTTTTAGCGCGTCTCTAATGTTAAAATTGTCCTGAACCATTTGCCTGAAAGGTATAGCGAAAATGCAGGAAGCGCTGATCCTTTAACTTAACACTATCAGGGGCAGTTGCAGAGGGTGTGTTACCGCCTCTATAGTAATTTAGCATTTCTACTTTCGCAAATTTTCCCGTAGCTGTTCGAATTACCAGGGTACGTCCAGGAATGGGGCTAAGCAAATTAGTAGGTCCATCATAAGTATACCAGGCGCGCCCTGAACCACGAGGAATAGCATACGTTACAGGATGATTGTCTAAGCGAAAAACAGAATCTGCGGAAACGCTTTGTAATGACTCAAAAGTGCCATTGAATACAAAAGCACCACCTGCCCCTGGGCCACTGGTAGCATTATTTACACGAACAACAGTTCCGGCAAAAGCCAAATCCCACCGAGTTGAGTTTGAATCTGCATTGGGGATCCATTGTCCTGTTTCTAAGCTAAAAAAGCTAAATCGCCCTGCTCCTATAGGTTGCCCCATTGCATTAGTACCGATGATGGTATCGGCAGGAAGGTTTTTTACTGTAGTGATTTTTCCGATTGATTCAACTGCATATGCTCTTTGGTCTACGGCTTTTGGCAATTTATTTTTTTCACAAGAAGTCATACTTAACAAAACGGTTGCAGCAAGGAAGTAAATTTTCATACATGTTTGATTTTAGGGTGAATTATTTTTTTAATTGTTTAGAATCAAGTTTGGCCCGAAGGGTAACAAATACCGTTCTGCCTGCCAGATTTGGCAGATAAAAAACATCCTGATAGTTCAATAAGTTATCAATGCCGGCTTGAATTGAAATAGAGTTATTGATGGGCAGGCCCCCTGCAATGTGAAGCTGTACAAAACCATTAGCATACTCGTCTTGAACATCATGCACTCCATTTCCATTACTATTTGCCACTGTCCAACGACTCCGATATAACAACCGTAGAAAAGCATATCCTGCTTTAACATTCTCGTACTTGATCTTGAGTTGGCCCTGATGTTTGCTTCTATTTGGCAGGCCGATGTAATCATTGCTATTCATCACCCGACTACTTCCATTGAAATCTCTTACATATTCTTTTCCTTGCTTAATCCGCGCCAATTCTTCCTTATCTCCTGTAAGTAAAAGCTGGTATCCCGTATTGATTGACCAGTTTTTGTGCAATTGCCACTGAAACGAGGTTTCTAAGCCTTGGGTAAATGCCCGTTTTACATTTAGGTAGCTAAATAATTGTGAACCATTTACCCTGGTAGCAACTTGACGAACATCAATTAATGATTGAACATCATTTCTAAAAAGTGATAATTGCGTACTGATTGATGGAGCAGGGCTATATTGCATAGCCACATTTATTCCGGTTGCATGCTCTGGTTGGAGTGAGGTTAGTTTTGCAAAATCCGGCTTAAGTTCTGCTATTTGACCCACGCGATTCAATTCATTGATCAGACGTATGGCATCTTGTGTGCCAAACACTGAATATCCACCGGCAGCCGTATTGGTAAAATTTAAGTAAAGTTGTCTAAAATCAGGGGCCTTAAATCCTTGTCCAACAGACGCAGTAAAGGACAAAGTTGGTTTTGCTTGAAAACGCAGGGACCACTTAGGAGTTATCGCGTCTGCAAATAAAGAGTGATGATCATATCTGGCTCCTAAAATAGTGATCCACTTTTCACCCACTTTAGTTTCCCATTGTGCAAAAAAGTAACTGACCGTATTTTGCTTTCGGTTAGCCAGCGCATCGTAACGCGTAGAATTGGCTTGTTCCAATTGTATACCTATGCCGGTAGTGATGGTATGATTATTTCTTTTTATATCCACTTGCTCTTCGATCCGGTAAAACCGTTGTTCGAAGCGATCCAAATAACTACTGTCGGGCTTTTGCACAAAATGCAGTTTTTGATCCCCGACATAACTGGTTATATATCCCCTTGTATAAAACCTTATTTTGTCTGATAACCGAAAGAACAGCGTGGGTTGCACATTCAATTCATTATTTAACTCACGTCCATAGGAATCTATCAGTATGCCATTATTTCTAACGGAAAATTCTTGTTGAAATCGGTCTTGATTAAATCTAGCTAAGATTCTCAGTTCTGTTTTGTTGCCTAAATATTGTTGAACACTGGTTTGATGAGAAATTCGGTGTAGCGGCCTTGGAATTCGATCCTTTGAATAGGGCCTAAAACTGACACCATCTGCAAATAATAAATTGTTCACATGCTTTACCTTCAGCTTTCCTAAGAGGTAGCTGAACTCTGCATTTGCTTCTGTCTGCTGAAAGCTATTGTTAGTAAACGGAACTCCCCACCCTTGATCAGGATCTGCCACGCCATACCGAATAGAAGAAATTATTGATGGAGTTGTTGGATTTTCTGTAATTAAATTAATAACTCCTGCCATGGCTTCAGAGCCATACAGGCTGGAGAAGGGGCCTTTGATAATTTCAATTCTCTTTATCCCGGCTACTGCAATCCGACTAATATCCAAAACACCAGAACTGCGTCCAATAAGGGGTTGCCCGTCTATTAGTATCAAGGTATGCTCAGGATTTAATCCCTGCATTTGAATACCCGTACCAAAACTGGAGGTTAATTGAATTCCGGCTTGTTCCTGCAGAATATCCCTCAAACGAAGTGCTCCCGCTTGTTGAATCTGTTTTTGTTGAATTAGGCTTACGGGGATAGTAATATTTCCCAATCGTCTTTCTTGTCGTGTAGCGGTCACCACCACTTCTTCCAAGGATAGAAGTGTATCAGACTGCGCCATTAACTGAGTAGCTGCTATAAACGATAATGCAAAAGCCCGTATCCGCATGGGAGCGCAAAGTTGGAACTGGACTACTTTCTTTTTATCATGCCAATGTAAAACGTCAACTCTCTAATAAGATTTTACAATTAGATGACAAGCAGCCCAAGACTTACGCAATCAGGAAAATAGTTTACGAAAAAAGGAAATGCTGCCGTGTAGGCGTTTAAATAAAAGATGATATAAGCAAATTTGCACCCATGAAAAACAGACCTTTTTTAATTTCACTGCTCTGCCTGATGGCTGACATAGCGTTTGCTCAAGAACCTCCACTTGTAGATAGTACCCATATTAAGTATCTGGCAGAGATCACTTTGGTGGGCAGGGCTAATCGATCCGACTTACAACAAATACCGGAGATTGTAGGAACGGCTATTTATGCAGGAAAAAAATCCAGCCTGTTAGTGATGAAGAACGTAGAAGGGAATATAACTACTAATGTCATGAGACAGGTGATGGCAAAGATCCCCGGAATACATATTTGGGAGAATGACGGAAGTGGCATTCAAATTGGAATAGCTACAAGAGGGTTAAGTCCAAACAGAAGCTGGGAGTTCAATGTTCGACAAAATGGCTACGATATTTCAGCAGACCCATATGGATATCCCGAAGCGTATTATAATCCACAGTTACAAGCTGTACAACGAATAGAAATTATCAGAGGACATGGTGCACTTCAGTATGGTCCACAGTTTGGTGGTATGGTAAACTATATACTGCGTGATGGCAGTGAGTTTAAAAAATCACTTCAGCTGGAAACTCAACAAACAGTAGGTTCATCAGGATTATCAAATCTGTACGCCGGGGCCGGAGGAAAAACCGGAAAGTGGAATTACTTTGCTTTTTTTGATCGTCGCCAAGCCGACGGCTATCGGGTCAATAGCCAATACTATACCAATGCCGGTTTTATTACAGTCACCTATCGTCCTACAAAAAAAATCTCTACTACGCTAGAGTATATGCGTTCGCACATAAGAAGCCAGCAACCAGGTGGTTTAAGCGACTTGCAGATTCAGCAGGATAATCGCCAAAGCCTTCGACATCGAAATTGGATGGACATTGAGTGGTCAACCCTTGCCTGGCGATCTCGTTTGGAATTGAGTGCAAGCTCAAGAATGGAGCTAAAACTGTTTGGCTTACTGGGCGATCGAAACAGTGTTGGCTTTTTACCAGCGGCGGGGATCATACAACCCGATTCTATACTTCGTGCTACTGGTAATTTTGCCCCACGTAATGTAAATATTGATCATTATAGTAATTGGGGTGGGGAGTGGAGATGGATATTCGACTATAAAATCAATAAGTCCACTGTTACCCTGTCAACTGGCTTGCGTCGTTTTGTTGGCCGTACTAATCGATTGGCTGCAGATGGAAAAGGTGATGTGGGTTCGGCCTATACCTTGCAGGTACAAAATGATACCTGGATTAGGGATATTGATTTTAGCAGTGCCAACTATGCATGGTTTGCTGAGCAAATTGTGCGTTTAGGGGATCGATTATTGATTATACCCGGCTTTCGTTATGAGTGGGTGAGCGGCGCTGCCAGCGGACAACATAATCTTCAAAATGGAGTGCCTGTTAATTTAATTCGTCAGGAAAAAACAAGAGGATTTTTTCTTGGCGGCGTGGGTATAGAGTATCATCTAAATAAAGCCGTAGAGTTTTACACCAATATTACTGAGGCCTATCGACCTGTACTGTTTAGTGATTTGAGTACACCTCCAGGGAACGACAGAATTGACCCCGCTTTAAAAGATGCAAGAGGTTATAATGCAGACTTAGGAATAAGAGGTAAACTCACTAAGCGATTATACGTGGATGTCAGTGTTTATTTATTACATTATGGAAATCGTATTGGGACTTTGCTACAAGAAGAAGCTTCAGGAACACGGTATAATTTGCGCACTAATATTGGATCCAGTAATGCAAAAGGATTGGAATTGTTTGGAGAATATCAGGGCCGTCTTGGTAAATCAGTAAATACCCCTTGGCGTTGGAGTCAATATTTATCTTATTCCTACACGGATGCTCGCTATGCACAGTTTCAACTTACTCGGGTAGTCAATAATCAAGTAGTAAAAACTGATCTTAAGAATAACCAAGTGGAAAATGCACCCCGGCATACACTGAGAACGGGGGCTACTTTACAACACAAATCCATAAAACTCACCGGGCAATTTAGCTATACAAGCGGAACTTATAGTGATGCCAATAATACCAAACAGGCTACCCTTAATGCGCAAAATGGTTGGATACCTGCATATAGCGTTATTGATCTGACCTTGTCATTTCCTATAGATAAAAACTGGTCACTGTCGATGGGTGTCAATAATCTAACCGATGCTGTTTATTTCACAAGAAGAGCAGGAGGTTATCCAGGACCCGGGGCTATGCCAGCTGATGGGCGAACGATCTTTGCAACCTTGAGAGGTCAATTATAGATATTATTCTTTTTTATTATCAAAGGGGATGCATCGTACTTCTCGCTCTAATGTTATTCCAAATCTTGACTTTATTGAGCACTCAATTTCGCTTGCGAAGTCATCAATTTCTTGTCCTGTGGCTCCACCGAAATTTACCAAAACCAGCGATTGTTTTTCGTAGCAACCCACAGCTCCCTTTTTTGATCCACGCCACCCGGCTTTTTCCAGTAACCAGCCGGCATAAATTTTAAACCCATTTTCGGCAGAGTGGTATTTTATATCGGGGTGTACTCTTATTAATTCCTTGATCAGTGTTTCATTCACAATGGGGTTTTTAAAAAAACTGCCAGCGTTACCGAGTACAGCAGGATCTGGTAATTTTTCTGATCGAATGGTTGCAATGGCGGATGCGGTATCTTGAATAGTAGGATGGGTGATATTTTTTCTTCTCAACTCTACCTGAACGGGCTCGTAAGTAATAAGGGGTGCGGCATTTTTTTCTAATAAAAATCGCACAGCGGTAATAACGCATTTACCCTGCAGAGATGTTTTAAAAATGCTGGTTCTGTATCCAAATGCGCATTCTGCATTTGAGAACACATGCGTGTTACCGGATGGAATTTCAGTCATGATCACTTCATGTATGGCATTTTTCACCTCCATACCGTACGCTCCGATGTTTTGAACCGGTGCTGCGCCAACTGTACCCGGGATGCGAATGAGATTTTCTATACCTCCCAATTTATTTGCCAATGTCCAGTTTACTAACTCATCCCAAATTACTCCGGCACCAACCTCCACCAGCGCTTGTGTTGATGTTTCCTTGAGAATGCGTATACCAGGCATTCGATTAATGATTGTAAAGCCCTTAAAATCAGTTTTGAAAAGAACATTACTTCCTTGACCGAGCACCAACCAACCCATTCCTTCCTGAAGGCATTCTTGATACTCCTGACTTTGTAGAATAGCAAACAATTGCTGCTTATCTTGAACTATTGCCAGGTACTTAGATTGGACTTTAACTCCAAACGTATGGTAACCAGCCAAAGATTGCGCTATTAGAATGTCAGAATGTAAATTCAATATGTGAAATTTGTTCCACAATATTAACTCCAAATTTTCATGCAATCATTTGAAGTCATCGGCGGAAATAAACTACAAGGTTCAATTACTCCTCAGGGAGCAAAGAATGAAGCTCTGCAAATTCTTTGTGCCGTGTTGCTTAGCCCCGAAGAAATTGAAATAACCAATGTTCCGGACATATTAGATGTTCGGTTACTGATAGAGATATTACAAGACTTAGGAGTAAAGGTTGTTCGGCTTGACCGAGGATCCTTTAGTTTTAAATCCGATCAAATTGACTTAACAAGATTAGATAATCCGGAATTTCATGCTAAGGCCGGCAGGATAAGAGGTTCGGTAATGCTTGCAGGACCTTTACTGGCCCGATTCAAGCAAGCTATCATTCCCAGACCTGGAGGAGACAAAATTGGTCGAAGAAAAATGGACACTCACGTTTTGGGATTTGAAAAACTAGGTGTTCAACATAATTACAAGCCAGAGTCCGGGTGCATTCATCTATCCGTAAATCAATTGAAGGGCACCGAAATATTATTGGATGAACCATCCGTTACGGGCACAGCCAACCTGATCATGGCGGCTGTACTAGCAAAAGGGACCACCACTTTATACAACGCTGCCTGCGAGCCCTATATTCAGCAGCTATGCCAGATGTTGAATCGAATGGGTGCACGCATTTCCGGCATTCGATCCAATCTTTTAACAATAGAAGGGGTAGAACAATTGCAAGGTTGTTCGCATAGATTATTACCTGACATGATCGAAGTAGGATCATTCATTGGTATGGCGGCACTCACCGGATCAAACATTAGAATTTGCAACGCAGGCATTGAACAGCTAGGCATCATTCCCGATAAGTTCAGGCAATTAGGCATTTCACTCAAGATAGACGGGGATGATATTTTAGTAGATGGCGAACTCCCGTACTCAATACAAGACAATATGGACGGATCGATCCTGACCATCTCCGATCATCCATGGCCTGGACTTACGCCGGATCTGTTGAGCATTATTTTGGTTACGGCAATACAAGCAAAAGGCAGCGTACTTATTCATCAAAAAATGTTTGAAAGCCGATTGTTTTTTGTCGATAAGCTAATTGATATGGGTGCACGTATTATTTTATGTGATCCTCATCGCGCAAATGTGATTGGCTTGGAAAGGTCACAAGCTTTGCGGGGTATTACCATGAGCAGCCCGGATATACGTGCAGGGGTATCGCTACTCATTGCGGCATTGAGTGCAGAGGGAAAAAGTTTGATTCAGAATGTTTCCCAAATAGATCGGGGATATGAGCAGCTAGATATTCGCTTGCAAAAACTTGGAGCTCAGATTAAGCGAGTGGAGGCGTAAATTATTGTAGTGTTTTATTTATTCTTTACACACCGAATGTAAGCCCCAACTTCAGGTTTGTCCAGCGCCCCTTCTCCAAAATCATTTGAGTTAGATAAACTATAATAAAAAGGCTTGCCTTCAGAAGAGGAGCAACTAAACCATCTAGCCCATCTACTAATTAGGTAAAATTCCGGATAGCTCCAGGGATCCCTGTACCCGCCCGACAAAGCAGAAAACCCTACTTCATTACTGCCATTTTTACCCCACCCGGTTTTTGTTTTCATTTTTAATCCGGCTTTATCTTTTCCTAAGGCTAGTTCCAAATTTTCCCATTCTTCCAGGGTAGGTATATGCCAGCCTTCAGGGGCAATTCCTCTAGGATCAATAACGGCATACCAATTATAGATCTTTCCAAATTTTTTTCCTTTAAAGGGATCGTTTTCATAATAGCACCAAGCCGGCCGTTTTTCCGCAGCGGCAATTATCCATTCTTCTGTTGTCTTCACTTCTGGAATTTTGTCACCATTTCTGAAGTGATCAAGGTCTAAATTTCTTGAGGTCCAAATCTTATCACCAATCGCCACTTGGGGGATGAAAGAATTTAGAGATAGTAGAGATAAATCCCAAAAGGGTAGAAGTAGGTTTTGTATCATTTCTTACAACAATATTTTGCCTATTGCTTTACAAGAGTGGTTTAAATAAATCCGGTAGAGAGTTTATGAGTGAACTAATGAGTGAGGAAAAAATCATTTCAAATAACTCTAATAAATGATTGATAGTAGGCGTTATATATATTACGATATAACATAATATTAAATTAACAACAATCCTCTGTAATTTTGCTAACGGTCATTAGGTTGTAAACTTTATTAAACATTGCAGTTGATGAAGCTTAGTTTCCCATTATTATTTTTCTCTTGGTTCTTTTGCGCTCTTTTTTTCAGCCCCGGAACAGGAACTGCACAACCAACTACTCCGGTGCCGACCATTATCAAAAAGTTGCTATTGACTAATAAATCAATACACCAGTTTAATGTTATTGATTTATCGGGTCTTGCTTTTAATTCAAATAAAACACACCCAGATAATAATAAGTACTTGATCAAAACAAATGAAGGTCTTTTTTTAGGACTCGAGGGAACCGGCATACTTTACAAGGTAATTTTTCAAGGTGATACGCTGGCTTATGATCGCATTGACCTAACAATTTTTGCCGGCACTAGTTTCAATTCAGCTAATTTTTCCTATAAGAACAGCATCTACTCTTTTGGAGGTTATGGGTTTTGGAAAACAACCGGAGCTTTGCGAATTTTCAATCCTACCTCAAAAGAATGGGAAGTTGTTCCTACCACAGAAGAAAAACCCAATTCTTTCAGCCGTCAAAGTGCAGGGAGAATTTGGGATAGCTTGCAACTGGCTTCAAGGAGCGAATCGCTTGATGGTCCAACATTTTTTGGAGCCTCATTTTGGTTGAATGTCAAACAGGGAGAGTTATATACAATTGGACAAAGAGTCAGCAATCATACTATTAAAAATCCTGAGTCTTTTGATCCATCTGTTGAAGTTTTAGATCTTGCTAAGGGCACCTGGAGAAAACTAGGAATCCTTAATCGATATGGATGGGAATATTATTCGGCATTGCCTCAAGGGTTATTTATAAAGGAATCATTCAAAGTTTCTTATATAGCTGATTATAAAAACAATGTTATTTTATATCCTGATGCCTACCTTGAAAAAGAAATAAGCAGGCTGAATAGAGGAACTAAGATTGATCTTATTTTTTCCATAGATTCTACTATTTACTTCGGTAACATCCGGAACAATATCATTGATAGTTTTGTTGTATCCTCGCAGCACCTGCTATCCAAGAAAGAAAGGATCTATACACCTGTAGATGAGTTGATAGCCACAAAGAAATCTCGCAAAAAAGTTATTATTGGGTCAGCGCTTGCCGCATTGGTGTTGTTTATATCCACGCTGATCTTTTTCCGAATCCGCAGAAAAAAAGACTCTGAAACTTTCTTCCAGCAAGCAAAGAAAATCAACCCCGCAGCACAACCGGTATTCACTGCGGTTGAAAAAAGTCTGATACAGTTATTGAGAGAAAAATCTTTAAAAGGAGATACTGCTACTGTTGAAGATCTTAATAAAATACTTGGCGTGTCTGCCAAAGCAGAATCCATAAAAAGAAAGGTGAGAAGCGAAATAATCCAGTCCATCAATTTGAAATGGGGATTATTGAAACAAACAAACGAAAAAATTATCGTAACCATCCGGTCTTTAGACGACAAAAGAAATCGTGAATACTACATCAAGAACGTAGTGGATGGAACGATTATTGAGATTAATGACAGTAAGTAGTCCCGCTAGGCCTGAATTCGAACTTTCTCTTGTCTGATTTAAATAATCTGTTGCTATAAAGCTAAGGGCCTGCTGGATGAGGATCTTTCTTTTTTAAAAGCTTAAATGCTTATTCGCCTGAAATTTCTACTTGCATTAGTATATTATTTGCGCCCTTGCTAAACCTATTTTTCAAAAAAACCATATCATCGTATTTTGAGTGTTGAGCAAGAGAAAATGTGTACCTCTTGCAGCAGAGGCCCCAAATAGTTACCACCTGCAAAACCCAAATTAGTTGTACTCTTGATAAGCTTGAGGCTGGAAAGTTCCTTTAATAAATGCTCCTGACGCACTCGGTCGAGGTATTATCCACCAAGTCACATCGAAAGGCACTGAGCGGGTACGTTCGTATACAAGTCGCAGACGGGCCGTGGTAAGCGAAAAAGTATTATTTACGATGATGACCGAGACCATTACCAAAGACTAAATGGATTTTTGATGAGTCCAAGCCGAATACAAAGTTGATAGAGACGAGGCGCATATTTAGCTAATCCTACTTTGAGTGCATGCAACCGAGTAAAAAGGTAAACATCGCCTAAATATGATTCGTGCTTCTTATAAAAATAAGCCGCTGCCTTCAGGTAGCTATCTCGATCAGCGCCATGCACCATGGAATGAGACAATACCCGGTACGAAAACGAAGCCATGGGCACATAATGGTATCGATAACCCTCAAAGGCAAGACGCAACCAAAAATCCCAGTCGGACCACATCATGATCTCGCGCTGCACATCGTAGCCACCGACCTTTTCCCAACAGGAGCGGCGAAAAAGCGCGCAGGCATCGATATAATTGGAGAGCATCAACCGTTGTAAATTAAAAGGCCCCACCGTAGAGTACCCCGATTTTTCTCCAAACAAAAGCGCGTCGCCATAGACAATCCCGATTGTTGGTACTTGTTGAAAAATGGGTATGGCCTTTTGTACAAAATCAGGACATAATTTATTATCGCTATCGAGTGGCCAGATAAATTCTCCAGACGCACTTATTATTCCCGTATTTCTGGCGGCTCCCAATCCCTGATTCGGCTGAGACAAAACAATGATACCCTCTTGAGAAAGCGCCTTTAACCTTTTTAACGTAAAAGGATCGGTAGAGCCATCGTTGACAATGATGTGCTCATAAGAAATTCCGTGGAGGGCCGTTTGGGCGCTCGCCACCATCTCATCGAGATAAATACCGTGATTGTAGCAAGCCGTTATGACAGATACTTGAACCGGCATGATAAGATCAGTTAAAGGCTTTATTGATGGCAAAGGTAGTCTCCGATCTCTCTACTACTTCAAATCCATTTTGAATGAGCAGCCGGTGGATCAATTTCCGATCGGCCATATCATCATGAATCTCGATCAAGAGTATTCTAACGACCGAGAGATAACGCAAATCGGCCTGTTCGGAAAATACATCTGCTTCGCTCCCTTCAATATCGATCTTTAAAATATCGATCCGTGGCCAACCGGTTTGCTGCAATAGGTCTTGCACAGAAACACTGAGTATCCCCTCCACGGCATTACTTGGTCTTACCGTAAAAGACCAATCCTTTTTATCACCCCCTTGGCGATCGATCATTACCGAAAGACCCGATTGAGCCAGCAGGGCCGCTTGTATTGCACGAGGCACTTGTGCCGTACCGCTGCAAGAGAGATTCTGCTCCAGCACCTTAAAATTTGCAGGATCGGGCTCAATGGCTAACAAACTGGCTTGAGGAAAGAACGATAAGAAGTATATCGAGGTATATCCGACATTAGCGCCAGCGTCCACAATACGCAGCGCGGATAGATCGAGCCCTTTGGCTTTGATCCATCGAACGGCAAAACCGTATTCTTCTTCAAGAATAATTTGTTGTAAGACATGCAGGTCGCTATGCGGAAAGGATCTTGCCTTTAGTCCGGTAGCGGATCCATAATTAAAATTTACTTCCCCCTTCTTATAGTGAACATGAGTGATCAGCCCTTTTCGTAGCAAGCGCCCCACGCAATGCCGCGTAGCTAGAGGATAACCGATATAGCATCTATATACAGATCGGCAAGCCCTGTAAATTGTTCTTATCATACCTTTTTTGCCACCACCACATAATTTGTTGTGCTGATGGGATTATGATCAATAGCCTCCAAGAGTCTAAAGATTAGATTAAACAAAATGTACAAGCGCAGTTTACTGAACAGAAAACGAAAGACAGCAATCTTACTTTGACATAGCGAATGAATCAGGGCCTGACCCGTCAAAGACCAGCTGCCCCCATTTTCTTGAATAGACAGCATCGAAAATCCGGTAGTAAGCAATAATTTTTCGAAACCATGGCGGGTAAACCGAAAAAAATCATGTGGTTCCTCATGCAAGGGCCAGTAAAAGGGACCCGACAAAATCAAGTGGCCGCCAGGACGCAATAAGCGATACGCTTCGAGCAATAGTTGTCGGTGATCGAAAACATGCTCAATGGTCTGAGTACAAAGCACCGTGTCGAACGAATGATCTGGAAGGGGAATATCCGTGGCGGGACAAATGATATCTACCTTTTGCAAGTGTGATTGCTCAATATCCACCCCTATGTAGCGGCTCGCTCGGTCGGCAAAAAGGACAGCATAGGGTTTATTGCCACATCCGATATCCAGCACCTCTCCCCTGCCATATTGCGCAATTGCCTGCTTAAGCGATTTCCAAAATGGAGCATAATGAAGATAATCACGATTACGCCAGGTAATGACAGACTGGGTAATACGCTGATTGCTTTGGGAGGTACGCAAGGGCATAATCATTCATCGTAAAGATACAAGATGACTCTATTGAGCTGAGCGTATCGGCAAAAAATTTGAACGCGAAATTTGAGCACGTGATGAGTCACTTTGAGTATAACTTAAAGTACAAAGACCGTTTTAAAATATTTTTCTGGGGAAACTTAAAAATCGCTTTGCCGACGATCAGTCCAATGAAAGAAATTCTCGCAAACGAATTTCTGAGACTAAGGGCCAGGAGGAAAAAGTAGAGAAGCGCTTTGTGCGGGGTGAGATTTCAAAAGAGCAGTATGAGAAATTTTCAACGCGCTACTCAGGCCAAATCAAGACAATCGAGCAAGAAATCTTTTAATCCGGTAAAATCAATTCTAACCTTGAATTAGTGGTCGAATATGGACTGAAATACGCACAGAACTTCCGTCAGCTCGCTTTGCAATCAAGGAATTCAGGAAAAAACAAAAAAGGCAAACCAGAATCGGAATGCCTTTTTGGAAGTCATGTAGGCTTGATTACCATTGGTTCTAACGAAGTTAAGTCTGATTTAACGGCTTTGATTGATTTTTCTATTCTTATCATATACTATTAACCTACTGATTTTCAATGAGATGAATTTGTCAGCATCGGGATATCTATTTATAACCTGATAATATACCAGAAATCAATTATGAGGAAAATCAGTAAATAAATTGATTTAAATCATACAGGTTGCTGATTAGTATTGGGAATGTTGTTATATATAATTATCA
>Ga0194120_10003711_pt1 | contig 24516 bp, 25 predicted proteins | sample TA2MahCa65mmetaG_FD_148642 | JGI IMG/M metagenome (GOLD analysis project Ga0194120, IMG submission 148642) | Freshwater microbial communities from Lake Tanganyika, Tanzania - TA2015019 Mahale Deep Cast 65m | ecosystem: Environmental > Aquatic > Freshwater > Lake | place: Tanzania: Lake... | reverse complement strand
GGCCGGCCTCCTGTTGCGCCAACCCGGGACCCCCAAGACATAACACCGACGGGAAACGCCGCGCAAGTGCCTACGTATGACACCATGACGAAATCGGCGCCATATCGACGACACAGGGGGGGGGGGTCAGGTCAACTGGCCGAGTCTCGGAAGCGGCGGGCCCCTGGCGGCTTGCCATGACTATCACTGTCATGATTCCTACATCTGGTCAAACTTGCGCGTCCGAGATTTATTCATGATTTATCCCTCGTCGGTTTCCGTTCTCGGGTACGGTAAGGGCGGAGGAGCGGAAGATGGCGAGAATCGAAACCTACGTGGTGACCGTCGATACGTCCGGGAGCGCCGGGTCTGCGGCGGGCAACGCCGACAGCAAGCCCATCAACGGCTTCCTGCAATCGATCTTCCTCGACTTCCACGCGAGCGCCCCGGGCACCACGGACACCGTCGTGACGCTAAAAGACGGCGCCACGCTGCTCTCGCTGTCCAACACCGCCAGCGACACCTTCGTGCACCCGCGCGCCCGGCTGGTCGATAGCGCCAACGCCACGATCACGGACGCACAGGATCGCTTCCCGATCAACGGGGAGATCAACGTCGGCGTGTCGCAATGCGACGCTTTGACGCCGGCCGTGACTGCCTACCTATACGTGTTCGTCCCTTGAGGCCGCCATGGGGCCGATCCCGGAGTTCGGTTCCCACCGATGCCGTGCGACTCGGGCGCCTGCCGGGCTTCTTGACGGATCGCAATGGAAGTGCTTCCATAAGTTGGAATTTCCAACTTACAGAAGGCGGCAGAGATGGAAGCGCGGCCCAAGATCGTGAAGGCTCTCGGGAAGGGGCAGATCACCATTCCCGCGGAGTTCCGCGCGGCGCTCGGAATCGAGGCCGAGTCCCTGCTCAGCGTCTCCCTGGTGGGAGATCATCTCGAGGTGACCCCCTTGCGCCGCGCCGATGACCTTCGGGTGTACTCCGACGAGGATCTCGACAGGTTCCTCGCGGAGGACCGGATCGACGCGGAGACTGCGTCCAAGGTCCGCGCGCTCATCCATCGCGGGGCGATCTAGTGGCAGCGCGGCGCGTCCTGGTCTTCCTGGACGCGAGTGTCCTCGTGGCCGCCTCCCGCTCGCTCACGGGCGGATCCGCGCTGGTCCTGGAGGTTTGCTCCGGCAGGAGGTTCCGGGGTGCCCTGACCAACCGCGTGCTGCTCGAGGCGCGCAAGAACATATCCCTGAAGTTCGGCGAGGAAGAACTGGTCCGGCTCTATCGGCTGCTGGCGGCCCTGGATCCCGAAATGGTGCCGGCACCCCCTCTCGAGCGGATACGTGCTTGCGGCGGCCTGATCGCCGAAAAAGACGCACACGTGTTGGCCGGCGCCCTCGAGTGCAAGGCCGGGTATCTCGTGACCCTCGACAGGCGCCACTTCCTCACGCCGGCGCTCCTCGCGGCTGACCTCCCGACGAGGCTCCTCACTCCGGGGGATTTCCTCCGGGAAGTAGTCCGCCAGCAGTCTTGACCCGGGCGTTGGCGGGCGTGGAACGTAGCGATCTGCTCGCGGCCACCGCGATCTCCCGCAACGCCGCCGGATTCAGTTCCCTGTCAGCGCCCGCAGCGCGTCGATCTGCCCGTTACCGAAGGACCAGTCGAACCCCCTGGGACCCACGTCCACGGCGGAACGCTCGATGCGGGCCTTGATGGCCGCGGGGGGCAGGCTCGGATACAGCGACGCCACCAGGGCCGCGACGCCCGCGACGTAAGGCGTGGCCATCGACGTGCCCGAGAGGAAGCCATACCCTTCGCCCGCGCCCTCGCTCTCCGAGAGTGTCGTCGGGTAGGTGGGCATCGTGCTCCAGATGCCGTCGCCGGGCGCCGCCACCGAGATCCAGCCGCCGAAGTTGGAGAATTCGGCCACCTGAAAGTCGTCGCCGCCGCGGCTCGTCGCGCCTACCGACAGGACGCCGGAGTAGGCCGCGGGGTACTCCTGGAGATTCTTGCCGTCGTTGCCCATGGCCGCGACGATCAGGCTGCCCTTGCCGTGGGCGTAGCGGATGGCTTCCTCCAAGGCCTTCGACCCGGAGCCGCCGCCCAGCGACAGGTTGATGACCTTGGCGCCGGCATCCGCGGCGTACAGCAGGCCGGCGACGATGTCGCTGGTGTTGCCCTGGCCCTCGGCGTCGAGGACCTTGACCGGCAGGATGCGGCACCGCGGCGCCACGCCGGCGATGCCGATGGAGTTGTTGATCTCGGCCGCCACGACGCCCGCGACGTGGGTGCCATGGCCGTTATCGTCCATCGGCGACGCCGTGCCGGGCACGAACGTGCGCGATCCGCTCGGCACGATGCGGCCCTTGAGGTCGGGGTGCGTGAGGTCGACGCCCGTGTCCACGACCGCCACGACCACCCGGGGATCGCCCAGGGTGCGGTCCCACGCGTCCCGCACGCGGATGGCGTCATGGCCCCACTGCTGCTTGAGCCCGGGATCGCTCGGGGTCATCTGCAGCGTCCGGGCGGCTGTCCGGCGGGCCGGCGCGATGGGAGCCGACTTCATCCGGAAGTCGGGCTCCGCGAACATCACCCCCGGATTGCCGGCGAGGCTCGCCATGGCGCGGGTGTGCGACGTGCCCTCCGGCAGGCCGAGCACCACCATCCCGAGCTGAGGGAAGAATGAGACGGTGCGTGCGCCGACCGCCTTGGCCACGTTGTCCGACGAGGCGCTGGGGCGGAGCTTGACGATGAGGTTGGCGGCAGTGGCGGTCCCCGACTGGCTACGGGCCTGCTGCTGCTTCTGGGAAGCGATGGAGTACGGGTGGGTCGGACCCTTCGCCCCGCACCCGATCAGCGCCGTCAGGAGGCTCAAGCCGGCAGCGGCGCTGCCGATCTTGCTGATTGGTCCTCTCCTTGTCACTGGCTTCCCTCATCCTCTATATCGCGCCGGAGAGGTGAACGCTTGCCTATCCCTGGTTTAAGGTTAGGCCAAGAGCTGCCATGGCGTACCATGGAACGCGATGCGCATCTTGTACTCGACCGCCTGCCTGGCCGGCGCCAGGGACCAGGCCGCGGCGATCGAGCAACTGCGATCGGCCGATCTGGCGCCGCTCGAAGCCGGCCCGCTGGCCGGAGATCTCGAACGGCCGGCGGCGGAGGCCGGCATCGCGGCCGCACACCTGGCATTCCTTCCCGCCCGGAGCGCGCGCTGCAACCTGGCGGCGGCCGACGACGATCTGCGGGGCCAGGCGGTGAAAGCCATCTCCGAGGCCCTCGCACGCTGCGAATGGCTCGGCATCCCTGTTTACGGCGTCGAGGCGGGGTGGAACCTCACCGCGACGCTCCTGGATCACGGCACGCCGGTCGGCGCGCCGGGCCGCCGGCCGCATGCCCTCGCGCAGCTAGAGCGGAGCCTCGATCGCCTCGCCGATCGGGCGCTCGAGCGGGGCCTCTCGCTGCTGGTCGCGACGATGGGCCCGGCCTCGGGCGGCTTGCTCGCCGGTCCGGGGGAGGTCCGCCAGGTCCTCGGCACCGTCGGCGCCCCCAATCTCGCCGTGGCGATCGACATGGAAGCCTGGGAGGCCGCGGCGCGGCTGGCGGCTCCCCGCTTCGATCCGGATGCCGCGGCCTGCGACCTCGGCTCCATCGTGGGCGCGCTGCGGCTGCCGGTCCGCGGCAAGCCCGAGCGCTGGCATGTCGCGGTTGCCGCGGCCCTTGGCGACGCACGCCTGGTGCTGGTGGGCGGCGCCGCCGGAGTTTCCCCCTTGCGCGACGGCGGCGCGCGCCTCAGGGAGGCTCTCCATGCCCCCGCGTGACGACCTCGACGAGCATTTCCGGACCCACCCCCGGCTCAAGAAGTACGCCGAGATGTTCGACGCGCAACGCAACCGCAACATCGCGCACCAGCAGCGGATCTCCCTGATGGCCCTCCTGCTGGCGGTCGTGATGGCGTACTACGCCCTGTCGGTCAAGTACCAGTCATGGTCGCCGGCCGAGTGGCCGGTAGCGTGGCCGACTTTCAAGTGGCTGCACAAACCGTGAATGCATTATGAAAATCTCGCCTGACCCCTATGCCGGGCATTATGTCGTGGCGATAATGGGAGTGAACCAGGGAGGGTTCGAAAACCATGCGGATTGACCCGAGCAGCCTCTCGACGCAGATCAACCGGAACCTGCAGAGCCAGCTGGCCCAGGCCGGGCAGGCGATGCGCCGGATTTCATCCGGCCAGCAGATCAACCAGGCCTCCGACGATCCGGCCGGCCTGGCGGTCTCGATGCGCCTCCTCGCCGAGCTCACGGCCGCGGATCAGGGTTCGGAGAACGCCCTCGACGGCATCAGCATGCTGCAGACGGCCGAAGGGGCGCTCGGTCAGACCACCGAACTCATCGGCCGGGCCCGCGAACTGGCGGTCCAGGCCGGCAACGGCACGCTGACGTCCGCCGACCGGGACGCGATCAACCTGGAGCTCACCGAGATCACCCGGCAGATCGATTCCATCGCCGGCGGCACCGAGTTCAACACCAAGAAGTTGCTCGACGGATCCCAGACCTCGGTGACGATCCAGACAGGTGCCAGCCAGGCGACCACCTTCAGCCTGCCCAACGCCTCCTCGGCGGCCCTGGGCCTCTCGGGCCTCGACGCCAACAACGCCGCCGCGACCATCCAGGCGCTCGACGGCGCCCTGGAGCAGGTGCTTTCCAACCGGAGCCGCATAGGCGCCACGGTCAACGGCCTCCAGAAGACCTACGAGGTGCGCCAGGTGGCCGCGCAGAACATGGCGGCCTCGCACAGCCGCATCCGCGACGCCGACCTGGCCCGGCAGGCCTCCGAACTCGCGCGGGCCAATCTCATGAGCCAGGCGTCCCTGGCCATGTCCGCCCAGGCGTCGCAGATAGGCGCCGGCGTGCTCAGCCTGCTGCGTTAGGGGATCTCGAGTCTACGGCACCGGCTCCGCCGCGGCCGGGGCAAAGGTCACCATGCCCACGGGTTCGGGCGTGATGGCACCCGAGCGGATGAGCGTGTAGCAGGCGTCGCAGTACACGGGCTTGCTGCCGGTGGGCCGGAACGGGAGTTCGGCTTCCTTCGCGCAGCGCGCGCATGAGGCCAGGAAGGGGCCGGATGCCGGCAAGAGCGTGATGCTGGGCCGAGCCTCGGCAGGACGCCTCGCCTTCTGCTTCTTCTTCTTGAACCTCTTGGCGTACTCCGCGTTGCGCTTGCGCTTTTCTTCCTTTTGGCGATCGGCCATTTGATCCTCGTCGTCGCGTGGGTCGCATGGCCACGATACGGCGCCGCCGGAGCGCCTCACAGGTCCAGACGGACCAAGCCCATCAGTCCGGAAGCGTCAGGATGTCCCAGGCTTCGGACGGAAGCTCGACTTCCTTGACGATGTCCAGCGATTCCGGGTCGATCCTCGCCAGCCGCGCACCGCCCGAGAAAATGTAGAGCAGTTTCCCGTCGGGCGACATGTTGGCGCCGTAGTAGGTATACGGCAGATCCTTGATGCGCGTGATCTTGCGCTTCATGAGGTCTATCTCGTGGAGCTGGTTGAATACCGAGTAGGCGCGCCTGCGATCGGGCGCCACGACCGTCGAGAAGGCGTACTGCGGCCCCTGCACCGGCCCGAGTTCGAGGACGTCCACCTTGGACGTGACGAGATCCATCGTCACCACGCCCATCTGATCTTTCTCGACGATCGGATCGGTCGTGTAGTACGGCGTCGAGCCCAGGCCGCCCGAGGGCTCCGGGTGGAACCATTCGGTGAGGATGACCACGGGACCCTGGCCCGCCATGTAGGGCTCGCGCAGCGGCACGTGCTTCACGCGCACCTGCTCGAACGTCGCGCGCACCGGCGCCTTGCCCGCGGGCAGCCTGTCCAGGTCGATGATGTCAAGGTCCGGCGAGATGACCAGGAAGCGATTCGGGTGGGCCGGATCGCGCATGGCCTCGATGAAGCTCGTGGCCCACGGCGCCCCGGAGATGGTCGCGAGGCGCTTGCCCGTCGCCGCATCCAGCACCGCGAGGTAGGGGGCGTCCACGCCGATGCGCTCGAGCTGGTGGGGGTTCGTGCCCGAGCGCCGGGACGTGACGATGTTGCCGACGATGCGCTTGCCCGCGTGGTCGATGGCGATGCCGGAGAAGCGGGCGTTGGCGATGCGCGGCGCGTCGGGATCCTCTCCCATGCGCTCCGACAGGCTCCACGAGGCCGTCACCTTGCCCTCGACCAGATCCAGGGCGCTGACGACCTCGCGCCCTCCCGACAGCAGGTAGACCGTGCGGTTGTCCGGGGTGGGCAGCAGGTGCAGCGCCCCGGAGAGTTCTTTCCGCAGGGGGATGGTCCTGCGGATCTCCAGCGTCACCGGATCGAGCCCCAGGACCGCCTCCAGGGTCGTGACCCAGAGGGTGTCGGCGCGGGCCGCCGCGGCCGGTGCGAAGGTCAGGAGGACGGCGGCGCAGACCGCCAGGAACGTATTTCTCATCAGTCGACGAAATTCAGCTTTGCCCAGTCCATCTCCACGTTGCCGCACTGCTCCGACCAGCCCTGGTAGTTGCTCAGCTCGTCGGGCACCTGCGCCGGCCACCAGCAATCGGCCGAGCAGCCGTAATAGTCCTTCTGCATCGGCCGGCACAAGCTGGTCATGCCGTTCCAGGAATCGACCTCCCAGCCGGGCTCGAAGACCGTCGTGCAGCCCAGAAGCTGCGTCGCGCCCCCCAGGAGGGGATCGTCCGCCAGCGGGACCACCTCGGCGGCGGGCGCTTCCTCCGGGGAGCGCTTGTTTATCCGGCGCGTGTGGCGTGTCATCGGTCTCGCATCCTCTTTGCCAGGTGCTCGGTGATGAATCGCGGATGGTTCTCGGCCAGATCGGTGTATGTGATCAGGGCGAACTCCATCCACTGGCGCATGAAATCGCAGTAGTGGGCATTCGGCTCCAGCGCCGAACCGAGGCGCTCCCAGGCCTCGTGGTAACAGCCGCCGGCGCAGGTGTGCTTGAGCCAGCAGGTCTGGCAGGTCCCCTTGTTTGCCACGTGCGCGGCCTGCAGGAAGGTGCCGCGCGCCTGGCGATCGATGCCGTCGGCCAGGTCCCCGAACTGGTGTTCGCCCGACCCGGTGAACCGGTGGCACAGATAGAGGCCGCCGGTGGCGCCCACCGAAAGCAGACCGATCCCCGCGCCGCAGCCGTGGGACTTGATCTTGCCCTCATGCAGCTCCTGCCAGGTGTTGATCAGGTTGGAGAAGCCCAGGAAACGGCCTTGCCGCGCGGCCGCATGGGTGCGCGCTCCGAGATCCTGCAGGCCGGCCAGGATCTGCTCGAGATCCGCGGGCGGCAGTTGCAGATCGGCCCGGGCCGTCGTGACGGGTGCGAACCCGACCTCGTGGAAGCCGAGCGCCATGAGGTAATCGAAGATGCGCTCCACGTCGGTGTTGCCGGCGGCGAGCGTGACCCGCGCGGCGATCGGCCGGGTCCGATGACCGGCCAGCAGGCGCTTGATCCGGGGCACGACGTCGGCGCTGCTGCCCTTGCCGTCCTTGCGGGTGCGGTACGCATCGTTGACGTCGGGCGGGCCGTCGAGGCTCACCGAGACGCCGATGCGGTGCTCGGCGAGGAACGCGATGCGCTCGTCGCCGAGCAGCGAGGCGTTGGTCGTGAGCGAGAAGTCAATGGTGCGGCCCTCGCGGGCGGCCCGCTCTTCGCCATGGCGCACCGCCTCTACCAGGACCGGCCAGTTGAGCGTGGGCTCGCCGCCGAAGAACGTGATGTGGACGTGGCCCTGACCTTCGTGGAACGCGAAGTCGACGCCCTGCCGCGCCATCTCGGCCGACATGAAGCCGTACTGCTTGTCGTGATACAGCCCCTCGTCGGCGAAGCAGTAGCTGCACGACAGGTTGCAGCCCTGCGCGAGGTTCAGCACGACGCTCCGCACCGGAAACTCCGGTGGCCGGCCCGGGCGATCGAGCACGACCAGTTCGTTCGGGCGGATGACGCGTTCGGCGCGCAGCTCCTTGAAGGCCGCGAGGGTCGCGTCCTGGCCGAAGCGCGGGATCACCGCGTCCAGGGCCTGCTTGTCGGTGGCGCCGTCTCGGCCGAGCTCACGTACTAGCTCGGCTGTGACTTCATCCAGGGCGAGGATGGTGTTGGTTTCGCCCACGAAGAGGTAGGGCTTCGCGTTGACCTGGTACTCCAGGACCGGGGAGAGGCGGCCGCGCAATGGAAGGGGGTCGGCCACCTTGTACGTGGGAGACGCGGCTGCGGCCGCGGGGGCGGCTTCCGCCGCGTGGGCGAGCGGCAGGGAGATCAATTGATCTCCTTGACGAGGTCGGGGAAGGTGACCCAGAGGTAGGCGCGGGCGACCAGATCCTCCGCGGCTGCCTGGTTGGGCCGCCAGCGGGCCACCACCCAGGCGTTGCCGGTGGGATTCTTGGAAGGGGACTGGGGAGTCGGGCCGAAGCCGTTGGGCATGAACAGGCCATTCTGGCCCAGGGTGCCGATGTAGGCGAGGTCGTCGTCGTCAAAGGTCGTGTGGAACTCGGACAGCGACCAGCGCACGCCGTCCAGGCGCGTCAGGGCCACGTCGTCGGCCGTCTGGCGCTTGCCGTCGGGCCCGTGCGACCAGCCCCAGGCCTCGAACGTCGCGCCCTGTCTGGGCACCAGCTTCGGCTTGGCCGGATCCCACTCGTAGCCGATGCGCGCCATGCCATGCTCGGGAGAGACCGTGATGTAGTCGATCTGCCGCGCGACGGCCACCTCGACCTGGGTGGGCTTGCCGTCAAGCTTTAGCGGCCGGCGATTCGGCCTGGCGCCGGACTCGACCTGCACGGTCACCTCGGTCCAGTCGTCCCCCAGCGGCCGGGACGCGGTCACACGCGTGCCGGGGCCGAAATCGAGCTTGCCGGGCTTGCCGGTGGCCAGCACCCGCACCTTGTGAATGCCCCCGGGCGTCAGCCAGGTGGGGGCGACCCGGGCGATCCTGGTCGCGCCCTTGCGGGGGTACAGCGTCTCGTCGCCGTAGACGTGCTCGTGGTGCTTGACGGTCCAGGTGCCCTCCAGGCGCCCGTCGGGCTGCAACTGGGCCGCGGCCTTGACGTGGGAGCCCGGCCAGTTGAAGCGCATCCGCAGCGAATGCGCGCCGTACAGCGCGCCCGCACCCTTGTGCGTCTCGGTCTTGCCGTCCTCCCAGCGCACCGCCCGCGTGATCTCGTAATCGTTGCCACCGCGGGCCTCGAGCGTCACGGCCGCCTGATAATCGCCGCGCCCCGGTTGCCGGCCCGCCGCGAGGTAGGCTCCCGACAGATCTGGCGTCTTGGCCGCGCGCTCCTGCTGCCATGACGTCGCCTCCAGCGGCAGCAGTCGGGCCAAGCCATCGAGGAGGTCGGCCGCCTCCTCGCGCCACTTGATCTCCTCGAAGCTCAAGATGGTGGCCGAGGGGAAGGATGCCAGGTGGAAATCCTTGAGCGAGCGCCAGCTTTCGGGCGTGCGGCGGTGGCTCATCACCTTGCCCCAGCTGTGGCAGGAGGCGCAAACCCGCTGGTAGCGCTCGTCGACCGGGAGCCGCTCCCGGCCGGAGGCCGCGGGGCTCCGCAGCAGATACGCCACCTTGGCGGCCTCGGCCTGCGTCAGGCCGAGCTTGGCCGAGAGTTCCTTGAGCGCCTGCTTGCGCGTCGCGGGATCCAGGGCCATGCCGTAGCGCCGCTCCATGCGCGTGAGCGTGTACTCCCATTCCTCGGGAGTCGTACGCATGGACTCGATGCGGGTGACGCGGCCGCCGGCCTCCTGGGCATGGCACGCGATGCATGTGGTCTGGACCACCGAGTCGGGGCCGAAGAGCGACGGCTTGGCCACCGCCGGGCCGGCGCACAACAGGAGAAGCGAGACGATTGCGGGAATGCTGGCAAGCTTTCGCATCGGGTCGCCAGTTTAGCAGACGAGAGGGGTATAAATCGAGCGTGCGTCGCGGCCTGTGGATAATCGCCCCGATCGTCGTCGTCAGTGGATTCTCGACCGGTTGGGCGGGCGCATCGTTGGTTCGCCAGCCGTCCTCGGCGACCGGGTCCGTCCATGCCGCCGCCGCGGCCCCATCCCCGAGCGGCGGCAACCCTGGAAGCCCGCTCCTCGCCAGGACCCGCGGCGCCCCGGCATCCTCCGGCAGTCTCACGACCGCCTCCGCCAGCCTCACGACCGCCTCCGGCGGTTCGCCGCTCGCCGCCTCCGGCAGTTCGCTGCCGGCCGCATCCGGCAGCGCCCTCCTGGCCGCCTCCGGCAGTGCCTCGCCTTCGGCCCTGGCGGCGGCCGTGCCGGCGGTGGCCGCCGCGGAGGCGTCGGTGGGGACGCGCAAGGGCGAGTCTCGGCGCAAGCGCAGGCGCCAGCGCCGCCTGGCCGCCCCCGCGGCGGAGTTCTACGCGCCCGACACGCCGCCGCCCGCCCCCGGGGATACCCAGATCGTGGTCAGCCGCGCCAGCCACCGGCTCTACCTCTACCGCGACGGCCAGGTCGTCAAGACCTTCAAGGTGGGCGTGGGCAAGCACCGGGGCTCCACCCCGTCTGGCCGGTTCCACATCATCGGCAAGGCCCACAAGCCGGCGTGGAACTACAAGGGCCGCGTCGTACCGGGAGGCGTGCGTTCCAACCCCCTGGGCAACTGGTGGCTGGGCCTGTCGGTCACGCATCGCTCGGGCACGCGCTTCGGCATCCACGGCACGAACGCGCCCTGGTCCATCGGCGGCAACGTGTCGCGCGGCTGCATCCGGATGCACAACCGGGACGCGGCCAGGCTCTTCCGGGAGGTCGGCGCGGGGACGCCCGTGACGATTTACTGACGCCGGGGGCCGCTATAATGGGCCACCCCCCATCGGTAGCACCCCTGCAAGGAGCCCTGCGACGTGAAGCTTCTCGGCCGAATCTCGGTCTTTCCGGCCATCCCCGCGCGCCTGGCGCGGCTCGACGAGCTCGCTTACAACCTCTGGTGGAGCTGGAATGCGGACGCCCGTCACCTCTTCCGGGATCTGGACCCGGTCCTGTGGGACCGCGTCAACCATAACCCGGTGAAGTTCCTGTCGCTTGTGCCCCAGGACCTCCTGGATCACGCCGCCCACGACGAAGCCTACCTGGGTCGCCTGGATCGGGCGCTGGAGCGCTTCGATTCCTACATGGCCCAGCCCAGCACATGGTTCAACACGCGCTTCCCCGACCTCAAGGATCAGCACATCGCGTACTTCTCGGCCGAGTTCGGCCTGCACGAGGCGCTGCCGATCTACTCGGGCGGCCTGGGCATCCTGTCGGGCGACCACTGCAAGAGCGCCAGCGACCTGGGTATTCCGCTGGTCGGCGTGGGCCTCCTCTACAACCAAGGGTACTTCCGGCAGCGCATCACGTCCGAGGGCGTCCAGGAGGCCAGCTACGAGCGCCTCCACTTCGCCGAACTGCCGATGATGCCGGCGCGCACCGCCGAGGGCGACAGCGCCATCGTCGGCGTCGACCTGCCGGGCCGCACGGTCTACGCCAAGGTCTGGCAGGTCAACGTGGGGCGCATCCGCATCTTCCTGCTCGACACCGACATCGAGGAGAATTCCCCCGAGGATCGCGGCTTCTCCTCCAAGCTCTACGGCGGCGATCACGAGATGCGGGTCGCGCAGGAGATCATCCTGGGCATCGGCGGGGTGCGCGCCTTGCGGGTGCTGGGGCTGCGGCCGGCGGCATATCACCTCAACGAAGGCCACTCGGCCTTCTCGGGCCTGGAGCGCATCCGCGAGCTCGTGCAGGATGCCGGCCTGTCGTTCGACGAAGCCCGCGAGGCGGTCGCCGCGTGCACCATCTTCACCACCCACACGCCCGTGCCGGCCGGCAACGACGCCTTCTCGTTCGAGCTGATCGAGCGCGTCTTCGCCAAGTACTGGCCCAAGCTGGGAATCGGCCGCGACGAGTTCCTGGCCCTGGCCCGCCAGGATCAGGCGGGCGGCCTGCCGCTCTTCAGCATGACGATCCTCGCGCTCAAGCTCGCCAAGCAATCAAACGGCGTCAGCAAGCTCCACGGGGAGGTGTCCCGCAACATCTGGCGCCACGTCTGGCCCGGCGTGCCGGTGAGCGAGGTCCCCATCACCTCCATCACCAACGGCATCCACACCGAGACGTGGCTGGCTCCCAGCCTGGCCGAACTCTTCGACAAGTACGTCTCTCCCGACTGGCGCAACCGCATCGAGGACATGGAGATGTGGGCGAAGTTCGAGAAGGTGCCCGACACCGAACTCTGGGAGACGCGCCAGCGCCTCAAGCGCGAGATGATCGCCTTCCTGCGCAAGCGCATCCGCAAGCAACGGCTGGCAAACGGCGAGGCCACCGCCAAGATCCAGGCGGCCGACGAGATGCTGGATCCCGACGCCCTCACCATCGGGTTCGCGAGGCGCTTCGCGACCTACAAGCGGGCGACCCTCCTGTTCAGGGACATGGCCAGGCTGGAGCGATTGCTCGGCGACAACCAGCGCCCGCTGCAGATCATCTTCGCCGGCAAGGCGCATCCCGCCGATCAGCCCGGCAAGGAGCTGATCCGCCGCCTGGCCGAACTCGCCCGCGCCGAGTCCTTCTCGGGCCGCGTGGTCCTGGTCGAGGACTACGACATCTGCGTCGCCCGCCACCTGGTGCAAGGCTGCGACATCTGGCTCAACAACCCGCGCCGGCCGCTGGAGGCCAGCGGCACCAGCGGCCAAAAGGCGGCTACCAACGGCGTGCTCAACCTGTCGGTGCTGGACGGCTGGTGGCCCGAGGGCTTCAACGGCAAGAACGGCTGGGCCATCGGCGAGGAGCGCACCTACAAGGACGAGGAGGAGCAGGACGAGGCGGACGCCGACTCGCTGTACCACCTGCTCGAGACCGAAGTCATCCCCCTCTACTACGATCGCGACGCCACCAAGCTCCCCGCGAGCTGGCTGAAGTGGGTGAAGAACTGCATCGCGACCCTGGCACCGCTGTTCAGCACGCATCGCATGCTCCAGGACTACACGAAGGTGCTGTACGTGCCGGCCGCCCACAACGGCCAGCGCTTCGCGGCCAACCAGTTCGAACTCGCGCAGCGCGTATCGGCATGGAAGGGCATGATGAGCCGCATCTGGGAGAATGTCCGCATCGAGGCCCATCCTCCTCGCCTCCAGAAGGCCATGGTGGGCGAGGAGATAGAGGTGGTCGCCAGGTTGCACCTGGGCGCCATCGACCCGTCTCACGTACGCGTGGAGATCTGCCACGGGCCGCTCCACAACGGCGGCGGCCTGGCCGATTTCGACGTGGTGCCGATGCAACCGCAGGGCGCCGAGGCCGAGGGCAGCGTCAGCTTCGCCGGCAAGCTCGTGATGAGCACGGGCGGCAACCACGGCATCGGCGTCCGGGTCATCCCCACCCACCCGGACCTGGTCAACAAGCACGAACTCGGCTTGATCCGCTGGGCGTAGGCCGGGGCCGGCTGGCTGCCGGCCCCGCTTCGACCGCCTACCGCTGCCAGTGCACGTCGCGCACGAGGCCGACCTTCTCGAGCGTCCAGATCAGGTACTTGGTCAGGTCTATTTCGTACCAGGCCAGGCCGTGGGCCACTCGGCGGGCCTCGGCGTGGTGGTTGTTGTGCCAGCCCTCGCCGAGCGCGCCCAGGAGCCACGGGCTGTTGACGCTGTCGTCGCCGGTCGCGAAGCGGCGGTAACCCATCCACGACTTGTGGGTGAGCGAGTTGATCGCCCATGTGTGGTGATGCATCGCGAGGGCGGGGAAGTAGAGGCACCAGAGCAGGCCGGACCAGCCGAGGAAGTAGAAGATGACGCCGGCCACGACGAAATGCGGGATGCCGTAGGCGACGCGGTTCTCGAACAGGCGCAGGTACCAGACCTTGCGGCAGTCGGCCGCCAGTTTCCGCACCTCGCGATCGAACTCCTTGCAGTCCTTGAGGAACCAACCCATGTGGGAGAAGAAGAAGCCGTAGCGCGGACTGTGGACGTCGTTCTCGGTGTCCGAGAACTTGTGGTGGTGCCGGTGGTACCCGACCCAGCCGACGGGATCGCCCGAGAAGCCGACCGCCGATCCGAAGGCGAACAGGAACTGGAGAGGCCTGGCGAGCGCGAAGCCCCGATGCGTCAGGAACCGGTGCAGGTAGAGCGTGACCGAGAAGCCGATCCAGAGGTAGATGCCGACCATCACCGGGAGGTAATGGAGGTGGAACGGCTGCGTGAACGCCGCCAGGCCCAGGAGGCCGGTGCCGGTCAGCCAGGCGAACTCTAACCAGCTGTACTTCGCGCGCGCCAGCACCTCGGTCGCGGTAAGCGTGTTGCGCCTGGCGACGACGTTGGCGACGGTCGGCAGGACCTCGGCAGCCCTGGCGCGCGCGCGGACCCCTCCCGGATCGAGCCCGGGCTCTGCTTCCGGTCGATAGGGCCGATCCACGGCAAACGCGCTCACGGGCGCTCCTTTCACTTGGCTAGCGGATTCACCAATTTCTAAGGGATCTCCCGCCGCAGGTCGCCCATGGAATCGTCCGGGTGTGTCACAAGTCGGTCATGGATCGCCCGGAGGCTAATTTTCGACTTAACACGTCAGGAACAGTTAAGCCCAGGCGATATGCAGATTACCGAAAGGTTAAGTTACAGAAAGGGCGCTGGCCCCAAGGAGAGATTGGTCGATGTTGAACCGCGCTTTGATGATCACGCTAGCCGGAGCGTTTTTCATGACCGGTTGCGGCACGGCGGGCAACGCCGTCGCCCCCAAGACGAATACGACCCTGGCCGCCGAGAGCCGCGGCGGGCTCAACCAGGCCGTGCTACTCCTTGGCAAGGAGGAGTTCAAGAAGCTGGATACCAGCAAGGACGGGTTCCTGGCTCTGGACGAGTGGAAGGCCGCCGGCCTCGATCCCAAGACCTTCTCGAAGCTGGACGTCACCCGCGAGGGCCGGCTGAGCCTGAGCGACTTCATCCGGCACAAGGACTTCAGCGAGTTCAAGGCGAAGGTCCGGGACGTGACCGGCAAGGTCCTGGCCGGCACCGATACCGACAAGAACGGCGTGCTGAGCCGGGAAGAGTTCAAGGGCGCCCTGACTGGCGGGAAGCTGGAGCCCGCGCAGCTAGGGTTGACGATGACCGCCTTCGACCTGGCCGACCGCGACCTGAGCGGCGACCTGTCGGCCTCCGAACTGGAGAACTTGATCGCCTACAGCGTGGCGGAGGCCGTCCTGAACAAGCCGCCGGCGCCGCCGGCCAATCCGCCGGCGAATCCGCCGGCGAATCCGCCGGCTAACCCGGGTGGCGACGCGCCCAAGAAGTAACCCCGCCTTTCAGAGAAACAGGGCCCTTCGGGGCCCTGTTTCATTGATTCAAAGCCAATGAAAACTTGCCACATGGACCGACTCCCGGCCCGTCTTCGGCAGGCGCAGGGCGTCGTGCAGCGACGGGTCGATCGGCCGGCGGCCCGCCTCGTCGACCATGAACGTGGCGAAGCCCAGCAACTCCTTGGCCGAGGTCTCGCGCAGCGCGGGCGACCAGCTCACCAGGCCCACGTGATACGTGCGCTGGATCGTGATCTTCTCGTAGCCCACGGCCTCCACCAGAGCCAGGCGCCACGCGTCGAAGATGCGCCGTAGCGGCGCATTGACCTTCTCGGCCGGCGTGCGCGGGAAGACCATGAAGAACACGTCGCCCAGGGGCTGAAACACGTCCTGCGGCCTGACGTCCGACGCTTCCTGCCGGATGGTCTTGCGGATGAGAGCGGCCAGGCGCCGGTGCACGCGCCCCAGGACCACTTGCGACGAGGTCTCGGTCTCGTTGCGGACGACGTCGTCGAAGACGCGTATCCCCGCGATGGTCATCCACTCGCCGCTCTTGGCCGCGGCGGCCACCGCCTTCTCGATGCCGGCCAGCAAGGCGTCGAAATCCGGCGTTTCATCGAGCCTCGGCGGTTTCAGTCGCTTGGTAGGCATGCCAGCCCCATACCCCGTTGGGGGCCGGTAAAACACCATAAAACCTCCGATAAATCACTGTTAGTTAAGCGGCTTTTAGGAAGGGGGTGGGTAAGTGTCGTAAAGAAAGGTTCAGGAAGCCGTTAACTTGCCGTCAAGACTCTTCACCCTCATCGCCTTGCTCGCGGCCGCCGCCCTCGCGGGAGGCTGCTCCTCGCGAGGCGCCGCCCCGAACTTCGCCCAGCCGACCGCGAACGCGGCGACCGCGCAGCCTGCCGCCAAGGCGGCGACCGTGCAGGCGGCCGCGAAATCCAGGGTGTCGAAGTGGACCATCGAGGATCTCTCGAAGGCCGAGGGCCGCAAGCTCAAGTCGGAAGTGCAGTACGGGGATCGCGTCGTGTCGCCCGACCTGACCGCCGGGGAACGCGCCCTGCTGGAGCGCCTGCTCGAGGCGCCGCCCGGGACCTCCCTCAAGGATGCCGATCTGGCCGGCGACCACGTCAAGCGCGTCCACATGCAGAGCGAGTTCGTCTACCAGCACGACGGCTCCTTCCACCGCGCCATCTGGCGAGTGGAAGACGCCGCGGGCCGGACCCTGGGCTACCGCATCCACTCGCAGCCCAGGGACCTCATGAGCGGCAAGTACATCGTCGCGTTCTACGGCGCCGACGCGCGCCTGCTGCTGGCCTCGGCGATCTGGTATTAGTCCAGGGCTGTGGCCCTGGAATTCGCCCTCCTCGCGGCGGGATTGGTGACGGTGCGGCTCCCCCATGAGCCGGACACGCTCAATCCCCTGCTGAGCGGCATGGCGGTCGCCCAGGAGGTGACGCGCCCGGTGCTCTCGGGCCTGGTCGCCGTGGACGATCGATTGCGTTTCCGGCCCGACCTGGCGCGCGAAGTCCCCACCCTCTTAAACGGCGGCGCGCGCCTGCGCGGCGGCAACCTGGTCGTGACGTACAGGCTCCGCTCCGACGTCCGCTGGCACGACGGCGCACCCTTCTCGGCGCGCGACGTCGCGTTCACCTGGCGCTTCGCCACCGATCCCCGGGCCCGCGTCATCGACCGTACCGGCTACGACCGGATCCTGCGCGTGGAAACGCCCAGCCCGGACACGGCGCGGGTCGTGTTCCGGGGCGTGTACGCGCCCTACCTCAAGCTGTTCCGCCCGGTCCTGCCGGCCCACATCCTGGCGGGCGAGGAGCATCCCAACGCGGCGCGGTTCAACCGCAAGCCGGTCGGCACCGGGCCGTACCGCGTGGCCGACTGGGTGGCGGGCGATCGGGTGGAGTTGCGCGCCAACCCCGCCTACCACGGCGCCAAGCCGCGCATAGATCGCCTCGTGCTGCAGGTCGTGCCCGACGACAATGCGAGCTTCGTGCGCTTCAAGGCGGGAGACCTCGACGTGTACCAGTCGGTGGCCCATGGCCACCTTCCGGAGATCCGGCGCCTCCCGGGAGTCTTCGTCACCGTGACCCCCGACCTGCTCTACGAGCACATCGCCCTGAACACGGCGCGCCCCCCCTTCGACGATCTGCGCGTGCGCCAGGCGGTCGCCCGCGCCATCGACCGGGAGGCACTAAGCGGGGCCGCGTACGGTGGGCTGTACCCGCCGGCCTGGGGCCACCTGTCGCCGCTGTCGTGGGCCTTCGCGGAGCGTCGCGGGAGCTACCGGCCGGCCGAGGCGCGGCGCCTGCTGGACGCGTCCGGCTGGCGCCCCGGGCCGGACGGCATCCGCGTGCGGGACGGCAGGCGCCTCGCGTTCACCCTGTACATCACCGCCGGCAAGAAGCCGCGGGAGACCAGCGCCCTGCTGGTGCGCAAGCAACTCCAGGAGGTGGGCTTCGAGATGGCGGTGCAGGCCATTTCCGGCGCGAGCCTCTTCTCGCCGGACGGCCCGATGAAGCGGAGCGCCTTCCAGGCGGCCATGTGGGCCTGGGACACCGACCTCGACCCGGACTCGACCAGCCTCTGGCATTCGCGGCGCATGCCCCCGCACGGCAGCAACGTGTCCCGCTACCGCAACCCCCGGGTCGATCTCCTGCTCGAAGCGGCGGTCGCCACGGTCGATCAGGCGCGGCGCGCCCGCCTCTACCGGGAAATCGATGGCATCCTGGCCCGCGACGTGCCTGACGTGCCCCTCCTCCACTGGCGCCTCGTGTCGGCGACCAGGTCGCGGCTGGAAGGCTGGAGACCCGGCCCCGCCGGCGCCCTGTGGAACTGCGAGACCTGGCGCCTCGCCGCCGAGAACGATTAAAAGCTTGTAAAAATTCGCATAGCCGGGTGTTTGGCAGCGATTAGAGGGGAGGTGGGGATCAGGTTGGGAACTGGGAGGTCATCGTAATGGCACTGCAGGGTGTGGGCGACGCCGCACGCGTCCCGACGGGTGAACTGGCCAAGCCGGGCGTGGCTGCCAAGGCCGCGGACGCACCGGCCAACGCCGGAGACGCCAAGGACAAGGCGCCGGCCGACGTCAACATAGCGCTCCAGCCGGGCCAGGCCGCCAACATCGCCCTGGAGAAGCCGGTGGACGGCAAGGGTGGGCCCCAGGATCCGCAGAATCCGGACATCAAGGAAGAGATCAAGAAGCTCCTCACCGACCTGCTGGACGTGCTCAAGAAGCTCACGGCGCAGATCGAAGCGCTCCTGGGCGGCAAGGGCGGGCCCGCGCCGACTCAGCCGCAGACCGCGCCGAAGGCCGCCGAGGATCCCAACAGCAAGCCCAAGGCAGGCGGACCGGCGTCGTTCGCCGACCTCCAGAATGCCTTCGGCCAGTGGAAGGGCAAGGGGAAGAACTCCTCGGCGCCCAAGGGCCCCAAGGCCACCGCCCTGGTCAACTCGGCTGTCAAGAAATACTCGCAGGGCGATATCGAAGGCGCGAAGCAGGACTACTCGAAGGCCCAGCAGACCGGCTCGCCGGTGATGCTCGACCTCAACGGCGACGGAAAGCTCGGCACCACGGGCGTCAGCACGGCCAAGGACCGGGCCGACAACCAGGTCGGCAAGACCGTGGCTTTCGACCTCGACGGCGACGGCCGCAAGGAGCAGGTCGAGTGGGCTGACGGCAAGGGCGACGGCTTCCTGGTCGACGACAGCGACGGAGGGGCGACCCGCGCCGCGGCCGGCGACGGCCAAATAGACGGCACGCGCCTCTTCGGCGACCAGGGCGGCAAGTTCGCCAACGGCTACGACAAGCTCAAGAAGTTCGACGCCGACGGCGACGGCGTCCTGCGCGGCCAGGAACTGGCGGGCCTCAAGATGTGGGTCGACAACGGCGACGCGAGCGTCGGCGGCGGCGAACTCAAGAGTCTGGCAGATCTAGGCATCACCGAGATCTCGGTGGGCATGCAGACCGTGAAGAACGCCCGCGGCGAGGACCTCATGCGGTCCACCTACACGCAGAACGGGCAGACCCGGACGTCCGAGGACGTCTGGTTCGTAAAGCGCTGATCTTCAGGGACCCGGGGGCCGGCCGCGTGGCCGGCCTTTCCATCTAAAATGGCACATGCTCGCTTTCGCCAGGCAACTGGCTCTCGACGTCGGGGCCATGCTGCGCCGGGGCCAGGCGGGTAGCCTGGAGATCGCCCTCAAGGGGGCGTCCGACGTCGTCACCGACATGGATCGCGCCGCCGAGGCGCGCATCCTGGAGGCGCTGCGCGAGCGGTTCCCCGACCACGCCGTTCTCGCGGAGGAATCGGGCGCGCATGGCGCGGCGGACTACCGCTGGATCGTCGATCCGCTGGACGGCACGCTCAACTATGCCCACCGCTGGCCGCATTGGGCGGTCTCGATCGCGCTGGAGCACCGCGGCAGCGTGGTCCTGGGCGTGGTGTACGCGCCGGTCCTGGGCGAGCTGTTCTGGGCCGAGCGCGGGAGGGGCGCCTTCCGTGACGGGGAACGCCTCCAGGTCTCGCGGGTGGACAGGTTCGGCGACGCCCTCCTCAACTTCGGCTCGCTCGCGCTGCGGCCCGACCTGCCGCTGGCCGCGCAGCCCGCGGGGCGCCTGCTCGGCGCGGCGTTCAAGACCCGCCAGACCGGGTCGTGCACGCTCGACCTCTGCTGGCTCGCGGCCGGCCGGACCGACGCGTGCATGCAGGGCAACACCACCGCATGGGACATCGCGGCGGGAAAGCTCATCCTCGAGGAGGCGGGCGGTCGCGCCAGCGGCCCGACCGGCGAGGAATTCGCCCTGGGAGAGCGCGTGTTCGTGGCGTCCAACGGCACCCTTCACGCCGAACTGCTCCAGGTGCTCTCATGGCCCCCGGAGGTGCACTCATGATTCGCCTGGCCGACCTTGCCCGCTGGCTCCCCGTCGCGGCGATCGCCCTCGCCTTGCTGCCCGGTTACACCCCGCGCACGTTCCGGATGGGCTTCACGCCAGTCGAATCAGGGGCCGCCATGGTGCAGATCACCGAACCCGTCGTGGCCGCGATGGCCAAGGCCATCGGCATGCGCGTCGTCACGTTCGTGGCCGCCGACTACGTCGGCACGGTCGAGGCCCTGCGCGGCAAGAAGGTAGACGCCGCGATGCTCTCGCCCGCCGCCATGGTCATGGCGCACCGCAAGGCGAACGCCAAGCCCATCCTCAAGACGAGGTACAAGGGCAAGACGAGCTACCACGCCGTCATCTTCACGACGACCGAGTCGAGCATCCGCGGCATCAAGGACCTCAAGGGCCGCACCTTCGCCTTCGTCGATCCCGGTTCCACCTCCGGCTTCGTGATCCCCTCGCTGATGATGCTGCGCGCCGGCGTGAAGCCCGATCGCGACCTCAAGCACGTGATGAACGCCGGCACCCACGACGCCGTCATGCAGGCCGTGCTGCACGGCCAGGCCGAAGCGGGCGCGACATTCCAGAAAGAGAAGGGCGTTTGGCCCCTCGCCGACACGGTCAAGAACCCGGCCGATCTCAAGCGCCTCCGGGTGGTGGCGTACTCGGATCCCATCCCGGATCAAGGCATCGCGGTCAACCCCGACCTCGACCCGGCCTTGCAGAAGAAGGTCGCCGACTTCTTCGTGCGCCTGTCGGACACCCCGGAGGGCCGCAAGATGATCGCCAAGTTCTACCAGGTGGACGAGTTCGTGCCGGCCGCGGAGACCGACTGGAAGCCCATCGAGGATGCTTTCGCCGCCATCGGCCGGAAGCTCTAGCCCCCTGGCTCCTCGAGGGTTCCGACGCTCGCGTATACCTCTTCCATCTCGGCGAGGATGTCCACGATGTTGTCCTCGAAACGGGCATGGCGGGTGGTGAACTCGATCTTGTACGGATCGATGCGCCGGAAGACGTTGGCCAGGCGCAAGCCGTCCCTCGCGTCGAGATGCGCGACCGGCGCCCTCTCGATGCAGGCCATGATCCGCTCGTAGGCGGCGATCTCCGCTTGCGCGGCTCCCGCCTGTTCGTCCGATAGCCGCCCCAGGCCCTCGAGCTTGGTGCGCACCACCTGGTAGAGGCGCCGCAATGCCACCCCGCCCTGGCCGATGGCCTCCGGCGTCTCGGCGTCCTTGCCGGCCAGCAGCAGATCCAGCGCGAAACGCAGTGCGAAGAGATCCTCTCGGTAGGTGGACTTCAGGGGGTTGAGCTTCTCGATCCTGGCCATCCACTGGATGGCGCGCAGGTGCTCGTCGGGCTTGAGTCGCGGGCAATCAAGCCGTTCGACCAGCATCCCCTTGATGGCGAGTCCTTCGATCCAGAACTTCGACTCGATGGGGTCGATGCCCGGCGGAGGCTTTCCCATGGCCTCGCCGATGGCGTCCAGGAGGGCGGCTTTCACCACCTGGGAGTTGAACTTCTTGGCCACGAAGCTCTTGGGGTTGCGCGGGCGATCCTCGGGAAGCGTCGCGATGGGGGCGGTCGGCGACCGCTCAGGCCGCGGCCCGCCGCCCACGCCGGCAAGCTGGCCCGTCTTGGCGCGGGCCACTTCGGCCGGCTGGCGCTTCGCCCTGGCCCCGTCCACCGGTTGCCGCGGCCCGAAGAGCCTTTGCCAGAACGACTGCCGCGCTGGAGCCTCCGGCTGGGCATGGGAGTCGGAGGAGATCGCCTTGGCGGTCTTGAAGGACTTGGTCTTGCGCCCGGACGTCATGTTATTCCTGTTCCCGCCGGACGGGCGCTTTTACCTCTTGAAGTTTCGATAACAATTCCTTAAACTCGATTTCATGAGACGAGCGGTCGGTTTCGCGGCGGCGTCCGCACTGGCGCTGGGCTGCGGCGCTCCCGCCGGACCGGCGGCCGTCCCGACCGCGCAGGTCGGGCCGCCTGCGCGGGGCGGGACAGTCGCGGCGCAGGCGGCAGGTGTCTTGCCCAACGTCGCGTACCAGTTCCTCGGTCCCCAGGTTTGGGTGTTTCGTTTCGACGTCCCCGCCGAGAAGGTCAGGAGCCTGGTCGACCCGCGCTTGTCGCCCGAAGTGCGCAACGGCCGGTCGCCCGTCTTCGCCATCCTCGCGGAGTTCCACGCCGCGGCCGTCCTGGGGTTGCCGGCCACCGGCGTCAAGGCCCGCCAGATTTCGTACGCCGTCCTCTGCGACAAGACGGGTGCGTCCGGCGGTGACAAGGGCTTCGCGACCTTCGCCCTGGTCGAGGACACCCACCTGTTCACCCTGCTCATGAAGGACGTCGGCTATCCGGCGGCCCGTGCCCCGCTGCGGTGGGCGCGGGCTGGAAACGGCGCGGAGTCCACCGGGGAGGCGACCTTCGCCCTGACGCGCCGCACCGACCCGATCAGCCGGGTGGAGCGGACGGCTTCGCTCACGCGCCTGCTGGTGGGCAAGCACGACCACGTCCCGCGCGACGGCACGGTCACCGAGATCCCGTACCACTACCCCGTGCCGGTCCTCGAGGGCTACGCGGTCGACGTGGCGCACGCGCGGTTCGGGACCCTGGTGGCCCGCGGCCTGGTCACCCCCGAGCAACGACCTTCGGACGCCTGGTGGTGGGAGGGCGGAAACTTCATCGTCGGTAAGCGGCGCCACTACTCGCTGCCAAACTGATCGGCGGGGTGCGCGCAAGTTCTTGCCGACCTTTCCCGATATACTGTTATTGGACTGTAATGATCGGGTTAAGGATCGGGTAAGAACGCGAAGTGGTGGTGACCCTGAGTAAGGCCCGGAGGCTACTCCCGGGCGCATTGCTCCTGCTCGCGGCGTGCGGCCAGCAGCCGCCCGTCACGACCCAGGCCAGGACCCAGGCCGCGCCGGCCCCCGTGCCGGTGGCGCCGACGCCGCCGCCGCCCAGCAACCAGCAGGTCGCCAGGGAGCTGGCCGGCAAGGCGATCGCGACTTTCGGCCAGCTCAAGACGTTCCGCGCCACCGCGGTGTCCACCGACAACGATCCCAAGAACCAGGAGACGTACAAGTCGGCGGTCGAGGTGCAGTTCCGTGCGCCCAACCGGTTCCGCCTGCAGGTGCTGCCGGGCTACGATAACGCGGGCCTGAAGCTGGCGTTCGACGACGGCGGCGACAAGATCACGGTCCGCCTGTCGGGCGTGCTCGGCGTCGCGAAGATCCACCTCGGGCTCGACGACAGCCGGGCCCGGACCTCCCGCGGCTTCCCCTTCATGGGGATCACCATCAAGGGCACGCTCTCGCGCCTCGGCGACCCGCGCGCGGTGGTCGGGTACCTGGGAGACACGGTGGTGGAAGGAAAGAACTGCCACGTGCTCGGAGTGACGGGGGGAGTCCTGCTCCCGACGGTCACCGAGGAACGCGTATTCTTCGAGAAAGGCACGTTCTTGCCCGTTCGCGCCGAGGAACGCATCGGCGCCAAGATAGTCTTCTCTTCCACGCTGAAGGACCTGCAGCCCAACGCGCCGATCGCGCCCGACGCCTTCAACATCTGACGCGCCCTCGCGGCTATAATGGCGCGCTATGCAGCATCTGTTGAAGACCGAACCGTCGACTTATTCCTGGCAGGATCTGGAGCGCGACGGCCGCACGGCCTGGGACGGCGTCCGCAACGCCACCGCGCAGCTCAATCTCAAGCGCATCCGCAAGGGCGATCTCCTCCTGATCTACCACTCGGGAGCCGAGAGGGCGGTGGTCGGCCTGGCTCGCGCCGTGGCCGATCCGCGGCCCGATCCCACCGACGAAGCCGGGAAGGCCTTCTGCGTGGACATCGAGAAGGTCCGCAGGTTCCCGGCTCCCATCCCGCTGGCTGCCTTCAAGGCGCGGTTTCCGCACTTCGATTTGATTAGAATTTCTCGACTTTCTGTGATGGTTGTTCCTGACGACGTGCGAGCCTTCGTGGAAACGTACTTTAAGCCCGGATCGAAGCCGAATGCGAATTCGGCGTCGAAGTCGGGTATGAATGGCAAGAACGGCGCAAAGCCCGTCACTGGTGCAAAGTCCGCCTCGCGTGCCATCCCTGGCGCCAAGGCCGCAGTCAACGGAAAGAGCAACGTGAAGTCAAAAGCCAAGCCTAACGCCAAGCCCGAGGCGAAGGGCGCCGCCAAGCCGGCCGCCAAGTCGCCCGCGAAGTCCGCCGCGAAGACGGTAGCCGCCAAGCCTGCCGCCAAGCCTGCCGCCAAGCCGGCAAAGCCGGCCGCGAAGCCCGCCGCCAAGGCCGCGAAGCCCGCCGCCAAGGCTCCCGCGAAGCCCGCCGCCAAGGCCGCGAAGCCCGCCGCCAAGGCCGCGAA
>Ga0194120_10003709_pt1 | contig 24521 bp, 27 predicted proteins | sample TA2MahCa65mmetaG_FD_148642 | JGI IMG/M metagenome (GOLD analysis project Ga0194120, IMG submission 148642) | Freshwater microbial communities from Lake Tanganyika, Tanzania - TA2015019 Mahale Deep Cast 65m | ecosystem: Environmental > Aquatic > Freshwater > Lake | place: Tanzania: Lake... | reverse complement strand
GAATTTTGCCTGGGGCTGCGTTGCTCCTCGGTCACAGCCCCACTGGCGGGGGATGCTCGCTCGTCGCGCCTTGCCCCAGGCCAAATTGGGCGCAACGAACGTGAGCGTATTTACGAAACGGACCACTTAGCGATGACGAACCCGTGGTGCGGGCTTACGCGGCCCGCGCCCTGGGAGAGTTCGGCCCGGCGGCCAAATCCGCCTTGCCGGATCTGGAAAGCGCCTTGCGTTCGGAGGAACTTCAGCTTCATGCCATGGCCATGGCGGAGGCGATCAAGAAAATTGCTCCGCAGCGGCTCGAAGAAATCGAAAACGAACAGCAACGCGCTTCCCGGTAGGGCGAAGCGTCCTCGCTGAGCCGATCAACCTTCGGACACTGCCTTATGGGATTGTTTCCTTTCAGAGTTTGCGGAATAGTCGCCGAGGCATTGCCAGCCGAATGAACGTCACCCAGTTTCAAGGCCTGGAATCTCGTGCGATCCAGCCGGCGAACGCAGTCTTCAGCTTCTATGCGAAATAGAATCCTCATCCCCTCAAACATGCTCCTGGCCGCTGCTTGCATCATGGTGCTTGCTGTCTCTTCCGTCCGAGCTGCGGAAGCGCCACCGAAACCGATCTTCCCGGATGTGGTCCCCGTCTGTTCGTGTGAAAACCTGACCAAAGTCTCCATTCCGAACACAACCATCGATTCGGCAACCCTCGACCCCACGGATGGCTCGTGTCGCGTCACAGCCACGGTCACGCATCCGCCGTCGGGCGACCGCGTCAAGGTCTGGATTGGATTGCCCGTAAAGAATTGGAACGGACGCTTTCGCGGAAACGGCGGCGGCGGGTTTTCGGGCGGGAACCCCGGCAGCTTGCGAGACCCGTTGCGCCAGGGTTTTGCCGCCGGCGCGACCGACACCGGCCACGAGGGCGGCAGCGGGAGCTTCGCGCTCGATGGCAACGGTCGTTTCAACTGGCAGGCGATCATCGAACTGGGTGAGGATGTCGCCGAGGACGTCCTCGGTGTCGGGCGCGGTCCAGACCCAGGCGGCGAGCGTGAAGTCGCCTCGGCCGAGGTTCAGGGAATCGCTGGGCGGAATCTCGACGTGGCTGCCGCGGCCGTCGAACCGGCCTTCGGCCGGGCCTGCGCCGTGAACAACGCCCTGATGACCGTGGCCGGAATGGTCGCGCGCATCACCGCGTAACGACCAGTAGCCGACCAGATCTCGGGTCAGCTCATTCCGCGAGTCCTTTCGTGACGGGGCCGGTGTTGAGCAGCCGCCGCCCAAGGCCAGACGAACCTTTATCACTCAGTCCACCCTCGCCCTGGGCGGCCTGGGGACTTGGTCAGCTTCTTGCGCGTGCGGCTCTCGGACAGCGCTTCCACCCGCTCGGCAATGAGGCAGTCTTCAAGGATCTCGTAGTTACTCGAAGAAAAATTGCTGTTGAAACTCAATCTCAAGTAGTGTTCATTACGGCCAGTGAAGCCGAACGCGTTGAAAGCGGACCGCCCTTGGGTCGATCTCTGCGAAGCCAGAGTGGGCAGCAAACTGCGCGTCCGCGACCTCAAGAGCCATCCTGCCGTCTGCCAGCGCTTGCGAGAAATGGGCTTCTGTGAATTCGCCGAAATCCACAAGGTGGCTGACAACGGCGCTCTGATTTGCCAGGTTTGCGGCGCGCGGGTCGCCTTGAGCCGGAGCCTGGGGAAACAGATTATCGTGGAGCCCGTCGCCGCGGCCAAGGCTTGACCGGGCTTTCCTCCCATGAGTTCCGTGCATCTTCTGTCCGAGTTGTCGGCCGGGACACAAGCGGAGATTCGAGGTTTCCATCCGGAATGCAAAGAGGTCAAACGTCTCCGCGAAATGGGGCTGTTGCCCGGCACGAAGGTGAAGCTCATCCGGTGGGCGCCGCTGGGCGACCCTCTGGAGATCCGAATCCGCGGCTACAATCTTTCCCTCCGCAAACACGAGGCCGAGCACGTGGAGGTCGTCGTGGCCGCTCCATCCTAAGTGGTCCAGCCCGTCGTCCGAGTTCCTGGAACGCGCATCGAGATCCTTGTCCCCCAAGTAACCCATTTAACAATTCAACTCCTTTAACCCTTGGCGCGGTTGTAACGTTCTAACGCCTTAACGACTTTGACCGCACTCCACGCATGAGCACTTTGGTCGCCGCACCGACGCAAGAAAGAACTCTGACGTTCGTCCTGGTCGGCAATCCGAATTGCGGGAAATCCACGCTCTTCAATGCGATCACGGGCATGCGCCAGAAGGTCGGGAATTATCCAGGCGTAACGGTCGAAAAGAAGGTCGGCGAATTCTTCTCCCTGCACGGGCGGCCTATGCAGATCATCGATCTGCCGGGGGCCTACAGTTTGTCGCCGCGCTCGCCGGACGAAGCCATCACCCGGGACGTGCTCCTGGGCAGACTGGCCGACACCCCGCGCCCGGACCGGATCGTCTGCGTGGTCGATGCCAGCAACCTCGAAAGAAATCTGTTCCTGGTCACGCAGATCCTGGATCTGGGTGTCACCACCATTCTGGCTTTGAACATGATCGACCTGGCCGAAACCAAGGGCATTTCGATCGACGCGGCGGCGTTGTCCCGGGAATTGGGAGTCCCGGTTATCTCCTGCCAGGCACACAAGAAGGTCGGTCTCACCGAACTTCGCCAGGCGATGAGCAAGGAACATCCGCCGCTGCCGTCGCGCCGCTGGAGGCTCGCACCGCCCATGGGGAAAGCCGTGAACGAGTTGAGCGCGCGCCTGGCTGAGGAACGCGGATCTGAATCCTCCCAGTTGTTCGCGGAAGCTTTGTTCACTCTGGTTGGAGAAAAGGCGGGCCGTGATTCCGAGCCGCCCCCGGCCGTGCGCGAACTGGCGCAAACTCTGCGGCGCGACCTGGAACAGCAAGGCCTCGATTGCCACGAGGCCATCGTCGCCGCCCGGTATCAATACGCGCAGAACGTCTGCGAACGCGTGGTCCGAACCGGACAGGTGTCCGAGGAGGATCCTTCGGACAAACTGGACGCGGTCCTGACGCATCCGGTTTGGGGCTGGGTGATTTTTCTCGGACTGATGTCCGTCATGTTCTTCTCTATCTTCACTCTGGCGACTTACCCGATGGATTGGGTGGAGGGAGGATTTCGGGCGCTGGCGAACGCGGTGAAGCAAGCGATGCCGGCCGGGGATCTTCGGGATTTGATCACCGACGGGATGATTGCGGGAGTCGGGGGAGTTTTGGTGTTCCTGCCGCAGATTTTGATTCTGTTTTTCTTCATCGGACTGTTGGAAGACACGGGGTATATGGCGCGGGCGGCGTTCATCATGGACCGCATCATGAGCCGCGTCGGCCTGCACGGGAAATCGTTCATTCCCCTCCTCAGTTCCTACGCCTGCGCGATCCCCGGCATCATGGCCACGCGCACGATCGAGAACCCGAAAGACCGGTTGGTGACCATTCTGGTCGCGCCGCTCATGAGCTGCTCGGCGCGCTTGCCGGTCTATACCTTGATGATTGCGACGCTGCTGCCGGCCAAAACCGTTCCCGCGCTGCAAAAGGCCGGCATCATGATGGCGTTGTATGTCGTCGGGACCGCAACGGCGTTCTTCTTTGCCTGGCTGTTTAAGAAGACGATCATGCACAGCGAGACTCCGGTGCTAATCATGGAACTGCCCCCGTACCGGCGGCCGTCTCTTCGCGCCGTGGCCATGCAAATGATCCATCGCTCCAAACTGTTCGTGAAACGCGCGGGCACGGTGATTCTGGGCCTCTCGGTTCTGCTCTGGTTTTTGGCGGCCTACCCGAAAGTCGATGGCGAGGATGCGTCGGCGCAACTCGCGCGAAGTTTCGCAGGGAAAGCCGGCCACGCTCTCGAACCGCTCATCAAGCCGCTGGGGTTCGACTGGAAGATCGGCATCGGTTTGATCGGATCGTTTGCCGCGCGGGAAGTCTTCGTGAGCACGATGTCGGTGGTTTACAACGTGGAACAAACCGACGAGGCGTCCGTGCCGCTGCGGGAGGCTATGTTGCAGGAGAAATGGCCCGACGGCTCTCCCGTGTTCACGCCGCTCGTGTGCGTCACGCTCATGGTCTTCTATGTCCTGGCCATGCAATGCATCAGCACCGTGGTGGTCGTCCGGCGCGAGACCAACGGTTGGCGCTGGCCGCTCTTTCAAATCGCATACATGACCGGGACCGCCTACGTGGCGTGCTTGCTCGTTTATCAAGTCGGGAGGATGTTAGGCTTCTGAAATCATGAGCGCAGATTGGCAAACCTGGGCTGCCCTGGCGGTGGTGGTTGGGACCGCAGTCATCATGGCTTATCGCGTCTTCTTGAAGAAGAAAACCGGCTGCGGTTCCGATTGCGGATGCGGTTCGTTGAAATCCAAGGCGAGCGTTTCGGGGAAGAGTTCCGATGAATCCAACAGGACTGTCCCTCGGCAACTTTGAGCTGACGAAGAACCCCTTCGCCGCGTCGCTCCCTCTGGAAGTCTCAGTATGGACTGCTTCCATGACCTCGAACGGTTCCCCGGCAGGGCGAGTCCGTCCCGGCGAGCCGTGTCTGACTTGTTGAGAACACGATGGAGGCGGCTCGCTGGGGACAGGCTCGCCCTGCCGAACTCAAACTGAGAATTGCTGCCTGCGGCGGGACGTGCGTTGACACTCCTGGCGACTCACCTTACGGTTTGGTCGCTATGAATGCCCTTCATTCTTCGCTGATCGAGTTGATCCGGCGCACTTCGGCGGAGATTCCGGACGACGTGCAAAAAGCCATCCTGAACGCGCTGGACCAGGAGAAGAAAGGGACCATTGCCGAGTCCGCGCTCAAAATCATCGAGCGCAACGTTCAGATGGCCAAACAGAAGTCCCAGCCGATTTGCCAGGACACCGGCAGCATTCTCTTTTACGTCGATGGCCCCGCGGGCCTCGACCAGATTGCGTTTGAAGAAACAGCCCGGAACGCGGTTCGGGAAGCGACCAAGAAAGGGTATCTCCGCCAGAATTCCGTCGATTCGCTCACCGGGGTGAACGACGGCACCAATGTGGGGCCCGGTTCGCCCACACTTCATTTTCATCAGAACCAGTCCGCCGACGTCCACGTCCGTTTGATTCTGAAGGGCGGAGGGTGCGAGAACGTGGGCGCTCAATACTCGCTCCCGAACGAGAAACTCAAAGCGGATCGCGATTTGAAAGGCTGCCGAAAAGTGATTCTGGACGCGGTGCTGCAGGCGCAGGGCAAAGGCTGCGGGCCGGGCATCCTGGGCGTGTGCATCGGGGGCGACCGCGCGACGAGCTACGAATTCTCCAAGCAACAGTTTCTCCGGCGGTTGGAAGATCGGAATCCCAACGTCGAACTGGACGGACTGGAGCAGGACATCCTCCAGACGGCCAACCAACTGGGCATCGGGCCGATGGGCTTTGGCGGGAAGACCACGCTCCTGGGAGTCAAAATCTGCGCGGCGAATCGTCTGCCGGCGTCGTTTTTCGTGAGTGTGAGTTACATGTGCTGGGCGTATCGCCGGCAGGGCGCGTCGCTGGACAGCCAGGGCGAAATTGTGAAATGGCTTTATTAGTTCTCAGACCGTGGAGGTTCGCGAAAGTGTTTTGGTCAACGGTAGGGCGAGTCCGTCCCGGCGAGCCGTGTCTGACGTGTTAGGAACACGTTGGAGGCGGCTCGCTGGGGACAGGCTCGCCCCACCGACCGGTTCATGGGAAGCACTAATTGAATCTCGAACGAAACGTTCGCTGCGCTTCAAGTTATGATTCCAATACCAGTTCCGATCAGTGAGGAGAAGATTCGTTCCCTGAAAGTCGGCGATTCGGTGGCGATCTCCGGCGTCGTGTTCACGGGCCGGGATGCGGTCCACAAGTTTCTCCATCAAGGCGGCAAACTTCCACCGGGCGTCTCGTTCCCGGGCGGGATTCTGTACCACTGCGGGCCGGTAGTGATCAAAGACGAGCAAGGCCGCTGGAAAGTGACCGCTGCGGGGCCGACCACGTCGATCCGCGAGGAACCGTATCAGGCGCAGATCATCCGCGACTTCGGGTTGCGGGGGATCATCGGCAAAGGCGGGATGGGGGATCGCACGGCGGCGGCGTGCAAGGAACACGGCTGCGTTTATTTCCACGGCGTGGGCGGCGCGGCCCAGGTGCTGGCGGAATGCGTCAAAGCCGTGCGCAACGTGTATTTCTTGAAAGAATTCGGTTCGCCGGAGGCCATTTGGGAACTCGAGGTCGAGAATTTCCCCGCCGTGGTCACGATGGACGCCCACGGGAATTCGCTGCACAAGGAAGTCTTTGAAGCCAGCCAGGCGGAACTCGCCAAGCACGTTTGACGCCTTTGCCGGTCAAAGGGCTAATCACCTACAGCCCACCGCAGCGATTCATTCCATGAACCATGACCAAACTCTGGATGCATATGCTAGCCCACCGACGGACGTGCCGCAGGCGCTGCTTTTCAGATTCTGCAAAGTTGCAACCGATCCAGTCAGCCAGTACATTGTTCGCAGCCGGTCCGCCGGACCAATCGCGCGATGATGGCACCCCTCGTCAACTTGGAAGAGAAGCCCGGCAAAGTCGTGGGCAAAATTCCTCGGCGTTCGCCGGCCGCATTCCTGGAACGCATGGCGGCGCAGTTTCAGGCGATGGGGCTGACACTGCCCTACCCCAAGGGCGTGTATCGATTCAAAACGTTCGAGGAAGCTGACGCATGGGAGATGAAGCATCGAGTGGCGGCGGCCGTGAAACGCCTCCGCGACCGCCCACGATGACGGATCTGGCGCGTCTCTGCGCCGAGTTCAACCGCCTGGGCGCGCGCTACGTCGTCGTTGGCGGATTGGCCATTATTCAGGCGGGTTACTCTCGAACCACCGAGGATATTGACTTCCTGGTTGAGACCACTCCCGAAAACGAGGCGCGCATCATCGAAGCCTTGCTCATTCTTCCCGATAAAGCCGCCCGCGAACTCACACCCGGCGAGATCGGACAATACGGTGTCGTCCGAGTGGGTGATGAAGTGCTGGTGGACCTGATGAAGAGTGGCTGCGGTGTGACCTACGCCGAGGCGGTTCAAGACGCAACCATCGTCCAGGTTGAAGGCGTGCCTATTCCCTTCGCCTCCCCTCGGACGCTTTGGCGGATGAAACAGACCCTCCGTGCTAAAGATGTTCCCGACCGGCTCTACCTCCGTGAACTGCTCCGTGCGCAAGGCATCCCGACTGAGCCCGCCGAGCCGCCCGCTCCTGAAAATCCAGTTATCCGATGGTGGCAAAAGGGGCTGGACTGGTGGCGAAGCCACCGTGCTTCGTGAGCGAGCGCCCGCTTCCGTCCGAAAACTACCCGCGAGGTTCTGGATGATCTTCCTTGAGCTGGAGAATTTCGCCGCGAACATCGACGGTGATTTTCTTGGACAAGTCCCCGTTGGCCACGGCGATGGTCACTTCGGCGATGTTGCGGACTTGCGCCGTCAAGTTGCTCGCCATGGAGTTGACGTTGTCCGTGAGGTCTTTCCAGGTGCCGGCGACACCGGACACTTGGGCCTGGCCGCCGAGCTTGCCTTCGGTGCCGACTTGCCGGGCCACGCGCGTCACTTCGGAAGTGAACACGCCGAGCTGACCGATCATCGTGTTCACCGAGTCCGACTAACAAAGCATGTACCAGCAGCAATCGGATTGGCATCGGGGATTCATCGAATTTTTAGTCCGGCATTCCCCCATGCATTCCTGGAAATCGCACCCCAAAATTTTTCGAACCGTGGATTTGCCGTCGATCCGGATCTCCGGAAATCCCGCTTTCCCAGTCCCTCCAACGCTTGCTATGCTCCCGCTGCTCCATGAGCAGCGAAACCTCAACCTGGAAGAAGCTGCGCCGCTGGCTCACGGCTTTCGGGTCGAGCCGGAACTCGCGCAGGAATTGCTCGAACGCGTCCTTTACTGGACGCATGGCCATCCGTACCTGACGCAGCGCCTTTGCCGGGCGGCCGCGGAAGCCAACGCTGCCGGGCAAACCGCCAAGCCACGCATCACCAACCGCCGGGGCATTGACCGCCTTTGCGAGGATTTCTTTCTCTCGAACCGCGCCCGCGAACGCGACGACAATCTTTTGTTCGTCCGCGAATGGCTGCTCCGCAGCGAAGGCGATCTGGCGGCGCGGCTCGACCTCTACGACCGCATCCGGAACCACGAATCCGTGCCGGACGACGAGAACAATCCTTGCGTCACTTCGCTGCGGCTTTCCGGAATCACCCGCGCGGAGAAGGGCGGCCTGCGCGTGCGGAACCGGATTTACGAGCGCGTCTTCGATCACGACTGGGTGATGGCGAACCTGCCCGTCTTGCGCGCGTCCGGCGCGACGGCCATTGCGGTGCTCCCGTTTGCCGAGGCCAGCGGAGATCCGCAAAACGAATACTGGACCGACGGCCTGACGGAGGAACTGATCAATGCCCTGGGCCAGATCCAAGGTCTCTCCGTCGCGTCGCGGACCTCCTGCTTTCAGTTCAAGGGGAAGCAGGAAAACCTCCGCGAGATCGCGGCAAAACTCCAAATCGAAGTCATTCTCGTCGGCGCGGTCCAACGGCACGGCGACCGCGTCCGCATCTCGGTGGAACTGGTCAGCTTGAAGGATGGGTACCGTCTCTGGTCGGAGACGTTCATGTATCCCGCGCGGGACCTCACGGAGATCCAGGACGAAATCAGCGGCGCGATCGTCAATCGCTTGCGGTTCGGACAACGCGAACTCACGGACCTTTACCGCAGCAAACCGCCGACGGAGAATCTCGAAGCCTACAATCTTTACCTCAAGGGACGTTACCTCTGGAACAAGCGCCAGGACGAGCCGCTGAAGCGCAGCGTGACGTTATTCGAGGAAGCCGTCCGCCTCGATCCTCGGTTCGCCCTGGCGCACGCCGGCCTGGCCGATGCTTACAATTTGCTTGGGACTTATAGTTTTCTCCTCCCCAACGAGGCGTATCCCAAGGCCAAGGCGGCCGGACTGAGAGCGCTGGAACTCGACGAGGCGCTGGCTCAGCCGCACGCGACCCTCGGCTGCATCTCGGCCATCTACGATTGGGATTGGGGGCAAGCCGAGGCCGAATTCAAGCGGGCCATTGAATTGAATCCGAGCTACGCCACGGCGCACCAATGGTACGCGATCAACTGCCTCACTCCGTTGGGCCGGCACGAGGAAGCCATCAGCGAACTTCGCCAGGCGCAGGCCGTCGATCCCCTTTCCCTCGGCGTTCAAGCCAGTCTGGCGCTCGCGTTTTATTATGCGCGGCGATTCGACGAAGCCGTGCGGCAAAGCCGCCTCACCCTGGAAATGGAGGAGAATTTCGGGCTGACGCATCTGTTTCTGGCGTGGACGCATCTTCAGAAATCCCAGCCGGAGGCAGCGATTCTCGAGTGCGAGCGAGCCTGCCAGATCGGAAAGAACGATCCAGTCGCGCTGGCCGCTCTGGGCCAGGCTCACGCCCTGGCCGGTCACAAGGCCGAGGCGAATCGTCTGCTGGACGAGCTCGTGGCCTTGGCTCAGACCCGTTATGTGCCGGCCAGCGAAGTGGCGATTCTGTGGTTGGGCCTCGGCCAGACGGAATCGGCGCTGCAATGGCTGAGGCGCGCCCTGGAGGAAAAGGCGCTCCGGCTGATCTATCTGAAAGTGGAGCCGCGTTTCGACGAACTTCGGGGCCAGCCGGGCTTCGCGGAGATTCTACGAAGGGTTGGTCTGCATTCTGACTAATAACTGCTTCAGTATTCCCACTGCCACAGCCAGCCAGTCATCGATCACGCCCGGCAAATGCCGCGGATGCCGGGGCGGAAAGCCGTAGTGGCGGCCTGGAGATTTCGTTCTCCGGAAAACCCGGCGCCTTCGGCGTTGAGGCGCGTGAGCGTTGGCGAGGTCGCGCTGCCGAAGTCCAGATTGGCGCCGGTCGTGTAATCGTTTTGCCCGGCGGCATTGAACGACGCGAGCGCGCGGAAGCCGCCATTCGCGCTCGGCGCGGCCACGACAAAAAGCGTGGCCTCGCTGAAAGATCTGCCCAGGCCCGTGGCGGCAAGGAAATCGTTCGTGCCGTCGAAAAAAGCTTCGCGCCGTCGAAGTCCTGGCGGAAGCGCGGGCGCGCTTCAAGCGCGGGCTGCGCGAGGTGACTTCGATTCCCCGATCCGTCCAGGAAATAATCCGGGGCATCGCGCCAAGACTGAAGCGGAGGGAGGGCGAGCGTCCCTCGCGCCGCGTTCTGGCGCGAGACATCGAGCCACAGCGCCAGCCCATTCGTCATGGCCAGTCGCGTGTCGGCCCACGCCTCGGTTGCACGCGCGATCAAGCTCGTTGAAAGAACCGCGAACACGGAGGCAAGACAGGCGCATCGACTGAAGATCACGCGCCGGACCCTAGCTAGCACGCCCGGACGCCGAGCCTCAAGCGGAGACGCTTCTGCGCAGCCCCGCCACGCCAGGCAACGAATCGATGCTTGCCGCTCGATTCTCCATTTCGCATGCTGGCCGCCGCGATGGCCGAGCGGATGATTTCAGACGTGCTGAGCAAACCGGATGCGGCGTTGGAAATGACGCTGCGGCCTTCCCTTTTCTCCGAGTTCACGGGTCAGCCCAAAGTGAAGGAGCGTCTGGAAATCGCCGTCACCGCCGCCAAACAACGGCGCGAAGCCATCGACCACATCCTGCTGAGCGGGCCGCCCGGTCTCGGCAAGACCACCCTTGCTTACATCATCGCGAAAGCGATGGGCACCAATGTGAAGGCCACCAGCGGCCCGACGATCGAGAAGGCCGCCGACCTGGCAGGGTTGCTGACGAATCTCGAAGAAGGCGACGTGTTGTTCATCGACGAAATTCATCGCCTGCAAAAGACGATCGAAGAATACCTCTATCCCGCCATGGAGGATTTCAAACTCGACATCATCATCGATCAAGGGCCCAACGCCCGGAGCGTCCGCCTGAATCTGCCGCGGTTCACGCTCATCGGCGCCACGACCCGGAGCGGCTTGCTGACCGCGCCGTTGTTGACGCGTTTCGCAGTGCGCGAACGGCTGGATTATTACGTGGCGGAGGATTTGCAGAAAATCGTCGTGCGCTCCGCGCGGCTCTTGAACGTGGAAACCGATCCGAATGGCGCGACGGAAATCGCGCGCCGAAGCCGCGGCACGCCGCGCATTGCGAACAATCTGCTCCGCCGCGTGCGCGATTACGCGCAGGTCAAAAGTGACGGTCGCATCACGGCCGCCGTCGCGGACCAGGCGCTGGCGATGCTTGAAATCGACCAGAACGGCCTCGACGAAATGGACAAACGCATCCTCGAAACCATCATCGTGAAATTTGGCGGCGGTCCCGTCGGGCTCGGTTCGCTCGCGGTGGCCGTCGGAGAAGAGCCGGACACCATCGAGGAAGTCTATGAGCCGTATCTGATCATGGAAGGCTACCTCATGCGCACGGCTCAAGGCCGCGTGGCGACGGAGTTGAGTTACAAGAAACTGCGCCTCCAGCCTGCCAAAGGCAATCAGCCGAGCTTGCTCTGACGCGGCGTCAACTGATTCCCTTGGAATTGGGGGAGCCCACGCGCCCTCGGGTGAGCCGACCGGCGCCCTCGCCGGTCGTCGCGTCGAACAAACCATCTCATCAAAGGTCGCTTTTTCAGACGGAAGACTGAACTCGGCGAGGGCGCCGACTTCAGCACGCGAGGGCGCGTGCGGTCCCCATCCGACCTGAATCATTCCAGCTTCATCGTGACCGTGTTTGGTTTTTCAGATCCTGGTAGCTGATCAACTGAATTCCTTTTTCCCGGATGAATTCCCGGACGCGGGGATGGGTCCAGGTGTCGGTCACGCCCTGGCGGTCGGCGGCCACGTTTTCGTAACCGACATGATGAATGGCTCGCACTTCGGCGGTGTCGAGGCCGGGGTGATCGACGAACAGGTAGGTTTTCCCCGGTTGCAGACTTTCAAGCATCTTCAGGAAGCTCTGCAGTTTGTCCTCGGAGGTTTTGGACGGCCCCTGGTAGCGCACGTTGGTCACGCCCAACTCCGCCGGGTCGATGTCGATGTGATATTCCTTGGCCAGTTTCTTCGCCAGCGCCCGCACTTCAGGGCTGAGCGCGCTACAGCCCATGTGATGCGACAGGTGGCTGATGCGCGGAATCTTTTTCAGAGCCAGTTCAATCTGGGCGCGGAACTCCTTCTCGACGTCCTCGATCTTCCAGGGGTTTTCCGCGAGCGCGCGTCCGGGATAATTCTTGTTTGGGAAAATCATGGGATAGAAGTAGCCGTCCGCATCGCGCAGGCTGGGGCAATCCGAGACGGGGCGCCATTTCACGTTGTCCCATTCGCTGCTCAGAGCGAGATGAATGCCGACATCGGCGGTCGGAATCTCCGCCAGCATTTTCACGGCTTCCGGAAACCACGGCGAGGGCACGATCACTTCGATGGAAGTCACGATGCCTTCCTGGAAGCATTTCAAAATCGCTTCATTGCCGGCGTGAGAATAACCCATGTCATCCCCGCGCACGATCAATCGGGGCGGCGCGGTTTGGGCAAAGGTGGAACTGGCAAGAAGAAACAGGAGCAAGAATTTCATGGCAAGCGAGACGTTACGCGTGCCCAAACGCGCGTCAACGCCCTTCGCGTGCCCTACGCTTCAGAAATATCAACCTCGGATGGCGCGACGCGGAAGCCGCAACCACATTAACCACGGATGACAGATCACACGGATGGGGAACATCCACATTTTCAGCTTGGCAGGGCCGAAGGTCTTCCCACAACCTGCGTCTCATCGCATGCGCCTCGCCTCTCGTGCTGCCTGGATCCGGTTGAGCGCGCTGTCCTTCGTGCTGGGCCTCCTGGTATTCTGGGGCTGGTTCAAAATGATCCGAATGCCCGGACACAGCTTTGGCGGGCCGTGGACGCCACTTTCGGCCGACGAAGCGGCTTTGCAGGACAAGCTCCGACGCGATGTGGAATTTCTGGCCGGCAAGATTGGTGACCGCAATCTCATCGCTTACACCCAGCTCAACGCCGCCGCGGATTTTATTGAGAAGGAATTTTCTCAAAGCGGACTCACCGTGAATCGCCTTGGTTTCGAGGTCCAGGGCAAGACCTGTCTTAACCTCGAAGCGGAAATGCGCGGACGAACCCGCGCCGGCGAAATCGTGGTCGTCGGTGCGCACTACGACACGGTGCTGGGGTGCCCGGGCGCGAACGACAACGGCAGCGGCGTCGCCGCGGTGCTTGCCCTGGCCCGCTCCTTTTCAACGAACCCGCCGGCGCGGACCCTTCGTTTCATGGCGTTCGTGAATGAAGAGCCGCCTCACTTCCAAACCGCAACCATGGGCAGCCGTGTCTATGCGAAACACTGTCGGGTGCGAAACGACAACGTCGTCGCCATGCTCAGCCTGGAAACGATCGGCTATTACACGGACGCCGCCAGCAGCCAGAAGTATCCGTTTCCGGTGGGACTTTTTTATCCTTCGAGCGGCAATTTCATCGCGTTCGTCGGGGACACCTCGTCCGCCAGCCTCGTGCGCGAATGCGTCGCGCTGTTCCGCGGCGGCGCGAAGTTTCCTTCGGAGGGCGCGGCGCTCGTGTCCTGGCTGCCCGGCATTGGCTGGTCCGATCACTGGGCGTTCTGGCAGGAAGGTTATCCGGCGTTGATGGTCACGGATACCGCGCCGTTCCGCTACCCGCATTACCACACGGAGAACGACACACCGGACAAACTCAGTTACGACCGCATGGCGCGAGTCGTGGCGGGGCTTCAAACGGTGATCGCCGGACTGGTGAATCCTTAGCTTAGCTTGAACCCATGAAAGATCACGAGGTCCGGGAGCAACTGCGCTTGAGTCTGCAAGATGGCCGACTGGAACGTTCGGAACGCGACGCGCTTCGACAGTGGCTGGAGGAGACGGCGCCCGACGGCCCGAAACGCGCCGTGTACCAGAGCATGGCGTTCGATCTGGCCCGTGAAGCCCTCGAACACAACACGGTCCCCCATTATTCCACGCTGAACTGGCTCGAACGCATCGTCAAGGTGCTCACGCCGCTGGCGTCCGCCGGAACGATCCAGACCGTGGCGGAGGCCTGTTTCAGTCCGCAACACGACTGCGCGGGGCGGATTGCCCAACTCCTCGACAACGCCCGTCGTTCGGTCAAAGTGTGCGTCTTCACGATCACAGACAACCGGATCGCCGAAGCCATGCTGCGGTCGCACCGGCGCGGAGTCCGGCTTCGGGTGATCACGGACGACGACAAACAGCACGATCCCGGTTCCGACATCCAACGGCTTTCGCAAGCGGGGATTGCGGTGCGGGCGGACTGCACCGAGTACCACATGCACCACAAGTTCGCGGTCTTCGACGGCACGCTGCTCCTGACCGGCAGCTACAATTGGACGCGCGCCGCCGCGCTTCACAACGAGGAAAACTTCCTTCTGACGAGCGATCCCCGCCTCCTCCAGCCCTTCCGTGAACTGTTCGAGAAACTCTGGAGTGAATTCAGCGCGCGGCATTAGGCTAACTTCCAGCTCACGCTCCGAGCGCTCGATCGCAAAGCGCAAAGAATTTCTCGAGGTCGCCCGGGCGGGTGTGGACGTGGGCGGAGAGCCGGATTTCGCGTCCGCCGAGGAACACGATCTGGTTCTTCTTGAGCGCGTCGAGCACGGGCTGCACGCTCTCCGTTTTGAAACGAATCTTCGCCATGGCCTGATAGAAACGCGGATCATCCGAACTGACCACTTCGAGATAACTGCGTTGCTTTGCCAGACGAATCGCCAGGCTCGCGAGTTGTTGGAGGCGGGCGTAAATGTTTTCCGGGCCAAGCTGCTTCAGGAACCGCACGCCCGCCATCATGCCATCAAAGATGGCGCGATTGTTGGTCCCAACCATCATGAAGCGCGCGGCCTTGAGCTGTTCCTTGTCGTCCCAGCGGCTCGAGACAATGGACGGCCAGAGCCGGTCCAGGGCGCCGTCTCGACCGTAGAGAAAGCCGCAGCCCGCCGGCGCGAACATCCATTTGTGCGGACTGCCCGCGAAGTAATCGCAGCCCAGATCACGCAGGTTCACGGGAATCTGGCCGTTCATATGCGCGCCATCCACCACGCTGATCACGCGCTTTTCGCGCGCCGCGGAACAAAGCTGCTTCACCGGGAGCACCAAACCCGTCGTGGTTGTGATGCCGCTGAAGCTGAGAACGCGCGTTCGTGGGCCGATGGCCGAAATCAGCCGATCGGCGATTTCGCCCGGATCACGCGGCGTGACGGGAATCTCGACCAGGCGCACGCGAATCCCGCGGCGCTTTTCCTGCACTCGCCAGCACATGGTGCCGCCGGCGTGTTCCTGGTTGGTCAGTAGGATCTCGTCCCCCGGCTCCAAATCGAGGCCGTTGGCGATGGCGCACATCGCTTCGGTGCAGTTGTGCGTGAAAGCCAGTTCGTCCTTGCGGCAGCCCAGGAACTCAGCCATCTCCTCCCGCTCCGTGTCGAGCGTTTCGTAGCCCCACCGCGGCGCGTCGTCCATCTCCAGCGCCGCGGCGCGTTCCAGGTAATCCGTCATGGCCCGAAGAACCGGTCGCGGCGTCACGCCCAGGCTGCCGTTGTTGAGAAACAGCCGGTCGTCGGGAAGAAGAAACTGCTCGCGGCGAAGGAGAGTCCAGTAAGTCTCCGGGGCGCGCCGAAGAAGCTCGGCGCTCGGCAGCGCGGCGGTCTGGGCGAGGATCTCCCGCGCCGGCTCCGACAACAGCGCGGCGCCAAAAGCCAGACGGCTGAGGGCATGGCGGCGATTCATGGTTGGGTTGTGTTCTGAATTCATTTCAGCACGCCTTTCAAGTGAACCCAGTTTTGGGGTGACTCTATTTCTGGGTGGCTGGATTTGCCGGATTCACCGAACCATCATTCGATGATCGCCCCGCAAAGGGAAGCCTGATTTTGGCGATCCCGCCGTCTTGTCCAGGGAAAGCTTCGACGGCTCGGTCTTGTCCGGTTGTAGCGCAGATTTTCAATCTGCAGCGTAGAGCAGGCTTTCCAGCCTGTTGGTTCGGGCGACTTCGCAGTCGGACGGTCCGACTGCGGGCTGGAAAGCCCGCAGAACCCGCAGCCTGGAAAGGCTGCGCTACCGCCGCCTCCGATGTTCCATGATGCCAGCGCGCAACTTTTTCTTAAACAAGCCGCCACCGCGGCGTTGACTGGGCGGTCCGTTCCTTTGGAAGAGATGAGCGGTCGCCCGATCGCGACGGTATTGCCGCTGCACGCGCGAGATTTCTTGAACGCGCTGCCGACCCTTCCCAGCCTCGATCAAACGAGCAGAGAGCCTGGATCCCTGCTGCGACCCCAACGCGGTCTGGCGGATTACTTTTCCGGAACCTGGCTCGTGCCGCGATGAAGTTCTGGCCGGAATTCAATCTTCACACCTGGAGGAAGCGGCCCACACCGTCACGAGCGGCAGTGAGATCGAAGAAGAACTCCGCGCTCTATTGGCTGCGTGACGGTGCAGCAGAGTTCTCAGATTTCGACTTCAACCGTGTCGCCGGTTACGCGCACGTTGTACTTCGCGACGCCTTCTTCGGAAGGAGGCGCCGTCACTTCGCCCGTCCGGAGCTTGAATCGAGCACCGTGCCACGGGCACTCGACTTCTTCACCCTCGACCGCGCCTTCGCTCAGCGAAGCACCCGCGTGCGGACAGGTGTCGTCAATGGCGAGGAATTCGCTGCCGAGATTGAACACGGCGATGCGTTTGCCTTCGGCCTCGACACATTTGCCGGATCCGACGGCGATCTCCGATTTCTTGGCGACGGCTATAAATTTTGGCATGGCGCGCTCTTTCTTTGCCCCGGAATTTATTCGGGGAGAAATGGATCAGCAACGCTTTTCGCAATCTGCAAGAAGCGTAATCCTCAGTAAAGGTGGAGCAAGGCTCCGGCCGAGCTTTTCCTCGATGGCACTGGCTGGGCAGGAGTCTCGCCGCACCGTCCTTAATCGTCGCTCCGTCGCGCTACTGGCGTCACAAAAAAGGCTTGAGTTCAGGGCCTCTTCCGCCTAGAAATTGCCCCAACAAGGAGCCCGATCATTCCGGTCGAAGCTCCCAAACAAGTGAGGTTTGTCCTATGAAAAAACTGGTCTTCGCTATCGGCGTCATCACGTTTGCCGCATTCAAAACCCAGGCCCAACTCATCTGGGTCAATGAATTCCACTATGACAATTCGGGCACGGACACAGGCGAGTTCTTTGAAATCGCGGCGCCGTCCAGTTTGACGGATTTGGCGTCGGTGACCTTGACGTTGTATCGGGGAAGCGACGGGACGAGTTACGGAAGCCACAAGCTCAGCACGTTCAGCGTCGGCTCAACCGCCGGGAACTACACGCTCTATTCGAAGAACATCAGCGGCATTCAAAATGGCGCGCCGGATGGTTTTGCGTTGGATCAGTCGGGGAGCGTTCTGCAATTCTTGAGCTATGAAGGTGCGTTCCAAGCCAGTGGAGGCGTGGCGAGCGGACTCACCTCCACCGACATCGGGGTCGCAGAATCCAGCAGCACGGCGTCCGGCGCCTCGCTTGGCTTGACCGGCACCGGCCATCTCTATGGCGAATTTCAATGGACGACCTTCACGGATGATTCCCCCGGCGGGGGCAATTCCGGGCAGACTTTCAGCGCCGTGCCGGAGCCAGGTGAATACGCGCTGTTTGCCGGTCTGGGCTTGCTGATCTTTGCCGTCTTTCGCCGACGCTGGGCCGCCGGCTGAGCCGTAAGTATTCAGGTCCGATGGGGACCCCACGCGCCTGCGTGGAGTGGTCACTACTGCTTGGTCCGCGGGATGGACGACAAAGCTCGTAGCGCAGAGTTGCACTCTGCCGTATCGCAGAATTGTATTCTGCGGGGCGTCTCCCAGTCCGAGCCCGCTGGGACTTGCCGGCGCCCTGCCGATTGGAAATCGGCGATACCGCAGATGGAAAATCTGCGCTACGGGTCTCCGGTCGATCTGTCGTCAATCCCACGGTCTGCACAGTAAATGGGTGAGTGTTTGAACCTTTTCTCGCCGCCTGCATTCTACTGGGTGTAAATGGCTGGAGTGACTTGCGAATCACCACTGCCGGTGAGAGAAGCCAGAGCCGGGGAACCGGACGTCTGGGATGCTCTCTTCAAGCGCTACCAGTTGCCGCTCTATGTCTATGTCTTCGATCTCGTCCGCGACGAACAAGCGAGCCTGGATCTCGTCCAGGAAACATTCGTCAACGCCGCGCGGCACATCGAACGGCTGCGGGAGGATGAGAAATTTGGCGCGTGGCTCTTCGGCATCGCGCATCAGAAATGCCTTCAACATTGGAGGAAACGCAGGCCCGAGGATCCACTCGACGAAACCCACTTGGAACATTGGGCGGAGGAAGACCTCACCCCGGAGCAATGGCTCATCCGGAAAGAACAGGAGGAGGAGTTTGTGAACCTTCTGGAGCATCTCCCCTGGCCGCAGCGTTCCGTGCTCGTGCTCCATTTCCTCGAGGAATTCTCGCTGGAGGAAATCGCCGGCATTTGCGGCCTGGCGGAAAGCCCTTCGAAAACTCGTCCTCGAAGTACCATGAAAACGCCCCGAGAAATTCTGTTGAAACGCCACGCGCCGGCGCAAACGCGGCTTGACGCGATCCGAGAACAGGTCGTCAAAGAACAGTTTATGCCCGGCTCCGCCCCGGAACGCGCCGACATGCTCGAATCCCCATCCGAGATCCGTCCGAGGAACGAACTGTGGGGGGAACTCGGCCGGCAAGTGTGGCGCGAGTTGATTTGGCCTTGCCGACGCGCCTGGTGCAGTTTGGGCGCGGTCTGGGTGGCGATTCTGACCCTGAATTCCTTAACGACTGAACCTGATCCGGCATCGAATCGCGACTCCCTTCTCCAAGTCCAGTCTTTGCTCAGGTTCATGCGGGAACAGCATCGCCTGGCCGCTGAACTCAGCGAGTCTTTTCCAACATCGGCTGCGGCTGAACCCTCGCTCGTGCCTGGTCCAAGGAGTGACCGGTCATTTCCCGAGCCGAATGCATCGAACGTATTCCAGGGGAGCGCACGCGCCTCGCGTGCTGTGGTTGGCGCCCTCGCCAACCACAACTGTGCCATCGAACAAGCGCCATTGAGTGAATTTCCGACGCGCCCTGCCGACCGGCGAGGCGCCGGTCGGAACACGCGGGGCGCGTGTGCTCCCCTTCAAGCGTGAATCGACCGAATTATCGAGTCGGCCCTAACCTCACTTTGTTATGAACGCGTCTCCCGAAGAACCCTCTCCGGCGAACCGCTCCTGGATTCTGCGCTTCGCACGTTGGCTCTTGAGTTGGCGAATTCTTCGCCGCTTCCTCGTGGCCGCCGCGAGCGTTGTGACCGTGATCGCTCTGATCTACGTCGAGGAGAATTGGCGCGGCAAAAGCGCGTGGGAGAAATTCAAACGCGAGTGGGAAGCCAAAGGCGAACGCTTCGATCTGGCTTCGTTCGTTCCCAAGCCGATGCCGCCGGAACAGAATTTTTTTGCCACGCCGTTCTGGGCCTCACTCGACTACGAGCGAAACCCGCAAACCCAAGAGGTCAAATGGAAAGATACCAATGGGTGGCAACGGACTCAACAGTTGGACATCTATGGCCCCCGCCAGCCCCAAGTCACGTTGCCGTCCTTGGGAACAATGCACCGCCGAGAACTCACGGATCTCCGTGAGTGGCAGCAGTATTATCGCGCCAACACCAACTTTCCTTCCGCACCGCAGCCGCAAGAACCGGCCCAAGACGTCCTCCTCGCTTTGGGCAAATTTGACCGAGTGCTGGCCGAATTGAGTGACGCGAGCCGCCGGCCCTACGCGCATTTTCCAGTCCATTACGGAGAAGGGTTCGACGCGTTGCTTCCGCATCTCGCGGCGCTAAAAGGGCTGAGCCAGGCGCTGCGGCTGCGCTCGATCGCGTTTCTGAGCGCCAATCAACCGGACGAGGCGCTGAATGATATCAAACTGGGTCTTCGCCTCTCTCAAGCTTCCCAAGCCGAACCTCTTCTCATCTCTTACCTGGTCCAGATCGCCATCAACCAGATTATGCTGAACTCCGTCTGGGAAGGCCTGGCGCTGCATCGCTGGAACGAAGCCCAGCTTGCCGAACTTCAGCGCGCGTTGGAATCGATGGATCTGCTGGCCGATTACTTGCGCGCGATGCGCGGCGAACGCGCCTTCAGCAACGATCTGATGGACAAGTTGCGCCGAGGCCGATACCCGGCTTCAGCGCCGGCTCCTGATGAAGCCGGACCGGCGGACATCACGCGCGTAACGGCCTGGGCGCCGAGCGGATTCGTTTACCAGAATCAACTTCACATCAACCGCCTTCATCAGGAGAGGACGCTGCGGGTGATCGACGCCTCCGAGCACCGCGCCTATCCCGAACGAGCACGGGAGATGGAGGATCCTCCAGAACTCCGGAAAACGACGCCTTACAATATTCTCGCCCGACTGTTGTTTCCGGCTCTCACCAAGACCGCCATCAAGGCCGCGACCGCACAGGCCATGCTTGATCTGGCCACCGCGGCCTGCGCGCTGGAGCGGTATCGCCTGGCCAACGGCCAATTCCCGGACACCATACTGGCGCTGGTGCCGCGATTCCTCGCAAGGCCTCGCATGGACGTGATTGATGGCGAGCCTCTGAGGTATCAGCGAACGGCCGGCGGGCAGTTCATTCTCTACTCCATCGGCTGGAACGAAAAGGATGACGGTGGTGAGGTCGCGCTGACGAAAGGCAAGCCGCCGGGGCCGGACTTCACGCGGGGGGATTGGGTCTGGCGTTATCCTCCTAAATGAATGGTCGGAGCGACAGGATTTGAACCTGCGACGTCTTGGTCCCAAACCAAGTTTTCAGGGTTTTCGTCGTTGCTCATGGTTGCCTTTCTGTGCCATTTCTTGCCGCTACAGATACTCTGAATCGCCTGTGTTTGCAAGCTGTTTCTGGCATCTAGCGGCAACGATGGGAACAAAATCTTGTGCCAAATTGTGTCCGAACCTGCACTTGTGCCAATGTTGTGTCTGCCATCGGAAAGGCCGGAAATCTGTGCCAAACTGTGTCTGGGATTCTCCTTTGGCCGGCTCTGGAAACGCTGTTCTGAAGCCAACTGTGAGCGAAAGCGGGGTGTCGTAGCAGAACTCGTCCCGCCGCGTACGATCAGGCTTCGACTGGCCGCCCAGCGCGTCCGCTCGAATTCCTCAACGCCCCAACGGTAATCCATCCCCAAATCGCAACGTGCTAAACCGGGGGGTATCGCGGGGCTGCCGGCCCCCGCCGGCCCGATTACGAGGATGCGTCCATGCGCGACTCACGGCCTCGTTTCAGTCTCACCGGGGCACCAGGGACGCCGCTTTCGTTCCCCTCCGGTTGTGAATGAGTTTCTCTCGACCACTGCCACCCGGATACAAGGTTCTGCGCCCGATACGATACATGCTTCTGCCGAAGTTGCCCGATCAACCTGTGGCGCCACGTCAGATTCCCACTCGGCGACGCCGCAGACCCGGGCTTCTGTGCTGCGGGCTTCTCTCCCAGAAACTCCAGAAACCACGGCAGTCCCGCGCGCCACTGATTCAACTGCCACGCCGGTGGATTCCGCGTCCGCCGCAACTCCCGATCAAATTCATTCGCCAAGTCCCGGCCTGGCGGTGCCGAGGGTTGCCGTTTCCGGCCATAGCCCAGAAACCACCGGATGATGACGCGATGTTGGTGCTTTTCCTTTTCCGTGAACGGGGCTTCTGCCAGCGCCTGCTCCCAATCTGAGTTCTGCATTTGTCCCTCCTTGGTTGACTTCTGGATAACATCGGAGCCCGCATACTGCCAAGCCAATTCCTCGGCCGGCGCGCTCGCCCTCCCAAGCCGCCCCGTCCGACCCGGTCTCCCCGCTCAATCCGCCTGGCCGTCAGGCGGTTGACAGCGGCTGAGCTTGCGTCCACATTCACCCTTGAACTCCAGAAGGAAGTCAAAATGCAGCCGATCACAGGGTCGAAGCCCGCCGACAAAACCAGAAGTCAAACCGCCCGTTTTGGCCTCGACCGCCCCGAATTGGTAGTAACTGACTTCCACACAATTAAATAGTTCGGTAAACGGATTCGCGCGTCACTAACGAGTCATGAGCACGTCAACATTGGATTCACGGCTGTCAATCCACTTATACCAGCCGACCTTGGAAGGCGTATCGACCCAATTTGCGCTGGTTCGCTTCGCGCTGCAGAAACTGTCCAAGGCGAGGATAAAAAAGTTCTATCATGCTCGTGTGGACGCTATGGAAGCAGGTCTTGCTGCGTATTTGCGGCGACTCGATCCGGAAACAATGCCAGGAGGTCACGAATTCGCGAAGGTTAAGGATGGTGCGGATGCTGTCCTCCGGCATTCGCGCAAGGATGCTTCCAAGCAATCTAGACCTAGCGACGCACGGTTTAAGAAGGAGTTGTCAGAAGATCGTCTGAACCAGAGCGAGCTTCTCCTGCTGGTGGCCCACTTCGAGTCATTCTTGAAGGAGATTCACCGCACTTTCTTGCTTGCAGACCCAGTAAGAGTATTCGGGAAGAGCGAGAAGGAAGTGAAGCTGAATGAGATATTCCCCTCCGACGCGCATCCGGCACCCCCGTTCGACAAATTCCTGAACGAAACAGTCATCAGAGAGATTAAGAAACTCGACTCTCAGCGGATTGAGCAAAAGGCCGATTACTTCCAGAAGCACTTTGGCGTTGTGTTCGGAACCGACGATGACATGAAAGACCTCAAGAGCCTGCTGGAAATGCGCAACCAGATATCCCACGAAATCTACAAGCGCCCAGCGGAGAGTCTTGAGCAGATATCCGATCAGCATATTGTGTCAGAGCAGATGCTCGGAAAGGCCCGCTGGCTGTTTTATGAGGTGCCTCGGCGCTGCATCGAGGTGGGCGCTCGGGACTACCCGGCACATTTTCGGTCGATCAATGTCACCGGGGCATGATCGGACACCGAACCAGGCGCTGGAGCCGAACCGCCGCTGAGCGCCTCGATTTTGATACGGACGGATTTATGAACATCACCGGACAAAACCTGATCTCGTTTCCTGCGGCGGTCGCTCAGCTTGGTCGTTAGGCCGACTCGCACGCCATGAAAACTCAGTTTCTTCACGAGCACCACAATCGGCAGGACAAGGCACGTAAGCCCGATTATCGCGGTGAGATGATTGAACGCGGACGCTCTGAGCCATCGAACATCACTGAGCGGCTGAACGCGAAAGTTGAAATCAAGAAGGACACAGTGCGCCGATGGCGCAAGCAGAGATTCTTTTACGGTGGTCGAGTTCTCAAACTCGGATGGCCTCTTGAGCATTTTGCGAAGGTGAACGCTCTGCCTCCGGCAGAGCCGAGCACCAAAAAGGCATACGATGCCATCAGGGCCGTAGCGGAGCGAGACATGGAGAGAATTACGACCGCCATCATGAAAACGGGAACAGTTCGATACAGACGATTGTTCGGTTCACTGACTATTCCTTACGTCGAGTGGGAGTGCGACGGCATCGAGTGTGGCGAAATCAAGAAGTAGGAGACAGAGCATGAGCACAAACCGCCGGCCTAACCATGCGCAGCGAACCCGGCCATCGCGTCGCGGTTGCAATCCGACGCTCTCGTGGGCCGGGTCGCTGAGCTTGGGTCGTTAGGTGCTGATGAGTTTTCGCCATGAAAAGAAAAGGCCAATCATGGAAAAAGGGGATGAGCCGCAAGGAGGCTGATGCCGAAAAATTCCGAAAGTTCCTTGAGAGACGCGGACTCAATCCAAAGAGAAAGAGGGTATGGGTCCAAATTGTGCCCGGTGGCGCTCCCGGGCTCGGCAAAAAGGCTTAGTGGGCACCTAACTAACTAACACGAGAAAGGAATGTAGAGAACGCGGGAGGAGGCCAATCGAGGGTTAGCCCCAAAACGTTTGCATGACTGATACGGAAAGGCAGCAAGAGACGTAACGGCAAACATGAACATCTGGCTTCGTCTGATCACGCAATGCTCGAACCGATCTCGTCTGTGGAAAACGCGACTCAAATCGATCCAAGCGTGGCGCGACAAAGTGAGAGGGCTTGGGACGACGAGCTTAGGATCGGCATTACCCGATACCGGGACGTAGGGGACGTTTAGTGGAGCCTCTCCCTCGACCAAAGGTCCTCGGCCAAGGAGTTCTTCTCCGGGGACTCTTCCAGGTCGTCCCACTTCATCACTCGGCTGGGGTCCCTCTGGACGGCTTGTAGGAATGACTGGAGGCCCACTAGCTGGCGGGATAGGGACTTGCGGTCCTTGAAGTGGTCCCGTCTGAGGAAGACCGGGTACGTTTCCAGGTGATCGAGGAGGTATCGGCCTTCGGACACCGCCGCCGGGAGGTCTTCCTTGGCCTTCGCCAGCCAGTGCTGGACTACGGCCTCCGCTAGTCGGTCCGCCAGATTCTCCTGTTGATCGTCGTTGAGCTTCATCGATTTTTGTCTCCAGCGATTCCCATGTTTCAAACACCGGCGGAGGCGAGATCCACGGACGGGCGAGACCGCCTTCCGCTGGGGTCAATGTA
>Ga0194120_10003707_pt1 | contig 24532 bp, 15 predicted proteins | sample TA2MahCa65mmetaG_FD_148642 | JGI IMG/M metagenome (GOLD analysis project Ga0194120, IMG submission 148642) | Freshwater microbial communities from Lake Tanganyika, Tanzania - TA2015019 Mahale Deep Cast 65m | ecosystem: Environmental > Aquatic > Freshwater > Lake | place: Tanzania: Lake... | reverse complement strand
GCGCGGCGGAGAGCGCCGCGGGCACGGCCGCGGGCACGATCGAATCGCCCGCCACGGCGACGCGCGGCGCGAGCTCGGCCGAGGACGGGTCCGCGGTGCGCACTCCGCCTGCGACCGTGCCGGCGGAGGAATTCGAGTTGGAGCAACGTGCGAGCGCCGCGCTGGCCGCGGGCTCCTTCGCCGAGGCGGCCACCACGCTCTCGAAGCTCATGTTGGGCCACGTGGCTGGGGGGCGCGACGATCGAGCCGCGCTCGCGCGCTGGACGGCGCTGCTTGCCGCCGCGCAGGCCGAACACCGCTGGAATCCCAAGGGTGCTTGGCCCGCCACCGACGTCAGCGTTCAATCCGGCGACAGCCTGATCGCCATCCGCAAGCGGATCTTGGAGGGACGGACCGGCCTGCTCCTGTGCACGGGCGAGATCGTGCGCGCCAATCGCCTCGCCAGCTCGACGGCGATCCGTCCCGGAGCGCTCCTGCGCGTGCCGCTGCAGACGCCGTCGATGCGCGTCGACCTGAGCGCGATGTGGGCGTTCTACTGCTTTGGTGGCGAAGTCGCCGCCGCCTGGGAAGTGGGGGTCGGCCGCGAGGGCAACGCGACTCGGCCGGGCACCTACACCATCGGAACGAAGCAGGAAAACCCGATGTGGAGCCCCGCGGGCCGCGAGCCGGTGCCGTTCGGCGATCCGCAAAATCCGCTGGGAACCCGCTGGTTGGCGTGGAACCTCGAGGGGCGCGGCACGTCGCTCGGATTCCACGGCACCAACGATCCCACCAGCGTCGGCCAGCGCATCAGCGACGGCTGCATCCGCATGAGCAATCAAGACATCGAGCAGTTGTTCGAAATCCTGCCCGTCGGCGCGCCGGTGCTCGTCGAGCCCTGACGAGGGTGAGCCGCCCGCGCGCGCCTGACGCAGCGCTCGGACGCATCCGACAGCGCGGGGCCGTTCGCCAACTCCCAGGCGACCGGCCCCGCGGCATCGCGCCCACACCCGTGCGGCACGGCGAGCGCAGGCGGCCCAACGCGGCCCGCCCGTGCCCCGACCGCGTCCTCGCCCGCGTCCCTGGCCCCGGCGAGCTGGCCCCGGCGAGCTGGCCCCGGCGAACTGGTACCGAAACCTCGAAGGCGACCGTCGAGCAGCCTCGCGCGCTCCGCGCGAGCCCGCGACACCTCCGAACGAGCCGAGGCCGCACCTTCGCCACCCCCCGACGACGGCGTTCGCGCCGCGCCCCGCACCCTCGGCCCACGGACCGACCCGCGGCCCTCTCCCCGACCCGATGCCCGCGCCACTCCCACCGCGCCCTGCGACCCACGGCCGCGCCCTGCGACCAACCGCCGCGCCCGTCACAGCTCGCGGCAAAAAGTGGCAAAAACACCGACGAAAACAGCACTTCGACGCCTCCCGAGCCGACGGCTAGCTCGGCGCTCGAACCGCTCCTCGCGCGCCCCAGAAGCGGGTCAGAGCGCACGGAGAGGTCCCCTCGGCTCGGAAAGCCCTCATGTCGTGCCCCTAGGCCGGACGAAACACGGCCTCCACGCGCGGATCTCGATCCCAGACCCAAAAAAAACGACCGCCGTAACTACATACCTAGCAAGGACTTACGGCATCGGACCGACGCCCGATCGCGAAAAAACGCCAGGGCGTTGACATTGGACTTTCCGCGCCTATCCTCTCCCTCCCGCAACGACGAGCGCAACCGCGCACGACGGGGCGAAAAACGGGGGTCGCAACGGCCTCCGACGACGGCGCCCTTCGGGGTGTCGGCGGCTCTTTGAAAACAAGGGTGACCCTTGAAACTCGTGCGAGCATGAGCCTCGACGGCGCCGGCCACGTGCCGGGCGCCCGAGGCTCCTGATTCCAAACAAGCCAATTCAAAAACTTCAAGTGAAGGGTTTGATCCTGGCTCAGAGCGAACGTTAGCGGTGTGGATTAGGCATGCAAGTCGCGCGCGAAAGTCCGCAAGGATGAGTAAAGCGGCGAAAGGGTGAGTAACACGTAATCAACCAACCCCCGAGATCGGAATAACCACTGGAAACGGTGGCTAATGCTGGATGACCCTGCGAGGAGGCATCTTCTTGCAGGTAAATGGTGGCGCAAGCTGCTGTTCGGGGACGGGATTGCGGCCTATCAGCTAGTTGGCGGGGTAGTGGCCCACCAAGGCGATGACGGGTAGCCGATCTGAGAGGATGACCGGCCACACTGGGACTGAGAACTGCCCAGACTCCTACGGGAGGCTGCAGTCGAGGATCTTCCGCAATGGGCGAAAGCCTGACGGAGCGACACCGCGTGCAGGATGAAGGCCTTCGGGTTGTAAACTGCTGTCACGCTATAGGAAACTTCGGATGTGAACAGCATCCGAGCTGACCAAAGCGAGAGGAAGCACCGGCTAACTCTGTGCCAGCAGCCGCGGTAATACAGAGGGTGCAAACGTTGCTCGGAATCACTGGGCATAAAGCGCATGTAGGCGGTCCACTAAGTCTGGTGTGAAATCCCTCGGCTCAACCGGGGAACTGCATTGGATACTGGTGGGCTCGAGAGTTGTAGGGGTGGACGGAACTCCAGGTGGAGCGGTGAAATGCGTAGATATCTGGAGGAACACCGGAGGCGAAAGCGGTCCACTGGGCAACTTCTGACGCTGAGATGCGAAAGCTAGGGTAGCAAACGGGATTAGATACCCCGGTAGTCCTAGCCGTAAACGATGGGCACTGGGCAAGGGAGGCACCTATGTCCTTCCTTGCCGTAGCTAATGTGTTAAGTGCCCCGCCTGGGGAGTACGCTCGCAAGGGTAAAACTCAAAGGAATTGACGGGGGCTCACACAAGCGGTGGAGCATGTGGTTTAATTCGAAGCAACGCGAAGAACCTTACCTGGCCTTGACATGCATGGATTAGTCCTGTGAAAGCAGGGTGACAGCTCTTCGGAGTCGGAACATGCACAGGTGTTGCATGGCTGTCGTCAGCTCGTGTCGTGAGATGTTGGGTTAAGTCCCGTAACGAGCGAAACCCTTATTGCCAGTTACCAACGGGTAAAGCCGGGGACTCTGGCGAGACTGCCGTTGTTAAAACGGAGGAAGGTGGGGACGACGTCAAGTCATCATGGCCCTTACGGCCAGGGCTACACACGTGCTACAATGGCCTGTACAGAGGGGACCGAGACCGCGAGGTGGAGGAAATCCTTAAAGCAGGCCCCAATTCGGATTGCAGGCTGCAATTCGCCTGCATGAAGCCGGAATCGCTAGTAATCGCGTATCAGCCATGACGCGGTGAATATGTTCCTGAGCCTTGTACACACCGCCCGTCAAGCCACGAAAGCGGGGAGTGCTCGAAGTCGCCTTGCCCAACCGCAAGGGGGGCAGCGCCGAAAGCAAGCTTCGTGATTGGGACTAAGTCGTAACAAGGTAGCCGTAGGGGAACCTGCGGCTGGATCACCTCCTTTCTAACGGATGAGTTAGACGTCCCGCCTGGCCGCTTGCGGCCTGTGGGATGTGAGATCATAGGTTGTTCGCATGTAGTGACGAGGGTCACCCTTTCTTATACCACCTCACCTCGACGTCGGGGCGGGTTGCGGGCGCAGTCGCGCCGTCGCGCACCGCCTAGAGCCGAACCGAGGCCACGAGCTCCGAGCATGGGCATCGGTACACGCGCCTGTAGCTCAGTTGGTTAGAGCACCCGCCTGATAAGCGGGAGGTCTCTGGTTCAAGTCCAGATAGGCGCACCACCCCGTGTGGTGCCCTGGGGCGCGACGCTCGGAGGGCCGGCAGTTCTCACGGACCGCTCCCAAGGAGCTCGCTATCCCACATCCATGGGCTATCCCGCATCCATGGGGGCGTAGCTCAGTTGGTAGAGCACCTGGTTTGCAACCAGGGGGTCGTGGGTTCGAGTCCCCTCGCCTCCACCCTGCCGGTGGCTCGAGACGGAGGTTCAGGTGGTCACGCATCGCTCCTAGGCGCAAGCCGAGGAGCTGTTCCCAGGCGCAAGCCGGGAGCGTTCTTTGAAAACAAGGTGAATTGGGAATCGTGTGGCAACCACGGTCGAGTCCGGACGTTTGGTCCGTCTCGACCCTACAGCGAACGAAGCAAAGAGTGTGGTTAAGCTACTAAGAGTGCATGGTGGATGCCTTGGCGTCCAAAGCCGTCGAAGGACGTGGCATAGCTGCGATAAGCTCCGGGAAGCCGCTAGCAGGCTGTGATCCGGAGATCTCCGAGACCGGGAAACCGACCGAGAGTCATGTCTCGGTGCCGCGAAAGCGGTGGAAAACGCAGGGAAGTGAAACATCTCAGTACCTGCAGGAAAGAAAAGCAAACGCGACTCCCCCAGTAGCGGCGAGCGAACGGGGATCAGCCTAAACCGATGCAGTGCCAAGCGTGCGAGCGTTGCTGCGTCGGTGTCGTGGGACCTACAGGCCGATCGCAATAGGCCGAGGAAGTTACAAAGCTCATCTCTAGGTGAATGGCATGGGAAGGCCAGCCGCAGAGGGTGAAAGCCCCTTAACCGAAAGGGATGAGTCTTCCGTAGTAATCCCAAGTAGCACCGGGCACGTGAAATCCGGTGTGAATCTGGGGGGACCACCCTCCAAGGCTCAGTACTAATGGACGACCGATAGTGCAATAGTAGCGCGAGCGAAAGGCGAAAAGAACCCCGACAAGGGGAGTGAAATAGAACCTGAAACCATGCACTTACAAGCTGTCGAAGGCCTATGGCCCCTCGGGGCAACGGCTGACGGCGTGCCTTTTGCATAATGATCCGGGGAGTTGGCTTACATGGCAAGGTTAAGGGCCTCAGGTCCGGAACCGAAGGGAAACCGAGTGTGAATAGCGCGAATCAAGTCATGTGGGCCAGACCCGAAGCCAAGCGATCTAACCATGGGCAGGTTGAAGCGGATGTAACAGTCCGTGGAGGACCGAACAGGTATGGGTTGAAAACCGTTCTGACGACCTGTGGTTAGGAGTGAAAGGCTAATCAAGCTTGAAAATAGCTGGTTCTCCCCGAAATAGCTTTCGGGCTAGCCTCTGGTAATAGTTCATGGGGGTAGAGCTACTGAATGGGATAGGGGTCCTTCGGGATACCCTACCTAATCAAACTCCGAATACCGTGAACCGTATCCAGGGAGTCAGTCTACGAGCGATAAGGTTCGTGGACGAGAGGGAAACAGCCCAGATCGCCAGCTAAGGTCCCTAATGCGTGCTAAGTGCAGTAAAGGAAGTGGGATCTCTAAGACAGTCAGGATGTTGGCTTAGAAGCAGCCATCATTTAAAGAGTGCGTAACAGCTCACTGATCGAGAGGTCCCGCGCCGAAAATGAACGGGGCTAAAGCGCGCAACCGAAGCTGCGGATTGGCATGGCTCGTAGAGCCATACCACTGGTAGGGGAGCGTTCTGGACGAATGAAGGGTGACGGTAACGACGCCTGGACGTCCGAGAAGTGATTATCCCGGAACAAGTAGCGACAAAGCAGGTGAGAATCCTGCTCGCCGCAAACCCAAGGTTTTCTGGGCACGGTAAATCCGCCCAGAGTTAGTCGGACCCTAAGGCGAGGCCGAAAGGCGTAGTCGATGGATGACAGGTTAATATTCCTGTACCGGCATAGGTCGTTATTACCGATGGGGGGAAGCGGGAGGAAAGGCCATCGCACTGTCAGATGTGCGTCCAAGTCATCAGGTGGCATGTAGGAAAATCCGCATGCAACATCCTGGTGGTGATGGGGAGCGCCTTGTGCGCGAAGTGGCTGGACTGACCGTCGAGAAAATCCTCTAGGGAGACTGAAGCCGTCCGTACCAAAACTGACACAGGTGGGTGAGGTGAATATCCTAAGGCGCTCGAGAGAACTGTTGTCAAGGAACTCGGCAAATTGACCCCGTAACTTCGGGATAAGGGGAACCCTCGGGGGTGTCAAAGCTCCTGGGGGTCGCAGAGAATTGGCCCAACCGACTGTTTACTAAAAACACAGGTCTGTGCAAAGTCGTAACGACGATGTATACGGACTGACGCGTGCCCAATGCTGGAAGGTTAAGAGGACGGGTTAGCGCAAGCGAAGCTCGGAATTGAAGCCCCAGTGAATGGCGGCCGTAACTATGACGGTCCTAAGGTAGCGAAGTTCCTTGTCGGGTAAGTTCCGACCCGCATGAATCGCGTAACGAGTTGGGCTCTGTCTCGACAGCAGACTCGGCGAACCTGTAGCCGTGGTGAAGATGCCACGTTCCCGCGCCTAGACGGAAAGACCCCGTGAACCTTTACTATAGCCTGATATTGAGGCTTGTCCTGACGTGCGTAGCATAGGTGGGAGACGTCGAAGTTGAGCTCTCGGGCTCGACGGAGTCATCAGTGAAATACCACTCTCGTCATGATAGGTTCCTAACTCCACACCGTGAATCCGGGTGGGGGACAGTGTCAGGTGGGTAGTTTGGCTGGGGCGGTCTCCTCCAAAAAAGTAACGGAGGAGCACGATGGTGCACTCAGTGTGGTCGGCAATCACACGTCGAGCGTAAGGGTATAAGTGCGCCTGACTGCAAGAGAGATAGCTCGAGCAGGTACGAAAGTAGGTCCTAGTGATCCGGCGGATTCCGAGTGGAAGGGCCGTCGCTCATCAGATAAAAGGTACTCCGGGGATAACAGGCTGATCACTCCCAAGAGTTCATATCGACGGGGTGGTTTGGCACCTCGATGTCGGCTCATCGCATCCTGGGGCTGAAGGAGGTCCCAAGGGTTTGGCTGTTCGCCAATTAAAGCGGTACGCGAGCTGGGTTTAGACCGTCGTGAGACAGGTCGGTCCCTATCTGGCGTGGGTGTAGGATGATTGAGGAGCCTTCTCCCTAGTACGAGAGGATTGGGAGGGACGGTCCTCTGGTGCTCCAGTTGTCACGCTAGTGGCACAGCTGGGTAGCTATGACCGGAACGGATAAGCGCTGAATGCATCTAAGCGCGAAGCCTCCTCCAAGACGAATCATCCCAACTAGTTCCCTGGTAGACTACCAGGTTGATAGGCTGGCGGTGTAAGCATGGTAACATGTTTAGCTTACCAGTACTAATAGAACGATCGGCTTAACTACCTTTCTCCACTCCGACCCTCGTGGTCGAAGAGGGGAACGATTAACCCTCAATGCTGAGGAGCTTGTCGCGCGACTACCCAATTCACCTTTCTTACAACGTGGCCAAGCGCACTGCGCTGGCCAACGTAATCCCGGTGATCATAGGTTTCTGGTCATACCCGTTCCCATTCCGAACACGGTCGTCAAGCAGAATCCGCCGATGATATTGCTTATGCGAGAAAGTAGGTCGTTGCCGGGGCCTCCTAGCCCCTCGGTGCGTTCGCGCGCCGGGGGGCTTTTTCCTTTTCCCGCGCCCCCTTTTTCGCGCCCGCATCTCCCTCGCCCCTTTTCCCTCGAGCCCTTTTCCCTCGCGCCCTTTTCCATCGCGCCCTTTTCCATCGCGCCCTTTTCCATCGCGCCCCGTTCGTCGGCGCACCCGTCCTTCCGAGCCTCGCGGGGGTGTGGTTCGGACAGCAGAGAGCCGCGGGGCCGATCGCGCCGCCGGGGGGAACCACCTCATTGCATCCGGCACGCCGTGATTGCACCGTGTTGCACCACCCCGTGTCCATGATGGCGGTTCGACGTTGGTTGCTCAGGGACTCCGCGTTGCGACGTCGCGGCGTGTAGAGCTATTCGAGCCGCGCTCCGGCGTCAGGGCGAGACGTCGAACTCGAGGGCATTCGAGAGGCTGATGGCTAGGCTGCCGGCGTAGCCGGGATCTCGGGACCACCATTGGGCGTAGACGGTGTCGCCGCTCGTGAGGCCGTGTTGGGCCATGTAGGTCGGAGTGAAATCGAACGCGTAGGTGCCCGAGCAGTCGAGGCCGATCGGTAGGCCGCCGGATTGCTGGACGGGGGTGCGAGCGACCGGTGGGCGGACGCAGAGTGTGCCGCCGTAGTACGGCACACTGCCTCCGGCACGACCCCAGAAGAGCAGGCCGGCTTTCTGGTTCAACATCAGGGTGGCGCCGATCTGGAGTGTGTTCGAGGGAGTCGTCAGGCTCGCCAGGCCGGTGGACGTGATGCTCGGTGCGCAGCCCAGCGAGTTCACCTTGGCGGTGCAGTAGGGCGTCGGCGCGAGGTAGGTGGTGTAGATCCGCGCGAACGCGTCCGTCGATACTCCCGGCCCTTCAAAGGAGATGGCGACCAGGCCCGAAGTCGGATGTGTGGCGATGCCGATGCTCTTCTGGTCCCCCGCGGTGACGGTGTTCACCACGAATTCCGCGCCGAGGCGCTGGCCCGAGGCGTCGAAGCGCTGCGCGCGCACATCGGCGTCGCCCGTGGCGCGGTCTTCCCACGCGATGATGAAGTTGCCGAGCGCATCGGTGCAGACCTTGGGGTTGCGCTGGGATCCGAGGGCATTCGTGTTGACTTGAAACTCCGGGCCCAGCGGCTGTCCGTCGTTGCCGAAGCGTCGAGCAAAGATGCCGTAGCCCGAGCCATCCTTGCTCTGGTCTTCCCAAGTGACGAGGAAGCGGCCGGTCCCGTCGGCAACGACGCGTGGCTCGCGTTGGTCGGTGGCCGTGTAGGCGGAGGTATTGAGCGGCACGGGAGCCGGTTGCAGCGCAGATCCGTTGGAATCGAATAGCCGCACCCATAGGTTCGTGCCGGTGCCGATGGCCCCGTAGCCGGAGAAGTCAACGAACACGAGCAGCATGCGCCCGTCGGGAGCCGCTGCGCCGGCCGTGTCCACCTGTGCTCCGTTGTCGAAGGTGTTGACTCGGATGTCCGGTGTGAAGAAGGTCCCGTCAGGATTCACAACGCGGAACATCGCGTCGCCGTCCCAGTCGCCTGACCAGGTCACGAGCCACCTGCCATCGGGACGTGCGGCGATCAGCGGCCTCCACTGCGAGGCCTGCCAGATCTGGTTGATCTGGAACTCTGGACCCAGGGGCACGCCGCTCGGCGTAAAGATGCGGCCGAAGATGCCCATGATCTCGCCGTCGTAACCGTAGCGGTCCGACCAGGCCACGAGCTGGTTGCCCAGCGTCGAGTAGCAGATCTCGGGCTCATCCTGCACGTGTTGGGCGAGCGTCGGGTTGCAGGCCAAGTTGCCCGTCGCGGGCGTCCCGTTGGCGAAGAAGTGACGGGCGTTGGGGTCTTGTCCGTTGGCAAAAGAGAAGGCGATCCGGGCGCCGTCCGGCGCGATCCCAACGCGGGGCCAGTACTGGTTGTAGTTGGTCGATGCGTTGACCAGAAACTCCGCGCTCGTGGGCTGGAAGTGTCCCTCTCCGGCTGCGCCGAAGGCGCGCGCTGCGGCGGCACAAGCCGCGAGCGTGAGTACGGCGGCGGTGGGTGATCGGAACCGGGTCATGGTGCGGGCCGAAGCTGGCGCTCCAACGAGCCTTGCGGACGGGCGAACGTGGCGGGCGAAAGTCCTGCTTGTGACTGTTCCGAACTATATCCCAAGTCCCGTTGACTTGCGGAGCCCTGTAGACGCGGGTACAAGTCCAAGCGACATGGCGCGAGAAGCGGGCGAGGGACGGGGCGGCACCTACCCCTACCGCGAGGTCCGTCCGCTCGCGGGTCGGTCCGCGGCGCGCCCGATTCTCCTGACGGTGGTCAGCACGGAAGAAGAGTTCGACTGGAATGGGCCCTTCGACTCTGGGCAGCGAGGAGTTGGGGCGGCCAAGCGACTCCCGCAGGCGCAGGCCGCATTCGACGAGCTAGGGGTCCGGCCGACCTATGTCGTCGATCACCCGATCGCCGCGACACCGGCGTCGGCCGCGCTTCTGCGCGCTTTCGTGCGCGAGGGGCGCTGCGAAGTTGGCGCCCACTTGCACCCGTGGGTCAATCCTCCCTTGCGCGAGACTCTAGGCTCCGAGGCTTCCTATCCGGGCAATCTCCCGCCTGAGCTCGAGCGAGAGAAACTCGCAGTGCTGGTGGGCACGATCGAGGATTCGATCGGAGTCCGCCCGCGCAGCTACCAGGCGGGCCGCTATGGCTTTGGGCGGTCGACGGCCGCGCTACTCGAGGAGTTGGGCTTCGCAGTCGACCTGAGCTGTAGCCCGGCCTTCGACTTCTCGACGGATGGTGGCCCTGACCACAGCCGCGCGTCGGTTCGGCCCGTGTGGTTCGGCGAGCGTCGCAGGATGCTCGGGGTTCCCATCACGGGAGGTTTCGTGGGGTTCGCGGGCGCATGGGCCGGCGACCTCCATCGGCTCGCGTCCGGGCCCGTGTGGAACGTACTGCGCGCGAACGCCGTACTGGCTCGCCTGCGGTGCTCCGAACGGCTGCGGCTCTCGCCGGAAGGATTCGATCTCGCCGCCATGCTGCGTCTCACGCGCAGCTTGCGGCAGAGGGGGACGAGCGTCTTCGTGCTCAGCCTCCATAGCCCGTCCTTTCACCCCGGCTGCACGCCCTACGTGCGCAGCGAGGCGGATCTGCGGCGGTTGTTCGACACCTGCCGCGCCTATTATCGGCAGTTCTTCGACGAGTTTGGCGGACGCCATGTGACCGCGACGGAGCTTTACGACGAACTCGTGGAACAGCCTGCGGAGGCGCGCGCGTGATCGTGCTCGGCATCTCTCCGCTCGACAAGGACGCGACCGCGTCGCTCGTCGAGGATGGGCGCGTGCTGTTCGCGGCCGGTGAAGAGCGCTTCACGCGCGCGAAACAGCAATCTGGATTTCCTGAACGCGCCATCGTCGCCGCGCTCGATGCGACAGGCATCGATCCCACGCGCGTGGACAAGATCGTGTACCCGTTCCTCGAGGCACGGCAGGAGGCCTCCCTGATCGAGCGCGCGTTGCGGGCCGAGCGCGAGTTCCATGCGGACTTTGCCCCGTCCGAGCTGGGCCCGCTGCTCGCGGAGGCTCGCCGCCGCCGGCGCGTGCGTACGGAGCCCGTGCAGGGACTCTCAGAACCCGATCAGCGCATGCGCAAGGGCTTCGCGAAGGGGGTCTTCTACGCGCTGGCGGGAGCGAATCCGTGGCTCTCGCGACGAGTCTCGCAGGCTCGTTCCAGCGACTGGGGGCGTCGTGCGGCGGTGGAACACGCACACTGGCAGCGAGAACTGGAGGCTGGGCTGGCACGGCTCGAGCTGCGGGCGCCTCTCGAGCGCAGCGAGCATCACCTCTCTCATGCCGCGAACGCATACTTGGCCTCCGGATACGAGCGCGCGCTGGTGGTGACTCTCGACGGCTACGGCAGCGGGCTCGCCGGCTCCGTCGGAGTGGGCGAGAACGGGCGTGTCGAGCGGCTGCACGGATTCCGCTTTCCACACTCGCTGGGCTCGTTCTACGAGATGGTGACCTCATCCCTTGGGTTCAGGCCGGACCGCCACGCCGGGAAGATCGTGGGACTCGCCGCCTACGGGGATCCGCAGGTGCTGCTCGAGGTGCTGCTCTCGCGCTGCGACCGCTCCACGCCGGGCGACCTGCGCCTCGTTCAGAATCTCAATGTGCACTTTTCCCGCCACCTCGCGGCCGAGTTCCCGATGGTCGATGTCGCCGCGGCCTACCAGCGCGTCCTCGAACTGCTTGCATGCGAGCTCGTCGAGCACTGGCTGCGCGCGACGGGAGCGAAGCACGTCGTCCTCTCCGGAGGCGTGACGGCCAACGTGAAGATGAACCAACGCATCCACGAAGTCGCGGGCGTGGAGGGGATCTTCATCTACCCCAACATGGGCGACGGGGGCTGCGGCACCGGGCTCGCCATGCACGCGAGCTGGAGCGGTCCGGTGCGGGAGTCCATCACCGATGTCTACTGGGGGCCGGAGTTCAGCGAGCGCGAAATGCTCGACGCCATCCGCTCCGCCGGTCTCGACTGTGAACGACCGGCGGACCTCGCGCGGCACATCGCGGAGAAGATCCACGCAGGTTGGGTGATCGCCCGCTGTGCCGGTCGCATGGAATACGGGCCCCGCGCACTCGGCAATCGCTCGATCCTCTACCACGGTCGCGAGCCCAAGGTGAACCAGTGGCTCAATCAGCGCCTCGGCCGTACCGAGTTCATGCCCTTCGCGCCGGTGACGCTCTGGGAGGCTCGCCATCGCTGCTACCACGGCCTTGCCGGGGGCGAGCATGCGGCCGAGTTCATGACGTTGACGTTCGACTGCACGGACTTCATGAAGCAGCGCTGCCCGGCGGCCGTGCATGTCGACGGGACTGCACGGCCGCAACTCGTGCGCCGGGAGGTAAACCCCGAGTACCACCAGATCCTCGTCGAGCATGAGCGGCTCTCGGGCTCCCCGTCGCTGATCAACACCAGCTTCAACATGCACGAGGAGCCGATCGTGTGCTCGCCGAGGGACGCCGTGCGAGCCTTCCTCGACGGTCGCATCGACGGTCTCGCGCTCGGGCCATTCTTCGTCACCCATCCTCAAGCGAGGCCCGGTCAGGAGTCCTGACCCTTGGGTGTTCGCTCTTGGGTGTCCGCTCTTGGGAGTCCGCTCTTGGGAGTCCGCTCTTGGGAGTCCGCTCTCGGGTATCCGCTCGCTGGCGAGTTAGCGACGCTCGTGGTCCTGAGCGCGGAAGTGGTGGGCAAGCCCGAGGAGGCGCGTCATCTCCGTCGAGAAGTGTCGCCGCCGAAGGTACGTGACCAAGTAGTCGAGGAAGTCGAGCGGCAGCACCACGCCGTAGTAGGCGAGCCATGCCGCGCGGAATCCGAACTCGTGACCGGAGATCTCGATCCTGAGCGCGCCTGAGGCGTCGAGCCCCGTGGCAACGGCAAGCAGCAAGAGCCCAATGTCGAAGTTGGTGAGAATGGCTCGCAGGGTCATGACGTCGAGACCCAGACGGAAGCCGGTGGACGGTGGCGGAGCGTTCGACGCCGTCGATGGGCTCACTTCACCCTGTCCACTTGCCGAACGCTCGCCTGCCGCCCCCGCCTTGCGCAGCACATCCTTGAGAAACAGGATCCCCGGGATCTCGATCAGGATCTTGCGCCACAACGTCGCGACCGCCGCCGCGAAGGCTGCCAAGAGTGGCCACGTCTCGCCTTCCGCCAAGTGGCAGCCCGCTCCTACGCCGAAGAAGGCGAGCGGCTTGATCAGCATGTGGAACAGATAGTCGAAGTAGCCCCAGTGGACATTCACGACGCCCTGCCAGCGCGCGACTTCTCCGTCCACGCAGTCGAGGACGTAGTAGAGCACCAAGAGCAAGGCCCCGAGGAAGGCCCACAACCCGCCCCCGAACTGAAACGCCGCTCCCAGAATTCCGCACACCAAGAATCCGATGGACGCGTAGTTCGGACTGATGCGGAAATCGACGAACAGTTTCGTGAACACTAGCGAGGCGTGGTCGCCAAAGATCAGCCCGGCGACGTCGTTGCCGCCGCGCACGGGTGCTTGGCAGGTCTGTCGAAGTTGCTTCCAGCTCGCGCCCATGGCTGTTTCGTGGCTCGCTTTCTTGAGACTCCAGAGAACAGTCTAGCCCTCTCGCGTGTTCGCGGGGCGCATCGAGCGTAGTCGATTTCCGATTGCATCGAGCGCAGCCCGACGCTCCACGGGCGTCAGGGCACGAGAGGCGGCGATGAGCCAACACACGAACAGACCCGCCCGCAGCGCTCGGTCCGCTCCCCTTTCCAACGAGCCGGGAAGGAACGCCGCCACGAGTAGCATGACGAGCCCAGCCGCAGCCGGCCCGAGAATCGCCAGCCAGCGGTAGGTCACCGGGAAGACGCGCTGCGCGATCTCATGGCCTGCGACGCACAGTACGAGGAACGTCAGCGCCGTGGCGATCGCGGCCCCAAGGAACCCGAGCGTCGGCACGAGTATCGCGTTCAGGTAGAGGTTCGCGATCAGGGCTGCGAGAGTGATCAACGGCAGCCGAGCCGTCTGCTTGTCCACGTACAGTCCGGTTTGCAGGAACTGGTACAGGGCCCAGAGCCAGTAGCCGGCGGCGATCCAAGGGATGGCGGCCGCGGCCTCGGAGTAGTCGCCTCGGCCAGCGGCGAGCTCGACGAGCTCCCGCGCGAACAGGGCGGTGGCGAGACATGCGCCGCCCATCACGAGCAGGACGATCGGAGCCAGTCGAGCGATGGTCTCGCGTTGAACGTCGCGGGCAGGGAGCGAGAAGATGAACGGGTACCAGATCAGTAGGAACGGCCCGAGTAGCAAGTAGTTGGGGATGTAGCCCAGCTTGTAGGCGAGCGCATACAAGCCCAGCGAGCGGTCACCGGACAGCGCGCCCAGCACGTAGCGATCCGCAGAGTGCAAACCGAACTGCAGGGCACCGTTGGGAATCAACGGCAAGCTGTAGGCGAGCATCGGTGCCAGCAGAGCCCAGCGCATCTGGGGGCGGGGCCTCGCCAGCACGATTGCGCAGCCGAGGAGCGCGAACAGCGCTTCCGAAACCAACACCGCCAGCAACAGACCGGCCAGACCCCAGCCCAACGCGACCAGAGCGGTCACTTGGAGCGCGATTTCGAGCAACAGCTTGCTCAGGGAAAGAGCCGCGAACAGCGCGGAACGCTGCTGCGTCTGCAAGACCTTGTTGGTCACTTCGCGAATGCACTGGAATGCGAACACGCCGCAGGCGAGGCGCACATACACACCGCCTTCGGTGGGCGAGCCTGGGAGCCACGTGGCCAGCGCTCCCGACGCGAGCAGCAGTGGTCCCACGAGGAGCCCGACCGCCGCCGTCACGGTCAGGACCGCTGTGCTTGCGACGGCCGCACGCACACGCTCGTCGCTCGATTCGAAGTAGAAGCGGGAGACTCCCGCTCCGAGGTGCAGGCCTGCAATCTGCGCCACGAGGGTCAGGCTGACCGCGAGAAGCTCGCGCACACCGAATTCGGCTGGGCTGAGGTAGCCCGTGGTCAGCGGCAGCAGCAAGAACCCCGCCAATCGACCAAGCTGCTCCGACAGGGCGTAGGCGGCACTGTGGCGAGCGAGTGTCGAGAGGGCAGAGCGCAACACGGCGGGGCCGAGCGCGGTTTCGCACGGCGGCTAGTGAGGCTACGGGCCCTGTTCGGCGGCGGCAACGACACCCGATCGCCGCTACGGGGCGGCGACGGTGTTGCGCCCAGAGCCCATCCGATCGCCACTCTCGCGCACTGGGTCGGGAACTCTCGCCCAACGAGTCCTTGGTGGTCCTTGGGCGACAGGCCCTCGAGCGCCGATGCCTGCGGCGTCGGCGCTCGATCAGAAGCGGCGCAGGACGCCGATCACGACGCCGCGGATCTCGAGCTGGGGCACCCAGACGGGCTGCAGTTGGCTGTTGGCCGGCTGCAGACGGTAGCCGCCGTTCTCCCGGTAGAGGCGCTTCAAAGTGGCCTCCTCCCCGGGCAGCACCGCAACGACCATCTCGCCGTTGAGGGCGTGGCTCCTGCGTTCGACCAACACGAGGTCGCCGTCGTGGATGCCGTCCTCGATCATCGACGTCCCGCTGACGCGCAGCGCGTACACGTCGCGATCCTTGGGAACGAGATCCGCCAGATCCAGCCGCTCGGGCACCTCGATGGCCTCGATCGGAGCTCCCGCCGCGATGCGACCGAGGATCGTCACCGCCGGGCTGGACGAGGCGTCGGTATCGCGCTCGGCGACCAACATCCCGCGGCTGACTCCCTTGGCCGAGCGCACCATCACGCCCTTGCGCTCGAGCTCGCTGACGTGACCAAAGATGGTCACCTTGTTCACGCCGAAATGTTGGGCGGCTTCCTCGAGCGTGGGGCTGTAGCCGTGCTCGGCCGCGTAGCCGCGGTAGAACTCGAGGATTTCGTGCTGGCGCTTGGTCAGTGCGACTTGGCTCACGTTGGCGGGTGGTCGGTAGGGGGGAAGTCGGGACGGGGAAGGCGAGCTACACGAGAAAGGTGAAGGCGATCAGGCCGAGGAAAAACAGCAAGCTCAAGCCATCCTTGCGGGCGTCGTCGAAAATCTGGGCCATGGTTGGGTTCCGTGAAGGCGGGTAGGCCCCGCGGGTTGTTGGGTCAGGTCGCGGGTTGTTGGGATAGGTCGGGTGGTGGGTTTCGGCGGTAGGTCGGCAGGCGGGAGGTTGGCAGGCGGGCCTGGCCGGGGGATCGCGCCGGCGAGCCCCGGTTAGCCCCGTCCGGCTAACATTCGGCTAAAATAGCCCGGTCGACGGGTGGGACGAAGGGGAATCTCGGAAAAGTTCGCTGGAAGTTAGGAGGAGCGTCTGGGCCTTCAGGTCGAGCACCCGCAGGGAGGGAAAGTCACGGTTGGAGGGCGAAACCCAGCGTCGTGGGGCCACCGGCACTCAAGGACCGGCCTCAAGGGCGGTAGAATTCGGACGCAGGTCTGGGACGGCCTGACCTACATGGATCGGCTGCAGACCCTCGAACTCGACCTCGCGCGCTACCTCGCTCCCTTTCACGCTCGGGCTCTGGCGACCTACCGATTCGACGTCGTGGTCGTCGGTGGTGGGGTGGCTGGCGCTAGTGCCGCGCTGGCGGCGGCCGAGGCTGGCAGCTCGGTGGCGATGGTCGCCAAAGACACCCTCGAGGAGACCAACACCGTCTATGCGCAGGGCGGGGTGGCCGTGGTCCTCGGTGCGGAAGACTCGTTCGAGTCGCACGTCTCCGACACGCTGCAGGTCGGCTGTGGGATCTGCGACGTCGAGACCGTCGATCGAGTCGTGCGCGGAGGGCCGACGGCGCTGCGCAGGCTGCTCGATCGGGGTGCGCGCTTCGACCTCGCGGCCGATGGTTCGATCGATCTCTCGCGCGAGGGCGGCCACTCCCATCATCGCATCATCCACGCGGGCGGTGCTGCCACCGGTGTGGAGATCCAGCGCACGCTGAACGAGGCCGTGCGAGCCCAGCCCGACATCGCGGTGTTCGAGTCACACTTCGCGATCGACCTGATTTCGGGCGCCAACGGCCGAGTAATCGGCCTGATTGCTCAGACCGCGCGCGGCGAGCTCGTGTGCTTCTCGGCGGCGCAGGTGATCCTCGCGACGGGAGGAGCGGGGCAGCTCTTCCGCGAGACCACCAACCCGGCGATCGCGACAGGCGACGGAGGGGCCATGGCCTTCCGTGCAGGCGCGGCCCTGCGCGACCTCGAGTTCTTTCAGTTCCATCCCACCTGCCTGTACCTCGCGGGTGCGGCGCGCGTCCTGATCAGCGAGATCGTGCGCGGCGCGGGCGGAGTTCTGCTCGACAAGAACCGCGTGCGTTTCATGCCGGAGTATCACGCCGCGGCGGAACTCGCCCCGCGCGATGTCGTGAGCCGCGCTTGCTTCGACCGGATGGTCAAGACGAACGACACGAGCGTGTACCTCGATCTCTCGTCGCTCGAACGCAACCCGCACGAGCTCTTCCCGCACATCGGCCGCATCTGTCAGTACTTCGGCATCGACATCGCTCGCGATCCGATTCCGGTCCGGCCGGGTGCCCACTACATGATCGGCGGCATTCACGTCGACGTCGATGGACGCACCAGCGTTCCGGGCTTGTGGGCCGTGGGCGAGTGCGCCAGCAGCGGCTTGCACGGCGCGAATCGCATGGGCTCGAATTCACTGCTCGAGGGCCTCGTGCTCGGTGCGCGAGCGGGGGAGCGCGCCAGCGAGGACGGCCGCGACTTCCCGCTGATCCCCGTCGATCGGCGGCTGCGCGTCGAGCGAGCTCGAGCTCAGGGCTCGAGCGATGTGCGTCTGGGCATTCAGGACATGACCTACTCGCTCAAGAGCCTCATGTGGCGGCAGATGGGCATCGTCCGCAGCGGGCGAGCCATCGACGACGCGATCGAGAAGATCGGCTTCTGGGCGCGCGCCGTGCAGCAGCTCGCAACGCCCGATCCGCGTTCATGGGAGCTCCTCAACATGCTAACCGTCGCGCACCTTGCGGCCGTCTCCGCGGCCGTGCGCGAGGAGTCGCGTGGCACGCACTTCCGCGAGGACTTCCCGGCCAGCGCGGCGCACTGGCGTGCCCACACGTTGTTGTATCCGGTCGCTGAGGGCAATCGCGTTCGCGCGGTTCACATCGGACGCGAGGCCGTGCGCGATTCCGTCGGCGTGCGATGAGCAAGGCGCCGACGCCTAGTCGACGACCGAAGGAACGCATCCTCGTCTGCGGCGTGCAGTTTCCCGGTCAGGTCGTCGAGCACGACGGCGCGCTGTCGGAGATGCGCGCGCTCCTCGAAGCCGCGGGAGCCGAGCCGGTGGGAAGCGGGATTTGCCAGCGCAAGCCCGTTCCCGACCCGGGCACGCTGATGGGGCATGGCAAGGTTCAGGAAGTCGCCCGCGAGGTCGAGCTGCTCGAACCCGATGCCGTGGCCGTCGACAACGACCTGACTCCCGGCCAGATCCGCAACCTCGAGAAGGCCTGGAAGGTCCGCGTCCTCGATCGCTCCGAGGTGATCCTCGACATCTTCTCGCGCCGCGCGCGCACGCGGCAGGCGCGACTCCAAGTCGAGCTGGCGCAGGCGCAGTACCTGCTCCCGCGCCTGCGGCGCATGTGGACGCACCTCGAGCGCATGGAAGGCGCCGTGGGAACGCGCGGACCGGGCGAGACGCAGCTCGAGACCGACAAACGCCTGCTGCGGCGGCGCGTGCTCGAGCTGCGGCGCGAGCTCTCCGAGATCGAGGAGCGGCGGCTGAGAGAAGTGCGCTCGCGCTCCGAGCAGTTCACGATCGGTCTCGTCGGCTACACCAACGCGGGCAAGTCCACCCTGCTGAACCGCCTGACCGGATCCGACGAGCTCGCGGCGGACATGCTGTTCGCCACGCTGGACACGCGCACGCGCCAATGGCGGCTGCGCGATGGTCGGACCGTGCTGCTCTCCGACACGGTCGGGTTCCTGCAGCGGCTGCCGCACCACCTCGTGGCGTCGTTCCATGCGACGCTCGAGGAAGCCGTACACGCCGACCTCTTGCTGCATGTCGTCGACGCCGCGCATCCCGACGCGGCGCAACAGCTCGCAGCGGTCGAGGAAGTGCTCGACAGCATCGCGCCTTCGCATCGCAGCGAACTGCTCGTGTTCAACAAGGTCGATGCGCTCGGCGAGTCGCTGGCGATGCAGATGCTCGGCCGCGACCTGCGTCACGAGGTCGTGCCGATCTCCGCTCGCACGGGCGAGGGACTCGAGCGCCTCGATGCCGCCGTCTCGCGCAAGCTCGATGCTCGTTCCGCGCGCGTGCAGGTTGACGTGCCCATCGCCGATGGTCGCACGATGGCCGCGATCCGGCGGCTCGGCGCCGTGCTGCAGGAAGAGACGATGGAGGCGCGCTGCGTGCGCATGATCGTGCGCATCTCCGAGGCGGCGCTGGGGAACCTGCGGCGCTCGGCGCCTGCGGACATCGAAGTCACCGTGCTCGACCGTCCCGTCGAGCCGCGCGTCGCCGCGGAGGGCTGAGCGGGCGCGCGCTCAGCGCGTGAGCTGCTCGATGGGAGGCAGGCGCAGCTTCTGTCCGGCGCGCAGCGCGTTCTCGTCCGCCATCCCGTTGTAGCGCGAGAGCTGCCGCACCAGCGCCACGGGCGCCGTCCCGTAGTGGCTGCGCGCGATCTTGGAGAGCGACTGTCCCGGCTCCACGATGACCTCGAAATCTGCGCTGGCGGGAGCGGCCTGTGGAATCTGGGTCGGCGCGGGAACTTGGGTCGACGCGCCCCTCGTCGCCCCCGAGGCCGTGTCGCCGCCGACCTGTGCGGACGACGGTGCGCTCGAGAGCGGATCGACGGCCGCGGGACCGCCGATCACCACGTGGGCCCAGCCGGCCGGGATCGTCCCCAGCGGCCCGCTGGCGAGTTCGCCGGCTTCGAGCTGGCGGGCGAGCTCGCGCTCGGCCTCGAGCGCTTCCACGCGACGCGACTGCCACAGCGCCGCCGCGCCGAAGGCGGTGGCGAGCACGAGCAGCAGGGCGACGACGCGCATCGCGACTCGGTGCCTTAGGCCACCGGGGCCTTCGGCGAGGGGGTCGCGGCCGCGGGCTGCGCACCGGCCTTGCGGGCCGCGCGTTCCTCGAGCCAGACGAGCAGCGGCGACGCGATGTAGATGCTCGAGAACGTACCCGCGACGACGCCGAAGGTCAGCGCGAACGCGAAGCCTTCGAGCGCGTTGCCGGTGCCCCAGTTGAAGATCAGGATGATCAGCGAGGCGAGGATCGTCGTGCCCGACGTGATGACCGTGCGCGAGAGCGTCTGGTTGATCGACGCGTCGCAGACGTCGGAGAGCGAGCCCTTGAGGCGCGGACGGTTCTCGCGGATGCGGTCGAACACGACGATCGTGTCGTTCAGCGAGTAGCCGAGGATCGTGAGGAAGGCCGCGATCATCGTCAGGTTCATCTCGACGCGGATCCGCGGGAACCAGATCAGGAACGCGATCGCCGCGAGGGTTGCCACGACGTCGTGGAGGTCGGCGACGAGCGCGCCCCAGCCGTAGCTGTACTCGGCGAAGCGCACGCGGATGTACAGCAGGATCAGCAGCGACGAGAGCGCGAGCGCCTTGATGGCCGAGTCGCGCAGCTCACCGACCACCTGCGCGCCGACCACGCTCGACTCGGGGATCGGCAGCGCGAACTTGAACTCGCGGCCGGCCGAGTCGCTCGAGCCCTCGAAGGCGCCCGCGATCGCCGAGCGCAGCGCGTCGGCGCCGAGCGTCGACGCGCCGGTCACGGTGAACACGTTGTCCTGTCCCTCGCGGGCTTGGGCCACGGCACCCGTGATCCCCGCCTGTTCGGCCTTGGACTGGATGTCCGCGGCGGAATGTCCTTCTTCGAAGTACAGCGTGGCGGTCGTCGTGCCAGCGTTGCTCGCGACACTGATCGGCTCCTTCTGGAGCACATCGCGCAGGCCGTCCGCGATCTCCTGCTTGAAGCGTCGCTCGAGGTCGACGCCGTCGGCGAAGTCGGGGTTCGACTTGAAGGTGATTCGGAACTCGCTCGCACGGCCGTCGGAGGTGCGCGAACCCGGGAGGTCGACGACCTCGGCCGTCGCCATGGCGCCACCGAGACCTTCGACGCGCACGCGCAGGCTCTCGACCGTCATGGGCTGCTCGGTGCGCACCTTGACCGTGGCGCCCCCGAGGAAGTCGATGCCGAGCTTCTTCTGGTCATCGAGGCCGATGAAGAGCGCCGTGCCGGCGAGGAGCAGCGTGAGCGAGCCGCCGATCGCAAGCTTGCGGTAGGACATGAACTTGAAGTTCGCGTTGCGGAAGAACTCGCGCATCTTGAACTCGGTCACGCCGCGCTTGAGCTCGTAGTGCACGAGCACGCGCAGGGCGACGAGAGCACAGAACAACGTCGAGATGATGCCGATCGTGAGCGTGACCGCGAAGCCGCGAATCGTGCCCGTGCCGACCTTCATGAGGATGAAGGCCGTGATCAGCGTGGTCAGGTTGCCGTCGACGATCGCGCTCATGGCGTGATCGAAGCCGTCCTTGGCGGCTTGGATCGGCTTGCGACCCTTCGACTGCTCTTCGCGGATGCGCTCGAAGATCAGGATGCTCGCGTCGACCGCCATGCCGATCGTGAGCACGACGCCGCCGATGCCCGCGAGCGTCAGCGTGCCGTTGACCAGCACCAAGCCGGCCATGGTCATGAGCAGGTTGAGCAGCAGCGCTGCCGAGGCCCACGTGCCGAGGCGGCCGTAGTAGAAGACCATGAAGCCGATGATGAGCGTGAGCGTCGTGACGCCGGCCCACAGGTTCTTGCGCACATAGTCGTCGCCGATCGAGGCGCCGACCGTTTCCTCGGCCTCGAGCTCGGGCCGGATCTTCAGCGAACCGGAGCGCAGCACGGTCACCATGCCGTCGCGCTCGCTCAGTCCGAAGCGGCCTTCGATGATCGACGTGCTGAACAGCGGCTGCTTGATGTTGGGAGCGGTGATGATCTCGCCGTTCATCACGATCGCGAGGCGCTTGCGCACGAGCTTCTCGGTGAAGCGGCCGAAGCGGAAGGCCGTGCCGTCGCTCTCGTTCATGGCGAACTCGATCGCCGGGAAACCGCTTTGGTCGTTGGTCGGGCCGACGCGCGAGAGGTCCGCGCCGCTGAAGCGCTCTTCGTCGGCGCCCTTGCGCAGCAACAGTCCGCCGCGCTGCGCCATCGGCGGCACGGCTTGGCCCTGTTCGACCTTGAACGGATACCACTCGAATCCGGCGGGCGGGCCGCCCTTCTCGGGAGCGAGCGCGTTGTAGGTCGCGACCGAGGCGTTCTGATTTTCCGTGGCGCTGAACCACTCGCGCACCTTCTGCTCGACGGCGACCTTGTCGGTGCCCGCGCGGCTCAGGTCCTCGGGCTGGGCTTCGGCGACGAAGCGCAGGTCGCCGAGGTTCTCGAGCGAGGCCTTCATGTCGTCGGTGTCGATCAGAGTGATCGACGCGCCGACCGAGTGGGCGCCGACCGTGCCAGCCTTGCCGCGCTCCTTCAGGTTGAGCACGTTGCCGACGCGCGAGCCGTAGCTCAGGCGCTCGCCATCGATGCGGATCACGCCACCGCTGCCGGGGAACGAGCGCAGCGTCTCTTCGCTGGCATCGATCTCGATCGCGGCGAGGCCCTCGGCCGCAACGGCGCTGCGCAGCGTCGCAGTCACGAGTCCCGAGCGCACGGACGACATGCGCGGCAGCGAGACCTCGATGCGGTCGGTGCCGAGGCGGCGGATGACCGCTTCCGTGTTGCCGCTGTTGTCGCAGCGCTGGCGGATGACCTCGATCGTCTGCTGCATCAGCTCGGACGGATCGCCGCCTTGCACGATCAGGCCCTGACTCGCCGCAGCTTCGAGGTCGATGCGGTACAGCAGGCGCTCGCCACCGGCGATGTCGAGGCCGAGCGGGAACGGCGCGCGGCCCGAGGTGAGGGGCTTGTAGACGAGCAGGGCGATCGAGGCGATGACGAGCGCGACGATCAGAAAGACCTTGCGTCCAGCGTTTTCGACCATGGTGTCTGTGAGGCTTTCGGGCGGCGGGGGAGCACCGTGTTTCGGGTGTTCCCGCGGGCCTTGTTCAGTTCAGCTTGGAAAGGCAGCGGATCGCCGAGCCTGTCGCACGGCGATCCGTAGTGTGAAGAATCGGCGCATGCGGCGCCAATGTGGAGTCCGAGCCCCGCAGGACCGGGATCGGGACCGCTCAGGTGGCCGGTTCGGGCTCGGCTTCGGTCTCGGAAGCCTCGTCGCGCTCGCCGAAGACCTCGCGCAGGCGGGTCGACTTGCCCACGCGGTCGCGCAAGAAGTACAGCTTGGCGCGGCGGGTCTCGCCCTGACGGGTCGGGACGATGTCCTTGACGCGCGGGTTGTGGAGCGGGAAGACGCGCTCGACGCCCTCGCCCTGCACGATGCGGCGCACGGTCACCGAGCGGCGGATGCCGCGGCCCTTGAGGGCGATCACGGTGCCGATGAAGAGCTGAACGCGCTCCTTGTCGCCTTCCTTGATGAGGTAGTGCACCTCGACGGTGTCGCCGACCTTGATGTTGGGCAGGGTCTTCTTGCCCAGTTCCTGTTCGATCTTTTGCATGCGGTGCATAGCGGTTCGCTCCAAGCGCCTCGTAGGCGCGTTCCAAGTGTGCTCGTCGCCCGTGGGGCGCGTGTGCTAGTGGGGGGTGTTCGTGGGTTGGTTCGAGAGCAGGTCGGGCCGCGCCTCGCGCATCCGGTGCAGCGAGGCGGCCCGCCTCCAGCGGTCGATCTGCGCGTGGTCTCCGGACAGCAGGACCTCGGGCACCTCTCTCCCGCGCCACACCCGCGGACGGGTGTAGTGGGGGTGGTCGAGCAGCGCCGCGCCGCCGGCGAAGGAGTCGCGCACGGCGGACTCTTCGTCGCCGAGGGCGCCGGGGATCAGGCGCACGGCTGCTTCGACGACGCACAGCGCGGGCAGCTCGCCGCCGGAGAGGACGAAGTCGCCCATCGAGACGAGGTCGAAGCCGAGCTCCTCGCGGACGCGCTCATCGAAGCCTTCGTAGCGACCGGCGAGGATCAGCGTGCGTTCGGCGCTCGCGAGCTCCCCCGCCAGTTCCTGACGGAACGGGCGACCGCTCGGGCACATGGCCAGCTTGCGGAACGGGCCGTGACGGCGCTCGAGCCACTCGACCGCCTCGGCGATCGGCTCGGGGCGCAGCACCATGCCGGGACCACCTCCGAAGGGGCGGTCGTCGACGGTGCGGTGGCGGTCGCGCGTGAAGTCGCGGAAGTCGACCGCGACGGTCTGCACGAGCCCGCGCTCGCGAGCGAGGCCGAGGATGCTCGCGCCCAAGTAGGGCTCGACGGCCTCGGGAAAGAGGGTGAGGATGGCAAAGAGCGGCACGAGGGACCGGCCTCGTTGAAAGGGTCGAGCAGGTTAGTCACGACCCCCGCGAGCGTCAAGAACCCGCGAGTGTGAAGGCTACCGAGCTTCTCTCGCGGCGGGGGGCGGGCTAGCCTCAGCGCCCACCCATGTTCACCGGCATTGTCGAGGCCTGCGTCCCGGTCCGGAGCTTCGAGCGCCGGGGCGGGGGAGCGCGTCTGGTCCTGCCCGTGCCCGCGCCCGACTGGGACGTGCGGCCGGGGGACAGCATCTCGACCTCGGGGTGCTGCCTGACCGTGGTCGAGCTCTCGGGCGATGGCGCGGGGGGAACTCCCCGAGAAACTCCGGCGGGATCTCCGGCGGGGGCTCCGGCGGTTGCTCCGGGGTCCACACAGACGAGGGGGTTCACGG
>Ga0194120_10003706_pt1 | contig 24534 bp, 21 predicted proteins | sample TA2MahCa65mmetaG_FD_148642 | JGI IMG/M metagenome (GOLD analysis project Ga0194120, IMG submission 148642) | Freshwater microbial communities from Lake Tanganyika, Tanzania - TA2015019 Mahale Deep Cast 65m | ecosystem: Environmental > Aquatic > Freshwater > Lake | place: Tanzania: Lake... | reverse complement strand
CATTCGCTTCCGAGATGAGCGCACGCAAAGCGGACTGGGAAGTTTGCGCCTATGGCGGCACGGTCCATGCGTTCACGAACCCCGAGGCGAACGACGCGGCGTTCGGCACGGTCTACGAGCGGCGGGCCGACCAACGCGCTCGCGACCGCGCGCGCGACTTCTGGCGCGAGTGCTTCGCCTAAGAGATCCGGCACCGCGCAGCAGCGGTGGATCCAAAGCAAGATGGCGGTAGCGAACTCGGACTCGCTCGGCGCGTCGCTCAGAAGCGGTGGGTCCAGAGCCAGACGGCGGCGGCGAACTCAACCTCGCTGAGTCCGCCATCCCAATTCATGAGCGTCGTCGCGGTTCCCGCTCCCTCGTAGAGCCGCCGATCACGGCTCGTGTAGAGCGTCTTGGCAAGACTTGCACCCTCGTACACGCGGCCATCCTTGATGGTGTAGAGCGTCTTCGCGGTGCTCGCGCCTTCGTACACGCGACCATCACGCACGGTGAGCAGGGTCTTCGCCATGCTGGCACCCTCGTAGACACGGTCTCCGCTGATGTTGAGCAGCGTCTTGCTGGTTCCCGCTCCCTCGTAGAACCGATCGGAGGAGACATTGAAGATCGTCTGGGCAGCGCTCGCACCCTTGCGGAAGTGAATCGTCGACATGGATGGTGCTCCTGCGAGTGGCTGAACGCACGGCACAAAGAGAAGCAGCGCAACAAGCAGGACGAAGAAGATCCGGGAGCGCATGCCCGCATGGTAAGAGCGATCGCGGGCAGATCCAATCCGCGCCTGCTCAACTCACCAGCTCTTCTTGCCGCGCCGACCTTGCTTGAAGCCCTTCTTGTGGCCCTTGACCTTCTTCTTGCCGCCGCGGCCGCTGGTGAAGTCGCGGAATCCATCGCCGCGCATGCTCGGCATGGCGCTTGCGGCGCTCTGCAGCGTGCTCGTGACCATGAGTTCCATGCGGCGCGCGGCCGTGTCGATCGACATGATGCGCACCGTCACGCGGTCGCCCACGCCAATGTGCGCGCCCGATCGCTGCGAACGCAGGCGCCCGCTGCTCTCATCGATCTCCCATCGTTCGGCGCGACCGCTGTTGGCTGCGAGCTCGGCGCTCTTGGCAAACCCGTCGACGAAGTACTTCTCGAGCGTGATGAAGAGGCCGTTGCCGCCGGGCGACAGTCCCGTCACGGCCGCGGGCAGTTCATCACCCATGTGGTGGTCTTGCAGGAACTGCAGGACGAGGAAGGTGCGCAGATCGCGCTCGGCGCCCTCGGACTGCACTTCGGTTGAACTGCAGTGCTGCCCGAACTCGATGAGCTTTTCCTCGGCAAGGATGCCGGGGTCGCCCATCAGCCGCGCAGCGAGATCGCGCTTGCCGCGTCCGCCCGGGGGATGCGCGCCGTTGTCGGTCTCGGCGAGGTAGGCATCCATCGCGCGGTGCACGAGCAAATCCGGGTAGCGACGAATCGGGCTCGTGAAGTGCGTGTAGTGCTCACTCGCCAGGGCGAAGTGCCCGATCATCGCAGGGCTGTAGATCGCCTTGCTCATGCTGCGCAGCACCGCGTAGTGCACGCTGCGCTCGGCAGGGGTCCCACGAGTCTGGTCAAGAATCGACTGCAGGTCATGCCGCGTCGGTTCATCGGGAAGTCGGCGGCCGACCGTTCGCGCAGCGAGTCGCAGCGCGGTGAACTCGGTCGTTGCCGGCTCGGGGTGCACACGGCGAATGAGCGGCACCGTGATGTCAGCAAACGTTCGGGCGAGCGCCTCGTTCGCCTCGACCATGAACATCTCGATCAGCGTGTGCGTGAACGCATCGTCTTCAGGGACGACATCCTTGACGCGCCCATCCTCGTCAAAGACGAGTTCGCTCTCAGGAAGACTGAGCGTGACCATGCCGGCGTCGAGTCTGCGCTTGCGCAGCACCTTGGCCAAGCGGTCGCATTGCTTGAGCGCATCGATCAGCTCAGGCGGCCACGATGGCTCGGTCTTCGCATGTCGCGCTGCCTCGTCGAGGTCGCCGTCGATCACGGCCTGCGCTTCGAGGTAGGTCATGCGCTTGCGGCTTCGGATCACGCTCGCAGCCAGACGCGTGCCAGTGATGCGCCCCTTGGTGTCCAGGTTCACGATCGCGCTGCGCGTGAGCCGGGCCACGCCCTCCTGCAGCGAGCAGACGCCGTTGGAGAGCGCTTCGGGAAGCATCGGCAGCACGCGGCGGGGGAGATAGGTGCTGTTGCCGCGCGCGGCGGCCTCTTGGTCGAGTGGCGAACCGGCGTGCACGAAGTGCGCGACGTCGGCGATGTGCACGCCGAGCGACCACTCTTGCCGCTCCTCGTCCCACGCGATCGAGATCGCATCGTCATAGTCGCGTGCGTCCGGCGGGTCGATCGTGAACGTGAGTTCCTTCGTCAGGTCGAGACGGTCAGGCCACGAGTCGGCTTCCTGTTTGGTCGCAAACTCGCGAGCGAGTCGTGCGGCTTGCTCGCTGACCTCATCAGGAAACGCCTCGCGCAGGCCGTAGGACATGATGACGCTGCGCGTTTCGGCATCGGGCTGCCCGGCCTCGCCGAGCACTTCGACGATCGCGCCTTCGGCCCAGCGGTGTTCGGTGGGAAACCGAATGAGGTCGAAGACGACCTTCACGCCGGGCTTGCCGCCCTTGCTTTCGGCATCACGCACGATCACGGGGCCATCGAGCTTGCGGCCATCGGGACGCACGATCCACTGGCGCCCATCCTTCTCAAGCGTGCCAGCGAAGCGCGTCTGCGCGCGCTCGAGCACTTCGACCACGCGCCCGCTTGGACGATCGGACTGCGATGGACGGTCGTAGTGATCGGTCTTGCGTGACACGCGAACACGAACGCGGTCGCCGCTGATGGCGTCCATCGTGGCGCCGCCGGGTACGAACAGGTCGCCCTCGCGGGTGGGGCGTTCGGGCGTGACGAATCCGTCGCCGCGCATGGTGATGCGGATCCGTCCAGTGATCTCGTCGCCCATGCGAGGCAGTCGGACGGTGTCATCACCGGCGATCTCGATGGCGCCCTCTTCCTGCAGCCCGAGCATGGACTCGCGGAACGAGGTCGACTCCGCATCGGGCACGCGGATCATGCGCTCGAGTTCGCGGAGTCGAGTGGGTCGATAGGCGGCGTGCGCCAGGTGTTCAAGGATGCGCGCGCGCCAATTGAAAGCCATGGGGTGAGGCTACCTGAAGCAGGATCGAGGGCCGGACGAGGCTCAGCGGCCCGAGCTCTTGCGCTTGCCTGTGGAGGTGCGCGCAGGCTTGGACGAGGGAGAAGACTTCGTGGTCGCCGCCTTCGTCGCTGACGACTTCGTGGTCAACGATTTCGCGCCCGATGCCTTCGCGCGTCCGAGCTGCAGCACATTGCCGATGCCGCGACCCTCGCGCGCGTGGTTCTTGCCACGATTGGACTCGCCGCTGCGCGCCGCCGCGTCGCGTGCATCAGGGGAACCCGACGATTCGCCGCTCGTGCGGTCGCTCGCTCCGGACTGAGCGCTCGGTGTCGCGTCGGTCGATGCGGACTTCGGCGCATCGCCAGCCTTGGCGCCATCGCGCGCGTCCTTTGCGCTGGACTCTCGCCCGGACTCTCTCCCGGACTCTCTCTCAGATTCCTTCCCGGACTCCTTCGCCGTCGTCGCACCCTTGCCAGTCGTTGACTCGACAGCCGATCCAGCTGCCGGCGCTGCGTCGGCCTTCTTGGCTTGCTCGTAGTCGGCGCTGCGGTAGTCGGTTTCGTAGAAGCCGCCGCCGCGGAAGATCACGGCGCCGCCAAGACCGATCTTGCGTTCGACCTTGCGCTTCTTACAGCGTGGGCATGTGCGAATCGGATCAGCCTTGATCGACTGAAACTCCTCGAACTCATGCCCGCAGGCGGTGCAGGCATACTCATAGGTCGGCATGATTCACTCCGAGGGACTGACCACGACCTTCGCGCTGCGAAGAATGTGATCACCCAGGCGGTAGCCCGACTGGAAGCACTGCACGACGCAACCCGGCGCCACGCCGTCGGTGGCTTGCTGCATGACAGCTTGGTGACAGTGTGGGTCAAAGACATCGCCGCGTGCTGGATCGATGCGCACGATGCCGTGCTTTTCGATCGCCTTGAGCAGTTCGGCGCGCAGCATCATGACGGCCGCGGCGAGCTTGGCGGGTTCCATCGTGGCCAGATCCTGGGCGAGCGCCAAGTCCATGTGCTCGAGGACAGGCACGAGGGAGTTGGCGACTTGCACGATGCCCGAGTGGCGCGCGCGCGACTCGTTCTCGATCGAACGGCGCTGGATGTTCTGCGACTCGGCGAGCGCACGCAGGTACGCATCGTGCTTACGGGCCAGCTCATCTTGGAGTGACTCGATCGTGGGTTCGATCGGCTCGCCGGCGGTGGCATCGGGCTTGGGTTCGGTGGTGTCCATGCTCATGATCCCGTGAAGGTGTCCTTGATCTTGGCCCAGACGCTGCGCGATCCCTCGTGAACAGGATCGCCTTCGATCGAAGCCAGTTCGGTGTAGAGCTCGCGTTGGCGCGCCGAGAGTTCCTCGGGCACGCGGATGCTGAAGCAGACGACCAGATCGCCGCGCCGCGACGAACGCAGCGTTGGCAGGCCGCGCTCGGGAACACGCACGAGTTCGCCGTGTTGCGTTGCCGCCGGCACCTCGACCTCGACGGGGCCATCGAGCGATTGGATTTGGAGCGTTGCTCCGAGCGCCGCCTGCGCTGGCGAGAGTTCGCGCGCCATGATCAGTTCGTTGGCGTGACGAGTGAAGGACTCGTGCTCATTGACGCGCACGACGACATGCAAGTCGCCGCGCTCGCCCTGGCCCATCGGGCTGGCTTCCGGCGGCGGCGGTTCGCCCTCGCCCGACACGCGAATGACTTGGCCATCGTCGATGCCGGCAGGAACCTTCACGCGAAGGCTGCGTCGCTTGCTGATGCGACCTTGGCCACGGCAGTCGTCGCAGCGATCGGTGATGACCGTGCCGCGACCGCGGCATGCTGAGCATGTGTTGACCATCCGGAACAGACCGCCAAGACCGATCTGCTCGACTTGGCCGCGGCCGCCGCACGTGGTGCACTGCTTGGGTTTCGTGCCCGGCTTGGCGCCGCCGCCGCCGCAGGTGGTGCAGACATCGAGGCGCGAGAACGCGACCTCGACTTCTTTGCCCGTGAGCACATCCGCAAGGTCAATCTCGACATGTTCTTCAAGGTCGTAGCCACGCGCGGGGCCGCGTCGCGCGCGTTGTCGTCCGCCGCCGAAGAGCTCGGCGAACATGTCCATGATGTCGTCCGGACGCATCCGGTTGAAGTCATGGCCTGGCGTGCCGCGGAGCCCTGCGTGGCCATGTTGGTCGTAGCGCGCACGACGATCTGGATCGCCGAGCACCTCATACGCCTCGGCGCAGGCTTTGAACTCCGTCTCAGCTTGTGCATCGCCCGGGTTGCGGTCGGGGTGCCACTTCATGGCGAGCCGACGGTACGAGCGCTTGATCTCGTCGCCGTTGGCGGTGCGCTCAACGCCGAGGACCTCGTAGTAGCAGCGTTCGACGGCCATGGGTGACTCCGCTTCAGCCGCCGACGGCGGCGATGGAGATGAAACGGGGGGCCGGGGTCACGCGGACCCGGGCCCCCCGAGACGCACACGTGATCAGTTGACGCCGCCCTCGACGGGAGTGGCGTCGTCCTTGAGCTCAGTCACGAGCACATCGGTCGTCAGCATGAGTCCGGCCACGCTCGCTGCGTTGAGCAGCGCGGTGGTCGCGACGAGCGACGGATCGATGATGCCGTTCTTGACCAGATCGGTGAACTCGCCCGTGCCAGCGTTGTAGCCGTAGCCACCCTGACCGGTGAGCACCTTCTCGATCGTGACGTCGCCGTCTTGTCCGGCGTTGGTCGCGATCTGCCAGCTCGGCGCACGCAGCGCTTCGGCCACGATGTCGAAGCCAAACGCTTCGTCGCCGTCAGCCTTCTTGCGGGCTGCCTTCACGGCGGCGATCGCGCGCAGGAACGCTACGCCACCACCGGGCACATAGCCCTCCTTGGCGGCTGCACGGGTCGCGTGCAGGGCGTCGTCGACGCGGTCCTTCTTCTCCTTCATCGCGATCTCGGTGGGAGCGCCGACGGAGATGATGGCCACGCCACCCGTGAGCTTGGCCTTGCGTTCCTGGAGCTTCTCGCGGTCGTAGTCGCTGGTGCTGGCTTCGAGGAGCGCATCGATCTGCGCCACGCGAGCCTCGAGCTCCTTCTTCTTGCCGGCGCCTTCGACGACGGTGGTGTCGTCCTTGGTCACCACGATGCGGCGCGCCTTGCCGAGTTCGCCCAGCGTGATGTCGGCCAGGTTGCGGCCGAGGTCTTCGCTGATGAACTGGCCGCCGGTGAGCACGGCGATGTCGCCGAGCATGGCCTTGCGACGATCACCGAAGCCCGGAGCCTTGACGGCGCAGACTTGGAGAACGCCGCGCAGGCGGTTCACGACGAGCGCGGCGAGCGCTTCGTTCTCGACTTCTTCAGCGATGATCAGCAGGGGCTTGCCATCGGTCGCGATCTTGTTGAGCAGGGGAAGCAGGTCCGGCAGATTCGAGATCTTCTTCTCGTAGATCAGCACATACGCGTTCTCGAGCACGCACTCGGCCTTCTTCGGGTCGGTCATGAAGTAGGGCGACAGGTAGCCCTTGTCGAACGCCATGCCTTCGACGTAGTCGAGCGTGGTGCTGGCCGACTTGCCTTCTTCGACTTCGACGACGCCCTCGGCGCCGACCTTGTCGATCGCCTGCGCGATCAGGTCGCCGATTTCGGTGTCATGGTTCGCGCTCACGGTCGCGACCTTCTGCAGGTCGGCCTTGCCGCGCACCTTCTGCGCGGAGCCAGTGATCGCATCCGCGGCCACGCGGGCGCCGGCGTTGATGCCGCGCTGCACGGCCACGGCGTTGGCGCCGCTGGCGATGTACTTGAGTCCGCCGTTGAAGATCGCGGCCGTCAGCACGGTGGCTGCGGTCGTGCCGTCACCGGCGACATCGGCGGTCTTCTTGGCGACCTGCTGCACGAGCTTGGCGCCCATGTTCTGGAAAGGCCCAGGAAGGTCGACTTCCTTCGCCACGCTCACGCCGTCCTTCGTGACGTGCGGGTTGCCGAAGGATTTTTGAATGACCACGTTGCGGCCGGTCGGGCCCATGGTGACGGCCACGGCCTGCGCGATCGCATCGACGCCCAACTTGAGTTCGGCGTGCGCCGCCGAGGAGAACTTCATCTGCTTCTGTGCCATGTCTGGATTCCTTTGGGTTGCGGCTGGTTCAGCCTTCGATCACGCCGAGCAGTTCGCTCTCGCGGATGATCAGGTGCTTGACATTCTTGATCTCGACCTCGGTGCCGGAGTACTTGCCGAACAGGACGGTGTCGCCCTTCTTCACGCCGGGCTGCATGCGCTCGCCGGAGTCGAGCAACTTGCCTGGGCCGATCGAGACGACCTTGCCCTGCATGGGGCGTTCCTTGGCGCTCTCGGGGAGGAAGAGGCCGCTGGCGGTCTTGGTTTCGGCTTCGAGAGGCTTGACGACGAGTCGGTCTTCGAGTGGACGAACGGTGGACATGATGGTGTGCTCCTTGCGGTTGTTTGGTGAGATGTTCTGGTGATGGTTCGTGCGTGGCGCTGGGATCAGAAGCCCATGCCGCCGCCGCCGTGGTCGTGACCGTGGTCATGGTCGCCGCCTTCGTCCTTGGGCTTGGGAGCCTCGACGACGATGCAGTCGGTGACGAGCAGCAGGCTCGCAACGCTGGCCGCGTTCTGCAACGCGGTACGGTCGACCTTGGCCGGCGTGAGCACGCCGTCTTTGAGCAGGCAGCCGTAGGTGCGAGTGAGGGCGTTGAATCCTTCCGTGCCCTTCATCTCGGTGACCTTGGCGACGATGACTGAGCCCTTTTCGCCGGCGTTGTCGGCGATGGTGCGCAGCGGCACCACGAGCGCTTCGCGCACGGCGTCAACGCCGAAGGCTTCGTCGCCCTCGAGCGAGTCGCGCAGCTTCTTCAGCGTGGGCACGGCGCGCACGAAGCTCGTGCCGCCGCCGGGGACGACACCCTCGGCGACCGCGGCGCGGGTCGCGTGCAGCGCGTCTTCGATGCGGCTCTTCTTTTCCTTGAGTTCGGTCTCGCTGTGGGCGCCGACCTTGATCTGCGCGACGCCGCCGGCGAGCTTGGCCAGGCGCTCCTGAAGCTTCTCGCGGTCGTAGTCGCTGTCGGTGCGCTCGATCTCGGATCGGATCTGCGTGCATCGGCCCTCGATCGCCTTGGTGCTGCCAGCACCCTCGACGATCGTGGTGTTCTCGCTGGTGATCTCGAGCTTCTTGGCCTGGCCGAGCTGCTTGATTTCGATCTTGTCGAGCTCGATGCCAAGGTCCTTCATGATCGCGGTGCCGCCGGTGAGGATCGCGATGTCCTCGAGCATGGCCTTGCGACGGTCGCCGTAACCCGGCGCCTTCACCGCGCAGACATTGAGGACGCCGCGCATCTTGTTGATGACCAGCGCGCTGAGTGCTTCGCCGGTGACATCTTCGGCAATGATGAGCAGGGGTCGCTTGGAGGTGACGACCTTCTCAAGGAAGGGAACGAGCTTGGTGATCGAGTCGATCTTGTCCTCGTAAATCAGGACGAGGGCCTTGTCGAGCGTGACGGTCATCTTCTCGACGTTGGTGACGAAGTTCGGGCTCAGGTAGCCGCGATCGAACTGCATGCCCTCGACGACATCGACATAGGTCTCAAGGCCCTTGCCTTCTTCGACCGTGATCACGCCATCCTTGCCGACCTTCTCGAACGCATCAGCCATGATGGAGCCGACTTCTTCGTCGTTGTTGGCGCTGATCGCAGCGACGGCCGCAATGCCGCCCTTGATCGAGCTGACCGGCTTGGCCATGTCGCGGATCGTCTCGGTCACACTGGCGACGGCCTTGCGCATGCCGCGCGCGACGGCGTTGGCATCGGCGCCCGACGCCACATAGCGCAGGCCGCTGCGGAAGAGCGCTTCAGCGAGGACGGTCGCGGTGGTGGTGCCGTCGCCAGCGTCATCGCTGGTCTTGCTGGCGGCTTCCTTCACGAGCTTGGCGCCCATGTTCTCGACCTTGCAGCGGAGTTCGATTTCTTCGGCAACGCTCACGCCGTCCTTCGTGACGGTGGGGCCGCCCCAGCTCTTGTCGATGACCGCGTTGCGGCCGCGAGGGCCAAGGGTGCTCTTGACGGCCGTGGCGAGTTTCTCGACGCCGGCGAGAAGGCTCTTGCGTGCGTCGACGTCGAAGGTCAGTTCTTTCGCTGCCATGATGCAAAGTCTCCAGTTGGGTGATCTGTGCGCGGGCTCGCCCCGCGACGCCCCGTCTAGGCAATCTGCGTGCCAATTGCCACGAAATCAGGGTGCCGAGGGGGTCACAACCTGCGCGGCGGGCAGAAAAAGGGCAATATTATTAGCCACAAACTGCGACGCAATCCTTCGCCCGCGCCGCTGCCAAGTCGGCAGCGCTCAATCCTGGCGCGGATCCTCGGTCAGGACTTCGTGCAGCGGCAACTGGATCGCCATCAGGCTGCGAGCGACCCAGATCGAATTGGCGGCCAGATAGAGCATGCCCAAGCTCAGCAGTCCACCGACCACGAGCATCATGACTCGCACCATCTCGACCCAGTCGAAGAGTTGGCGGTGCACGAAGACCGCCTCGGCCGTGGCCAAGGCAACGAGCACCAGCCCCGCCAAACCCAACAGATCGAGATCCTGCCGGGCCAGATGCGCTTCGCGGTAGGTGCGGCTTCGGCGACCAAGCACCGCGAAGGCGGATCGCAGGCCCAGCGCGACGACGCATGCCAGCCCAGCCTCGGTCGCGAGGCAGGCGACGGTCCAACCGCGGCCGACCAAGGGCGGGCTGAAGATCGACCACTCGCCCGCGACGCGCAGCGCATCCACGACCAACCACACCGGCAGGCACCAAAGTGCGCGCGGGACCATCGTGCCATACTCGTGCGCCAGGACATCGTCATGGCGCGGCGCCATGAGCCATGCGCCGACGCACGCGAGCAACAGGCCGACGAGTCCAGCGATGGACGCAACGAGCGTGGCCATGCGCGGCGTTTGCGGCGCACCCTCGGCGACGAAGGTCAGCGCACGCGCGGCGCCCGCTGGTCCGCTGAGGCAGGTCCACCAGAGCGTGAGTGCCATGCAACACACTGCAAGTCCGATCGCCACCGACCATGGATGGCGCAACCGCAGGAGTCCGCGCACGCCCGCGTCGGTGCACTCGACGAGCGTCGTCATGATCGGCGCGCCACATTCAGGGCATCGTTCCCAGGCAGCAACGCCCTTCAGGTCATGGCGGCATGATCGACAGGGCAGGTGGGTCCCGATGCGTACGGACATAGGCGGAGCCTAGCGCACCTATACTCATGGATTCATGGGACCCGTGCAGAAGCTGCGCGACACGATCGGCACGGCCTATCTGGGCAACCGCCAGGCCGTCGATCGCCTTGTGACCTGCTTGCTCGCGCGCGGCCATGCCCTGATCGAAGATGTTCCGGGTGTGGGGAAGACCACCTTGGCGAGCGCGCTCGCACGCAGCCTGCAGTGTTCATTCGGTCGGGTTCAGTGCACGCCTGATCTCCTGCCGAGCGACGTCACCGGCGCGAGCGTCTTCCTGCGTGACCGTGGGCAGTTTGAGTTCAGGCCCGGGCCGGTCTTTGCGAACATCGTGCTCGCCGACGAGGTCAACCGCGCCACGCCGCGTACACAGAGCGCGCTGCTCGAGGCGATGGGCGAAGGGTCCGTCACGGTCGAGGGGATCACGCACCGGCTGCCGCAGCCGTTCATGGTGGTGGCGACGCAGAATCCCTATGAATTCGAGGGCACCTACACCCTGCCCGAGAATCAACTCGATCGCTTCCTGATGCGCGTCACGCTCGGCTATCCAAGCCCGGACGATGAGAGCCGCGTGATTCTGCAGCAGCCGGGGCGCACCGCATTGCCATCCATCGAGCCGGTCATGGATGTGGCTGGCGTGATGGCGATGCAGGACGCGGTCGATCGGATCCATCTCGCTCAACCGCTCGTGGACTACATCATCGCGCTTGCTTCGGCCACGCGGGAGCACGAGGACCTGCAGTTGGGCGTGAGCCCTCGTGGCGCGCTGGCTCTGGCGCAAGTCGCTCGCGCCACGGCGTACATGGACGAGCGCGACTTCGTCACACCTGAGGACATCGTCGGCAATGCCGCTGCGGTCTTTGTGCACCGCATCATACCTCGCGGCTCGATGGAGTTTGGTGACACGCAGGCCGCACGACGCATCGTGCAGCATGTGCTCGAGACCGTGCCGAGTCCGGCATGAGCGGCTCGAACGCACAGCCTCGCCGCGCAGTGGTTCTTCTCTCAGGCGGACTCGACAGCGCCGTGACGGCGGCTTGGCTTTGTCGCGAGGGATTCGCGGTCCACGCACTCAGCTTTGAGTACGGCCAGCGACACAGCGTGGAGCTGCACGCTGCCGCGCGTGTCGCCAAGCAGGTTGGCGTGGTGGAGCACGTCGTGCAGCGCATCGATCTGCGCGCGTTCGGGGGCAGTGCGCTGACCGCGGACATCGCGGTGCCGAAGGATCGCTCGCCGGACCAGATGACTGGCTCGATCCCGATCACGTATGTGCCCGCGCGCAACACGATCTTCCTGGCCTTTGCGCTCGCTTTCGCCGAAGTCCGTGGCGCCTTCGATCTGGGGATCGGCGTGAATGCGGTCGACTACTCGGGGTATCCGGACTGCCGGCCGGAGTTCATCGCGGCCTTTGAACGGCTCGCCAATCTCGCAACGCGCGCGGGGGTCGAGTCTGGACACATCCGACTGCACACGCCGCTGCAGACGCTGAGCAAGGCACAGATCGTGCGGCTCGGCCGCGAGCTCGGCGTGGATCTGTCGCTCACGATTTCGTGCTACGACCCAGCGAGTGACGGCACACCATGCGCTCGCTGCGACGCATGCGAACTCCGCGCACGCGGGTTCGCCGAAGCGGGCTGATCGTCAGGCGCTGGAACGAAGCGTCCGCGGGCGTCGGCGATGAGCCACTGGGTGGGAGCGGGGGACTGTGCCACGCCGCACCATGCGGCGGTCAACACGAGGGCACTCAGCAGCGACATGACGAAACCCTACGCCGAATGCGGCGCCCGGCAACGCGCTTCTTCCCGTTTCCACATCATTCCGCAGGCGGCGCAGAACACAGACAGGCGACGGGATCGCCTTCAAACATCGAGGTTCTTGACCTCGAGCGCGTGCTTCTCGATGTACGCACGGCGCTGTTCGACATCCTCGCCCATGAGCACATTGAAGAGCCGGTCGCATTCGGCGGCGGCTTCCATGCTCACGCGCAGAAGCGTGCGACGCGCGGGATCCATTGTGGTTTCCCAAAGTTGCTCGGCTTCCATTTCGCCAAGCCCCTTGAAGCGCTGGACCTCGATGCCGCGCCGACCCACGTCGTGCAGCGTGTGAAGGATGCCAGGAATGTTCGCGACCTCGACGAGTTCGTCCTTCGATGGATCGGACTTGGTGTTCGCGCGTCCGCCGCCCGCGGCTTGCTTGGGCTCGCTGTCGTCGTCGGTTTCCGCTGCGGGCGCCGCATCGTCGGCCTTCGCCTTGGCGCCCTTCTCGGCGCGAAGGAGCCAGCCGTACCGCGTGGGCAACTTCTCGCCGGTCACACTCTCTTCTTGCACGAGCCCGAAGTCCGCGATGTCGAGCCCCGACTGCGCGAGTTGGCCAAACAGGCGCTCGAGCTCGGAGTTCTCGTGGAGTTCGCGCATGCTGTCGGCGGGAAGGTTGCGCTCCTGCGCCACGCGCGCCGCGTCTGCTTCAGTCCAGCAGAGCGCATCGCCGCCGCCCCAGCTGACGAGGAACCGCGGCAAGTGGCCGTGGCCGGTCGGATCGTTGGCGCGTTCAGCGAGCAGTCGCGTGAAGACGATGCCGCGGCGCTTGCTGACCGTGACGAGTTCATCGAGCCGATGCAGCTGTCGCAGCACGCGTTGCAGCGTGTCGCCGTCGATCGCGCGCTCGATCGCACCATCCGCTCCGCGCACCACCAACACCGCGCGCTTGAGCGCGAGCCCGGCAAGCGTGTCGCTCATCTGCTTGTCGTTGAGCACATACTGCCCGGTCTTGCCGCGGCTGACGCGATAGAGCGGAGGCTGCGCGATGTAGATGCGGCCCTGGCGCACGAGCTCCTGCATCTGCCGGAAGAAGAATGTGAGCAGCAGCGTGCGGATGTGACTGCCGTCGACGTCGGCGTCGGTCATGATGATGATGCGGCCGTAACGGAGCTTGGCCGGATCGAGCTCATCGGCGATGCCGCACTGCAGCGCTTGGATGAGGGTCTGGATTTCCTCGAAGGCGAGCACCTTGTCGAGCCGGCAGCGCTCAACATTGAGCAACTTGCCGCGCAAGGGAAGAATCGCCTGATGGACATGGTCGCGGCCGCCCTTGGCGCTGCCGCCTGCGCTGTCACCTTCGACGATGAAGATCTCGGTGCGCTCGACATCGTTGCTGGAGCAGTCTGCGAGTTTCTGCGGCAGGGCATTGTCGCCGAGCGCGCTCTTGCGACGAATGAGATCGCGCGCGCGGCGAGCGGCCTCGCGAGCTTCGGCGGCCAGCACAGCGCGCTGGCAGATCTTCTTGGCTTCGGCTGGATTGCGGTCAAGCCACGCAGCAAGTTCCTCGCCGACGGCTTGGCTGATGAAGCCCTCGATCTCTTCGTTGAGGAGCTTTTCCTTGGTCTGGTTGTTGAACTGCGGATTGGGGAGCTTGACGCTGATCACCGCGGCAAGGCCCTCGCGCAGATCGTCGCCGGTCGGAACGAGGTCCTTGATCAGGCCCTTCTCGCGCGCGTAGCCGTTGATGACGCGGGTGAGCGCCGTCTTGAAGCCCACGACATGGGTGCCGCCGTCCGGATTGCGGATGTTGTTGCCGAACGCGAGCAGGTTTTCGTTGGTGCCGTCGGTGTACTGCAGGGCGATGTCGGCGCGCAGTCCGCGCGCTTCGTCCGCGCGCGTGATGCCGATGCAGCTCGACACGGTGGTGCGGCCGGAGTTCAGGTACTGCACATACGCGCGGATGCCATCCTGGTCATGGAAGATGACATCGCGCACGCGGCCCGACGCATCAACGCGTTCGTCGATGAGACGGATCTTGACGCCGGGGTTCAGGTACGCGAGCTCGCGAAGGCGGAACTCGAGCGTTTCGAACCGGAAGTTGGTGTCAGGGAAGACCTGCGCATCGGGGAGGAAGCGGATGGTGGTGCCGCGTTCGGTCGTCGGCAGGTTGGCGCGCACCTGATGAAGCGGGTGCGTGACCTTGCCGCGCTCGAAGCCGATGCTCCACTGCACTCCGGCCTTGCGCACGATGACTTCGGTCCACTCGCTGAGTGCGTTCACGCACTTGACGCCGACGCCGTGCAAACCGCCCGAGACCTTGTACGCGTTGTTGTCGAACTTGCCGCCGGCGTGCACTTCCGTCAGGATCACCTCGACCGCGGGGCGGCCATTGATCTTCGGATTCTCATGCTTCATCGGGTCGACCGGCATGCCGCGACCGTCATCCGAAACCGTGCAGCTGCCATCGACCCCGATGCGCACCTCGACCGCCGTGGCGAAGCCCGCCATGGCCTCGTCGATCGCGTTGTCGACGCACTCGTAGACCAGGTGATGGAGGGCGTTCAGGCCCGTTCCGCCGACATACATCCCGGGGCGCTTACGGATCGCCTCGAGACCTTCGAGGACCTGGATCTCCTCGCTGGTGTACTTCTCCGGTGCGGTCATCGTGGGTTCGGTTGGGGTGGTCTGCTCGGTCATGGACCCTGCGCCTTGGGGGCTGGAAAGGGGGTGGATTGCACCCCGCCGGGGAGCCCCGAAAGTGTACCGGGAAGGGGGTGTCTGAGCATCATCGCCGACAGCGTGGCGAGCCCGGGATTTCCGGTGCAAAGTCGGTGCCCGAACATGCGATGGCATGGGCTAATCTCTGCAGGCGCTCGCTCGTCATGGACGATGAGATTGGGCTTGGACATGGAGGTCTGGTCATGGATCGAGAGCAACATGCGGGGATCGAGGGAAGGAATCGCGCAGGCGATGACCGCATGAGTCTTGATGCGGGTTCACTCGACGCATCGATGCCTCGGTACGACCTCGTGTCGGATGGTGCGGCGTCGAGCCTTGCGCGGCGATCGATCCTGATGATGGGGCTGGGATTCCTGGCCGCCTGCACGGCGACGCCAAGCACGCCAAGCACATCAAGCACATTCCTCGTCCCCGATCCGATCTGGCCCGACCCATCTCGACCCAGCGGCCCAGCTCCGCACGCAGCGACAGGTCCGGCGCCTGCTGGATCGACGTCGACCAACATCGCTCCCGATCGGAACGCCAAGGCCGTGGACGGCGTCATTCCGCGCGCGCGCTGGGCTCGCGGAACGCCGGACACGAAGGACCTGAACAAGATGATCGTGCCCATCAAGTGGATCACGATTCACCACGACGGTCTTGACTCCCCGATGACCGAGACGAGCATGGATGCGTCGGCGGCACGCATTGAGTGGATCCGCTGCGGGCATCGTGGTCGTGGGTTCAGCGACATTGGCTACCACTACATCATCGATCGCGATGGCCGAGTCTGGGAGGGACGCAATCTGCGATGGCAGGGCGCGCATGTCTCGAAGCACAACGAGCAGAACATCGGCATCCTGGTGATGGGCAACTTCGACATTCAGAAGCCCGCGCCGCATCAACTTGATGGGCTGCGGGCGCATGTCCGCCGGTTGATGACCCAATACAAGTTGCTCCAGGGTCGCGTGCTCACCCACCGCGAGTGGGCGGGCGCGAAGACGGCATGCCCCGGCAAGAACTTGCAGTCCGCGGTCAACGACGCGCGTCGCAAGAACTCGTGGTGGAGCTGATCGTCAGTTCGTCGGACGGTCGCGACCGGGTTCCGCAGGGGGTTCGTCCGGTAGGCCAGCGGCTCGACGAAGGCCCCGTTCGGCTCGCTCATCATCCTGCTTGAGCATCGACTCAAGTCGATCGTCGCCGCGCTCTTGTCGCTGCACGAGCTTCCACGCGAGCCACGCGACGGCGAGCATGCTGAGTGACATCAGGAGCAGCGACCAGATCATGGGTGGGCCTCGTGGAACCAGGGACGGAGTGCGCGATAGGCCGCACGGTAGCGATCCTGCGGCATCGCGTTGATGCCTGATGGCGCGCACGCATCCTGATCGCGAAGGTGGCGCGTGGCGTGCGCTGCGTCCGTCCAACATCCTGTGCCGATGCCGGCCAAGAGCGCAGCGCCGTACGCGCCACCATCGGTGACCTGCACGGTGCTCGTGGGCACGCCGAAGGCATCGGTCATGAGTTGACGCCACCACGCGCTGCGCGCACCACCGCCCGAGAGTCGGATCGATCGCGGCGTGAGCCCGACCGCGCGCATCGCATCGAGCCCATCGACGAGGCCCATCGTGATGCCTTCGACGACCGCGCGAAGCAGGTGATGGCGCGAGTGCGCCGGGGTCATGCCCACGAACGCACCACGCGCGTGCGGATCCGCATGCGGCGTGCGTTCACCGCTCAGATAGGGCAGGAAGATCAACCCGTCGCAGCCCGCGGGCGCGGCCGCGGCGAGCTCAAGCATGAGCGGATACGCGTCGACGCCGGCGTTCGTTGCGGCGTCCGCTAGGTCGGGCGCCAGAGCACGCTTGGCCCACTGCAGGCTGCCGCCAGCACTGAGCATCACTCCCATCAGGTGCCATCGATTGGGAACCGCGTGACAGAAAGCATGAAGATTGCCGTCGGGGCTCGCGCGCCATCGATCGCCTGCGGCAAAGACCACGCCGCTGGTGCCGATCGTGCAGCTCACCTGACCGTCGTCGATGATGCCGGTGCCCAGTGCTTGCGCTGCTTGGTCGCCGGCGCCAGCGACGACCGGCAGACCGGCCGGGAGCCCGGTGGCCGCAGCAGCAGCTGCATTGAGATGCGCACAGACTTCGTGCGATTCGTGCAGCGATCCGAGCAGATCCATGGGGAGCGCCAGGTCGTGGCACATGGACTTGCTCCAGCGCCGACTCGCGCAGTCGAGCACGAGCATGCCGCTGGCGTCGCTGACATCGGTTGCGGCGGTGCCGGTCAGCGCAAAGCGAACATCATCCTTGGGCAGGAGCACATGACGCGCCGCACGCGCGATGGACGGCTCGTGCTCGACGACCCACGCCCACTTGGGCGCTGTGAAGCCGGGCATCAGGCGATTTCCGGTGCGCGCGACGATCTCGGGGGCACCCATCAAGCGCTCAAGTCGATCACACTGTGGCGCGCTGCGTTGGTCGTTCCACATGATCGCCGGCGCGAGCGGTTCGCCATCGTCGCCGACCAGACACAGGCCGTGCATCTGCCCCGTCAGTCCGATGCACTGAATGCTCTTGGCTCGGGGATGACCAGCAAGTTCGCGCAGGACCGCGATGGACGCCCGGCGCCACACGCGCGGATCGGTCTGCGCCCAGCCCGGGCGCGGCGTGTCGAATCCGTACTCGCGCGTTGCTGCGGCGACGACGGCACCATCCGGCGCCACAAGCAACGCCTTGGTTGAACTGGTGCCGACGTCGAGCCCGATCAGCATGCCGAGCGCACTCTAGCGGCGGTCACTGCGCGATGATGCGTTCCGCATTGATCATCGCTGCTCCGTCGGGGCCGACCGACGCGACGGTGCCTTCGACGACGACGCGCGCACCTAGCTTCAGGCCACCCTGACCGCGCAGGGAGTGTTGGATTGGTCCTCCGTCCGCGGCATTCGCCACGATCGTGACCGACATCTTGCGAAGATGGTCTCGCGGCTCGCAGCAGAAGTCCCAGGGGGTGGGGCAGTGGTCGTCGTTGGGGTCGTCCTCGCCACAGAGTTTCACGCTCGGGTCAGCGATGGTCACCATGGCTCGGTCGGCGAGGAACGGGTCCTCGCTCCCGCCGATCCTGCCCACGACGATGACGCGATCGCCAGCCTTTGCGGTCGACTTCATGGCACCAACGCCGATCGGCTCGCCGGTTGGCGCGCTCGCGAAGAGTGACGCGGGGAAGGCGCCTTCTGGAGCAGCGGGCCCCGCAGCGTGATCGTGTCCGTCATCGGCGTGGTGGTGACCATCACTGTCGCCGCCGCAGGCAGCGAGGAGGACGGACGAGGCGAGGAAGAGTGAAGTGAGGTGTCGCATGGACTGGTTCCTTTCGAACGTGGTGAATCGATGGATCTGTCGTGAGGTCGTCAAGGAGTTGGAGGTGAAGTCAGGTGGTGCGGAGCGCCTCGGGCGTCGGGAGCCCGATCCAGCGCCAGGTGCTGAGGACGGCGGCGACGATCGCGACGGCGAACCCGGTTGCGACGGCGAGCAGCGTGGATCGTGCATCGAACTGCAGTGCGAAGGTGCCCATGCTGAACTCGACCAAGAGTCCACTCAAGAGCCACTTCGCGAGGAATCCACCGGCCGTCGCGCCGGAGACGGCCACGATGATGCACTGCAGCAGGACATCCAGGATCACCGCATGGCGCGGGTATCCAAGGGTTTCGAGGACCGCGTTCTCACGCACGCGTTCGCTGAAGGCAGCGGCGAGTGCGCTCGCGCCGCCCAGTGCCGCAGCGAGTGCCATGAGCGTGGCGACGACGGCGACGAGCGCTCGCACGGGCGTGAAGAACGCCAAGAGCGATGCGTAGTAGTCGAGCTCAGCCAAGACCGCGAGTTCCAGATCGAGCCGCGAGACCGTGAAGGCCCGCACATCACCGATCGTCGCGCCGTCCAGATCCACGATGACGCACGAGATTGTTTCGCGCCGCATGAGCGTCGTCAGGTCTTCGAGCGGCATCCACCACTCGCCGTCGATCGTCGAGCCTGGCGCGCGCATGGTGCCCACGATGGTGAGTGGCGTGCCAGCGAGCACGATGCGACTGCCGATGGCGGTCGAGGGATCCACGCCGAGCCGCCGCATGGCGCTCGTTCCGGCAAGGACCTCGCCTGATCCGCGTTCGGGCCATCGTCCACCGGTGAGTTGCACATTGGGGTGGACCAAGAGGGCCGCCGGACCGACGCCGCGAACGAGCCCATTGTCGCTCGCCGCCTCCGCGCCATCGATCGCGATGGGCAGGGCGACGTGGGTCTCGGCGCTCACATGCTCCATGCCAGCGGTTCGCTTGATGCCCTGCACACTCGCGGAAAGGACGCCGGGAACGCGCGCGCCGATTTCGCTGCGCTCGAGCGATTCTTCGCTTCCCGCACCCATGACGATCACGCGCGAGGGCGACGCGGTCGATCCCAGAGCCGCTTCCATGCCGCCGAGGAATGCCGAAGCTGTCGCGATGAGCGCGCCCGCGACGAGCGAGCCGGCCAACGCCAGCAGCGTGCGGCCGCGTCCGCGCGTGAGTCCGCGCAAGGAGTACTCCAGAGGAAGCGTCTTCATGATCCGCCTCGCAGCAGGTCCACCAAGCGAGCACGCGAAGCGGTCCACGCCGGGATCGCCGTGGCCGCTAGGCCCGCGACGAGTGCCGCGACGGAAGCGATGACGAAGATCGTGGGGTCCAGTCGAGGCGTGATCGAGACGCCTTCCATCGTGAAGGCGAGGCCCGCACGAGCGAGTCCAGTCCACGCGAGACCGGCGCCGATCAACCCGCCGAGGCCACCGACGAGCGCGCCCTCCGCGAGCACGATCGCGCTGATGCCGCCGTCCGTGAATCCGAGCGTGCGCAGCACGGCGAACTCACGCGAGCGGTGACGCGTGACGTTGACCATCGTCGTCGCGAGCAAGCCGAACGCCGCGAGGACGGCTCCGACGCCGATGATCGAACTGAAGCCTATGAGCGCCACAACATCGCGCGCTGCGCGTGCCACGAACGCCGTCTGCGGTCGCGTGGCAGTGGGGGACTCGTCGGCCCTGAAACGCTCGTCGATCGCTCGAGCGACCTCCTCCAGACGCGCGGGATCGCTGACGGTCACATCGAATTGAGTCACGATGCCGCCGGTGCCGCCGCGCGCAGCTCGCTCCTGCAGATACGACAGGTGCGTGATGGCGCTGTTTCGCCACTGCGGGTCATCGCTTTCGAGAATGCCGTCGATCACTACATCGATGCCTGCGGCGGTCAGCGAGGAACCGACGCGCAGCCCTCGGCGGGCAGCGAGTTCGCGTCCGACCAGCGCCCCGTTGCCGTGGCTTGCCCAGGCGTCGATCGAGCCAGACGCGAGCTTCGGCGCCATCGCACGCAAGTCATCCACCGGCACACCGCGGAAGGTCACGACATCGAGCGAGGCTCGGCAATTGGAGACGATGATCTTCACGGGGACGACGGCCGCGACGCCCGGAAGCTCCGCGATCTGCCGGTCGTAACGCTGGGGCAGCGCACTGGCGAAGGGGCAGAAGCGGTTCTCGCGGTAGACGATCAATCGCGTCTCGCCAGCACGCGTGGTGGTGGCATCGCGCACACCAAGATCGATGCAGGCGATCGCCGCCGCGAGCGCGGTGGTCAGCGCGACGCCAGCGACCAGCGCCACCGTCCGCAGTCGCTGCCGCCGTGCGCTGCGGAGCGCGTACCGAACTCGGCTCATGATCGCGCTCATCGTGCGACCTCCACGCCGGCGAGCCGTCCCTTGTCCAGTCGCACAGTTCGCTCAGCGCGGCGTGCGATCGAGTCATCGTGCGTGACCATCACGATGGTCTGTCCCCGCTCAGCGTGCAGCCGACCGAACAGATCCATCACGGCATCGGCGTTCGTGCGGTCGAGGTCGCCCGTGGGCTCGTCCGCGAGCAGCAGCGTGGGCTGCGTCACGAGTGCGCGCGCGATCGCCACGCGCTGCTCCTGTCCACCCGAGAGTTGGCGTGGAAGGTGACCGTGGCGGCTTGAAAGGTCGACCGATTCCAGCGCCTCGACAACGCGGCGATGCCGCTCGGCTGCGGTCAGGTCGTGCAGCAGCAGCGGCAGTTCCACATTCTCGTACGCCGACAGAACGGGCACGAGGTTGTAGAGCTGGAAGACGTAGCCGACATGACGCGACCGCCAAAGCGCGAGTTGGTTGCGATCCAGTTGCGCAAGGTCGGTGCCATCGACGAGGAGCTCGCCCGATGTGGCGCGATCGATCCCGGCCAGCAGGTTGAGCAGCGTCGTCTTGCCGCTGCCGCTGGGTCCCATGAGCGCCGTGTACGAACCACGCTCAATCGAGAGATCAAGGTGATCGAGCACATGCACGACCTCGCCGCCGCGTTGGTAATCCTTGCAGAGAGAACGGCAATCGATCAGGCTCATGGTGCTTCCTCCTTCGGGGTGATGCGCGTGCCATCGGACAGCGACTCATGCGACGGATGCACGAGGAGATCGCCGGGGCGCACGCCATCGCCGCCGACCAGCCAACCCTCGCCAGCGTCGATCGCTTCGCCAAGATCAACGCGCCGCAAGACGCCCTCATCCATCACCAGGACGGTCACATGCGCGCCGTGGCGCACGACCCAATCGGCGGGCACGACGACTTGGGTGCGCGTGGAACCAGAGCTCGAACCGGGCACCATGATGCGTACACGCGTGAGCGTGTCGGGTCGCAGCAGTCCATCCGCATCATCAAGCCCGATCTTGACCTGAAGCGTGTTCTTCGCGATGTCCGCCCTGAAACCGCCCACGAGCACGGTGCCGTGGAAGGTCCGCCCCTTGAAGGCATCGACAGTGACCTCGGCGAGCTGTCCAGGCAGCACGCTTCCCGCATCGGCGAGCGGCACATCGCAACGAACTTGCACCTTGGCGGGGTCGAAGATCGCGAACATGGCGCCCTCGTTCTCCATGTCGCCACCGATGCGCTCGCCGGGATCGACGCGTCGCTCATAGATCACTCCGTCGACTGGTGACACCACGCTGCAGCGTTCGACATCAAGGACGGCACGCTCCCACGCGCCACGCGCCATGAGTTCGGCGCCCTCAGCGCGCGCGAGCTGCGCCGCAGCAAGGTCAACATCGATCTGTGCGGCCTCGCCGACACTGAGCCGAGCTTCGGCGAGCGTGTGCTGAAGCCTCGCTTGTGCCGTCTCGGCACGCGCCATCGCGTACGCGCCGGCCGTCTGCTGCTCCGCCTCCTCGAAGGGGCGCGCATCAATCGTGGCGATGATCTGTCCCGCCTTCACGGCGTCGCCCTCGATCGCCCGGACCGAGGTCACCGTGCCATCGATGAGCCCTGGCACGAGCGTGGCGTACGGACGGGCTTCGATCCATCCGGGTGCCTGCACAATGCTGCCGGCAAAGGACGAACCGAGCTCGCGCGCGACAGCTCGCGTGACGGCGACCGGCGTTGGACGGCCGAGCCAGAACGCAATGAACGCGACGACTCCGAAGATCGCGCCGCCCCAGACGCAGAACGCGAAGAGCCGCGTCGCGCGACGATTCGGCAGAGGAATCATGGCAGATGTGGTGGTGTGGCTGTTCATCGCGAGGCGCTCCGTGGTTGGTCGTCGTTGCGGGCCAGATCGATGCCGGCACTCGCCGCGACGCGCTGCGCTGCGGCGATGCAGGCCGATGCATAGGCCATGTTGGTTTCGGTCTCTGCTTCGATGCACGCGACATGAAGTTCGTCGCGTTCCTTCGTGGTTGCGGCGCCGCGTTCGGCCAGAGTGCGCGCGCGATCCTGCTGCGCCCTCGCAGCAGCGAGCATCGTTCGTTCGAGCGCCTGTGCGGCGACGCGCAGCGATGTCTCGCGATCGAGCGCATCGGCGAGCCGCGCGTGGGCTTGCTGCAGCGCCGCGTCGGCTCGGAGCGCGGCGGCCTCATCGAGCAGCGCGGCGCGTTCGTCGCGCGTTGCGCCCTCGCCACCGATCGGAAGAGCGAACTGCAGCACGATCGGAATCGCTTGCATTCCTTCCTCATCCTGCATGTATCCCGAACCGATGTTCGCGTTCTGGGCGAGCCCCGAACGAATGAGCCCCGCCTCGATGCGCGTGGCCGCGGCGAGCGCGATGGCCATGCGCGCGGCGGGCGTCTCGGGGCTGCTCGCGAGCACAGCCTGCTCGGGGAGTGCTGGCAACTCAGGGCGTTCAAGGATCCAGTCGGTCCGGTCGAGCGCGCAGCCCATCTCGATGGCCAGCGCGCGCAGGCTGGTCGAGTGACTCGCGCGAGCTTGCTCGAGGCGGGACTGCGCGGCAGCGAGCATCGACGATGCTGCCTGGTCGCTTCGAGTGGACGCGAGCCCCTTCGCAGCGAGGGCCGACTCACGATCGGCTTGCACCTGCGCCAGGGCGAGCCGAAGGTGGGCCAGCCGCAGCGATTCCTGCGCTTGCCAAGCCATGGCGTGTCGCTCACGCACGGTGGCCGCGAGCGTGGCGGCCGCATCGATTGCAGCAAGGTGCGCGGCCTGCGCACGAAGACTCGCCGCCTCCATGCGGTCATCGCGTGTGATGAGATCGGTGAGCGATGCGGTCAGCAGCGCCTGGATTGGCACCGTCGCCGTGGCCGAGAGCGGTGCGCCGATCTCAAGCATCAACATGGGTGTCGGACCGAGCGCGACAGCATCGACGGCGAGCGCCGCCTCGTGAGCGCCGAGGACATCAGCGCGGAACGACGGATTGCGTGCGAGAGCAGTTGCGACGGCGGTCTCGGCAGAGAGGGGGCGGTCGGTCGGCGGTGCGGTCGTGGTCGGTTGGTGGGCGTCGCCTTTCAGCGCAACGCGTGCAAGGTCGCGCTCGAGTGCATCGCGCGAGGCATCGTGATGGTCAGTCGTCGTGCAGGCTGCAGCGAAGAGTGCCGTCAGGACAAAGACGGCGTGAGTTCGGGCAGCCCGAAGCAGGGGCTTGGGCATGGTGATCCTTTGATGTGTGAGGTGCGTGACAGCGCCGCGAACCCATCAGGGCGCGGCAACGATCAACGCAGCGTCACACAGTCAGGATGCAGACCAGCGGTCGGAATCGGCCCGGCGGCGGGTGCCACACGGTGCCGCGCTCGATCGAGAGATCGGTGGCGGGCAGAGCGATGCTCGGCAGGTGCAACACCAAAGTGCCGAGGTGATCGAGGTGGAACACGAAGAGCGACGCAGGCAGTTCGTCGCACTGTGGGGACGGAGCCTTGGTGCAGCAGTCTGCGCACGCGTCGGTGTCCACCGGCGCGGGAGTTGGTGCTTCCTCGTCGCAGCAGTTGTGACAGCAGTCATCGGCCGCAGGAACGGGCGCGCAGCAGGACGGCATCGCCGTCATGCCCAAACAGCCCGCCCCCGCCCGCCACTGGCAGCAGCACATGGCGATCCAGATCGCAAGCAGATGGACGGTCACACGGCGCACGGGAGAAGAGTACCGTGGCGTGCTTGGAAGGCAAGAACTGCGCGTCGACTTCGGCCAAGACAGGTCGACGAGTCATCGCGCATCACCGACCCGAGACCCACCATGCGTCATCGCTTTGCAGTCCTCGCAGCCCTGATCGCCACGCGATGTGCGATGGCCGATGTGCTGTCCATGGTGCAGGCGCAGTCCGCCACGCAGCATGCTGAGGTGACGCTGTCGAGCGGCGAGGTCATCACGGGCGAGTTGCTCAGGCAGG
>Ga0194120_10003700_pt1 | contig 24572 bp, 17 predicted proteins | sample TA2MahCa65mmetaG_FD_148642 | JGI IMG/M metagenome (GOLD analysis project Ga0194120, IMG submission 148642) | Freshwater microbial communities from Lake Tanganyika, Tanzania - TA2015019 Mahale Deep Cast 65m | ecosystem: Environmental > Aquatic > Freshwater > Lake | place: Tanzania: Lake... | reverse complement strand
ATCGTCGCGTTGATATAGTCGCGCAAGATCGATCGGCCGGCGCCGATCTCTCCCGCGAGGAGAAGTTGCACGGCCTCCTGAAACAGAGCCTGCCGAAACGCCGCGTCATTCGTCGCCCGCGCTTGCACAGTCTCCTTGAAACTCCGGGTCAGCGCCATCACGTCACCCCTCACCTATTTTTTGCCTTCTTACGCGCTTTGTAGTTTCGCCAATGCGCCAAAGCATCGGCGATGTCGTCGCTCTGACGGCGCTTCGTGCCGCCTCCCAGCAAAATCACCAGCGCCTTGCCATCCCTTCCAAAATAGATGCGATAGCCTGGACCGCGATTGATTTTTAGTTCGGACGCGCCCTCGCCGATTGGTTCGACTTTCGAGGTGTTTCCCGCAGCCAACCGCGCCAAACCAACAGTGATGATCGCGGCGGCCTGGGGGTCGAGGGCGTTGAACCACTCCGCGAAGGGGTTTGCGCCTTTCTCGGTAACGTATTCCTCAATCTCTATTATTGGTATCATATAGGTTACCAGATTGGAAGCGGAGCTATGGAATCCTCGGGCGGTCGAACCAACGCCGTCGGCAATTCTAGCTCTGAGGATGCGCATCCTCTTGCACGTCGCCGGACTCAGAGAACGGCGGCAACTGGCCATAGGTGGCGGCGGCGGTCAGCGCCTGCGCGGCGATGTCGCCCGCCCGGATCAAGAGATCGGTGGGCGCCGCCTGACCCTCCGCGGCCATTGGGCCAAGCTCGATGATTTTGACCAGCGCATCGGAAAGGATGGCGAGTTGGGTCGTCGTATCGGTCATCGCGTCCGCGCTCCTTCGATCCGCGACGATAGTCGCGAAATTCACGGCAAGGAACCCGCGCCGAAATCTTCGATCATCCCGCCTGTCTCCCCGCGCGCGCCGCCTTCGCCGCCTTTCCGCGCAGCAGCGCCATCAGCACAGGTCCCAGCGAAAACTCCCCTGCCCGCGCCTTAGTGGTCAGAACCCGCAAATAGCCGCCGGCGGATTTGATTTCCTCGCCCCGTTGCAGAATCGCAGCGATGACGATCGAGGCGTCATGTTCGCCCAGAACGTCGAGCGCCTGTTTCCAGGCGTCTGGCGAGACGCCGATCGCCGAGCGCACGATCGCCGCTGCGTCAATCAGGTCGCGCCAGCAGGAAATCTCGCCCCGTTTGCCATAATCGGCAATGTCGGGACAGGCTTGCAGCACCATGCCGAGTGGATAGGTTCGCGACGGTGACGTTTTCCGTTCGCCGAGTCCTGGACTGGGAGCCTCGGTTGTTGAAGCCCCTGCCCCCTCGGCTTCCGGCTCTTTCGGCATTGACCCGGGTGGATCGCCCAGGCCTTCTCGAAGGCTAGGTTCAAGATCAGGAATGTTTGTGATTTGATTCTGTATATGGCGCTCAGTTTGAGACTCACTGGCGCTATTTTTTTGGCTTTTTACATGCGTTTCGAGCAACTTCTGGATCTCGGTCGCGAAGGCCGCCAATTCGCTGGCCAAAGCGTCGAGGTCGCCCCTCCCAAGGCTGCGCGCATAGCGACCTGCGAGGACCTGGTAGCGCCGGTAAAGGCCTTCCCAGTCGCAGATATCCTGCCCGTCGATCGATAACGCTGCGAAGGGAACCCCTTCTTCCATGCCGGTCTCGATCATCTTGACGATGTCGCGCCGCACGATCGTGATTTTTTCCCGTAGCAACGCGATGGCGCGGTTCTCGGCGCGCACCTCCTCGGCGAGATTTTCGATCTCGGCCGCGCGCGCGATTAAGGGCGTCAGATCGAAGCCGAAGGCCTCCGCGATCTCGCCGCCCTGCCCTCTCCTGGCGAAGCGTTTGCCGTTCGGCGAGTCGCGCCGGATGATCAGCCCGGCCTCGACGAGCGAAGCGAGATGACGGCGCAAGGTCGCCGGCGCCATGCCATGAGCGCGGATCGAGAGTTCCCTGTTTGACGGAAACACCACGATCCCGGGAGCCAGTGAATCACTCTCCCCCTCCCCGGCTTCGGCCTCTGGCAGCGTCAGCGCCGTTTCCTGGTGGAAACTGAGCAAGGCGTGCAAGACCGACAGCGCCCGGTCGGTGACGTCGAGTGGCCCTTTGGCTTCTGTGAGCGCGCGAAACAGCCGCCACTTATGGACGACCGTCTCCGATGCGTCGGGTTTCGCCGCGAAATCTCGCGTCGCCGCCTGCGCCGCCACCATGGCGAGCGACAGCGGCCGCCGCCCAAAGGGCGTCGTTGGATGTGTGCGCATGATCCTTTGCCTCGTTCAGGCAAAAGAAATCCGCTCGCCGAAACGGCGCCGACTCTTGACAGTGATTCGCGGAAGTGGGATTCTCAGAGTGCTTAGATCAGAGAAAGGCTTCCGGGCGGCGACGTTCGGGGGCTTTTTTCTTTTGCGGTTCAGTCTCCTGTTTCACTGCTGAGTTTCGCCTCCTTGAACGCCTGGTAGAGCGAATCAAGATTGGACGAAATGTATCGGCCAAACTCTCCCGCATTCTTCGACTTGAGAGAGAGGCTGAAGGTTTTTCCGGTATTGCGGAAGCTCGCGGCAACCGTCTTGTCCTCGGGCACCCAGGATGCCAATTCTGTTTTCGCCCCTGCCGCTTTCCTGGGACGCTTTCGCGCCGTTTTCAGTCGCGCGAGAAGATAGTTGAACCGGTCTATCGCATCCTTCGAGCGAAATTCTTCAGACCCGACAATCTCCTTGGCGAGCTGGGCTCTCGCCGGTTGCTTCAATTGCTTCTTGAGTTCCTCCCACCTGTCGCGACCGACATTCTTAGCTGCGCCAATTGCCTCGATCACGGCGGCAGGAATTGTCTCCGCGACGGAAAGCATTCGGGACAACAAGGTGTCATCGATGGTCAATGCGGACTTGATCGTGTCCTTGCTCTGCCCCATGTCGAGCAGCTTTTTTGCGAACAGTGCCTTTTCGATGAACGACAAATTCGCCCGCGCGGTATTTTCCTGTCCCTGCGCGACGATATGGGCGATGTCTTCAAGGTTCTTGACGACCGCTCGAACAGGGATGCCGAGTTCCTTGGCGACTCGCACGCGACGGTGACCGAACACGACCATGTAACGGCCCGTGATCTGCGGGTGGGGCCTTACAAGGATCGGCGTCGACTGCCCGTGCTCTTTGATCGCATCGCGAAGTAGGGCGTAGTCTTCGTCGTCGTCTTCAATGCGGTCGGAGACGAATGACTGATCGAGCACACCGACGTCGAGATTGACGACAGTTTCTCCCGCGATCATTTTCTTGGCGTTCTCCGCCATCTCATCAATCGAGATCATCATAGAGCGTGACGCGCCTCGACGAGCGTACTCGTGCCGGGCTTCGCTATCGGCCTTGGGCGTCTCTATGCCGGTGACGCTCGCCAGGAGGTTCTTGCGGGCCACGCTACTCCCCTTCCCCCGGCGCAAAGACACCGGATTTACAGGCGATTTTCGGTTTCTGCACGGCTGTCAAAACAAAGGTCATTTGCGCCCCCACGCCCTGTGAACCAGAGCCGTGATTTCCTCGTTGACTGCGTTCAGCGCCTCCAAGGCACGATCATAGGTGGCACGGTTGAATTGGGATCGTTCGACTTCGTACAGCGTCTGGTTGGTAATGCCTGCGTCTGAGATCGCAGTGGATTTCACCATCGGATTCTTCAGCATCTGCTTGGGAAAAAGAGACTGCATGAATCCAACCATCTGAGCTTGAGGACCGTCGGTTGGCTCATAGCGCGTCACAAGATATCGAAACCAATTGAGCCGCACCTCAGCTCCGGCGCCGCTAATGGATTGGAGAATACCTCCCAACATGAGCAAAAACTGGCTCATGGACATTACATCGAGCATTTGCGGATGGATCGTGATCAGAACGCAAGTGGACGCAGTCAGCGCCGTCAGGGTGAGATACCCAAGCTGCGGCGGGCAATCGATCACAACAATGTCGTAACGCTGGTCGACCTCTTTTAGAGCGTCGGCGATGCGGGTGAAAAACATCCTCCCTTCGACAGACGATTTGTTCGATGCTGCGAGAGGGGTGTCATATTCGTATTCCTGAAGCTCCAAGTTGGCTGCCACGATATCGAGGCCGGGGAAGTTCGTCGGCCGGATAATTTCGGAGATCGGCTTTCTCGCCTCGTCATAGCGAAGAGCCTCATAAAGCGAGGGATTCCTATCGAGTTCGGGCTGAATGCCGTGAAGCGCAGAAAGCGACGCCTGTGGATCAAGATCTATTGCAAGGACGCGGTGCCCAGTAAGGGCCAGATGCTGAGCAAGATGCGCCGCCGTCGTCGTCTTTCCGCTGCCGCCCTTGAAATTGACGACTGCGATGACCTGCAATCGCTCTCCATCCTTCCGGTGCGGAACATAATTTTTGAAATCGGCGCGCCCATGACGATCAAGATAGTGCCGCAGTTCGAGCATCTGCTCCGCAGTGTAAGTCCGCCGTCCTGAAACGGAGGTCGTCGGTGTCGGTCCCTTGCCTTCAAGATGAAGCTTCTTGATGTTGGACTGCGTTACACCCAAGAAATACGCGACCTCCGCGAGCGAGAACGGGCGTAAGCTTTTGGTGGCATCGGGCGGATAGTGCTCAAGCCGGAGCATGTTCAGCCTGTCGGAGATCGTCTCCCCTTGCTGGAGAATAATCTCGTGGAAGCTGAAACCGTCCATCTCATCGATAGATGTCGACACATTCATCGGCACCGTTTCCCCGAATAACGCTTTTCCGCGCGATACCGAATTCCAAGTGGGAATTATGCCCGATTCGCTCCTAGCGGCAACGGTTTTTAAATTAACGAAAGGTTAAGCCCCGTTGAGACCCACTTTTCAGCGCGGCGAAAGGGGCTTGCGAAAATAAAACGTCTGATTTCGCAAAAATTTCCGCCATTATGCACGGCTGTCAAAATCAGCGCGCCGTGCGCGCGATCATCTACGAAACACGATCCAAAACCCTTAAGCTGTCCGAAAAGAATTTGCTGGACGACGCTCACGCGCCGTCCTTGCCAAATTTCCATACTGGTATCCCCATCTTGCGAGCCTTGTCCGCGAGGTTCTCGACGATGCCGGAGCCGGGGAAGATGATCACGCCGATCGGCAGCGATTCGAGCATCGCGTCGTTGCGCTTGAAGGGCGCGGCGTTCTTGTGTCGGGCCCAATCAGGTTTGAAGGCGACCTGCGGGATCTTGCGATTGTCAGCCCAGCAAGCGGCGACGCGTTCGGCGCCTTTCGGGCCTGCGCCGTGGAGCAAAACCATGTCGGGATGTTTGGCGCGCACCTTGTCGAGCGCCGCCCAAATGCGCACGTGATCGTTGCAGTCGGGTCCGCCGGCGAAAGCGATTCGTGGACCGGGCGGCAGCAGCACCTGTGTCTCGGCGCGTTTCTTCGCGTTGAGAAAATCGCGGCTGTCGATCATCGCCGAGGTCAGCGCGCGGTGGTTGACGAGCGATCCCGCGCGCGGACGCCAGGAGGAGCCGGTCTCGGCCGCGTAGAGTTCGGCCAGATGATCGCGGAAGAATTCGAAGCCGTTGCGCCGTTCGGTCAGCGTCAGCCCTTGCGCAATCAAGCGCTCGAGTTCGACGGAGCGAATTTCCGACCCATCCTGCTCGGCGTGGGAGCGGCGCTGTGCGGTCTCGTTGTCGTCGAGGTCGCGGCCGATGCGCTGAGCCTTGCGGTGGAACAGATTGACGAGCGACCATAAGAGATCGGGAAGGTCGGCTTCGAGGCGCGTGTCGACGAAGAGGCCCGACAAGGCTTCGACGATGGATTCGAGAGCGAGCGTTGCGGCGTCGGAGGAGGGGAGGGGACGCGGATCGGGTTCGTCCTCGAAGGGGCGATAGCCGTGAAGGGCGAGTTCGTCGAGAAGATGCGCTGAGGCTGAACCCGCGTGGCGATGCGAAGGCTCGGAGCCGAAAGGAAGGGGGGCGATCTCGTAAATCATGGCGGCCGCTCTTTCGTTGGAGGCCGCGCCGATCGCGACCTGACAGCGATCCAAAGCCACGGGTGGACCGCGCCGCACCCACCGGGCCGCAGCAGCGCGGAGGACGCGTGCCGCCGAATTGTTTGGGGTGCGAGGAATGCCCCGCGCGGGACGCGTGGGGCAGGGGAAAGAATTCGGCGGCGCGCGTTGCGGCAAGCGGGCCGCTTGTGGCGGCATCGCTGCTCTCCCTCAGGTCGGCGCGCGGCCCTCTTCGAGAAAGAGCGGCGGCGGAAGACATCGATGAAGCTTCGCGCTTACGATTGCCCCGCCTACGCGATGTGTCGCTCCTTTTTCCGTCGGCGCGCTCTTGATCACTCGAACAGTTTCGCCAAGTCGGCCACGGGCCGAAACAGTTTCATCGGCTGATCCGGAAACGCCAGGAAACTTTCGCGTTCGTAAAACTTTCGAGCGGCCGCATCCTTGGCGTCAACAATCACAGCGAAGGACGCGATCTCGCTGTGCACGGTGCGATGGAGCGCGTCCGCCAGCAGAAAGCGGCCATACCCGCGGCCTTGCAGTCGTTGATCGACCGCGAGGCGTCCGAGGAGCGTCGCCGGGATGAGGGGATAGCGAGGCAAGCGCTTGGTTATTTCCGCCGGCAGTTCCGTGAGCCGAACGGCCGTCGACGACAGCGTGTAGTATCCGCCGACTGCCCCGTCCGGCAGAATGAGCACAAAAGGCGCCGCAAGCTTTTTGCGGGCATCTTGGCCGGCTTGAGTTCGGAAATACCGATCGAGTGGTTCGACGCCGCTGCTGAAAGAATTTCGATCGTGCCGCGGTCCGAGCGCCTCGATGCGGAGCGACTTGTCCGGTGCGGCGGTCACTTCTTAACCGCCGGTGGCCTCGCGATAGCGGCGCACCGTCTCGCGGAGCCGATCGTTCACGGACTGCGGATTGAGGAGGGCTTCAACGAACGCCCGGCTGTCGCGGACAGATAGTTCAAGTTGCTGATGCTCCTCGATCGTCCGCCGCGCGGCGTCTTGAACACTCGTCAACACAAAATCCGTCACCGTCCGACCCTCCAGAGCGGCGGCGCGCTCGATGAGCATCTTCTGGTCGGCAGTGACCCGCGTCTCGAGGCGCTGGGACCGTGCGCGACCGCGAGTTGGCTTCGAAGCTGTGTTCGCCATGGCTCTTCTCTTGGCTATAATGTACGGCCAAAACCCGGCCGCTGCAACACTATTCGCCCTAGACTAGCTGACGACGTTGATCTCACGGTCGAATGCGAAAGAATGACCCTAGCCGAACATCGAAATCACCGGAGCAACAGGGCTGCTTGCGCCCGATTAGCGACATTCAGGCCGTTCGACAGCATTTCCTGCAAGCATCGTCCGGCTTCCGAGTGAGCCTCCGATCAGCTTTATGGGTGCCTACAGGCGCGGATTAAGAATCGGTGAGGGAGCGCATACCGTTAGGGCCTTCGAGCCGCGCGTCATGGCGACATAGAGGTTGCGCGCATCCAGCGCGCCGGCGTTGAGAATCACAGCCGCTTCCGCCTCAAGCCCCTTCAGCAGAAGTGTGCTGCCGACGGCACGCCTCGGCAGGGGCCTGCCCACCAGCCGGTTCTGTTCGCGCATCCGAATAGTGGCGGCGTGGAACGACAGCCCGTCTGTTCCGTCGCAAAGCTGAAGTGCCTTGATGCACGCCCGCAGGACCACGGGCCGGTAAGCGTTAACACCCGCTTGCTTACCAATTTCAACCAGCACATCGATCGCAGCGCGGTGTGATGGCGTGCGGACGAACGACAATGCGACAGCCTCGGCGTCCGTCGGCGGATTGCGGGCAGCGCCGCGCATCAGAGACTGCACGCGCCTTACTAGGTCAGCGGCACCGACATTGCGCATGACGCTCTGAGCGAAGTTGGCGAGGCATTCCAGGGCGTCCGGCGCACTGAGGTCGAAGGTTCTAGCGAACGCCACCAGGTCCCGCAGGTCAACGGCTTCGACGGTTATGGCCCCCGGTGTCTGGCTGGCAAACTGCCGCTGACCGTCAGGGTTCGTGCTGTCCCCGATGATCAGGACGCAGCCCTGACCGTCTGGCGGGCGCACACGGGCGGCCTCCAGACGCCGTTGATGATCTTCCGTGCCGTCGAGTTCGATCCAGCTCACGCCGGCCGGAGCTGTCCGCAGGTCGATGGGCTCGCCACGCAGCAGCTTGCTGCGCATATCGAGCAGCCAACGGCCCAGCGGCTCCGTGCCTGCGTTGATCCATCGCCAGGGAGTGGTGAGTTCGCCAGCCAGAGGGAAATAGGTGCAGACATTTTCGTCCCACTTCGCCAAATCGTCACCGCCAAAGCCGAAGATCGCCTGCATCGGATCGCCGAGCACGCAAGTCGGCAGCGTCTGCGCCGCGTAGGCCACGATGACGTGCTGCCGGATCGAGCAGTCCTGGTACTCATCCACAATGAGCCGCGCGTAGCTCGCAGCCAGGATGTCGTTGACATGGCCCGCTTGGAGCAGCTTGGCTGCGGCGACGCGGATGTTGGGATAGTCGGTGCGGGGGCTCGCCAGTTGCAGCAGATCGGCGTTGTGCGCGCTCCGCGCCGGAAATGTCGAGATGAGCCGCATCGCCCAGCCGTCGATCGTTGAGAGGCGGTAGGCTTTGGCGAGTACGCCAGCCTGGTCGAGCCGGCCGCGGAGCGCAACGACCCCGGCATTGGTGTGTGTCAGCACGAGGATCGGCTTGCCGCCACCGTGACGAGTCAGCGCTTCGGCAATGAGATGCGTTTTTCCGCAGCCCGCAGGCGCGGTCACGGTGCCGCGATTGATCGCCAGCAGGTCGATGTCATTGTCCGGCATTGCCCGCCCACGCAAAGACGCGCCCCACCAGCTCCCTGAAACCGGCATCGGCGTTCGCCAGATCGGGACCGACAATGTCGCGGGCTACATCCTCCATCCATGTGACCGACTTGAACCAGCCAGCCTTCTTCGCCCGTGCTGCCTTACCAAGGACGGCCCGGCTCTCAGGCGTTATCTGGTCAATGAGGGCTTCCGTGCGGATGCCGTTCAGATCCTTAGCGTTCTGCGACGCAGACTTGATTTGGTCGTTGATCAGCTCTTCGCCATGCAGTTCGACCGCCCGGTCAAGGAGTTTGCCAACACCGTCGTCGGTTAGGCTCAGGAACAGTTCGTCTTCCAGCGCCCGCCCATCACGCCATGCGACAACCGTCCCGCCATCCGCAGTGAAGGCCGCTTCCACAGCTGCGGTCGGCTTTTTGTCGTCGTCCCTGACCACTGCTGCCCTGTACCCGAGCGCATGCAAGGCGGCCGCGCGCCTGAAGGGCCTGTCGGGATCGCCGCCGCCGCAATCCACTAAGGCGGTCCCTTGGGCGGTGATGGAATCGTCGCGGAACTGATCGAGGCCACGGACAAGGCCGACCTCGCTGGCGCCCTCGCAGACGATGACTTTCGGCGCGAGAAAGGCGTCTGGGTACAGGCGGATCGTGCTCTGGATGTCGTCCGCCGAGCCGACGGCGCGGATCTCGTGCCGCTCGGCCGCACAGCGCGTCACGAACAACTGATTTCCTGACAGCTCGCGCAGTGCGACCGGCGAATGCGTCGTCATGAAAACTTGCAGCGGTGGCGGCGCCTCCTTCGCACCGAGGGAGCCCAGGAGCCGAATGATACGGTGTGGCTCCAGTCCGTGCTCCAACTCGTCGATCATAATGATGGATGACTGCGCCGCCGCCTTCCGCTGGAGGCCGGCGATGAGCAACCGCGTTGAGCCGATGCCCAAGCCGCGCAGCGGCACACCATCCTCGTCGTGCAGGGAGATAGTGCCGCCGCTGAACGACACGGAATGCGCATCCAGCATGGCCTTGATGTTCTCGCCGATGGGGATGCCAAGCTCCTTCGCCGTGGCCGCTACGATGCCCAACGTCTCTCCCAACTGACCTTGCGCCTGGTCGCCGAAGGCGGCCCGGGCGTCGCGGGCGGCCTTGGCCAAGGCCGCCGATGCATCCGCGCGCTCCTCGGAGACGCGATTCAGCACGGAGCCGCGCCGCCAGCCCAGATGGTAGTCGGCCATCACGCCGATGCGCGTGGGGGCAAGCCGAACGCGGTCGCCCCAGCTAAGGTTCCGTGTTAGCCCTTGCGCCTCAGCCCGCTCCGACACCAGCGTCCAGCTCGGCTCCAAATCGCTCGCAACGGTGAGCTTCACCGTCAGCACGGTCTCGGCAGCCTTCTCCGGTTCATCGTCGATCGTGCCGGCTGCGGCGTCAAACCCGCGAAGGTACATGCCGTAGGCATCGAGATTCATCAGGTCGTCGTCGAGTTCACCGAGCGTGACCGCGATGGTGATCGGCGTTTCGACATTCAGTTGGTGGAAGTCCGCATCCGTGAACTGGAGGCTCCTGCGAGCCCCGAGACACAAATCGATCGCGTCGAGGATTGACGACTTGCCGCTGTCACCGGGGCCGATCAGGCAGTTGATCCCAGCAGCGGGATACCAAGTCAGCTCCTCGATACCCCGGAAGTTCCTGATTTCTACCGCCCGAACCCGTGCCATACCGTGCCCTTCCCGTCTCCCTGCCTTTGGCGGGGCCAGCAGCCTCTTTGCTTTGCCTAAGCCCCTATCGTCACCGGCCTCGGCTTTCTCCTTCGTGCCTGCTCAGGCCGACACGCGGCTCTTGAAAGGAATGACGTTGCCGGGTGCGGGATCGGCTTCAGGGGCGCTTTCCTCTACGAGCCTCACCAGCGGCGCGATTACCAGCTTTTCCCACAGCCCGTTGACCATCTGCTCCAAGCGGTCTTTCAGCTTTGCCTCCTTGGTGAACCAGCCCTCCAGATGGGCGGCCACGCGCAACTTGAAGCCAGGACCGCGGCCCCATTCCGAGGCGCAGGCCGACCACACGGGCGACTGCGACAGGGACTCGCGGTAGACTTCCACCCCTCCGAGCTGGGTCGCTTCAAGGAAGGCGCGCTTCGATGCCGCCGCGCTCGCGGCGATTTGGTCGATCGAGCGGTTGGCCAGCGCCAGACCCCCGTCTGCTTTGAGCGATTTCAGGAACGCATCGAGTCCGTTGAACCAGCTTTCGCTTCGTAACCGGGCGTCTCGGGCGGCGCCGACGCCGACCAGGTGCACGACGCTCAGGCCTGAATAGTCGCCGCTCCGCCGCGTGGATGCCCAGAGCGTGGATGCATATCGCACGCCCTTGATGGTGCTGATCGCCTCCACATAGGCCAACTGCTCGCGCGCCCCTAGCTCCCGATTGCCTCTAAGAAAGTTGTTAAGCCTGTTGGCTACCTCCTCGATGGCCGCGTTCAACGCTTGAGCCTCATGGTTTCTGATAATGTCCTGCGATGCGGCGCACAGGTCGAAGAGCCGCTCCTCAACCGCCTTCCGCATCCGGCTCAACTGCCCGAACAGGTCGCTGCGGATCGCCTCGGCGGCGTCCGCCTCAACGTTGTAAAAGAGTATCGGAACGCCGGCGAGGTCTTCGGCTGAAAGTTCCGAGGACACCTGCATCCGCTTGAACTCATAACCCTCAGCATCCGTCAGCGCTTGCTCGCCCATGTCGTCCTTCATCGCACGCGCTTCTTCAGAGCGCGGCAATGCCAAGATCGACACTTTCCCGGTGTCGAAGCGCTCCGAGAAGGTCTGGCGCATGTGCTGTAGCAGCACGCGCGCGCTGGTTCCCGGCGCATCGTTGAACCGCGAGCAGAACACCACCGCCGTCCGCGGATCCTTCAGCCGATGGTCCAGGTCCTCCCGCACTGCCACGTCATCGACGCCCTTGGTGTCGACGACGGTGATGTCCAGCTCGCCGAACGTTCGACCGAAATTGGGAATGAGCAGGTCGATGCTCTTCGGCAGCGGCACATCCTTGAGGCGACCGTTGTTCACCGCCTTGAAGGTCTCGGTGACCCACTCCATCGGGTGCTTGCGGGTGGAGCTGTCGTACCAGAGTTCGCGCCGTGTCCGCTCGTCGAGGTTCATCAAGGCGAGGATGCGGGTCCTGAACTCGTCCTCGCTGCTGCTGGACTTGGCCAACTCGACGACGGGGTCGCTATAGACGGTTCTGCCGTCAACGGTTTCCCGCTTACGCCCTAGGCCCGACATGTTGCGGATGGCGCGCTCCGCTTCGCGGCTAATGCTGACGCTTTCGCCCGTCTCGCGTTGTTCGCTCGTGTGAATGTTCCATTTCGCGGCACAGAAGTCCGAGACGATCTCCCGCATCTCGGCGTCGCTCATGGGCAGCAAGGAGATACCGAACTCCGGCCCTCCCTTGATGTGGACCTCGCAGATCGTGGTGCCGCCAGCGCCGGTTTCGAGTACGGGCCGGTTGATCGCCTTGTCCGTGAGGGACGGAGGCACGAGCAGGTCGAAGATAAAGCTGATGGCCGTGGACTTGCCGACACCGATGTCGCCGATGAAAGCGATGTTGTGATTGAGCTTGCCCAGGAAACCCGCGGCACGCAGCAGCGAATCCCGCTGACGTTCGATCTGGCGGCGCAGAGGCCAAGGACGATCTTCGTTCTCCAGGAACGCCGCGATTTCGCCGAGCGTCTCTTCCGTGATCTCAAGACACGTGCATTCCGGGTTCCAGAACGATGGCGGCTCGATGTGCTGCCAGTCCCGGCCAATGTACTCTTTGAACTCGCTTGCTTTCGGCGCGCCGAGAGCGTGGAGGGCATCCAGCACGCGATCGACGTCCGTACTCGCCACCACTTCTCCTTTTTCGATGCGGGATACCCGGCTCTGATCCAGACCGGACTTCTCCGCCAGGACCGCCTGCGTGACGCTGGCTTCGGTGCGAAGACGAGCGATTGTCGTACCTGCCTTCTGTGCGGGGGTATATTCGGCCATCTCGCCCTCCGTTAGTGAATTGATGCTGCATATATGCTGCATCAATGTGAGGCTGTCAAGGGCGCCGGGGCACGGATTCGGCGCTCTCCGACTTCCAAACCACTTTGAACCAGTCTATGCGCTCGGCCGGCCATGAACGCCGAAACGCCGATCCTCGCGACGACCCCTGCCTCGCTCTGCCTGCGCTGGAAAGCTCGGGCCACCATGCCATCAGCCCGACCATGATCCGTCGTTTTGCAAGGGCGGCCCGCGAGCGCATCCGGCTCGACGGCGGCGGCTATCGGCGGGATCACCTGCGCATGCTGGCGCACCGCGGGGAGGTCGGAGAGCGCGAGGTCCGCGCCATGGGATCGAAGCCCGAACTGCTCAGGACGCTCGTGGCCGCGCAAGAGGGAAATCGGCAGCTATTGGCGTGTCCAGCGGAGGACTGAAATGGCGGACCGCGAGGGATTCGAACCGATATTCGAAGTAGTTCCGCTGCGGCCGACTTCCGCTAAGTCCCCCTAAGCTGACTTCCAATCGCTGGAGTTGAATGACCGCTCCTGGGGCGCAACGCAGACCTTATTGGCTCATCTGCGATCGAGATGTCGCTCTCAGCAACGTATCCAACCGTACTCGAAAAGCTTGCGCCGACATGGCCTGCAGATCGCTGTTGAAGTCAGCGCGCGCCGATAAGACTATGTTCGCCTGGATGCCCGCCGCCTCCGCTCTTTCTGCCAAACAGTGCCCCGCGCACCGGCCAGCGCCATCATTGTCACAGGCGATGATCAGACGATGCAACGAGGGCGGGAATTCCCACGCGGCGAGATGGCCAGCCGAGAGCGCGGCAACCATGGGCAGACCAGGTAGAGCGCTCTTGAGCGACAGAACCGTCTCGATCCCTTCGCCCACAAGAACGACCTCTTCGGCGTTTCCGAAACGCACGCCATTGCCGAGAATGGCGCCGAGCGAACGTCGCGGCGAGGACACACGCGCCTTATCGTTGCGCGAGCGATCGAGCCAGGTGCGATGAACCCCCATGACTTCGCCACGGAGATTCCTGACCGCCGCGACCAGCGCGGGCATTTTGCGGGCGGGAATCCCCGGCCCCTCGCGATAGAAGAGCGCCGGATGATAATGCAAGGATGAGGCATCGAGATCGGCGCTAATTTTACGTGCCCGCAGATAGGCCTCGGCTGGCGTCCCGAGAATCGGCCACGACGCCGCCCAGATTTTCCGGGCGGCCGTGATCGTGTCTCGATTCGGAAATCGCTTATTCTGCGACGTGGCCGCCTTGATGCGCGGCTGCCTCAAAAACCGCCGCGCCTCCTCGAGTGCCTCTTTCAGTGACGTGAGACCCTCCCGCGCGGCGATGAGATCGAGCAGATCGCCATGCTCGAGGGTCGCGGCATCGCACCATTTGCCGCGCGCGCCCTTGCCGGAGAGCGGGCCTTTGAGCCGCACATAGAGGCTGCGGCCGGCATGGTTGTTCACGTCGCCGACGACCCAGTAGTTGCCGCAGCGACGACCGTTCGACAGATAATGTTTGCACACGGCCTCGACCTGTTCGGCGAGGCCGCGCGACAACACAGCGGCGGGGCTTTCCATTGTCGCCTCCGCCGTTCAAGCGACGCGCGCCGAAGGCGCGAGGCGGAGCAGGGGATAGAGATCCAGAATTCTCGCGACGACTTTCGTGGCTTCATTGCCAAGCGGAACGAAGAGCCGCAGCTTCCAAGCAATGATTTCCGAAACGAGCCCCAGCGCCTTCAGCCGATCGACGCTCGTGTCAGGGAAGCCGACAAGTTCGAGCCGCTGGCGGTTCATGACGAGTGATCGCTTCAGAACGAGGCCGTCGGCGAGGATGAGGCTTGCGCCATCCTGCATGACGGCCGCGAGCGCCTCATTCGGCGACAGGGCAGGGGCCTCGTCACTGAAGATCTCGACGAGGGCGGCGGCGCTCGCCGGTGAGACGAGCCGGCCGATGATGCGCTCCCCCTCGTCGGTTTGCAGACGATAGACGCGCGCGGTCTCGTCGGGCAGGCGGTTCCAGACGGGAAGCAGCAGGCCGGTGACGATATGGAACGTGCTTTCGGTGAATTCCGGGAGGGCGGCGACTTCGGCCTCCCAGGCGCGTTGAAACTCCTGTGGGGTCGCCTCGCGCCAATGCGAGTGCTCCAGAGCTTCGACGCTCACAAGATCCCGATGCAGGGGGCGCAACAGCCGCACGCGCGGCTGAACCGTTCCGTCGTCCTGCATTAGGCCGGGCGCCGGCAGTTTGACGGCGGCGCGGCCCGATTGTTCATTGATCATCAGCCGTGACTTTTGCGAGGCGGTCGCAAGTTCAAACGCCTCTTCGAGCGTCGTCACCCGCGTTTTGTCCTTGCGGGCGATGGTGACGAGCGAGGTCTGCGCGCCGCTGCGCTCATGAGTGGCGATGGTTTGGCGATTGATGACGACGAGGCTCTCCGCCGTCACTGTCTCGACGCCGACATCGAACGTGCCCGCCTGAACGGCGGCCTCGATCGAAGCCCCCATCAGCGCTTCGAACACCTCGAAGAGGCGGTTCTGTAAGGCAATCGGCAAAGCGAGAATGCGATTGAGGAAGGTCGAGATCGGCGGCAGTTCTTCCTTGAAGCTGCCGTCCTGATCGGTGAGATCGAGCCCAGTCGCCTCTTGAAAGCGGGTCAAGGAACAATGCTCGACCTTGCCGGCGTAAAGCAGCTGATAGAGCTGGCGCAGCGCCGTGCGCCCATACGTCGATTCGAGATTGTCCTCCGGCCGGAACAGCCCTTGTCCACCAGTCTGGCGCTGGCCTCTCGTGATGGCGCCAAGCGTGTCGAGCCGCCGGGCGATGGTGGAAAGGAAACGCTTTTCGCCCTTCACGTCGGTCGCGACGGGACGGAACAAAGGCGGCTGGGTCTGATTAGTGCGGTTGGTTCGCCCGAGGCCCTGGATGGCGTTGTCCGCCTTCCAACCGGGCTCCAAGAGATAATGGACGCGGAGCCTCTGGTTTCCGGCGCTTCGCTCGGCGTGATAGGAGCGCCCCGTGCCGCCGGCGTCGGAAAAGACGAGAATGCATTTCTCGTCGTCCATGAAGGCTTGGGTTTCACCGATGTTTGCGGAGGCGGGGCGATTTTCGACGCAGAGACGATCGGAGCCGTCGGCGTTAGTCTTCCGCACGATCCGCCGCGAACGGCCGGTCACCTCCGCCACCATTTCGGTTCCGAAGCGCTGCACGATCTGATCGAGCGCGCCCTGGACGGCGGGCAGGGCGGCGAGATGTTCGACCAACCGGTCGCGCCGCTCCATCGCTTCGCGGGATTGGACGGGATTGCCGTTTTCGTCGACGACAGGCCGCGATTGCAGATCGCCGTTCTCGTCCGAATAGACCTCGTAGAGCTGGGTCGGGAACGAGTGCGCCAAATAATCCAACACGTACTCGCGCGGAGTGACGTCGCAGAAAAGATCGCCCCATTCCGAGGTTGGGATTTCCGCGAGGCGGCGCTCCATCAGCGCCTCGCTCGTCGAAACGATCTGGATCACCGCGGCGTGACCCTCTTTCAAATCGCGCTCGATCGAGGCGATGAGGCTCGGCGCCTTCATTGCGGTGATGAGGTGATTGAAGAAGCGTTGCTTGTTGGATTCGAAGGCGGAACGCGCGGCGCTCTTTGCATTGCGGTTATAGGCCCTGCCGCCCTCGCCGGTGATATTGGCCGCCTCCAGGGCTGCGGTAAGATTATTGTGAATGATCTCGAAGGCCGAGGCGTAGGAATCATAGATGCGGATTTGTTCGGGCGAGAGCCGATGCTCCAGCATCTCGACCTCGACCCCGGCATAGGAGAGGGCGCGGGATGCATAGAGCCCGAGGGCCTTGAGATCGCGCGCCAGCACTTCCATCGCGGCGATGCCGCCCGCCTCCATGGCGGAAACGAAATCCTGCCGCGTTGCAAAGGGCATGTCGGTCGAAGCCCAGAGGCCCAGTCGCGCCGCATAGGCGAGATTGGAGACGGTGGTCGCGCCCGTCGCCGAGACATAGAGGACGCGGGCATCGGGGAGGGCGTTTTGCAGCCGCAAGCCCGCGCGTCCTTGCTGGGAAGCGGCCTTTTCGCCGCGCCCGCCCTTGTCGCCCACCGCGTTCGCCATGGCGTGCGCCTCGTCGAAAACGACGACGCCGTCGAATGTCTTTCCGAGCCAATCGATGATCTGTGAAAGGCGTGAGGCCTTGAGCGTGCCGTCGCGCCCCTGCCGCTCGTCCGAGCGCAAGGTGGCGTAGGTCGTGAACAGGATTCCTTCGTCGAGTCTGATCGGCGTTCCCTGCTTGAAGCGCGACAAGGGGACGATTTGCAGCTTCTCTTGGCCCAAGGCCGCCCAGTCGCGTTGGGCGTCCTCGATCAGCTTGTCGGATTTCGAGACCCACAGCGCCTTGCGGCGGCCTTTGAGCCAATTATCGGCGAGGACGCCCGCAACCTGGCGCCCTTTGCCGGCGCCGGTGCCGTCGCCAAGGTAAAAACCGCGGCGAAATCGAACGGAGTTGTCCGCATCGTCCGGCGCAGCGGACACGCAATCGAAGCTCTCGTTGACGATGAAGGAACCGGAAAGATGCCCGCTGTGCGCTTCGCCGGCGTAAATGACGCTCTCCAATTGGGCGTCCGAGAGCAGCCCGGAATCGACCACGGACTTCGGGAGATGCGGCCGGTAAGAGGGGTTCGGCGGAGCAACCGAGGCCATGGCGGCCGATTGCACCAACGTCGTAGGATGAGGCTTGGCGTCTGCAACGACGATCGACTGCACGGCATAGGGTTCGTAGAGCCCAGGGCTGAGAGAGCCACCCTGCGGCGCCTTCCAATCTCTCGTCTCATAGGCGAGCTCGACGAATTCGGTCGCGGCACTCGAGGCGCGAACAGCAGACCTTTCGGCGATGGCGACGTCCGGAGAACGAAAACGCGCGTGATCGGACCCGCGCAACGACTGCAACTGCGACGAACGGTGGAACGCAATCGAGGCGGCCGGTTTCGAAAGGGCAGGGGGAACGCCGCCGACTCGATCGCTCGTCGCAGGCGCAAGACGCGGCGGAACCTCGCGCTGAACGATCGACAACAATTCTTCGAGAGTGGCGACGGGCCCGAAGCCTTCGCGAAACACTTCTCGCTTCTTGGCCGGCGTCTTGTCGAAGACGGTCAGGCGGCTCTCGACGCTCGTTCCATGGCGCGCGAAAAAGCCGCGGGCCAGTGACGCGGTGAAGACGAGACTGCCCTTCTCCTGCAACCGCTCGAAACCGCCTCGCCAAGCGTGCGAAGTCGGCGAAAAGTTCTCCCCGGTGATTGCCACGAGCCGGCCGTTCGGCTGCAGAAGCGCCAAAGCGGAACGAATATGTTCGAAGGTCGCCGGGGCGTGTCGGCCCTCGATCAGGGGTGACGACGAAAAGGGCGGGTTCATCAAGACGACGCTCGGGCGAAGGTCAGCATCGAGCCGATCGTTGATCTGCGCGCCGTCGAAATGACTAACTGGCGCGCCCGGCAAAAGGAGCTTCAACAGACCCACGCGGGTCTCGGCCCATTCATTGAGAACGACGTTCGCCCCAGCGAGCTCGGCAAAGATCGCCAGCATTCCGGTACCGGCCGAGGGCTCCAGCACGACGTCTCTCGCGCCGATCCCGGCGGCGAGACTCGCCACATAGGCGAATTCCAGCGGGGTCGAAAATTGTTGCAGCGCATGGCTCTCTTCCGAGCGTCGCGTCTGCGTCGGCAGCAACATGCCGATCTTCGCGAGCATCGCGAGGATGCGCGAAGGCTCGTTTTGAGCGCGCGCCTTGATTGCCGGCCCGTAGCGACGCAGGAAGAGCACCTGCGCCGCCTCGAGCGCCTCATAGGCGTCCTTCCAACTCCAGGCGCCTTGCGCATCGCTCGCGCCGAAGGCGTTCTCCATCGCTGCGCGCAGTGCCGCGGCGTCGAACCTGCGACCCTTGGCGAGATCGGCGACGAGCGCCTGCGCCGCCATGATCAGCGCAGTGGGCTTGTCGTCTGTCGTGAAGGAAAGTTCAGCCTGTTCGGTCTGGGCGAGGGCTATGGCGAGGATCGGGCTCATCGAGCATCTCCGGGTTGGGTCAAACCAGCCCGGATCGCTCTCTCTTCACGCCTTCCGGGCTCGCCTTCCCGGCAAAGCCCTCTCGCTCTCCTTTCCCTCAGCCCCACTCCCGACCTATCGAGCCCAACCAGCGAAACTACTGGGTCCGTCATACGCTTCGTGGCGCGCCGGATCGATCACGAAACCATGGCGCCCAGGATCGTATTCGGCTTCAGGCACGAGAAAGCGCCGCTCCCCATGGAGTGGCGGCGCTCGACTTGAACTCCCAGCGACCGAGCGTGAACAGCTGGCGCTCGTGCTCGGCCATGTCTGCGACATGTCGGCGAAAGTCGGCTTCGTCTTCGAGGAGACGCTCGACGATATAAAAATCGGACGGGCACCATTCCTCGGGCGGCTTGCCTAGGTGGCGCGCGCTCGCAACAGAAATGCCGCCGGATTTCGAGGGCAGGGCGCGAAAGGCGCGCTCACCGGCGCTGCAAGCGAAGCCATGCCCAGCCCCTTACATCGTTCCAGAAGCGCCAAAATGTCACGTGAGCTCCTAATTTTCAGGACCATGCCGGCGAGTCGTCTGAGTGCCGCAAAGGCTGCCACGTTTGAAACTCAGTGGATCGCACCTGTAAAAGCGCCTTGACCTCAGCCCATTCCGGTTCTCGGCTATCAGATTCGAACAACCCAGTGCTGGCCAACGCGGCCTCGAATGTCGCCTGGAAGTCGCGTCCCGGATCGTCAGCCGGCATGAAGCGTGACTTGAAATAGACGGGCACCATCCCGAGCTCACGACGATCCGTCGAGACTTTGAGCCGCCCGAGGTCGACGAACGTTCGCTCAACCACGAAGGGGATCGGCCGGTCCACGTCGTCGCATGTGATCATGACGATGCGGGGCGTCTCGAGGTCGATCTCGACGAAGTCACTGGACTCGACGCCGCCTTGGAGGACCTCGGCCGAACCGACGAGCACCCTTAAGCGGGGAGGCAATCGCGGTAGGACGGTCGAGCGGAAGCGGAAGTGATGCGACCCGCGGAGGCCGCCTAGACCCTCGGCGATAGCCGTCTCCACGTCACCGCGCACGCCCTGACGATCGCCAGCAGCGAACAGCAGGCGCCGGCTCTCGTCCATCGCCGCCGAATGCCCCTTGAAGAAGGCCTTGAGGTCCGCCTGAATCGACCGCGGCAGGTGCCGGTATTTCGGCGCGCCCGGGAACTGCATGAGGGCGATGTGGACCAGCAGATCCTCGCGCCTGAGCCGTCCGGCCGCGGCGAACGCCGCGTCGGCGGCGAGATCCTCCCGCAACAGGTCCAACGCGCGCTGCCAGGAGACCCGGTTCTCGGAAAGGCACACCAAGGCGTCCGCCGGCGCTTCCTCCTGTTCGGGCATGCGCCCGAGCACGATCGCGCGGGGACGCAAGGCCTCGATGGCCGGTCCGATGCGCTCGCGGAGTTCCGGGCGCGCTACGACTGTGCGCTCGCGCCGCGGCGGCCTCGGAAGGGCGCCATCGAGGAACGCCCTCGAATGGCGCCGGAGCAGCACCTCCTGCTCCAGATCCTTATCCTTGAAGACTGCAATAACGCCCGGCGCGAACGACATAGGCTTCTCGCCCGTGACGGCGGCGACGAGGGACTGAAGTTCTTGCTGCTCAAAGTATTTCTGGAACGTGCCCCGCGAGGTCAGATATCCGTCGCGATAAGGCTTGTGACCGAGGATGGAATACTTGCCCTGAAGCATAACCGAGACGCACAGCGACCGCTTGGCGAACCCCCACGCCGCTCTTAAGGTCTCGATCCGCTCGCGGGGATCCTCGATGACGTTGATTACGAAGCCGAGGTTGACCACGTCCGCGGGCGCGCGCGGTCCCTTCGGGGCGTGGTGGGGATCCCAGCCGAAGGCCTCGAATCCCTCGGAAGCGAGCGCCGCGACATCTTCGCCTTGTCCGCAACCGTAATCGAAGATCGTGCGACCCTTACCCACGACGCCGAATCGCATCATCAATTGCATCGGCTGCGACAGGTAGCGGCGGACAATCGCTGTCCTGTGGCGGACGACTTCCACATGTTCCTCGTTAGCGGGAACTAGCCCATGTCCGCGAAGGACAAGTCCAGCACCAGCGATCCGCGCCTCCCAAGCCTTGCGCGTGCCGATCCCCTTCGGGTCCTTGAATAGGCTGTGTTCCTCAGCCGCCGCGGTCAACGCGCGGAACGCCGGTAGTCGGGGATCGTCCGGCGGCAGCAGAAGCTCCTTGCGGTGCAGGATCGGCGGGTTAGCCCGGTTCCGATAATCGGTCGAGGTTACCTCCCCGGAGGAAAGATCGACCTTCGTCGAGGCGAGAAGTGCGGGAAACGGCGCGTCGTCAAAGGACTCGTAAAGAAGGAACGAGATCGAACCCTTTGAGACTCTAACCACGTTCCACTCGAACGCGCCGGCCAAGGATTCGGCTTCTTCAATCGATTTGGTATCGATGTCGTCGGCCATCCGCAGAGCGCTGCGGTACAAATAGAACTCACCGCGAATCCGTTTTCCTAACAAGGACTTCATTCTAGCATCGGTGATAGCCTGCGGTGCGGCGAACTGCTCAAATACCATCCTCTACCTACGCAACTCAAGTCGCCGCTGTTGCGCTTGTGGTCAAGCAGAGGTCAATAAGTCACGCAACCCAAGCGGGCTTGACGGCGTTCGCTTTCCGTGAGTTTTTAAGAAAACGCCGCATCATTCCAAGACGTGCCTATCGGCATCGCTCCCTACCCTATAGCGTGGATACCGAGACCCAAATAGCCTCGTCCCACCCTATCCCACGTAACCGGCATGACCTGTGGCGTGATCGAGCGCATCCGGGATGAGATCGAACTACTTTCGTATAATTGAAATGACAACTTTCTGAACAAGGGCCTTCATGACACTTATGACGCCTGTCATCGGGTTGCCCCCTAAATGATCGGCGATCGAGCGCCCAGGTACATGGAATTTCAGGGAAGCCGCATTGCAAATATCCCTGAATCCCCCGGGCTTTATGCATGCTACTACCGCCCAACCTCCGTCCGTCGTGAATTTGCTGTACCGACTCTTGTTCGTTTTCTCTCGGCTGATGCCAAGGTCACTACGAACATCGAACAGCGCTATGGAGTGCACATCGTCGGCGACACTCTTGGAGAGATTTTTCTCGGATCCGAAAAGCAGGCCGTTAAAGAAGCGGTCGCAGAGGCATTCGACCAAGCCGAGCCTTTTCTTGAGTGGTTTTTCCGGTCCGATCAATTCGTACATTTCTGCCGGCCAGTGTATATCGGAATAGCCAAGAACCTCTATGACAGGGTGTACAACCAACATTATCTTTCGTTGACCCAGCTTTGGGAAGACAGCTCCTCTGTTAGCCGCTTCATGGCCGCAAACGACCATGTGACTGTTCAAGCCGTCATGGATAGCTTAGATCTTCCGCATTCTTTCGCTTTGGAGGCGCGAGTTAGAGGCATTTCCTCGAAGGACCTGATGGTGACGGTCCTTGTCACCGAGCACATGCCGACAGCAATCGGTTCGGACGACACCGGCTCCGATTCCTCGACCCGCCGCGCCTTGGAGCGCCTGCTTCAACTCTTATCCGACCCAATCTGCGGGAGACGCTAACATGTCCCTGAGTTTTTCCATCCAAAAGCTCAATGCCTTCGGGAGCTATGGCGAATTTTCTGTGGGTACGGGCGAATCGCAAATACGCGCGCAATACCTGCTGACCAAGATCCGCCCGGGACAACAGGGACTTTGGGAGAATCAGCTAGCGTCGCAGATGGCACCGTGGCGTGAAATTTTCAAGATGGAGGAATTGTCGTTCGATGAGCTGATTCAGCGTGATCTTGATGACAGTCGCGTGGCTCATGATCTCATCCCCTACCTCTTGGGTGAAACCGGTCAGCACGCGCGTTTCTTCCCGCCAGTGCTCGCGGTCCTTGTGCCCAAGCGGGAGGGTATAAGTGGAATCGCGCCCTATTATCCCGCGTCAAAAGCTGATGGTCAGCGAATAACTTTCGGCGATCTTTTTGATTTCGAGAAGGCGGTGATAGGAAGCGAGGTCAGCCCACTCGGCTTTATCCGATACAACCCGCAGCGATCCGCGATCGTGATCGTCGACGGGCAGCACCGGGCTATGGCAATTCTCGCACTGCATCGGCAGATCAACAAGAGTTGGGGTTCCGATCCGTTTGCTCCTTACTACAGTCACATACAAGTCGATGCAGAATCCGTCGCGCACATCGAGCTGCCAGTCTGCATAATCTTCTTTCCCGATCTTCACGAAGATCGCCCCGAATTCAAGGACAAAGGCATCGATCTCGTTTCCGTCTGCCGAGAGATATTTATAGTGGTGAACCGGCAGGCGAAACAGGTCAGCAAATCGCGAGAGTTGCTTCTTGATGACGAAGATTTTGCTGCGTTCATGATGCGGCGTACATTGACTCGCTTCAAGGATCGAAAAGACGAATCATCAACACTCGCACGCATTTATTCGTTTGCCTTCGGCGATTCCGAGGCCGACAACGGCGGTCAGGTCTTGGCTGGACAACTCGAGCTTTGCAGCGCGGTCGCTCTGCACAAGATGCATGCCGCGACTGCCTTTGCCTTGCCGGCCGCTTTCAACTTGGCAAGGAGCGCGGATATCACCGATGGCCGCAACGTGCGAAACCCCGGTCGCCCGGCTGAAATTCTAACCGGAACCGACGGTCCTGCTCTCCAGTCCCTAAGTCGTCGTTCGGCAAAGACGCACAAACCCGCTCATGTCGAGTCGATCACGTCGCGAATTGGGGAGCTGACCGACACCATCATGTTGCCGCTCTTCGATCAGTTGCGGCCGTACGCTTCACACAACCAAGCAATGCGGCAACTGCTTGAGGTCCTTAACGACCCGACTTCCTTATCCGATCCGGTTCAAGTCAAATGCCGGTCGCTGATCTTTGACGGCACTGGAAATCGCGATGTGTTCGAGAAACATGTGGAGCGTCTTCAGGAGATTATTGACGAGACCAAATCGCAGGGAAAGGCAGTTCCCGCCTACCTCAACAACCAGAAGATCTATTGCGACTCGGTGAATCGCGCACTGGTTGACCACGAAGACGGCGTGAAGCTACAGCGCTCCTTTCTGTTGTTCAACATCGACGTTCCGAATTTTCAGAATAGAGATAAGGGAACGGTGGAAGCGGATCTAAAGGAGCTTCGGACACGTGGGAGAGCGATATTCGACGCACTCTCAACACAAGCTTTTCAGCTCGGCTATCTGATGGCGGTCCTGAGTCACGTGGAAGCCATTCTGCAACCAGGCGCATCGTACGAGCAGCGGCTTTCTGTAACGCAGTTTGTTTCCTCTCTCTATCTCGCCGGCTTGAACAGCTTCTTCTCAGACACCGCTGCAAAGCATCGCACGTTGAGCGGATATGTCGCCGAGCCCCGGGCCCGGGCATTCGAGGCTGCTTATCCGGGTTTCCGGGGCCTGCTCGCTTCGACCAACGTGCGGGAGTTGAACGAGAAGCAGTGGGAATTCTTTCGCTACATGATCCTCGAGATCGTCCTTTCGAAAATGGCTTCCTCGGCGGTTCTCGAGGTTCTCAATAAGCCTGAAAATGCGTCTCAAGCCGATCTTTACCGGGCATCCTTATCCGATATCCTCAGTGCCGTTGAGCAACTCAGAAATCGGTATTTCGAAGCAGCGGTAAGGACTGCCCAAGGAACGCCCGAGTTCAGGCGATCCGTCGAGTTGCTTGAGATGACCGCGAG
>Ga0194120_10003696_pt1 | contig 24577 bp, 19 predicted proteins | sample TA2MahCa65mmetaG_FD_148642 | JGI IMG/M metagenome (GOLD analysis project Ga0194120, IMG submission 148642) | Freshwater microbial communities from Lake Tanganyika, Tanzania - TA2015019 Mahale Deep Cast 65m | ecosystem: Environmental > Aquatic > Freshwater > Lake | place: Tanzania: Lake... | reverse complement strand
ATCCCCTTCTTCGCCAGCACCTTCGTGATCGCCGCCGTCAACGACGTCTTGCCGTGATCCACGTGCCCAATCGTCCCCACGTTGCAGTGCGGCTTCGTTCGCGCAAATTTCTCTTTCGCCATGGCTGTTCTCTCGTTCTGGACTTGGTTGGGCGACCGGCGGTTCCGGCCGCGTTCTTGGCTTTCGTTTTCCGGACCCGGGTCCGGCTCAGGCAACTGGAGCGGGTGAAGGGAATCGAACCCTCGTCGTAAGCTTGGAAGGCTTCTGCTCTACCATTGAGCTACACCCGCGCGATCTTCCGTTTCCCACCCGGCTTTCCACCTCGAGCCCGCCGATTCGGCTTCCGAATGGTGGAGGGGGTTGGATTCGAACCAACGTAGGCGTACGCCAACGGATTTACAGTCCGTCCCCTTTAGCCGCTCGGGCACCCCTCCATCGTGGCTGGAACTCGGCGTTCCCGAAATCCAAGGGACGCCCGCAATAAGCAGGTCAGGCAGCCGTGTCAACATGCAAACAAAAATCAAGCGTCCACTCGCTATCTCCCGCTGCCGAAAGGAGCCCGGCGCGGAAAACGGCATGCAGACACCTGATTTGGCGGCATGCTAAATCATTCGTCCTTGGTGCGCAAGGCTGGCCACACGTTTATCGTTGTTTTTTCGCGGGTTTTGGCCGAATGGCCGGGGCATTGTTATACCAATAGGTGACATAAAAGGCAAAATAATGTCTCCAATCAGTAACAAAAAAGGACGTCGCCCGGCCTTTCGGAGCCGGGACAAGGGCCGCCCAGCCCCTCGGGACCGGCGCCCGGAAGGCGATATTTTCCGCCATTCCCGGCCTGCGGGAGAGGGTTGGCTCCACGGCCGGCATGCGGTTCTGGCGGCGCTCGCCAATCCCAACCGGAAGGTCCGAAGGTTGGTGGTGACCCCGGAATCGTTCGCCCAATATCGCGCCGAAATCGACCAGGCAGCTAATGCCGCTGGGCATAATTCGCCCCGCCCGGCCCCGGAAATCCGGGGCCGGGCGGAAATCGACCGTCTGGTCGGCGACGGCGCCGCCCATCAAGGATTCGCCCTTCAGGCCGACCTGCTGCCCGAATTGGCGGTTGAGGACATTTGCCGGCGCGCCGCCGACCGGCCCCAAGCGCGGGTGGTGGTGCTCGACCAGGCGACCGACCCGCGCAACGTCGGTGCCGTATTGCGCGCGTCCGCCGCCTTTGCGGCGGACGCAGTCATCATGCAAGACCGGCACGCCCCGCCCGCCGGCGGGGCGCTGGCCAAGGCCGCGTCGGGCGCGCTGGAACAGGTCGCCTTGGTCCGAACCGTCAACCTCGCCCGCGCGCTGGGGTTGCTCAAGGACGCCGGATTCTGGTGCGTCGGCCTCGATGCCCGCGCCGATACGGCGCTGCGCGAAACCGACCTCACCGGAAAGATCGCCCTCGTGCTCGGCTCGGAGGGCGAAGGCCTGCGCCGCCTGACCCGGGATTCGTGCGATTTTCTTGCCCGCATCCCGATGGCCGAGGGTTGGGAAAGTCTCAATCTCGCTTCGGCGGCGGCGGTCGCCCTTTACGAGGCGTTCGGGCCGCGTCCGGCACGCAAGGATCAAAGGTGACGGAAGTATTCGTCCCAGCCGAGCCCGAACAAAATCACCGCCAAAATGACGGCGACAATCTCCACCACCGTCACCACGTAGAAAATGTAGACGACCCGCCGCCCCATCGGCTTCATCCGCTTCCACACCCGCTCCATGTACCAGCGCCAACCGGGCACCCACGACCAGCGCCGCAGGTAGCGGAAGTAACGGTAGAAATCCTGGCCCCACCAATTGAGACTATTGTCCACCTCGGCGGTGCGCGCCGCGCGTTCCGCCTCGGAAACGCGCGAATAGTCGTCGGTGATCAGCAATTCGGCCTGACCGTTCGCCGACGGCACGACATGGAACGAAGTCGAGGCCTTGAGGCCGCCGCCGTAACGAACGATCAATCCGTCGGGCAAACGTTCCACGCCCGCCGTCGTTTCGACAATCCGTCCGTTGGCGAGATTGCGGATGCGGAACACGAACGAATCCCGCCCCGCGCCGCGCCATTCGAGAAATTCGTACATGGAATTGATCCTGAGCAAACGCTCCGGATCCTCCTGCACGAACGCGAGCAATTCCTCCGGCGAAAGCTCCGTCTTGACGCGCACCCAAGCCTGGTCGCGCCGGTCTTCGTCCGCCGAATTCGAATCCTTGAGGGATGACAAAATTCCGGGATTTTCCGTCGTCATTGACTTCCACCCCGGTTCCGGCCCGGATGTGGTTCGATCCAGAGCGGCACCGTCAAACCCTTCGCCAGAACGTCCAATTCCAGGCGCGAGCGCAGGCCGGGCACGCCCTTCGGCCGGGGCGAGCCGATCACCACCAGATCGAATCCGTCGCGATCCGCCGCCGCCAGCAGACATTCCGCCGGCTTGCCGAAACTGAGTTCGCAATGGTAGCCGAATCCGCGCCGCTTCGCTTCCGCCGCGACCGTTTCCGCGTGCGCGACGATTTCGCGCTCGAGTTGCCCTTCGATGTAACGGCCGAAACGGACGTGCACGGCGGCGTTGTTGAGCCAATCGTCGCCGAGCATGCCTTTCCAAAAATCCGGCACCACGACCAGATGATGGATTTGCCCGTCCGGCGCCGAAAGCGCGAATGCGGCCGTCTCGGCGGCCCTGGCGCCGGGCGTGCCGTGGCTGGCGAGCAGGATTCTCCGCGCCTGCATGTCGATATCCATACGAAAAAAGACCCGGCGGACGCTCGCCGCGCCCGCCGGGCCGATGCTAGCGCGTTCCGGTCAGTTGATGAAGAAATAGATGCCGAACGCGATAGTCGCCGCGAAGACCAGCGCCATGAAGTCCTCGTGCCGGTCGCTCTTGAAGATGGTGAGCGCCGAGCCGCGATGATACTTGAAGCCGCTCTCGGTGGTCTGGACGTCGATATTCTGGCTTTTCGGGTCGGTCATGACGGTTTCCTCCCCCTCAGATGGTTTCGCGAACGAACAGCAGGATCACGATCAGCGAGCCGACGGCCTTGACCGTGCCGACCACGCCGCCGATGACCAACGGCTGGCCGCCGGCCTGTTTCATGGCCGCGATGGTGATCTGCATGCCGAGGCCCGTGAGGCCGAAAGCAAACAGCCAGATCAGCCAATCGCGGAAAGCCGCGACCTTCTTCGACGTGTGGTACACGGCGTTGTGCATCCGGGTTAGGATTGTGTTGGCTTCGCGCGACAGCACGCCGGAGTTGACGATACCGCGCAGCACGGTGTCATGGTCGATGCTCTGGGTCTTCTTTGTCTCGATCAAGCGCGCCAGGGCCTGCTTCTGGTCTTCGCGCTGGAGCTTGCCGGCTTCGGCGCTGAGCGTACCCAAATCCTTGGCTTCCAGGAGTTTGGTCTTGGCGTTGTCGAAGTAACGCCCCCCGGAATGCTGCGCCGGCGCGAAGATGCCGGTCGAGGACAGCGCGAACATCAGGATGAAGCCGAGCACGAAGAGCGGAAATTTCTCGAAGATAACCCGGCTGGTGTCGACTTGCTGCACCGCGACGCCGGCCGCACTTTCACGCCGCACGTACCAGACGGCGAGCCACAGCACGATGATCGGCAGGAACAGCACGCGGGTGATGTTGAAGATCTCGGCGACCTTCAGGGTTTCGATGCCGGTCGGCTGGAAGGCGAGCGCGGCGCCCGCCACCTGGGCCGAGTTGAGGATGCCGGTGCCGGCCCAGGCCCCGAACTGGACGTAGCCCATGCCGAGCAGATGGCCGATGGTCGGAAAGATAAACATGCAGCCCACGCCCCAGATCAGGATGGTGCCGATGGTGTAGGCGACGTCTTCGGATCGCGCCTTGACCACCGGCGCCGAGGCCACCGCCGCCGAAACGCCGCACACGCCGACGCCGGCGGAAAGGACCCCGCCCATGGAATTGGGAATGGTGCGCCGCGCGCCCATCCACAGCACCAGCCAAACCGAACCGAGGACGAAGAATCCGATCAGCACGACCGAAAGTTTGCCGAGCGCGACCAATTCGCCCAGGCTGTAGAGCGCACCGAGCAGGATGACCCCGGTCTTGAGGCCGAGGCGCGAGAGGCGCACCCCGTTCTCCGCCCAACCGGGGATCTTGAACACGTTGACGATGATCATGCCGGCGACGATGCCGAGCACGATGTAATTCAGTCCGAACACGTCGTGGATGAAGCGCTTGCCGGGGATGACCGGCCCGATTTCGCGGCTGATTTTGGCCACGGCGGGATCGAGATACCACTTCACGATCATCGCCACGCCGAGGATGAACATCCCGCCGGCGATGGTCGAGGAATAGTAGTCGAGGTCCCCTTCCGTATGAGTGCCAAACAGGTGCCAAAGGCCGACGCCGGTGCCGATCAGCCCGAAGATCAAGCTGAGCTGAATCATCTCTGGCTTGATCCGCGTGGTGTTGAGGTACTTCAGCACCCCGTCCATGTAACCGCCGTTGACGGCGAACCAATAGGCGAGCAGGACCAAGCCGATGATCAGCAAGGCCGGGCTCTTGCGCGTATAAACCATGTGAATACCCCCGCTTTTGATTGCGTACCGAGTTCGATCCGCCAGCGCCGCCGAGACCATCCTCAACGTGCCGCCAAACGCAAACGCCAACCCCGCGGCCGGAACATCCGGCCGCAGTCTTAACGCACGATGAACGAAGCGACTTGAGCCATCCCCTTTATCGCCCCCGTATTGTATTTTTGGAGGTCGCGTCTCCCTGAACCTTGTAAGGAAATGCTCTAAAATTAACAAGTGATTATATAAACACTCGCAATATCACGCTTATCTTTCAATAATAATACGTTTTTCTAATATTATTATTTATTAATGTGTAAATTAAATCAAAACCATGGATCGACAGTAGATATCTCTTCGAGATTTTTCGAGAAACCCACTACACCGAACGGCTTGCCCGGCAATTTCGGCGGGCCCAGGCACGATTCGTCTGTAGGCGTGGCCAAGTGAGGCGCGCGTGGCAATAAACCCGCAATGCACGGTGAAACGTTGCGACCCTCGCGACAATGGTCCAATCTGCAAAAAAAGGACGCGTTCAAATGCCCGCAACCAAGGATTTCGCCCTCTTTCGCCGCACCCGGGAACTGGAAAACGAGATCGACGAGTTTCTCAACAAGATTTCCGAAGGCGGCCTCGCCTTTCGTCTCGGCGTGCAGATCTACATGAATCACGGCCCGACCGCCGAGTTCGAGGAAAAGCTCTATCACGTCAATTCGCTCGAAAACACCGCCGATACGCTCCGGCGCTCGATCGAAACGAAGCTTTACTCGCAAACCCTGATCCCGGAATCGCGCGGCGACGTTCTCGGCCTGCTCGAAACCATGGATTCCGTTCTCAACCTGATGGAAGGCGCGCTTTGGGGATTTTCCATCGAAACGCCCGATGTTCCCGAAGAGTATCGGGTCGATTTCATCGAACTGACCGACCGGGTGGTGTTGTCGGTCGACGAACTGGTCAAGGCCGCGCGCGCGTTCTTCCGCAACATCGAGGCGGTCCCCGACCACAATCACAAGGTCATGTTCTACGAAAAAGAAGCCGACAAGCTCAGCACCAAGCTGAAGCGCGCGATCTTCGGCTCGAAGTTGCCGCTGCCCAATAAGGTGCACCTGCGCTCGTTCGTCGAATCCGTGGATAATATCGCCGACCAGGCGGAGGATGTCGCCGACCGGCTTGCCATCTACACCATCAAGCGGACGGTCTAGGGCTCGGCGTCATCTCGATCCATGGATATCGTCGTCATCATTTTCCTGACCAGCGGGCTCTTCCTCGGCTGGGCGCTCGGCGCCAATCATCTTGGCAATATCTTCGGCACGGCCGTCGGAACGCGGATGATCCGGTTTTCGACCGCCGCCGCCATTTGCAGCGTATTCGTCATTCTCGGCGCCGTGTTCAGCGGCGGCGGTACGTCGGAAACCATCGGCAAGTTGGGGCCCGTCAATACCCTGGCGGGCGCCTTCATGGTCGCGCTCGCGGCCGCGATTGCCGTCTGGATCATGACCCGCGCCGCCTTGCCGGTATCGACCACCCACGCCATCGTCGGGGCCATCGTCGGCTGGAACGTCTTCAGCGCGACCTGGACCGACATCGATTCGCTCATAAAAATCATGATCGGCTGGATTTTGGGACCGATCCTCGCGGCCGTGTTCGCGATTGCTCTGTTTTATCTCACTGCGCGGCTGCTACGCATCGTCAAGCCCCACATGCTCTTCCTCGACGCCTACACCCGGCTTGGCCTGATCCTCGCCGGCGCGTTCGGAGCCTACAGCCTCGGCGCCAACAATATCGCCAACGTCGTCGGCGTTTTTATTCCCGCTTCGCCGTTTGTCGAATTCCAGGTGGCGGGGCTGTTCACCGTCTCTCCGGCGCAACAATTGTTTTTGCTGGGCGGTATCGCCATCGCCGTCGGGGTCTATACGTATTCGGCGAAGGTCGTCCACACCATCGGCCAGGGCCTCTATACCCTTTCCCCCGTTTCCGCCTGGGTGGTGGTGATGGCGCATTCGCTCGTGCTGTTCCTGTTCGCGTCCGAGGGACTGGAGCGTCTGCTCGCCCATGTCGGACTGCCGACCATTCCGCTGGTTCCGATTTCGAGTTCCGAAGTGATCGTCGGCGCCGTGCTCGGAGTCGCCATGGTCAAGGGCCGCCATCATATTCGCTGGGGGATGCTCGGACGGATCGGGGTCGGCTGGGCGATGACGCCGGCTCTCGCCGGAATCGCCTGTTTCGTCGGCCTGTTCGTTCTGCAGAACGTCTTCAATCAGGTGGTCTACGATTCCGCGCGCTACCAATTCACCCCCGCGGCCATCGAGCGCTTGGCCCACGCCGGCTTGCCGCGTGCGGTGCTCGACCGTCTCAACGGCCAATCCTTTTATTCGTCCGCGCAGTTGGAATCGGATGTCGCGTCCAGTGCGTTGGCCCGGCGCGACATCGCCCAGTTGATCGAAGCCGCGCGTCTCGATCCCGTAAAGGTTCAACCGCTGCGCCTCGGTCCGAAGGAATACGCCCGGCTGACCGCGGGTCAAATACACGCGGTCTACAAGCTCGCCGGCCAAAGTTTTCCGCACCGTTGGCTGTTCGCCGAAGCCCTCGCCCGTGAATCGGCGGACTGGCGGCCCGGCCCCGATCCCGTGCTGGACAAGGCCCGCAACCGGGCGCTCCGCGATCACATCGACACGCTGGCGCGCCTGTTTCGCGAAAATTGACCGGATGGCCGTGCGGCGGAACCCTGTCGCCGGAAAGCAAAAAGTAGTATTTTCAAAAACGCCGATGCGCCTACGTGGGCCGATGGCGCGCCGGGCCGGGTTAGCTCAGTTGGTAGAGCAGCGGTTTTGTAAACCGAAGGTCGCGGGTTCAAGTCCTGCACCCGGCACCATTCTCGACAAACCACTCGAAAAAATCCCGGCCGATCCGGCACTTGCGATCCTCGCTTCTCGTCGCAAGCATCCGCCGGTATGATTCCCCCAAAACGGATGTACCTAAAGGAGGCCGTCATGAGCGAATTATTGGACGCGATCATCGGCACGCAAGAAGAAGAAAGCGTCAACAAGATGTTCCGCTACGCCCCGCCGGGATGGTCGCTGTCCTCGGCGCGCGACACGGCGCGCGAGGAAAACTTGGAATTCGAGGAAACGCATCTGGAGTTGATCTGCGCGCTGCAGGAGTTTTTCGCCCGTCAAGGCGAAAACACCCCGATCAACCTTCTCAAGTTGCACGACGCGCTAGAGGAGAAGTTTCATTACAAAGGCGGCTTGAAATTCCTTTACGCCATCATGCCAAGGGGGCCGGTGGCGCAAGGTTGTCGGCTTGCCGGCTTGAAAGTGCCGCCGGGCGCGATCGATTCCAGCTACGGCAGCGTGGCGTAGCGCGCCACGCACCCCAAGCCCTGTCATTCCTCGTCCGGCAGTTCGGGCAATTCGATCGGGATACCGCGCCGGCACCGGGTCATGAAAATCAGCCCGTTATGGGGACGGTTGAGTTCGGCGAAATGATAGATTTCCGCGAACGTCGCATCCGCGCTTTCGGCGGGAACCAAAGCCTCGACGACTTCGCGCTCTTCATGAAATCCCGATTGGCGATTGGTTCCGATACCCAATCCGCGCGCGTGGTGGAACATGACGCTATCGACGCCAAGCGCGCGGCGAAGATGCTCCGCAACAACCTGCCCTTTTCCGCTTCGCACGATGCAGGTGATCAATCGCGGCGCGCTCAACCCGCGCACGGCGAAAGAGCCCTTTCCGGCGGGCATTTCGTCGCTCACGATTCTTCCATCTTGGCGATGATTTCCGGAGGGATGTAAGTCGCCATTTTTTCCAGCTCGAACATATACATGATCCCCATGCCGGGCGTATCCAGCTTGGCCGCGAAATAGATTTTCTCGAAGATATAGTCGGCCTGATCGCTCGGCACGACGATATAGACGACCTCCTTCTCGTCGTTAATGGTGATCCCGAGCACTCCGAGGTGCCGCTGGCGAACGCCGGTGCCTCGGGCGAAAAACGACGTCGCGCCCTGGGCTCCGGCCTGCATGGCCGCGTTCACCACCACTTCTCCCGCGCCGCGCTGGACGATGCAGGTGAGAAGAGCCGCATCGGTCAAAACGATGATGTCCTTGCTCATGCCCGCCCGGCCTCCTTGGCGACGTCGACTGCGATCTTGCGCCGCACCATCCAATCGATCCATTTGCCGGTGATTAGGACCGAGATGATCGGCCCGACCGCCGCCATCGCCAGTACCCCGAACCCCTCGGGCGCGCCGACCGCCTCGCCGACGCCGAGACCGAACGCCAATACCAGCGGCACGGTCACCGGGCCGGTGGTGACGCCGGCGCTGTCCCACGCCAGATTGACGTATTCCTCACTGCTGAACACCGTCAGCGCGAGGGCAACCGCATAAGCCGGCAGCAGCAGCACCGCCAGGGGCACATGAAACAGGATCTTGGTTACGCCCACGGTCATCCCGACGGCAACGCCGAGCGCCACCACTCGGATCAGCAGACGGCGAGGAAAGGCCCCGTCGGTCAGCGTTTCCACCGTCAGGCCCATGGCGTTCAGCGCCGGCTCCGCGAGTGTCGCTCCGAATCCGATCAGGAACGCGAAGACGAGAACGATGGCCAAGCCGATGGCGTAGGGATATAGCGCCTCGGCGACACCTTCGGTGGCGACGAACGCCATCGGGAGATTTTCGCCTGCCTGGGACCCGAGCGGCGAAAGGCCGAAGACCAGCCCGAGGTTGAACAATATCATTCCGAGCAACGCCGCAGCCATGCCGTAGATAATCCGGGTCCGGTCGCTCAACGGCGAGCGGATTACGAAGCGTTGCAGCACGAAAAGAAACAAAACCAGCGGCAATACCGCCCTCACCGCGCCGAATACCGCCGCGAGAGTTGGGTCGTCGATCCAGACGGAAGGGGCGACAGGCGCGGCGGCCGCGTCGGAAGAGCTATCGCCCGTCACGACCAACCCGAGCGTCATGACCGCAATGGCCGGAAACAGCGACGCCAGGGTCACGATTCCGAAAACCGACAAGGGGTTGTCCTCATTTCCCGCAGCGGCGGAAAGCCCGATGCCGATCGCAAGCATCAGCGGCACGGTCACCGGCCCGGTGGTGATTACGCCGCAATCCCACGCGAGACCGAGCACCGGCGCGTGCAAGGGGTCGTTGGCCAGATAGGCCGTCAACCCCAATGCCGGGATCAACGTCAGAATAACCAGGGTCTTCAGCCGCACCCCATAGAGGAAGCGGATGTTGGCCAGCACCACCGCCGCGCCGACCCCGATCGCGACCGCGCTGACGACCGCGAAGGGATGGTCGTTGAGCAGGCTGTGCAGCAGTGGTGCTTCGCTTCGCTTGATCAGGGTTCCCGCCGCCTGCAGCGCGCCGATGGCTGGCTCGGCAAACGTCGTCAGCGCCCCAAGCACGAAGGAAACGGCGAGCATCGTTCCCGTCGAACATCGGGACGGTAGACCGTAGCCGATGTTTTCGGCGAGCGGCATCAGGCCGAGCTTGAGGCCGTCCAAAAAAAACAGCAGGCCGAAGACGATGGTGGCGATGCCGACGCCGATGGCCGTCGCGCCCTCGAGCGGAGTTCGAAGCAGAAAAACCTGGAACAGCGCCAACGCCGCCACGACCGGCAGAACGTTCATCACCTGTTCGCGCGCGCGCGACCCGAAATACGGGGCCAGCAGACGGTAATAATCGACCTTGCGCAGGCGGTAGCGCCGGCGGCCCGTCGGTTCGGCGCGTGCCACGTCGTTGTAGCTGAACACGCGCTGTCCGAGACGAATGTGGCTGAGCAAGTCGCCGTAACGCAGCCGATGCTTCATCGATGTTCTCCGCCCGTCTTTCTTTATAGCAACGCCGCGCATGGGGAAGCAAAGCCGGTCGAAACGCCCTTATCTTCTCTTCAGATCAGGTTTTTGCTACCTTCGGAAGAGAAAGATGCCACTCGAATGATCCCCTCCCTCGCTCTTCGGCCGATGACGAAATATCCGCGCGACGCGGCCAGGCCCGGCGCCCTTGCTCGCGGCATGCCGGCCGGCTGACCTTCGCGAATCTGGGGATCCGAAATGGACGAATCCATCGAATCCGTCGGCAAGCTGTTCGACGTCGTCGTCAAGTTCGTGGTCGCCTACGGCTTCCAGGCGATCGGCGCTCTGGTCGTCCTGTTCATCGGCCTCAAGCTCGCCAATTGGATCGGCCTTAGGACGACGGACCTGGCGATGCGGCGCAAAATCGACGTGCCGCTGGCCCAGTTGCTCGGCACCGCGACCCGATTTGTCACCATCGGCCTGGTCGTCGTCATTACCCTCGGCAATTTCGGCATCAGCATCGCGCCCCTGATCGCGCTGGCCAGCGCGTCCGCGTTCGGCGCCACCATCGCGCTGCAGGGACCGTTGTCCAACTACGGCGCCGGGCTTTCCATCATCATGGGCCGGGCGTTTACGGTCGGCGACGTCATCACCGTCAAGGGCGTGAGCGGCATCGTCGAAAAGGTGACCCTCGCCAGCACCACCCTGCGCGGCGAGGACGGCGAAGTCATCACCATCCCCAACAAGGAAATCGTCGGCGAGGTGATCACCAGTTTCGGCGTGCGCCGGATCGTGGAAATGACGATTCCCATTTCGATTTCCGCCGAGGCGGACAAGGCAGTGGCGGCGCTCAAGCGTGCGATCGCCGACTTTCCCGATGTCGCCCGCGAACCTTCGCCGCAGATCGGCGTGCACGATTTCACGCCGACGGGCGTCGTGCTCGGCATTCGCTACTGGGTTCCGGCGAGCGGCTATTTCACGGCCCGGCACGCGGTTAATGCCGCGTTCCTCAAGGCCTTGCACGAGGCTAACGTGGCGCTGCCCCGTCCGCCCGCGCCGCCGCCCGCCGCGCCCGCCTGACATGCCTGCCGAACCGCCCCGGCCGGCTAACGACGAGCCGCTTGCCAAGTTCCGGAACTGCCCCTCCTGCGCCGGCACCGGCATGGTGACGGCGCAGCGGAGCGGCGACTTCCGACGCGAGCCCGACAAGTACCGCCCCGATCAATCGGTCATGTGCCGTATCTGCGGCGGCACCGGAATCGTGCCGCGCCCGGGGACATTCAGCGAAGAATAGGCTAGTGCCTATGCGATTGCGTGTCGGGAACGCGCCCGCCACCGGTATTATCCGCGTAGCCGCGCAGCGCGTCGTAGCGGGCAATTGTTTCGGATGCCAGCATCGGCCGGATGGCGAGATGCGCGTTAAGGTGCACCGCGCGGAGCCGTCCCTGCAACGCGGCGATCTTCGCTGTCATTTCGCCGACCGCCGCCGGATCGGCCGAACCCCGCGCGAACAGGCGATCGAGTTCGCTCTCGACCGCAACGATATCCCGCCCCAGGGCGCGTGCTTCGACGCGCATAGCCTCGAATACCCGGTTCACCGTCTCCTTCTCGGCCTCGGACAAACCAAGCGATCCGGCAAGCTCGAGAACGTGCATCGGGCCAGGATGGCGGTTGAGTTCGGCCGCCTTGGCCAAACCCATTCCCCGACCCTCCAAGAGATCCCGGGTTTCCTCGGCCGACAGTGCTTTGATCACCGGCGGTTGCTCACCGGCGTAAGGACCGACGCCCTGCGCCACGACGGTGTCCGCGGCGAAGACGATCAGAACAGCCGCCGCAAAGTTGATTGCCTTCAGCATCGAACTCTCCTTGTCCAAGTCGGGGCAAAACATAATGAAAAAATCCGCCCGGTGTGTATCAAAACGTAACACCGGGATGGCGATAGTAATGCCATAGGAACAGCGCGGCCGCGCTGCGATAGGGCCGCCACGGCTCGGCGATGCGGTCCATGCGGTTTTCATCGGGCACGGCGCGAAGCTTCTTGAGCCGTTTGACCGCCGCCCGCACCGCCAAATCGCCCGCCGGCCACACGTCGGGCCGGCGCAAGGAAAATAATAGGTACAATTCCGCGCTCCATCGCCCGATCCCCTTGTGGGCGCGGAGATTCGCCATTGCCTCGTCGTCGTCCTGGCGGGCTATGGCGTCGAGGTCGAGCGCGCCGTCCTCGACCGCGCGCGCCAAGCCCTTGAGATAAGCGATCTTGGCGCGGCTCAGGCCCGCCTTGCGCAGACGCGCGTCCGTCGCCTTGAGCATCGCCGCGGGCGTGATCGGCGCAACGGCCGCATCCAGGCGTTCGGCGATGGCGCGGGCCGCGCCGGCGGAGACCTGCTGGCCGACCACGATCCGCACCAGACCGGAAAAGCCCGGCTTGCGGTTGCGCGTTTCCGGCAAACCGCAGACGGCGTAAGCCCGCGCGATGTCGGCGTCCCGGCGGGACAATTCCTCGAGCGCGGGCTTGAGCGAAAGATCGGGCCTGGGGTGATACCACATGGATCAATGCGCCTGTTCGCGGGTCTTGAGGAACCCGATCTCCGGCCAGTCTTTCGCCGCCCGCTCCAGATGCCACGCGTTGCGGGCGAGAAATACCGGGTCGCCGTCGTGATCTTCGGCCATGCTGGCGCGGTTAGCGTCGCCGAAGCGCTTGAGCACGCCTGCGTCCGGCGCCCGCAGCCAGCGCGCGGTCAGCAATTCGGTCGGCTCGAACCGGACCGCGATTTCGTACTCGGTCCGCACCCGGTCGGCGAGAATTTCGAACTGCAGCGGTCCGACCACGCCGACGATCCAATCGACGCCAAAGGCGGGCTTGAAAACCCGGGCCGCTCCTTCTTCGGCCAGTTGGCGCAACGCGCGGTCGAGGTGCTTGGCCTTGAGCGGGTCCTCGGGCCGGACTTTTTGCAGCAGTTCCGGCGCGAAACTCGGTATACCGGTAAAATGCAGCGCCTCCCCTTCGGTCAGCGCGTCGCCGATCCTAAGCCCTCCATAGTTGGGTATGCCGATGATATCGCCGGGCCAAGCGTCGTCGACCCGCTCCCGATCCTGGGCGAGAAACATGAGTGGGTTATGGATGATCATCTGTTTGTCGGAGCGGACATGATAAAGCTTCATGCCCCGCCGGAAACGACCTGACGCGAGCCGGACGAAGGCGGTGCGGTCGCGATGCTTGGGGTCCATGTTGGCCTGGATCTTGAAGACGAAACCGCTGACCTTGGGCTCGGTCGGCTCGATCGCGCGCTCCACCGCTGCCTGGGGCCGGGGCGACGGCGCGATCTCGGCCAAGCTCTCCAGCAATTCGCGCACGCCGAAGGTGTTGATGGCGCTGCCGAAGAATACCGGGGTCAAATGGCCTTCGCGATAGGCCGTCAAGTTGAACGGCGGTGAGGCACCGCGCGCCATAGCCGCTTCCTCCCTGAGCGTCGCCAGGGCATCGGCCGGCAACAGCGATTCGAGCCTGGGATCGTCGAGGCCGTGACAAATCTCGCCCGCCGCGGGCAGCGCGCCGGCTTTGCTTTTGGCAATCAGGGCCAGACGATCGCGCCTAAGGTCATAGCAGCCGAGAAACGACCGGCCCATGCCGATCGGCCATGAGGCCGGCGTGACGTCGAGGGCCAGCGTCTTCTCGATCTCGTCCATCAATTCGAACGGATGCCGGCCTTCCCGGTCCATCTTGTTGACGAAGGTCACGATCGGGATGTCACGCAGACGGCAGACCTCGAACAACTTGCGGGTCTGGGCCTCGATGCCCTTGGCCGCGTCGAGAACCATGATCGCCGAATCGACCGCCGTCAGAGTGCGGTAGGTGTCCTCGCTGAAGTCCTCGTGGCCGGGCGTATCGAGCAGGTTGAAGGTGTGCCCTTGGAAATCGAAGGTCATTACCGACGTTGCGACCGAAATACCGCGTTCGCGTTCGACTTTCATCCAGTCGGATCGGGCCCGTCGCCGTTCGCCCTTGGCCTTGACCTCGCCCGCAAGCTGGATCGCGCCGCCAAACAGCAGCAGCTTCTCGGTCAAGGTCGTTTTGCCGGCGTCGGGGTGGGCGATGATGGCGAACGTGCGGCGCCGGCGGACTTCGGTTTCGATATCGGTCATGGGCGTATTCCGGCGCGCGGCCGGCCGGCGGGACTGTACAATCCATTTCCGAAACCGCCATGTATTTTGTTTTCGGAGCGATGGCGGAATGGTCCGAACTTTATTACATTCGTTCTCGGCTCAAACAACAAAGGATAAAACGTCCATGTCCAAGTCCGCGCCCAAGGCACGCTCCTCCTCGCGCCGAACCGGCTCCGACCGTCGCGCCAGCACCTCGGAAAAAAACGAGCGACGCAGGGGGCAAACCGCCTACGCCGGAAAAGACCGCCGGTCGAACGCCGATCGGCGCAAGGGCGCCCGCCGGTCAGGCAGAGATCGGCGCGACGACACCTAAACTTGGGCCGGGGTTGCGTTGCAACCTCAACGCATATGGCGCCACCAGTATTTCTCGTTGATCGAGAATACCGGGTCGTAATGGCGGATTTTGGCCGCCTCGATCACCTGCGGAATCTGGTTGTCGAGCACCCAGGCCTTGCCGTCGACGAATACGACCAGGATCGCATGGCCGACTTTTAGATTAAGATCCTTGACCGCGACCACGCGCTTTTCGTCCATCGAAAAGCCGAGCATTTTCAAGGCAACGTACTTGGCGATGGCGTAATCCTCGCAATCGCCGAACCGCGCCATGAATTCGCCGGGCGAATTCCACATATCCCGCTGGCTCCAGTTCGAATCGTCGGAAACATACTTGGCTTTGTTGATCAGCGCGTTGACCGCGACGACCTGACTCATGCGGTCCTTGCCGCGAAGGCTATCGAGAAACTGCTTGAGCTTGAGGTAATTGCAGGCGTTGAAGCGCTTTTCCTCGCAGCTGCCTTCGAGCTTTTCGGCGCTTTCCTTGGCGAAGCGGTCGAGCGCTCCCTTCCATTGCTTGAAGGCATCCAGGTTCGATCCCCGCAATTCGCGCGTGCCGAAATAACTCGGTTGCAATTGGCCGGCCGGGTCGACCGTCGACGCCTGGGCGAAAACCGGGACCACAGGCCAAACGATCGCAAAGGCGAGCGCGCCAGCAAAGACACCGTGTGTCCACCAGCCCGATTTTTTATTCATTGCCGCCATGTTCAATGAGGAACACGCTGGGATTCTTGCGATTCTGGCATTTCGCGGGGAAGAGGCAAGGCGTCCCTCTCCTAACCCCTTGTCACAAGCGGGATAGCTAAATCGCTTGCCTCCCGCCGACGATACCTTAGGATGCTGGAAAATATGGGTTTTTCCGAAAGACGATGAGCGAAGACAATCCGGACCCGGCGGCCGCCGCAGCCGCGCCATCCGCCAAGCGCCCCGTCAACAAGATCGTCGTCGCTTTCATCGGCGCGATTCTGCTGTTGATCGTGGGGGCCGTCGTTTTCACGTTCAAGTTCGTGGGCGACGAGCGCGAGCGCTCCTTGCAGGAATGGCAGGTGCGGCTCTCCATCGTCGCCGACAGCCGCGCCGCCGCCGTCAATGACTGGATAGAGCAGAATTTTACCTATTTGCGCGAGGTTGCGGAAAACGCCTCGGTCCAGCTTTACGTCACCGAATTGGTCGAGGCCCAAGCCAAGGGCACGGCGGCCGTCGCCGAAGCCGCGGCGCAAGCCCAATACCTGCGCAACCTGCTGATCGCGACCGCCGAGCGAACCGGCTTCAAGCCGCCGCCCGCGGTCGGCGAAATCGCCGCCAATGTCGAACGCGCGGGCATCGCCGGTATCGGATTGGTGGATGCCAACGGCGCCCCGATTTCCAGCTCGCCGGGCATGCCCCCCATGTCGCCCGCCATGCGCGTTGCCGTCGCCAAGGCGCTCGAAGGCCAGCCGACCTTGATCGACGTGTATCTTGGCGCCAGCGCGCAGCCCGCCGTGGGCTTCGCCTTGCCCATTTTTGGCATCCAAGATACGGGCACCAAGGGCATCGGAGCGGTGATCGGCATCCGGCTGCTCGGCAACGACCTGTTCGACCGTTTGAAACAACCGGGAGCGACCGAAAAAACCGGCGAGACTTACCTCGTGCGCAAGGAAGGACCGACGGTTCAGTACATCACCCCGCTCGCCGACGGCACGCCGCCGCTGAAAAAGGCGCTGACCCTCGATACACCTTCTCTCGACGGCGCCTGGGTGCTGGAAAAACCCGGTGGTTTCGCCATCAAGCGCGACTACGCCGGTGCCGAGGCGCTGGTCGTGTCCCGCGCTATCGCTAATACGCCATGGGTCCTGATCCGCAAGGTTTCGCGCGACGAGGCCCTGTCGGCGACCGACACGCGTCTGACCACGATATTGACCGTGTTCCTGTTGTTCCTCGGCGTCATTTCGGCGACTATTTTTGCGGTCTGGCGCCACGGCAGCAGCTTGCGCGCGCTGGAGGCGGCGGAAAATTTCCGCATCGCCGCCGAGCGGTTCCAGAATATGTCCAAATTCATGCGCCTGGTCACCAACAGCCAGCCGACCGTCATCGTCGCGGTCGACGGCGAGACCAAGTACACCTTTGCCAACGAGCCCGCCGCGCGCGAAGCGGGCATCCCGATCCAGGATATGATGGGCAAGACCATGGCCCAGGTGATCGGGCCGATCAAGGCGCAAGCCTTCGCCGAAATCAATAAATCGGTCTTGCGCGAATTCGAACGCCAGGAGCACATCCACTACTTCGAGGCCGAGAATAGCCCGGAGGACGGCGAACCGGAGATTCAGGTCATCAAGTCCGTCCACGTCCCCCTGCGCGGCGACCGCGATTACCCGCCCGGTATTCTGATGATACTCGACGACATATCGGAATTGACTCGCGAGCGCCGGAAGAACGAGAAAATGCTGCGTTCGCTGATCGACACCCTGGTCAGCGTCGTCGACCGGCGCGATCCGTTTTCAGCCAATCATTCGATCCGCGTGTCGGAAGTGGTCAAGTGCATCGCCAAGGAAATGGGCGCCGACGATCTGGAAATGAAGACCGCCGACACCGCCGGCAGCCTGATGAACCTCGGCAAGATCTTCATCCCGCCCGACGTGCTGACCAAGACCGCCAATCTCAGCGCCGAAGAGAAGAAGATGCTCTTCTCAAGCCATCTGATCGCCGCCGACCTGCTCGATGGCGTGATTTTCGAGGGGCCGGTGGTCGAAACCATCCGGCAGATGGGCGAAACCTGGGACGGCAAGGGGCCGCTTGGTCTCAAGGGCGAGGAAATCCTGCGCACGGCCCGCATGCTGGCGGTCGCCAACGCCTTCGTCGGCATGGTCAGCCCGCGCGCCTATCGCGACGCGATGACCTTCGAGAAGTGTTGCTCCATCCTGCTCGGGCAGATGGAAACGCGCTATGACCGCAAGTCGGTTTCGGCCCTGATCAATTTCCTCGAGAACCGGGGCGGCATGGAACGCTGGGCCCACTTCCGCGAGAAGCCCGAGGAACTCGCGGCCTAGAGCTAAGCTCTCGGTCAGGACTTGTCGTCGTCCATCTTGAGGACGACCGTCACCTGGTCGCCGGACTGGGTGACGGTGTAGCTGTCGCTGATGTCGTTCAAGCTGACGCCTTCAAGCGTGACCTCGGTATCGGGCGCATGCTTGCCGTCGAACGAGATGACCACGTCGCCCTCGTCGTTCTCGGAGAAGACCATGTCCCTGGCGCTGAACTCCTTGCCTTCGAACACGATCTTGTCCTGATCCATGATGTCGGTGATGACATCCTTGCCCGCCTTGGCGTCAAAGAGGAAGGTATCGCGACCCGCTCCGCCAGTCAGGACGTCGTCGCCCTGGCCACCTTCGAGCGTATCGTCGCCCTTGCCGCCGTAGAGCGCATCGTCGCCCTGGCCACCTTCGAGCGTATCGTCGCCCTTGCCGCCATAGAGCGTGTCGTCGCCCTGGCCTCCGATCAGCGTATCGTCGCCCGAATCGCCGTACAGGGTATCGTCACCTTGGTCGCCATAGAGCGTGTCCTCGCCCTTGCCGCCGTAGAGCGTGTCGTCGCCCTGGCCGCCCATGAGCTCATCGTCGCCTTTCTCGCCATAGAGCGTATCGGCGCCCTGGCCGCCCTCGATCTCGTCGTCGCCGCCACGGCCATAAATAACGTCGTCACCGCTCGTGCCGACAAGTTGGTCAGCGCCGGGGCCGCCGACGATATCGTCGCCGCCGCCTTCGTCATAGGCCGGTACGAAGACATCCGCCGTCGCCGTCGTCGTCGCGGTGTCGCCGTCGGCCTCGGTCGCGGTCGCCGCCACGCTCAGGGAGAAATTGTCCTGCACCTCCATCGGCACCGTCAGAGTCAGTCCTGCGAGCTGGTCTGGGGTCAAGGTCCAGGTTCCGTCGCCGTTGTCGGTCCCGGCCGACAGCGTCGCGCCGGCCGGAACTCCGGCAACGACGACGCTGAGGGTTTCGGACCCGTCGGCATCGACCAACGCCGTTTCGATGTTCACCGGGAAGGACATGGCGCCGCCGAGGACATCGCCGCCCAAGGTGAATTTCAACTGGCCGTGCGCCGCCAGCTTCACATAAGTGTCCGTCACGGCGCCGCCGCCCTGGGTCAGGGACCCGGCGGTTTCGGCCTGCAGCACGCGGCCGTTGACGCTAATGCTGTCGACGTAAATGTTGGATTTCGGAGACGTCGGCCGGATCGAAACCTCCGGGTTCTGCCCAGGCACCAAGGACAGCCCCTCGACGGTGATCGAGTCCCACCCTCCGGTCCGGCCGTGCGCCACATCGGTGGTGAAGATCCCGACCGACACGCCATCGACGAAAACCTCGAATTGGCCGGTGTTTCCCACGCCGCCCTTGGCGACGCTGAGGGTGATCGAGCCGACCGGATTGCCCGCGATTTCGCCTTCGCCCACCGACATGGAAAGGGTGGGAGCGTCGGCGACTCCCACGACGTTCACCTCCAGCGTCGCGGTCCGCGTCGCGGTATCTCCGTTCGCCTCGGTCGTGATCGCCGTCACGGTGAGGGTGAAATCCTCGGCCGAATGTTCGGGCGGCGTCAACGTCAGGCCCGCCAATTGATCGGCCGTCAGCGTCCAGGTCCCGTCGCCGTTGTCGGTCCCGGCCGACAGCGTCGCGCCCGCCGGCACCCCGGACACCGTCACGGTCAACGTTTCATCCTCGTCCGTCGGCGCCGCCTGGATGTTGAGCGGAATCGCGGTGTCTTCCGCGCCGGTCGCGTCGGTCACGGCCAGCACCGGCACATCGGCCACCGGCGTCACGTTCACGGCGATCGTCCCGGCGGTGGTCGCGGCTTGGCCGCTTTCGCTCGACGTCGCGGTCACCGTCAGCGCCAGGGTGCCGCTATAGTTCGCGGGCGGCGTCAGCGTCAGCCCCGCCAATTGATCGGCCGTCAAAGTCCACGTTCCGTCGCCGTTGTCGGTCCCGGCCGACAGCGCCGCGCCCGTAGGCACCCCGGCCACGGTCACGGTCAGAACCTCGTTCGGGTCGCTGACAACGGCGGAAATATCGAGCGGAATTGCCGTATCTTCCGCGCCCGCGGCATCGGCGATCGAGAGCGCCGGCTCTTCCGGCGTCAAGGAGGACGTGGCGATCGTGCGGTCGTCGAACTTGAGAAATTCGACGCCGGAAACCGTATCGGTGCCTTCCGGACCCGTCACCGTCAGGACGCCGTCGTCGCCGAGCACGAACGTATAGTCGGCGAAATTGCCCGTGAACACGGCGGTATCGTTCCCGGCGCCGCCCACGAGGGTATCGTCGCCCGCGCCGCCGGAAAGCATGTCGTCGCCCGCGCCGCCTTCGAGATAGTCGGCGCCGCCGACGCCCAGCAGGGTGTCTTCGTCCGCGCCGCCGATCAGGACGTCCGGCCCCTCGGTTCCCCGGATCACGCCCGGCTCACCGACGGGCTCCGCCGGAACGGGCTCGATCTTGATCGTCCCCTGCGGAACGGTCTCAATCCGCGTTTCGACCACGGGTTCGCTGGACGGTGGCGTAATCGCGGCTTCTTTCACTTTACCAACCTCGACCGGCGCGATGCGTTCGCCCGCGGCGACATAATCGCCGGCCACCGTCTTGATGACGCTTTCCTTCGCTTCCACCGGTTGAGCGACGGGAGCAGCGGGGGTCGCGGGGCCGGCGGCCGTCACGAATTCGGCCGCGGCGGCGGCGCCTTGTTCGATCTGCCCTTGCAAGCCGAAGTCGTTTTGGTTGGCGCCGGTGAGCGGAATGACCTTCAGGGCCGGCGCGAAAATGCTCACCAGCTGCGCGGCCGCCAGCGTGGTGACCGGCGCGGCTTGGAGATTGAAGCTGGTCAGCGTCGTGAAATCGCTGGCGTTGTTCAGCACGCGCACGCCGCCGGCGTTGGCGATCACCACCTCGCCGACGAAGCCGTCCTTTTCCTCCATCAGCACCACGCTCATCGGCTTCCCTTCGGCGATCTCGATGCCGACTTGGGTGCCGCGGATGCCGATGGTGGCATACGGAGTTTTCAGGGACATGGCGTCGGGGTCGGTCTTGGCGACCTGGCCGCTGACGAAAGTGAACACGCCCTGGACCACCGACATGGAGACGGAGCCCTTCTGCGCGGCGGGATCGTAGATCATCTCGTCCAGCACCATCTTGCCGTTCTCGCCCATGGAGAACGTGGTCTGGTCGGCAAGGATCACGCCGACCGCGCCTTCCGCGTCGGTTTCGAGAATATCGCCTTGAAAGACTGGCGCGCCCACCTGCAATAAAACGCGCGTGCCGTCGGGGCGAACCGCAAACACAACCCCGCTCAAATTCCGAACCTGGCCGATGGCCGCGCCGTCGGTTCCGACCAATACCAAGCCTTCGACCGGTCCCAGCGCCTCGGCGACTGGCGCACCGGCGACGAGCCCCACGGCCACGTCCCCCGAAACCACCGCGCCGTCCTCCGAAGCGAGCGACGGCGGATTCGGCCGGTCAAAATAACCTTCGAGCTTCACCTGATTGCCGTCGGGCATGGTGAGAACCAGGTCGGCGCCGTCCTGGGCAAATTCGGCTTCCGCCAGCGAAACGCCTGGAGGCATTGCGACCGGTGCGCCCGTCGGCTCGTGGGGCATGGCGATGTTGACCATCATGACCGTTCTCCTCGACCGCAACCAAGAAGGACTCTCGCGGCCACATCTAACCCATGGAAATTATATAGGCATGCCGATTGCCCTCGGCCCGAAAAGCGTCGAGCGACGCCGACCGATCGTTTCGCGCGCGAAAATTATTCGCGGGCGATCATATAACTGCCTGGAAAACATGGATAATTTACGATCTTTCCCGGCCGGGAGCCTGTCCCAACAAGATTAGATTCGTGAGCTTGAAAAAACGAACGCGCCGGAGCGAAGAGTCGCTCCGGCGCGTATTACGAGGATATTCGTATCAGCAACGATCGTCGGGATTGACCACCAGCGTGACCTTGCCGTCGCTCTGGGTCACGGAGTAGCCGTCGTTGTTGGGATTGCTGTCGTTGAGATTGAGATCGCGCATCGACACGCCGTCCAAGGTAACCGAGGTATCGGGCGCGCCCCGGAACGAAACGACCACGTTACCGCTGCTGTTTTCGGAGAAGATCATATCCTGGGCATTGAACTCCTGCCCTTCGAACACGATCTTATCCTGGCCGCTGATGTCGGTGATGATGTCCCGGCCGGCCTTGGCATCGAAGATGAAGGTATCGCCGCCCGAACCGCCGGAGAGGGTATCGTTGCCCTCGCCGCCGCGCAGAATGTCGTTGCCCGAACCGCCGGACAGGTAATCGTTGCCGGCGCCGCCGAACAAGGCATCGTTGCCGGAGTCGCCGTACAGCGAGTCGTTACCGTCGCCACCGTAGAGCGTGTCATTGCCGTCGCCACCCTTGAGCTCGTCGTTGCCAGCCCCACCATCGAGAATATCGTTGCCGTCGCCACCCTTGAGCTCGTCGTTGCCGGCGCCGCCGAGCAGCCTGTCGTTGCCGTCTCCGCCGTCCAGCTTGTCGTTGCCCTCGCCACCGTCGAGGTAATCGTTTCCATCGCCGCCTTTGATCTCGTCGTTGCCGGCCTCGCCGAACAGAATATCTTCGCCGTCTTTGCCTTCGAGCTTGTCGTTGCCGGCGCCGCCCATCATGAAGTCGTCGGCGTCGCCGCCCTTCATGGTGTCGTCGCCCGCGCTGCCGAAATAATTGCCGTCGACGTCGTCGCCCGAAATCGATCCGCCCGACGAGGTTGGGCCGTAGACGACCTCGAAGCCGTCGTCGAAGCTGACGTCGCTCCGCAGCATCAGCTTTTCGACGCCATCGAAGGTCAAGCGGCTGCCGTCGGCCATGGTGATGTAGCCGGCGGGAGCCGTCCCGGTGAACGTGACGGTGCTGCCCGAGCGCGAGTACGATCCGCTCGTCATGGTGATCGACACCTGCGAGAAGTCGGTGATGATCCCGTTGGGGCCGACCAGAACGATCTGGTCTGTACCGCCGCCGCCGTGGAAGATGTCGTTGCCCTCGCCCTGGCGGAAGACGTACATGTCGTTGCCGCCGCCGCCCCAGGCTTCGTCGTTGCCGCTGCCGCCGACCAGCAGATCGCCGGAATTGTCGCCGCCGTAGAGCTTGTCGTCGCCCGCGCCGCCGACCAGGCGGTCGTCGCGGCTGTCGGTGCTGGCGCGCAGCGTATCGTTACCGTCGCCGCCGAACAGGAAGTCCTCGCCGCCGGTGCCGCCGGTGATGGTATCTGCGCCGGAACCGCCGATCAGGATGTTGGAGGACGACGTGCCGGTGATGGTGTCGCCGAACGTCGGCGCCTCGACGGTAACCGTCGTGGTGGTGGTGGCCGTGCTGCCGCCGTTCGCCTCGGTCGAGGTCGCCTTGATGGTCAGATCGAAGTTGCTGGTTACGCTACCGTTGACCGTCATGACGAGCCCGTTCAACTGCGCGGGTGTCAGCGTCCACGACCCGTCGGTATTATGCGTACCAGCCGACAAGGTCGCCCCCGCCGGCAGACCGGCGATGTTGAGGCTCAGGGTTTCGGACCCGTCGGTGTCGGTGAGCGCCGAGGTCAGGTTCAATTCGTAGGTCGCCGTGCCGCCGCTGCCGACGACCGGGCCGCCCGCGGACGCCGTCAGCGTCGGGGCGTCCGCCACCGCGTTGACCGTCACCGCAAAGGATTGGGTCGATGTCGCCGTGGTCCCCTCCTCGGACGAGGTCGCCGTCACTGTCAGGGTGAAGTCGGCGTCCGAGTTGGCCGGCGGCGTCAGAGTCAAACCCGATACTTGCGCTGGGGTCAACGTCCACGTGCCGTTGCCGTTGTCGGTGCCGGCCGACAGTCGCGCACCCGCCGGCACGCCGGCGATGGTGACGCTGAGCGTCTCGCCCGTCGTATCGGTGAGCGCCGCCTGGATGTTCAGCGGGATCGCCGTGTCCTCGGCGCCGGTTGCGTTCGCGACCGTCACCGTCGGCGTATCGGCAACGCCAGTCACCGTGACGTTGAGATTGGCGACCGACTGAGCCGTGGTCCCGTCCTCGGTCGAAATCGCCTTTACCGTCAGGGTAAAGTCGTCGCTTGAATTGGCCGCGGGCGTGAGGGTCAGGCCCGACAACTGCGCCGGGGTCAGAGTCCAGGTGCCGTTGCCGTTGTCGGTGCCCGCCGACAGCCGCGCGCCCGCCGGCACGCCGGCGATGGTGATGGTGTGGGTTTCCGAACCGTCCATGTCGGCGAAGTTCGCCGCGATGTTCAGCGGGATCGCCGTGTCCTCCGCACCGGTCGCGTTCGCGACCGTCACCGTCGGCGCGTCGGCGACGCCGGTCACCATCACGTTCAGGGTCTGCTGCGCGGTCGCCGTCGTACCGTCCTCGGAAGAGATCGCCTTCACCGTCAGGGTGAAGTCGTCGCTCGAATTGGCCGCGGGCGTGAGGGTCAGGCCCGACAACTGCGCCGGAGTCAGCGTCCAGGTGCCGTTGCCGTTGTCGGTGCCGGCCGAAAGCACGGCGCCCGCCGGCACGCCGGAGACGACGATGCTGAGGCTCTCCGAGCCGTCCGTGTCGGTCAAGGCCGCCTGGATGTTCAGCGGGATCGCCGTGTCTTCCGCCCCGGTCGCGTTCGCGACCGTCACCGTCGGCATATCGGCAACGCCCGTCACCGTCACGTTGAGATTGGCGACCGACTGGGCCGTGGTCCCGTCCTCGGACGAAGTCGCCGTCACC